>WNFX01012271.1_pt1 | contig 13293 bp, 16 predicted proteins | sample 5400111 | NCBI WGS metagenome assembly WNFX01 (sample SAMN13153363, study PRJNA577476) | soil metagenome | isolation source: 40 cm soil or saprolite under grassland replicate 1 | place: USA:California | collected 2016-06-15
TTAATTTCGGAAATATCTGCTCAACATGAGCTCTGGTTAGCGGAAGCCCCCTGCGTGTATTGTTCATAGAGGTCGTTTCCAGTGCCGTTGCTCCTCGCAAATCATCGCTAGGAACTTTCGCGCTTCATCTGAGTACTCGCGCTTTATCATTTTGAGCCTGTTCCAAATAGTCAGGCCAATATCGGAAAACAATGTTTGGTCTATCTCATGAGCCAATGAAAAACTGACCCTTACCTTGGGCTGGTTAGGGTCCAACTCGATTCTTGCTCCTGTTGAAGATTCAGGCATTAATCTTGCATCCAGAATGTCGTCCCTTGGTGTGATAGATAGGTAGTAAAATTCTGCCAACCGGAAGGGATTGAATGGTGGGTTCTGCCATCTGTCTTCTATTGTCTGGAACACGAAATCTCTGGCCTTTTCAGTTAATACTGCAATAGGATCTCCGTCACCTGGCAATGCAATCACTGAAGGATTAGTCAAAAACACTTGCTTGTTACTTCGCCGAGCAGCGTGGCGGTCGCTATGCAACTGCTCGGACTGTTTGGGCACAATTATGATTAACCTTGGCGACTAAAAACTTTTTATCCTCAGCCCCGGCCGACCTCTTCTAGCTCCCGCCGATCGGAATTTTATCAGACAAATAGTACTGCCTGAAATCGTAATTTCCAAGTGGATGCAAGATTAACTATGCTATCTATATCACCCTGAGGTTATGGAGCCAATCACATTTGAACCGACTAATCACCTTGAGCAGTAGATAATGAAGCGACAGTAGACAAAGAAGCAACTTCATATGACGACATATTTGATGCTTACAGACTTGCAGTCGAATTTTATCATCATAAGTAAGATTAGTGCAAGTGAAGATGAAATGGTAAAAAAATGAAATCTTTCAAAGCTCACACCAGAGTACACAAAAAAAAAGTTTAAATTTCCAAGTCAAATGGTAAGCAATAATGAAAAATAAATATTAGAATTATTTGGCTAGGTCTTCTTCTACTTTTCCCTTGTAAATATTATACTCTTTCAGAATGCTGATAACGGTTGGAATTTCTAGATCTAGCTGCATAGCAATAAATTCTTCTCCTATGCCTGATTCATATAAATTAACAACAATCCTCTTCTTTTCGTCTTCTGGAAATGGTATTCCATAATTTAATGATGCTGGTTTTGACATATTCTTGGTTAATCTGTCTGGATAATTATAGGACAGACGAAATTATTTAATCTTGATTAACATGGTTAATTGACATATACAATAAAATAAATTTGGTCATAGACTGAGATAATGTGTCGTGTTATAGTAGGAAAGAGCCATTCAACAGGCCTTTAATTTTTCAGGAGCCTCAGCCGAAAATCCATTTGCTCCATTTAATATTATGTCATTAAGATTAACTTTAGAAGGTTGTGAAAGTTTATTTGTTATCCATTAACTCTTTATAAGCAGCATTTCTCCAATTGAGAGTAGCTCTGTGCTGTTTTAAATATTCCTTCTAATGCGTCTATTCCTCTCCGCAGCGCAGAACAAGACATTAATGCAACTGCGAGTACAGGGTATGGCAACAAACGCCACCGCCACTAGTATGAGCATCGTTTTAGTATCGAATCCAAATTAGAAAAACATAAAGTTGATGATGCTGTTACTGTAGATAAGAAACCCGATAATAACAATGACATTCAAAGATCTGAAGATGAGGATAATAATTAGCAGCAATCAACAGTTATAAGTGATTATAACTTATTCGTATATTTGTTATGAAAGCCGGAATGCTCTTACCGCAACTTGGAGACACTGTCACAAGAGACAATGTTATTTATATCGCAAAGGAGGCTGAAAAGGAAGGCCTTGATTCTGTTTGGGTATTAGAGCGCCTTTTGTGGCCACTCAAGCCACAGACACCATATGGTGCGACACCTGATGGCACTCTTCCAGTTGAATACCAAAATGTACTTGACCCGCTGGAGACGCTTACCTACTTGGCAGGCATTACCGACAAAATTTCATTAGGAACTTGTATAATCGATATGCTGTTTCATAACCCCGTAGTATTGGCAAGGCGATTTGCAACACTCGATATTCTGTCGCGTGGGCGGGCTATTGCAGGTCTAGGAATTGGATGGTCAAAAGATGAGTATGAAGTTTCCGGTGTACCTTACAAACACAGAGGAGAAAGAGCTAACGAATTTTTACAAGTACTAAAGCGAATCTGGACTGATGAGGTGGTCGAGTTTAAAGGTCAATTCTACTCCATACCAGCTTCAAAAATCGGGCCAAAGCCTGTGCAGAAACCTCATCCTCCAATACTGCTTGGTGGATTCAGTCCAAATACGCTCTTACGAATAGTAAACTATGCAGACGGTTGGTTACCCGTTGCTGGATTTGGGCCATTAGAACAGCTTGAACAGTCCATAAACGGCTTGAGAGAAGGCGCAAGAAAAGCCAACAAAGACCCTTCAAAGATTCGTATATTTGTGTTGACGTATCCAAATGTGTTAGACTCCTCCTCTCCAGCTCCCTCCTCCGAACAACAGAGATCGCCGATGACCGGTACTACTGATCAGATTGGAACTGACATTGATAAAATCAAATCGATGGGCGTAGAGCATATAATATTTGGCTATGTCTTTTCTCCAATAGGCAAGGATAAGAATAGGATGATCGAGATAACAAAACAGCTTGCTAGATTTGCTAAATGAAAAAGAAGACGTTACCGTTAGAAAGGAATGCATTCTTTGAGATCAGAAATTGTTCTTTTGTGCTATTTTTGTGATAAATTTAGTTTCTTTTTGACCCTTCTGTCCTCACTAAATTAACATAAAATGACCTTACTTCACTACGAAATCTCCAAGCAAGCTCAAAGTGAACTTACTGAAGTAATAGGTCAATTCTATTTGTTGACCAATGGTTATGCCAAAATGAAACTTGAGAAAGGATTGGTTGCAGTCAATCGTTACCTTAGACAAGGAGGAGCGAAGCATTTGTGATCAATGATACATTTGTTAAAACGATAATCGATAAAGCTAGAGTAGCTAGGCTAGCAACAGTTGATTCAGAATGTAAGCCACATTTGATACCAGTTGTATTTGTATTTGATAATTATAGTTACTTTATACCAATCGATGAAAAGACTAAGCGATCTAGGCCTGAAAAGCTAAAAAGAGCAAAGAACATTCAGCAAAATTCAAACGTTACCTTATTGATAGATGACTACAATGAAAACTGGAGAAAACTTTATTTTATTATGATCCAAGGAAAGGCCTCTATAATAGGAGGTAAAAAATTAGAACAAAATGAACTATTATTATTAGAAAAAGCTCACAAATTACTGTCTGATAAATATCTTCAGTACCAAAAAATCGGTATTGGAGAATATGTTATAATGATTATTCCACAAAAAGTAATAACTTGGAAGAATGAATGATTGATTGATTAATCATATACAATTACATCACTATTCATTTTATTTTATTATCTAGCAAAGTTAAGCTTCCAGTATGTTAGGTCCATCATCTTGTCAAGATCACTACCTATAGGGATAAAGTTATATCCAAATATTATATGATTTAAAAAAATTTAAAAGGCAACAATAGCAGTAACTTCCAAGAAACAGAACGGCGAAAAGTATCAACAAATGATGTTTTCTAATTGGGGCTCTTATGGCATAATAATACATGAATAGAAGATGACAGTTTTGCAGCTAACAATCAAACCTCCCTGTGAATAGTCATATTGCGATTGAACATATTATGCAGCTGTCATATTTTTAATATGAACAACTCTTATATCACATACCTTCTATTGTTTTATTCAGAGCAATGAATCTCAAAATTTCTTTAATGTTAATGCAAAATATAGACGTCTAACATCGAAGTAGTGTTTGACAAAGATTTATGAGTTGATACCTTGCATGTCGCCTTGTAGTAGGATTAGTCGTTAAAGAGAGGCTGATACTTCTTGTGACATTCTAGGGTGGTCCTCTTCATATCAATATGTTCATGCTTTAGTCATGTCGTGAGAGTTTTGATCATTAGTATAGGCATCCCCCACCATACGGGAGACTTTTTCTTTCTTAAGATGGATTTAGTTGCAAATATTTCTTCTGATGTCCATTACTGATATTAGCTTGAATTGTCATAGCCATATCCTAATTAACAATTGCTCTTGCTATCTCAAGATGGATGAAATCTTACAAGGACCGAATTGGCACTAATATCTGATTTTGACATAATTCCACTTGTAATCTTTAGCCCTTGTTCGATCAAGTTTTTTAGAAAGATCGACCACTTCTCTCCCATGTCATGTATCAAAGTTATAGTATATTCATTTCCTTCAATCTCAATTTCATATTCAGCAAATCCGGCATATCTACATAATAATGAAAGGTATTGAAGATATGTTTCCAAGTTTGCCTTCTTAAACCAAAATAAAAGAAATTCCTTTGGTATTTGTGTGCCCATCTGTTTGGCAACTTTGATAACATTTTCATCTTCAACTTCATCAAGGATAGATTTTAGGCTCTTTCGTCTTAATGTTATTGTGTCGAACCTTTCGTTATATCTATCCATTTCAGCATACCTTGACATTATCATCAAGATAAGAGAATTGACACTTATTCTCTTAGCTTTGGCATCTTTCTGAAGAAGATTATCAAGTTCATTTGTAATGCGGATACTTCTTATTAATGTCTTATTTTTTTCTGGACTGGACAATTTCAATCGGGTTGTAATACATAGTATTACAATATAAACTTCCAATAGTTGTGTAAACGTCCAAGATAATAATTGGCTGAACTATTGAAATATGAACACGAAGATGATGACAAAATCTAAAGACTCACCTATAAAGAAGGAAAGTAGTGTATTAGTTGCTTTACTTGTTGCATCGATTCTATCCAGCGTGGTGCTTGTGGGATTCAATTGTGACATTTCAAATCAAAACAGCATTAATAGTGCTTATGCAGCAGCTACAACTACTACTCAACAGAAGAAAGTTTTGATTGTTACAACAAGCCAGGGTGTATTAGGAAATACAGGATATCCTACAGGAGTATGGCTGCCTGAGATGACTCATCCATTTGCTGCATTGGAAAATGCAGGATTTAACATTACTATTGCAAGTGTTAAAGGTGGGAATGTTCCTATAGATCCTTATAGCATTCCTTCAAATCCACAAGGAACAAATAGAGATGATCCAATAACTGAAAAGTTTTTACGGACTCCATCTGATGTGGCTTTGATAAACCACACAATACCTATTTCATCTGTAAATCCAAAGGATTATGACGGTGTGATACTCCCAGGTGGAAATGGAGCAACATACGACTTTCCATCAAGTAAGGATGTAAATAGGGTTGTTGCCTCTATATATGAGCAAGGAGGAGTTGTTGCTGCTGTTTGTCATGGTCCATCAGCTCTCTTAAATGCAACATTGTCAGATGGAAAGTACCTAATAAAAGGACTGAAGGTAACTGGATTTTCAAATGAAGAGGAAGCTATAACTGAAATCTTAATTGGTAAAAAACAAGTTGTGCCATTCTTTTTGGAAAATGAACTGCCAAAGCGTGGTGCAATTTTTGAAAAGGTATACGTGCATGAGCCTCTTGTCATTGTAAGCGGCAGTAATGGAAGGTTGATAACGGGTCAGAATCCTGAATCAGCCCTAAATGTTGGAGAAAAGGTAGTTATTGGAAAGTGACGAACTAGGAGATATACGGACGATTTCAGAGATACGTCGTGTGTTAAAGAAAGGTGGTACTCTTATTGCAACGTTGCCATACAATAACGAAATAAAAAAACAAGAGTTTAGGGTTTACAAGAAATTTAGCCTTTATAATTTAATTAGGGGTTTTTCTGTAATCAGAAAAGAATTTTATCGGTATGATGATGATGGCAAGTGGAAATAATGCCGAGGTCAGTCGATTGCAGAAAATAGAGTTAATACGAAACGAATCCCTTTAGATTTCCATAGTCGTGTATGCGCTTGTCTGCTGCTAAAGAAATAATATCTAATTCGAGCAGCATAGTCAGCATAACACGAAAGTATATTTGTGAGATCAGCTGTACCATTACAGATAGGATATATGAAGTTGAAAGAATATTACAGCTACTATTATCTAGTTATTAGATTTGTAGATAACCACGATAGAAAATACTAAGGAAAAAAAAATTATTCGATTTTTATATCCTTTCCTTTTGCCTTAGTCTCAGGTTTCTTTTTAAAGACTATCTCAAGTATTCCATTATTATAACTAGATCTAGCTGTTTCAATATCTGTGTCTTCTGGTATTTGAATAACTTCATGATATTTCCTGTTTGGATCAATGGATGTTATTTCTACTGAGTTGTCAAAAGCATTTATCTTGATATTCTGTTTGTTGACACCTGGCATTTCTACAACGACTTTTACTTCTTTATCTGTTGTTGTTACATCGGATAAAGGCTCTCTTTCAGATGAGATCATAGGAGTTCTAAAAAAGCCACCGCCTCCGCCTCGTAATGGAGATTTAACATTTCCAAATTCTCTTACTCTTGGTTTGCCATCAGGACCTATTGTCATTGAATATCCATAAACAAATGGTCCAAATTCTTTTACTTTACCTCCTCCTGGTGTTTCATATTCTCTTACGAGATCTTTTGGAGCTTTATTCTGTATGTCTTTAAATATATCTTCATATCCTCTTTCCATTTCCCTTCTCATTTCGTCAAAGCCTCTGAAAATATCAGCAAACCCTCTACTGCGACCACCTCTGCTACCAGCGCCAAAGAATCTATTAAACCAATCAAATGGTTGTATGTCCCTATCTTCAGATGAACTCATAACACTCTATCACGAACCTATTAACTGAGAATATACTTAAAGATATTGATTCCTTAATATCAATTATACTTTATAATTTTAATCCTTTTCATTCCAATCAATCTCATAATCATATTCACTTTGTTACTATCATACAACTAGTACAGAACAATGTGCATATGTAACAACACCAGAAGGAACACTTCAATATTGAAAGAAGTATGGAATCCTTCTGCAAACTTTCAGGGACTAGAGAGAAATACAGACGTTATAGTTAGCCATAGAGTGTTACAGTATTAAACATGAACTATAAACAAATGTGACTTTCGTTGATGATAGGATGAAAACTCATAGGGCTAATACCAAAGTAGCATTAGTAAGTCTAATTTCGTTGCACAATAATCATTTGGTAATGACAGAACTTGCTTTTATTTCTTCAATAATTTAGATCATACTATGACAATTTTAGAGACATCTATTCTTGGTTGTGGATATTTTAGTCTCATGCTATCTAGCGTTTCTAGGATAATTTGAGCCACAGCCCAATTACGGAACCACTTTAAATTTGCAGGGATAATATACCATGGTGCCCATTTGGTACTACATTTACTTAGTGCTTCCTCATAAGACTCCATATACTTATCCCAATATTTCCTGTTTTCTAGATCACTTTCTGATATCTTCCAACGTTTTGTAGGATCTTCTAATCTCTCCTGAAGTCTTTTCTTCTGTTCATGTTTGCTAATTTGCAAAAAGAATTTCAATATTGTTACATGATTATCTGCTAAGTATTTCTCAAAATTATTGATCTGTCCATATCTTGGAGTTAATTCACTCTTTGGAACCAAGCTATGAACTCGAACTTCAATGATATCTTCGTAATGAGAACGATTAAAAATAGCTATTTGACCTTTTGAAGGAACTGCCATATGAACGCGCCAAAGATAGTCATGAGAAAGTTCCTCTGTGGTTGGAGCTATGAACGGCCTTACATAACAACTTTGAGGATTTAACGCTCCCATTACATGACGTATTGTTCCATCTTTCCCTGACGTATCAACTCCTTGAAGTATTATCAAAATAGACTGGCTATTGGCTGCGAGGAGCTTGTATTGTAATTCTGATATTCGACTAGAAAAATGAACCAACTCCTTCTCTACTTCTTCTTTCTTTTTCCCTGCATCATAATCAGGATCCCAATCCTTTAATTTCAACTTCCTCGTTTTTTTTCCAGCCTTTAGCAGTAGTTTCAGACTTAATTCCATTGGTAAATTAGTCACAACATACTAGATTTGAATTAATAATACTATAGATATTATGACATGTATGCCTCCCTGGTTTGCGGAGCTGGTGCGTCAGTTGATGTTACATTTAAAGGATGATAAATGCGAGATGTAAGCAAGACAAAAAATGAGAAAAATGACCTACTTTTATAAGCGCGGTAAATATTTGGTGAACAGATAGTCGATAGAACCGAAGTAACACTTCAGAGTTACTTAGAAAGATAGTATATAAGTTGAGACTCAGATATGACACTACAGACGAATTTATGAAATACCACAGTGTATGCAAAAGAGGCTTAAAATAAATATGGAGTTTTCAGAAAAAGAACTAAAAGCAATATTAGAAGCACTAACTACAGCACATAGATATTTGTATAAAGATTGGACTCCTGAACTTGAGTTTCCAGCTTTAAGTGAAAAAGAATATAACGATTTGATAACTAGATTCGAAAACAATATCCATTCACAATCCAGCAACACTAACAGTACTTAAAATTGAAAGGGAAAGGGAAAAAAGAAGAGAGCTGAAACAAGGATATAGAATCCCATCTGTCCCTCCAGTCGAATTACTGAGAACGAAAGTACACAGTAGGAGACAAGAACATTAGAGCCATGCAATAGATAACAGGTCCCCCACATTTCCTTCATCAAAAGAAATATCAATGTCTATTACGATATGTATACCTGGTATGCTGTGATGAGACCAATTATCATTATCTTTATGATCATTTCATATTCAACAGTTTTAATGCTTGGAGTGGCAGGGAACAAACACCTACAACAACCTGCAATTGCTATTAAAATAGAATCTAATTTTACATCAACAACATGCGTCGACAACAAACCCTGTGTTACAAGGATTTGCATAAATAATGAGCCATGTCATATTGTTACGTCTAACTCAACACACACAGATAATAATTCAACTAACAATAAGAAGAAAAATGCCATTGCTTCATCATTTCCTCAAGCAAGTATTTGATAAGTATTCTGATATATTTGATAAATCTAGTTAAGCTGAAAAGTACAAAATTATGAATCTCAAAAGTATAAAATAAACGTTCTATATAGGTTGTTTCCAGTCAAAGAAAAGGGGCGACATAGCGGTAAAAGGGAAGCATTCTTACTTCATACATTGGCTTGTCCTCTCTTCCCCCTCTTATCGTCTATCTATATTTAAAAGATTTATTTTGTATGACGTATAATAATCATTTGCAACGGTATATCTAAGAAGGGAAGAATCCATCTACCCTAGTCATCTAATCTTCCTCTTTCCTTCTTATTATCCCTCAATAACTCCTACTTCGTCCTTCTACTACTAGCCATTGCATTTTACTATACTATCATATCATGGACATAGCACCATAACATAGCAGCATGCCAAAGTATAAGCACATAAATGTCATAACTTAGTAACCCGTAAATAGATATAGCTAGCAAGTCGTAATTAATACCGCTAGTATAGGTTCGTGTCACAGGAAGGGAGGCTAGTCTCAATAGCTACAGTCAATAGCCTCCCTACGGTTATGTCATAGTCATAAGTATACTAATATCATGACATTATTGTTAAGCAGCTTCTAAGCAATTGCCTATTCCTGCGACGAATAAACCTCTTCTCTCTATCCTTCTAAACGACAGCACTAGAACATAGAACATGGAGTTATTCGGGTAATCTACTAACACATTACTATCGTTACCCATTATAGTATCATTCCTACTACTATCATACTTCATTCCATTCTTATCGTCTACTGTATTGAAAACTTTATTTTGTTTTAGTGTGCAAGTATCTATGGCAAGATGGAAGGGGGAGGCGGTTGTTTGATTTGTTACCATTCGTTATTCACTCATCCTCAATTCTCCTTTCATTTGCATATCCAACCTACACAGTACATACTAATCATACTTACCCTTACTATGCTATCACTCTATAGGTATAGCACCTAGCATAGCATATACTACCAACACTCCTCACTCGCGTGCATATGCACATGCACACCTAAACCATAAACCATATACCCTTAACATTAGGCGCCGGTGCCATAGTCCTAGCTACCTATACCTACCTACCAATACCCTAAGCACTATATCACTATCCTTCTGAATCCAGGCTACTAAACCCTTAAGAATAATATAGAAGGATTGGAGTGAATCTCTTCATGTCAGATGCTGAAACGAGAGCTAAAAAATTGGATAGTTTTAACAGGACCTTTAGCAATATGCTTGAAAATGAAATGGCAGAGCATAAGAGAGTATTAAGACAAAAATATTCACACCAATTTGAATCTGAATTAAGTGAGGCTGAATCTTGTGCCAAGGGAGGAGATTCACTTGGAGCGATGGAACATAATCTACAGGCGCAAATAATAAATGATTTTCTAAAAATGTTAGAATAGACGTAGTCTTCATTTCTTCATTTTTTGATTTTATATTCAGATATCATACCTACGCATAAACACATAATGCCAAATCGGAACTAAGCTATGCAACGTTCTCGTTGATTTGAAATCTATAAAATCAATGTTGTCTAATAATCTCTTGCTGAGTCTGGATAAGAAGGGAAGGCGGCATCCTTACTTACCTCGCTTTGCATAATCTTTCCACCACTTTTTAGGCCTAGAGAGGCCTCGACTTAATAAGGATAATATGGAAGGATTGGAGTGAATCTCGTAATGTCAAACGCTGAAGACAGAAACAAAGCATTAGTCAATTTTAACAGGAGTCTTGGAGCAAATCTCGATAAAGAGATTGCAAAGCAAAAGAGTGATTTACAACAAGGGTGGAGAGTAAAATACTCCGCCCAATTTAGATCTGAATTAAGCGAGGCTAAATCTTGTGAAGAGCGAGGAAATTGGATTGAAGCGTTGGAGCATAAACTATATGCAGAAATGTTAGATAAGTTATTGAAAATGCTAGACGGCTAACTTTTCTCTTCTAATTGTTTCTTCTGCTTTTTAGCCTCCTGCAGCTCGAGACCAGATGCCGAGGCTAATTCATCTCCGAGTCGAGAGGCAATAAAACGTGCTCGGGCACGATAATGCTCATATAGTCTTAATTCTGAAGTAAATGCGAGCCAAGCTGGGTGACCCTTTAACTCTATTTAACAATAGTTAATGTACAATAGATTCTATGGAGAGGCTATCGGAAATTCCGAGGCCGTCTTGGCTCTGGAGAGAAAAACACTCGAATACCAGCATCACCAATACTAACTGTGTGTGACCATTCTGTCTCCATTGCAGTACTAGCTCTCGTTGGATTATTCTTGAGCAGCCGGAACCGCTCCGTACGTTCAGCTTTAATAATACGAATTGTGCTATAATATTTATCATTATATGTCTTCAGGGGTTGATAACCATATTTGACGTCATCAATAGAAATCAAGAAATGGAAAAAAAAGGATAGTAATAATAAAGAGATAAGCCTCAAAGGAGGTATAGTTTTAGATGGTCTACCAAGTAGCAGTGGCCTAGTTAACGCTATTGCATCAGAATGTTTAATACGTTCAACAGGAACAGATCTTGTAGCCTTTTTAGACTCGCCAGACTTTCCACTAATATCTGTAGTAAATAATTTTGTTCCTCGATATCCTGTAAGAATTTACGTAAATGAGAGTCTGAAAGTAGCATTCTTTGTTTCTGACATTAATATTGACGAGCCATTACAAAGGGATGTAGCAAAGGCAATTCTTAATTGGACTAGGGAGAATGAGTGTAAACTAATCATTAGTGCTCAAGGCATACTATCATCATCGTCTTCTTCTACTCCTCGTTCGCCTCGTACTGGTAATGGAAACAAAGAAGATTCGGGACAGGAGTATAGTGATGAGGATGACACTACTAAATCTACCACTACTATTGCTCTTCCCCCTCCTCTTCCTACAGAAATCTATGCTGTAACGAGTACTGAGTCTTCAGCAAAACAAATAATGGAACATGGCAATTATTTTACACATTTACGTGGAGGAACTGTAACTGGTATTCCTGCAATTTTGCTAAATGAAGGAGCTTTGACAAATCTTGATGTAATTGTATTTCTGGTTAATGTTGTACCTAAAGTGCCAGACTTTCGTGCTGCAGCAATAGTTTCAGAAGCAGTAAGCAGAATTATTCCAAACCTTTCATGCGATATCGGGGCTTTGATGGTTGATGCTCAAATAATTGAAAACAGAATGAAAAGTGTAAGGGCTGAACAGAAAAGAATCTCTTATATTGCCTAGTTAGTTAATTGAAACTGGGGCCATAATTCCAATTCAAGACAATAATACAAAGAGTAAGTTTTTGTTGTTATTGACATTTTATAAAGATGCCGAGGCTGATTTTATTATATTAAAGAAAATCCTTCCTTTCATAGCTGATAATAAAGAATACTTTCTTTAAAGAATGGAAAATTGAAAGACCATATAAATTGGAGAGCATTATTATAGGCTTCTGTGTCCTATAAATAATTTAAGATGATATTCTAATTTTTAATTAAGACATAAGATCTAATGCCATTCTTAATTCTGCTATCTCAGTTTCTACTGTCTTTCGGTCTGTTCCATCTGAAGTATATTTCAAAAGTCTTTCGCATGCCTCTAATTCAGATGCTATAATGTCTTTCTTATCAAGACATAGACTATGATAAGCATCAACAAGAGAGTATGTTACCCTTTTTCCTTTCTCTTTGCAACCACATGTTTTTGCAATTACTATAACTGGTTCTTCTGATTCAGCAATATTCATTATCCTTCTCCATCTTTTCGTTCTCTTTAGCCATCGTGTTTTGTGATGTCAATACCATGGTTGTTACGCTTACTGCTAATGATAGACCTAGAATAGTTATTATCATTTGAACAGTTGTTGCTGTTTTCTTGTTGTTATCCACTATCATCATCGTCACCACCAGCTTTTGTATTGACAAAGTTACTTAAAATGATATCTTAGCATGTTGATAAAAATCGCAACTAGCAAAGACCTTTTTTATTGGAATTGGAACATAAGGGCTAAAGCTAACTTAACTCATGTGTTTTTACGACTAATAGTGACTTTCAAATATCTAAAGAGGAGAATTAGCCTAGGCACAAAACATCACACGACGCGAGGATGATAACTACTATTGAGGTATGCGATACAGGACACAGGAATTTGGGGATGAAGCCGTAGCATTGTATAAAGAAGCAGACAAATATGCTATTTGCGCACCGACCAACCATACGTGTTAGTCTTAAATGTTACA
>WNFX01004733.1_pt1 | contig 13292 bp, 9 predicted proteins | sample 5400111 | NCBI WGS metagenome assembly WNFX01 (sample SAMN13153363, study PRJNA577476) | soil metagenome | isolation source: 40 cm soil or saprolite under grassland replicate 1 | place: USA:California | collected 2016-06-15
CTCAAACAATTCACCAATACCATCAAGACCCGGCCGTATACGCTGATCCGCTCGAGCAATCCCCGCGAGCACAAACCGGGAGAGCGACAATGACGCGTGCGAACCATGATTCGGAGACGCCGCCCGCTGAACCAGCGGCATCGCTGCCAAGACCAGGAGATTCTTCAGCGTTCAAGCGTAGCGCGATTCTCGTGGCCGCGATTGCTGCTTGCGTCTTCAACGGTTGTGGCGCCGCGCGACCCAGCAAGTATTACCAGTTGACGCTCCCCAGCGATGCGGCCGGTGTTCAGACGGCAGATCCGGCTCCCGTGACGCTGCTTGTTGGAGACTTAATGGCCTCGCATCTGTATCGCGATGACCGGATTGTCTACAGCAGCGGCGGGACGCAGATGGGAACCTACGAATATCAACGCTGGGCAGAACCGCCGACCGAGATGGTGGAGGGAATCTTGTTGCGGGAACTGCGCACTTCCGGGCGCTACAATGCGGTCTACACCCATCGCAGCAACGTGAATGGAGACTTTCTCCTCCGCGGGCGACTGTTCGATTTCAAGGAAGTTTCAGGTGCGTCGATTGTGGCGAGAGTGACCTTTGAACTGGAAATGCGAGACCTCAAGAATGGTGCGACGGTCTGGAACCACTACTACACGCACGACGAAGCTGTAGACGGAAAGGATGTGCCTGCTGTCGTCGCGGCCTTGGATAAGAATGTTCAGCGCGGAGTCAAAGAAGTGGTAGCCAGCCTGGACCAGTACTTCGGGTCACATCCCGCAAAATAGCAAGAAGAGTTGCTCGGGGTTTTTCCGAGCGCGCACAGCCCGCTGTTACGCTGCCCGGCGGAGGGTCAACAACGTTACATCGTCTTCGAGGTCGCTTCCGATACCGTGGTACCGCTGCACCCCATCGAGCAGCGCTTCAGAGAAATCATGGAGCACAATCGGCCGAGGCAAAGCGTTCATCGTTTTTCCAGCCAGCTCCAAAAATCCTCTGAACGTGAGTTGTTCTCCGACGGGGGAGCGAACCTCCGTTGCGCCATCGGAGAACGCCAGGATCATGTCGCCCTCATTGAGTTTCACGCTTTGTTGGTTGTAGGTTTCCCCCGTGATGTACCCGAGTGGAAATCCTTCCAGGCCCTCGCCCAGTTCTTCGAAGCACTTTCCGCGTTCGCGCCAATGAAGCATGCGCGGATGCGCAGCATAAGCGAAATTGAATTCGCCGGTCGTGGCGTCGAATGTGCCGGTGACCACCGTGGTCAGGCGTAGCGGGCCATCCGATGCTTCATTCGAAAGAGTGAAAGCGTCGTTCAGCGCCGCGAGCAGTCCGGCGGTGTCTCGAATGTCCTGAAATTTGTGAAGAAGGTGATGGACGTGGCGGGCCACGCCGCTGGCGGTATAGCCATGGCCGACACAATCAGCGAGAACCACGCGTGCGATGTTGTCGCTGCAAGAGAACACGGCTGATAAATCGCCTCCCGTGTCGGCTCCAGAGGGTAGGGCGATCACATCGCTCTCCAGCCCGATAAGTTCCAGCGAACGATGTGCTCTTTCATTCCCGGCCCACAGTTCCATGCAACCGAAGGGCCGCGCGGTCGTTTTGACACATTCGAACTGCCTGGGTTCGATTTTGCTGAATTTCATGATTCTTTGGATGTCCCGAATCGTATTTGCGTCAATTTTCGTCGCGTCCGTTGCGCCTGGAATTTGGCTCCTCAAATGATGCGGCCAAAATGAAAAACGCCCGATTCTGAACCACCTGCCAAGTATCTCACTTTTCCGCCGACCTGCCGTATCATGCCCTTATGCGGCTTCTGCTCGTCGAAGACGATGCGCGCATCGCGCGGTTCGTAGCCAAAGGTTTGCGGGAGCAGACTTATGCCGTCGATGTCGCCTCGACCGGCGAAGATGCGCTGTATCAGGGGGCCATCAACACATACGACCTGGTGATCCTGGATGTGATGATTCCGGGCCGTGACGGCTTCGAAGTCTGCCGCGAGTTGCGCAAGTCCGGACAGCGCATGCCCATTCTCATGCTGACCGCGCGGGATGCAGTAGAGGACCGCATCACCGGCCTGGATCACGGGGCCGACGATTATCTGACAAAGCCGTTCGAGTTCCGCGAATTGCTCGCGCGTCTCCGCGCGTTGTTGCGCCGCTCCGGGGAGTTCCGCCCGGCGAAAATTACCGTCGCCGACCTTGTTTTGGATACTGGCGCGCAAACCGTTTCCCGCGCAGGGCGTAACGTGGCGCTCACCGCCAAAGAATATGCGCTGGTGGAATATCTGGCGCGCAACGCCGGCCGAGTAGTGGGGCGAGCGGAAATCGCGGAACACGTCTGGGATGAAACGTTTGATCCGTTCTCGAATTTGATCGAAGTCTACATCAATCGCGTGCGCCGGAAAATTGACCTGGATTCCGCCAGGCCGCTGCTCCACACTCGCCGCGGCGCCGGTTACCTCCTTGGTTCTGCCGCTGATTCATCGGCATCTGAAGCGTCCGAGGACAGCGCTTCCATGCGACCTCGGACAAAGACGAACGCCACGGTCCGGAAGAGCCATGCTTGATTCCGTTCGTGTCCGGCTCACCCTTTGGCATACCGCGGTGCTTGCGTTTGTCCTCGTAGCGCTATCCCTCGTCACATATTTCATTTTCTGGCGGAGCACGGTCCAGCGAACCGATACAAATCTCGCAGAACTCTCCGAGGCCTTTCTCACCACGCTCCACGCCGAAGTGAAGGATCAAAGCGGGCCGGATACGCTCAAACTCGCCGCACAAGTGGCCATCACAGAGCATCGATTTCGCGATCACGTCTTCGCCATTTTCGATGCGGCGGGGAAAATGGTCATCAGTTCGCAGGATGTTCCGCCAGTGACTTCCGCAGTGGATTCTGCGCCTTCGGGTTTGTTGTTGTCGCACTCATTTCAGCGCTTTCTGGATGCTTCATCGCATTCCGACGGTCTGTTTGGCGAGGTCAAGGAGCACAAATACGGATACCGGGGATTCGCGCGGCATTTTTCGTCCGAGGGGAAGGCATACAACCTTGTCATCCTGCAATCGCTTCATCCTCAAGAAGAGATGCTCGAAGGAGTCACCTCCACATTTGCTTGGGTAATTCCCATTGCCATCCTGCTTGCGAGCGTGGGCGGCTACTTTCTTGCGAGGAAGAGCCTCGCGCCCGTGGTGGCGATGAGTAGTCAGGCGGGCCGCATAGGCGCCGCCAACCTTCACGAACGTTTAGTGGTCCAGAACGAAAAAGACGAGCTGGGACATCTGGCACGCTCGTTCAACGGCCTCCTCGACCGGCTCGGCCAGTCCTTCGAACGCCAGCAGCGCTTCATGGCGGACGCGTCGCACGAATTGCGAACGCCAGTTGCGATTTTACGGGGCGAGGCGGAGGTCGCTCTCTCGCAGCAGGGGCGCTCTTCGGAGGAGTATCGCGAATCGCTGGGCGTCCTTCACCAGGAGGCCGAGCGGCTCACGCACATCGTCGAGGATCTTTTCACGCTCAGCCGTGCGGATGCCGGGCAGTATCCGCTTCAATTCCGCGATCTTTATCTCGATGAGCTGATTGCCGAGTGCGTGCACTCCGCCCGAACGCTGGCGCTCGCTAAAAACATCTCGCTCAATTTCGATGAGGCCTCGGAGTCTCCCATCCAAGCGGATGAGTCTTTGCTCCGTCGCATGATTCTGAATCTCCTGGATAACGCCATCAAGTACACACCGGGAGGCGGGCGCGTTGCGGTCGCGTGCCGTCGCGCCGGCGAGGAATATGCCCTGGGCGTTACAGATACGGGCACTGGGATTCCTGCCGAGCTGCAACCCCGTATCTTCGAGCGATTTTTCCGTGCCGACAAGGCGCGCTCCCGTGCGGAAACCAACGGGGGCGGAGCCGGACTAGGCCTTTCCATTTCCCGCTGGATCGCCGAGGCCCACCACGGACGACTCGAGCTCACCTGCTCTGATTCGAACGGGAGCACCTTTACGGCTTATTTGCCGGCAGCGCCCGGATGTCCAGTCTCTGCCCGTTAATCCCCCGTTTATCTTGGTGTAGCTAACGTGGATTCTTCCCGGCCTGGGGTGGTGTCAGCCCGGCTTAGGAGTCGAGCTTTATGAAATTGCTACGCATCTGCGCTCTGTCGTGGATCTCCGTTGCTGCCACTTTGTTCTACGGCACAGGGATGGCCGCGGCTCAAGAGGCTGCGACTCCCGCGAGCGGCGTTCCTGCAAAAGATTCGCAGCCGGAAGCTCAAACCACGCCCCCAGCGCTCCGCCTGACCCTGCAGGATGCCCTTGCGCGCGCCAGGAAAAACAGCACGCAATTCCAATCCGCGCTGACCGAAGCGGGGCTCGCGCATGAAGACAAAATTCAGGCGCGCGACGCCTTACTCCCCAGTGTGAGCTACAACAACGAGGCGCTTTACACGCAAAGCAACGGCCCGGGCAACGGCGTGCGTTACATCGCCAACAATGCCGTCCACGAATACGTCAGCCAGGGCAACGTGCATGAGACTGTGGACCTCGCAAGCATATCGAGTTTTCGACGCGCCACGGCCGCCGCTGCCGTCGCGCGCGCGCGGGCAGAAATCGCCTCGCGCGGCCTGGTCGTGAGCGTCGTCCAGAACTATTTCGCCGTCGCCGCCGCTCAGCAGAAGCTCTTGTCGGCGCAAAAAGCAGCGGACGAAGGTGACCGCTTCTTCAAGCTCACCCAGGATCTGGAACGCGGCGGGGAAGTGGCGCATTCCGACGTCATCAAAGCCGAATTGCAGTCACAGGATCGCCGCCGACAGTTGCAGGAAGCTCAGTTGGGGCTTCTCAATGCGCGGCTGGGTCTGGCGGTGCTGATTTTCGCCGATTTCAACGATAACTACGAGGTAGCCGACGATTTACATTCTCCCGTTCCTCTGCCAACCCTGGGCGAAGTCCAGCAGCAGGCCGCCCGGGACAATCCTAATGTTCGCGCGGCGTTGGAAGCGGTCCGCGCGGCCGGTTCTGACGTTACGTTTGCGCGCGCAGCGTATTTGCCATCGCTTTCACTCGACTATTGGTACGGAATTGACGCTGCACAATTCGCGGCGAATACCGTCATCAACGGTCAAAAGTTTTCCAATCTAGGTTCCTCCGCCTCGGCCACGTTGAATATCCCCATTTGGAACTGGGGCGCCACGCAGAGCCACGTCAAGCAGGCCGAATTGCGCCGCACTCAGGCGCAGCGGGAGCTTTCTCTCGCTCAACGAAAACTCCTCGCGGAGATCAAGTCTCTCTACGCCGAAGCGGAAACGGCGCTGAATGAACTCGGCGGTCTCAACCGTTCCGCCGAATTGGCTGAGGAAAGCCTGCGGCTGACCACGCTCCGCTACAAGAGCGGGGAAGCGACAGTGCTGGAAGTTGTCGACGCCCAGACAACTTATGCGCAGGCGAGTGCCGCTTATCAGGATGGTGCGGTGCGCTATCGGGTGGCGCTGGCGAATCTGCAGACCTTGACGGGAGTGCTGACAACTCCGTGAAGCTGATTATCAGTCCTCGAGCCCATTGGCGGTACTGCTCCGCGTTTCTGTGCGCGTGCGTTGTGAGCTTGCTATTTCTTGCGGGCGGCTGCGGCAAGGCCGAGAAGGAAAAGGAGCCGCTCGTCTCGGTGCAAACCACACCGGCGAGGCGCGCTCCGATTTCTCAAACCGTTTCTGCCGAAGCGGTCGTCTATCCTCTGCAGCAAGCTACCGTCGCGCCCAAAATCACTTCGACGGTCAGGCAGTTCCTGGTGCAGCGCGGGAGCCGCGTGAAAAAAGGACAGTTGCTTGCCGTTTTGGAGAACAAAGATTTGACCGCCGCGGTGGAATCCACCAAGGGCGATTTCGAACAGGCGGAGGCCACCTACGTCACCACCGTGAATGCCAGTCTTCCTCAGCAGATTCAAAAGGCGGAACTCGATGCCGCCGCGGCGAAGTCGGCCTTTGATGCGCAGCAAAAGCTCTACGAGAGCCGCAAGGAGCTTTTTCAGCAAGGTGCATTGCCCCGGCGCGATCTCGATTCTGCGGAAGTCGCGCTGGCGCAGGTGCGCAGCCAGAACGAACAGGCACAGCGGCAACTCGCGGACCTGCAACGGCTTGGAAAAGAACAAGCGCTGAAAGCCGCGCAGGGCTCGCGCATGTCGGCGGAAGGCAAGTATCGCAACGCCGAGGCACAGCTCAGCTACTCGGAGATCCGCAGCCCCATCGATGGCGTTGTGACGGATCGCCCGCTCTACGTCGGCGACCTCGCAACTGCGAACCAGCCTATCCTGACGGTGATGGACACGTCGCGGCTGATCGCGAAATCGCATATCGCGCAGTCCGAGGCGGCGGTTCTGAAAGTAGGAAACCCGGCGGAACTGAAGCTTCCCGGGCTCGGCGAACCCATCAAGGGCCGCGTCAGCCTCGTGAGTCCCGCCCTCGACCCTGGCAGCACGACCATTGAAGTATGGGTTGAAGCGTCGAAACCGGATCCCGCGCTGAGACCCGGCATGACCGTGGAAGTTTCCATGACCGCGAAAACGGTTAAGGATGCTCTTGTGGTGCCTACTCCTGCGGTTTTCAAGAATTCTGAGGGCGCGGACTATGTTCTCCTGGCAGGCTCCGACGGCCACGCACACATGAAGGCTGTGCAGATTGGGGTGCGTAACGCGGAATTCGCACAAATCGTGACCGGCGTCGCCGCGGGTGATCCGGTGATCAGCTCGGGGGGCTACGCGTTGCCCGACAACACGCAAGTCAAGGTGGAAGCGCCCGCCCCGCTGGAAAAAGAAGCCGACGACAAGTCTGGGAAAACCGAAAAGTCCGACGCTCGCGCAAAACCCAAAGCGAAGGACAAGGAGTAGGGGCGCATGGATCTTCAGCCGGATTCTCCGCGCGCCTCGCGGCTTTCCGCCAAGCCGGACGCTCCCTGGTTCCACCGACTCTCGCGCCCGATTCTATTCTTGATCATCAGCCTGGCGCTGGTGGGCGGCTATTTTGCCTTTACGATCCCAGTGGCCGTTTTCCCCAACACCGATTTTCCCCGCATCGTCGTCGGGGTCGACAACGGCGTCATGCCCATCGACCAGATGCTCGTCACCATCACCCGTCCGATCGAGGAAGCTGTCAACAGCGTTCCCGGCCTCCAGAAAGTTACTTCGGTGACCAGCCGTGGTTCCGCCGAGGTCGATCTGTACTTCGACTGGAAATCCGACATGATTTTGACGCTGCAGCGTGTGGACGCGGTCGTCGCCCGTTTGCAGCCGGACCTTCCTTCTACAGCAAAAGTGGAAACACACCGCCTGACCTTCGCGGTCTTTCCCGTCATTGGCTACAGCTTGACGTCAGACGCGCTGCCGCCGAACAAACTGTGGGAGATTGCCACCTACGACCTTAAGCCGCGCCTCAACCGGCTCGATGGCGTGGCGACAGTCATCATACAGGGCGGTCGCGTTCCCGAATTTCAAGTCACACCGGATCCGGCACGCCTCCTTGCTGCGGGGATTACCGTCCCGGACATCTTGGACGCCATCAAACGCACGAATCTCATCGATTCGCCTGGCTTGATCGAGCATAGTCATCAGCTCGTATTGGGTCTCGTCAGCGGGCAGGTGCGCACTCCGGAACAGATTGGACAAATTGTGGTCAAGACTTCCACCGCTGGCATTCCCTTCCGCCTCGGTGACATCGCGAAAATCGCGCCGTCGGTCGCTCCGGTCTATACGATGGTGACCGCGAATGGCAAACCGGCCGTGCTTCTTAACGTGGATCGCCAGCCAGAAAGCAACACCCTGGACGTAGCAGACGAAGTGCACGCGCTCATCCAGGAACTCGTCCCGGGTTTGCCTCCCGGAGTTCATCTCGAGCCGTTTTACGATCAATCCATAATCGTTCACGACTCCATTGCCAGCGTGCGCGATGCCGTGCTCATTGGCATTGCGCTCTCTTCGATCATCCTCGTGTTGTTCCTGCGCGATTGGGGAACTTCGCTGGTGGCGGGATTGGTCATACCGGTAACTCTGCTCATCACATTCATCGTTTTGAAATTGACGAATCAAAGTTTCAATCTGATGACTCTGGGCGGCCTCGCAGCCGCTGTCGGCCTGGTCATCGACGACGCGATCGTCGTCCTGGAAAATATCGTTTTGCACCGGGACGCAGGCCAAAGCCGGTTCCAGGCCATCCAGAGCGCTCTGCGGGAATTGACCGTACCGCTGATCGGGTCAACCATCACCCCGATTGTCGTTTTTCTTCCCCTCATTTCTATCACCGGAGTGACCGGGACTTTCTTCCGCGCACTCGCCATTACCATGACCGTTTCTCTGTTTACTTCGCTCCTTCTGGCATTGACTTGGACACCGACGCTCAGCCAATACCTCGTACGCCGGAGGGAAACCGCCGGAACGGTGTTCGAGTCTGAACGTCCTGACATGGCTGCTCTTCTCGCCGTGGAAGAAGCGCATCTCTCCGGTTTTTTTGGACGCATCGTTGAATTTTATGCGCGAACAATGAGAGCGCTACTGAAGCGTCCCTGGGCACTGGCCGCGAGCTCGATCGTGGTCATCGCTCTTTCTATGGTTTGTTACAGCTTTCTCGGCAGTGACTTTCTCCCGGCAATGGACGAAGGCGGGTTCATTCTGGATTACTTCACGCCACCGGGCAGCTCGCTCGCCGAATCCAACCGCATCCTCCTGCACATTGAGGAAATTCTGAAGTCCAGACCCGAAGTCGAGAACACTTCCCGCCGCACCGGCATGCAACTGGGGCTTGCCGCCGTCACCGAAGCGAACAACGGAGATTTCACCGTCAGGTTGAAGAAAGATCGCAAGCGCGACATCGACGATATCATTGCCGATATCCGATCCGAGATTGAATCGACCGAACCCGCCACCAAAGTTGAGTTCATTCAGCTCCTTCAGGACATGATCGGCGACTTGACGAGCGCGCCCGAGCCCGTCGTGATCAAGCTCTATTCGAAGGACGGCAAGCTCCTGAATGAAACCGCTCCGCGCGTCGCGGATGCGATCGACAAAATCAAGATTGGAGGGAACTCGCACCCCGTCGTGGACGTTCTGAATGGAGTCGAAAATACCATCAGCGGCCCGGCGGTTACGTATCAGGTGAATCCCTTGGTAGCCGCGCGCGCGGGTTTCACTCCGGAGGAAGTCGCAATCAACGCCGCGGCGGTTCTGGAAGGTGAGCCTGCTGCCACCCCGGTCGTTCTGAATGACCGCGCGTACACCATTCGCGTTCGCTTTCCCGAACAAAACCGGTCTTCGCTCGACAGAATGAGTAACGCTTTGTTGACCAGCTCAACTGGACGCACGGCAACGCTTGGCTCCTTGGCGACCCTCAGCATGGATCCCGGCGAGACGGAAATCCGTCGAGAGAATTTGCAACGCCTGGTGCAAGTCACTGGGCGCTTCGAAGGCGTGGACCTTGGCACAGGCATCGCTGCGGTGCAGAAAGCCGTCAACAATTTGCATTTGCCTTCGTCCATGCGTGTCGAATATGGCGGCCTGTACGCGGAAGAACGGAAATCGTCCAGCGATTTGTTGGTGGTGTTGTTTTTGGCGCTGCTGCTCCTGTTTGCTGTGCTGCTTTTCGAATTCCGCACTTTCTCCGCGCCAACGGCAATTCTGGCATCCGCGTTGCTATCCAGCTTCGGCGGATTTCTGGCGCTGCTTATCACCAAGACCTCGTTCAACGTTGCTTCACGCATGGGCATGATCATGGTCATCGGCATTGTGGCAAAGAACGGCATTCTTCTTCTGGACGCGGAGCACCGCTTCCGCGGCCTCGGTTTTTCCGCCGAAGAAGCCATGATCCAAGCGGGCCGCCGTCGTCTGCGCCCCATTGCCATGACGGCTCTGGCCACTGTCGCTGGCATGCTCCCTTTGGCATTCGGCATCGGCGCCGGCTCGGCAATGCTGAAGCCGCTCGCTATCGCCGTGGTCGGCGGCATTCTGAGTTCCATGGTCCTCTCGCTCGTCTTCACGCCCGCCATCCATTTCTATCTGCGACCCAAAAAAGCCGCGCAAGAATAGTTGGTCATTGGCTTCTACAACGGAAGCGCTCAGTACATGGTCCAGCGCGACAAGCTCAATCTACTTTTTTCTCTGCGCCGAACTACTGGAAGGTGACGTCACCGGCGCCGGAGTGGTTGCGGCAAGCTCCTTCTTTACCGATTCCGGCATCTTGTCCGCGTTTTTCACCAGCACGCTGACCTGCCAGATCTGTGCCTCGGTCAGTCGGCCCTTGAATCCCGCCATTCCTGACATCCGAATGCCGTTTTCCACCTTCCAGTAGGATTCCCACGCATCGTCGTCAGTCACGCCGACGCCATGGAAGAGTTGTGGCGGCTCCGGATACATTCCTTGTGCGAGTACCGTTTTTGGTCCGCCCGGCAGCCCATGGCAAACGGCGCAGTGTTCTTTGTAAACCTTCGCGCCGGCGAGAAGGTTTGCCTCATCCGCGGGTACCTGCGGCTCGGGATGCGGCAGCTTGTCCAGATACGCATGCAGCCCGATACGCGCAAACCTCTTTTCAAATGGCATCGCAGGCGCCGACGTCGCGACCGGAGCGCGTCCCGATGAGAAGTAGTAATAGACTCCGCCTAAAATCAACAGCACTCCCAGCACAATCCCCAGAATGAAGCCCTTCAACATATCTCTTTTCTCCCCCTGCGGCGCGGATTGCTTGCCTCATTCTCAGAGGCCATCCTTGTTCCGCGATAGTCTACGTTCTCCAAGGCATTTCCGCACTCCACAAATCGCGAGTATCTCAGGAATCGCTAGTCCGGCTTGCAACCGGAAGCTGTGTCCCATTCGGCCGTGTTCGCCGCAACGCACGCCGCTCGCCTCGTAACCATTCGCCCCGGAAAGCCGTCTTATGTAGGCGTAGGGAATAATTTACGGGTAGGCTGTGGAGCAGCCCCAAACGTCTACCTGCGAATGTCCTGCCTTCGGCAGGGTCGCGTGAACAACCCTAGTCCCAGACAGGAGCGAACGGATGGGTCAACTGAAGTCCATAGACCTACCCAACTCCGGGGCCCATGATGCCACGGCCGTGACGGAGACAACGCCCTCGAAGAGCCGCTGGTGGCTCTGGGTACTCATTCTTGGCGTTATCGCCATTAGTGTGTGGTATTTCCGTGGCTCACGCCCAGCCAGCGAGGCTGCAAATCCTGCCGCGCCTGGGGCGACAAGCCGGGGCCGGGGCGGTCCGGGTATGGGCAACTTTGTTGTGCCCGTGGTTGTTGCTACCGCTCAGCGGGGTGACCTGCCCGTCTATTTCAACGGCCTTGGGACGGTCACCGCCTTCAACACCGTCACGGTTCGTAGCCGCGTCGACGGTCAGCTCATCAGCGTCGCCTTTAAGGAAGGTCAATTCATTCACGAAGGAGATCTTCTCGCACAGGTTGATCCACGCCCCTTTCAGGTGCAACTCGCACAGGCGCAGGGCCAGCTCGCCAAGGACCAGGCCCTGCGCAAGGACGCGGAAGTCAATCTCGAGCGTTTTAAGCTTCTCTTCAAGGAAGGCGTCATTCCCCAGCAGCAACTTGATACGCAGGCCGCATTAGTCGGCCAGTACGATGGCGCTATCACCTCGGACCAAAGCCAGATTGACAACGCCAAGCTCCAGCTCACTTATTCCCGGATCACCGCGCCGATCAGCGGCCGCGTCGGCCTGCGTCTCGTCGACGCAGGTAACATCGTGCACGCCAATGATCCCAACGGAATTGTTGTTATCACTCAGCTTCAGCCTATCTCCGTGCTTTTCAGTCTGCCGCAGGATCAGCTTCCTCAGGTCAGCGCCAAGCTCCGCTCCGGTGTTCAACTCGCCGTCGAAGCCTTCGACCGCGACGACACCAGCAAAATCGCTGACGGTAGACTCCTCACGATCGACAACCAGATCGATCCGACGACCGGCACCTACAAGCTCAAATCCATCTTCAACAACACGGACAACGCCCTTTTTCCGAATCAATTCGTCAACGTTCATCTTCTTGTGGACACCAAGCACAACCTCACCATCGTTCCCGCGCCGGCAATTCAGCGTGGTCCTCAGGGAACTTACGTTTACGCCGTTGGCAGCGACAACGCCGTGAAAATTCGCGCCGTGACCATCGCCCAGACCACCGGCAACAGCATCGGCTTGAGCAACGGCTTGAACGTTGGTGAAATCGTGGTCATCGATGGCCAGGACAAACTGCAGGACGGCACCAAAGTCATTCCCGCACCCACCGGTGGAAACAATGGCGCGGGTCCGGGGGCTGTTGCGCAGCCGGCCGGCCAAAGCGCCGGACAGTCCCGGCGCTCATCCGGCGGCCAATCGGGGGGATCTCCGCGATGAGTCCGTCACGGCCGTTTATTCTGCGGCCGGTTGCCACCACGCTGCTGATGGTAGGCGTCCTTCTGGTTGGGTGGGTCGCCTTCCGGCAATTGCCCGTTTCCGCCTTGCCTCAAGTCGATTACCCTACGATTCAGGTGCAAACCTTTTATCCCGGCGCCAGCCCGGAAGTCATGGCCTCCTCGGTGACCGCGCCTCTCGAGCGCCAGTTCGGCCAGATCCCTGGTCTGAACCAGATGACCTCCACCAGTTCCTTTGGCAGCTCCATCATTACGCTTCAGTTCGAGCTGGACCTGAACATTGACGTCGCCGAACAGGAAGTCCAGGCATCCATCAATGGCGCTTCCAATCTCCTGCCGCAGGGCCTTCCCAATCCCCCGATTTATAGCAAGATCAATCCTGCCGACGCTCCTATCCTGACGCTCGCGCTGACATCGAAATCTCTCCCGCTTTCCAAAGTCGAAGATCTCGCCGACACCACCCTCGCCCAGAAAATTTCTCAGCTCTCAGGTGTTGGTCTCGTCAGTATCAGCGGTGGACAGCGCCCGGCCGTGCGCATCCAGGCCAATCCCACGGCGCTGGCTTCGTACGGTTTGAGTCTCGAGGATTTGCGCACCGCGCTGGGCCAGGCCAACGTCGACATGGCCAAGGGCACCTTCGACGGCCTCCATCAGGCCTACACCATCGGCGCGAACGATCAGCTTGTTTCCAGCGACGGTTACCGCCCGCTCATCATCGCGTACCGCAACGGCGCTCCGGTACGGTTGACCGACGTCGCCACGGTTGTCGATGGCGTGGAAAACACCAGGCAAGCTGCCTGGGCCAACCAGAATCCCGCCGTCATTCTCAATATTCAGCGCCAGCCCGGCACAAACATCATCGCCGTCGTGGACCGCGTGAAAAAGCTTCTCGGGCAACTCCAAGCCGCGCTTCCCGCTGCCGTTCACGTGCAAATTCT
>WNFX01005175.1_pt1 | contig 13290 bp, 14 predicted proteins | sample 5400111 | NCBI WGS metagenome assembly WNFX01 (sample SAMN13153363, study PRJNA577476) | soil metagenome | isolation source: 40 cm soil or saprolite under grassland replicate 1 | place: USA:California | collected 2016-06-15
ATTGCGGATCTGGCGCTCCACATCCATCGAAACACAAATTCCGCCTGCGCCGGCTAGCGCTTCGATGCGCGAGGCGATGTTCACGCCGTCGCCGTAGACGTCGCCTTCGCGATGAACTACGTCGCCGATGTGAATGCCGATCTTGAGTTCGATGCGCCGGTCGGACGTGACGTCGTGATTTCGTTTGGCCAGGGTCCGCTGGATTTCGATGGCGCATTGCGCCGCTTCCAACGCGCTGCTGAATTCGACCAGGAAAGCGTCGCCGATGGTTTTGATTTCGGTGCCGTGAAATCGCGGAAAGATTTCGCGCAACAACCGGCGATGCTCCTCCAATAGCTCAAGCGCGACTTTGTCGTCGCGTTGGGCGAGCGCGCTGTAACCCACCATGTCGGTAAACATAATGGCGGCGAGTTTGCGCTCTTCGGTCGGCATCAGCGTTCCTCTTTAGCGACTTCTCAATAAATGACAAGCGACCGAGCAGTCGTGAGCCACCCAATCGCATTTGGTCCCGGCGGCGGGCATGAAATCAAGAAGTGACATGTGACGAGTGATCCGCCTACGCATGAAGCTACGGCGTGACAGGCGAGTGAGCTGCGATCAAATTTGTAGAATGGAGATAAAACGAAACGGTTCACAAGCGTCCGCAAAAGGGCCAGCTGATTGGTTTACGGGTACCGTGCGAATTGATCCTCTGTTCCAAGCACCCGAACCGGCGCGTGTTCGGTGCGCAAGCGTCGCGTTCGAGCCGGGCGCCCGCACCGCCTGGCATACACATCCACTCGGTCAGACGTTGATCGTCACCTCGGGACTGGGATGGGCGCAGCGCGAAGGCGGACCGATCGAGGAAATTCGGCCAGGCGATGTGGTCTGGTTTGCGCCCGGTGAGAAGCATTGGCACGGCGCTACGCCAACGACCGCGATGACACACATTGCAATCCAGGAAGCGCTCAATGGAAAAGTTGTCGATTGGATGGAAAAGGTCAGCGACGAGCAATATCGCAGAAGTTGATGGTTGATAGTTGAGGGTTGAGAGACGGAAGAAGCAAACGCGGAACGCCCAATTTCGAATTCGGAGAAGAAATGATCCGCAGCAATTGGTTTTCAAAAGCGAAGATTGTTTGCCAGGCCGGCGGAAATCAAGAAAGCGGCCGCGACAAAACTGGCGACAATCCGGTCGATGAAAACGCTGACGCGCTGCGAGGCGTGGCAATCCCCTGTGTCCAAACTAGTCTCGACGTCGTTGAAACTCGACTGCTTTAAGCAGTCGAGTTTAGGTTGACCGTTTTTAGGCCGACTCGACTCGAGTGGGGAGCGGCGTTTCCCTGCGAGTCCACTACTAAGCGCGGCGCGAGGCTTTGTTGCGATCTTTCATAAAGGGGACAAGCGTCATATATGCATCCAACTACATTCAATGCGAAGGCTTACTCCGCTGCGAGCGCGACATCGCCGCTGACCTCCACTAAGATCAAGCGTCGCGATCCAACTGACCGCGACGTGCAGATCGAAATTCTCTTCTGCGGCATCTGCCACTCCGATCTTCATTCGGTCCGCAACGAGTGGAGCGAGTTCATGGCCACGAATTACCCGATTGTCCCCGGTCATGAGATCATCGGCCGTGTGACCAAGGTCGGCTCGGCCGTGACCAAGTACAAACCCGGCGATCTCGCCGCGGTCGGCTGCATGGTCGATTCGGACGGCACCTGCCCCCAGTGCAAAGCTGGCCTTGAGCAATTCTGCCCGAACATGATCCTCACCTTCAACTCGCCGGACAAGCATCTCGGAGGCGTAACCTACGGCGGCTACTCCGAAAGCATCGTCGTCGATGAACATTTCGTTCTGCGCGTTCCTTCCAACCTCGAACTCGCCGCAGCCGCGCCGCTGCTTTGCGCCGGGATCACGACGTACTCGCCGATGCATCATTGGGGCGTCACCAAGGGCAAGAAAGTTGGCGTGGTCGGTCTCGGCGGACTCGGCCACATGGCGGTAAAATTTGCTCATGCGCTCGGAGCGCACGTCGTCGTCTTGACCCATTCGCCCGGGAAGAAAGAAGACGCGTTCCGCCTCGGCGCCGACGAAGTCGTTGTCTCGCGCAACGCGGACGAGATGAAAAAGCACGAGGGCAGTTTCGATTTTATCCTCGATGCCGTCTCCGCCGATCACGACATCAACGCATATATCAATTTGCTCGGCGTCGGTGGCAATCTTACACTTGTCGGCGCTCCGGCGAAGCCGTTGGGCGTTTCGGCATTCAACCTCATCGGCCGGCGCCGCAGTTTCTCTGGCTCGATGATTGGCGGCATCCCCGAAACGCAGGAGATGCTCGATTTTTGCGGCAAGCATAATATCACCGCCGATGTCGAAGTTATTCCGATCCAGAAAGTCAACGAAGCCTATGAGCGGCTGCTTAAGTCCGATGTGAAGTACCGTTTTTCGATCGACATGGCTTCTCTGAAGTCGGAGTGACGAACAATATCGGAGAAGGTGATGGTTGAGGGTTGATGGTTGAAAGCGTAAAGCTCCGTTGGAGCCACGCTCCTTTACGGAGTTGAAGGGGAGCCGAGTGGTTTGGAAGGAGAGATAAATGTCCACCATTTCCGATCGTGTCCTGACAGTAAATCTCATCGCCAACACCGCGATTTTCTATATCGCGGCACGGCTCTATTTGCTGCCGCAACTGTCACGGCTTCGGCCGAAACAGGTTCTTGTTCCCATTCTTCTTTTGCACTCGATGCGACATCTGGGACTGATGTTTCTGACCCGCGGCGCCGTTTATCCGGGATTGTCCTCGGAATTCGCTTATCCGGCAGCGTTCGGCGATCTGCTGACAGCGATCATCGCTCTCGTCACAATTCCGATCGTGTTGCGCGGTACTGCATTTGCCAAGCCGGCGGTTTGGTTCTTCAACATCTTCGGCATGCTGGACCTCGTGACGGCGATCATTCTGGCCACAATTCACAATGCGCCGGTCGCGATGGGACCGGCCTACTGGATCCCAGCATTTTGGGTCCCGCTATTATTAGTAACCCACTACGTTACCTTTGTTGTTCTCTGGAGGCACTGGAAGGGCGCGCCCTGACATGGACTGGCCGTTTTCTTCACCACAGAGATCACGAAGATCACGGACGCAAAACAAAAACTAGACAGGATTTGCCCGATTCTGATGAAACCTTAATTCGGTCAATTCTGTTAATTTTGTCGTAGAATTGTTGCGACTTTTTCGATCGTGTTCCAGTTGCGGGTGGTAGCCGGAACACCGAGGAGCTTCTCGATCTTGCCGAGGTAGCTGATCGCGTTCATCTGCCGACGATACAGACCCAGGACGAATCTATCTTGGATCGCAATGATCTTCAGCAGCCAGTCATCGTCCGAGGGCAGACTGAGAGGAAGAGGCGGCAGTGCGCGAAGTCGCTTGTGCAACGCATTCACGAAGCGCGTTATGTCCGGGCCAGACGGGTGTCGTGAGAACGGATCCTTTGATGCAAGCTTCAACACGTCGCGCCCGGGACAAATCATGATCTCGCACTTGAATGGCAACTTGCGAGCAATCGCGGCGCGCAACGCCGACTCGCTTACATCTTCGTGCACCACAAACGTCCCAGCCGCGCCGATGTTCACGACACCAAACTTCGACAGTTGCTTAGCGATCAGCGCCGGTCGGCATGTATTGGCACCGACGTTCACCGCGCGAAGAAAGACAACCGAGGGCATGGAAGAAGTTGAGAGGTTGAAGCAGTTGAACCGTTGAGAAGTTTTGGGCAAGCAAACGCGGTCAGAATCTTAACATTTAACATTCACACGAGCTAAAGCTTCGCTTACCTGATTTTCGCCGGATTCTAGCGCTGCCGATCTCGGTGTGTCGCGGACAGGTCACGAGGTGATCGTTCACCATGCCGACGGCCTGCATCAACGCGTAGCAGATGGTTGAACCGACGAACTTGAATCCGCGCTTAACCAAGTCGCGGCTCATGGCATCGGATTCGATTGTGCAGGCTGGCACCTGAGCCATTCGTCGCCAACGATTCTGCTTCGGCTTGTCGCTGACAAAACTCCAGAGGTAAGCGTCGAAACTGCCGAACTCTTTCCGGACCGAGAGAAACGCCTTCGCATTCTGGATCGTTGCCGCGATTTTCAACCGGTTGCGCACGATTCCGGGATCGCTGAGCAGCCGCTTCACGTCGCGCGCTCCGTAGCGCGCGATCTTCTCCGGCCGGAATCCATCAAACGCTTTGCGGTAGTTTTCTCGTTTCTTGAGAATCGTAGTCCAGCTCAGCCCGGCCTGCGCGCCCTCCAGAACCAGAAACTCAAACAACATTCGATCGTCATGAACCGGCACGCCCCATTCCTTATCGTGATAGATGATGTTTGGTTCATCGGTCGCCCAGGGACAACGCGGCATATGAAATCAAGGATGAGGGATGAGGCCTGAACGATGAAGGCCAAAGATTTGATGTAAGATTAGTCTGGATAAATCGCGGGCTGGCGTGGATGTCGATCTGACGCAGCGTGGTCTCTCCAGAATTAACGAATTGATCGAATTCTAGGGCGGCCGTCGCATGAGAAACCGTTTGTGCTGCTCGTCGTCGGTCACTCGGCGAAAGGTGCAGAGGTTCCCGACATCGGACGTAAAGCACTGGCTGAGATCAGGTGTTTCGTGGTTTAATCAGCCCACAATGAAAAAAACGATCACCAGCTACGCCAATGAAACAATCGAAGCATGAAACACGGGTTGAGCGTTTGCTGGCCGCGCCCCTCGCCGACGAAGCGATTCGCAGATGGCCCCAGAGCGGAGAGATTCTTCGCGGCAGACAGCGCATCGCCGAAGTGGAATCGCATTTTCAAGGTCTCAAGCTGGGCATTACCCGCCGGCACGCATGCGGCGACGTCGTGGTGGTGGAGTGGAGCAGCGACTACGGGGACGGCCGTGTTTATCGGAACGTGAGCATCGGAGAGATGAAAGATGGAAGAGTCATACGTGTGACCGATTACTGGGGGGAACCTTTCGCGCCGCCAGAGTGGCGACGCGGGCTGAGCAATTCGGAAGATGTCCGGCCTTACGCCGACGAACTGACCGAAGAATAAATCATGGGAGCGCTCCGAATGTCAGCGCGGCCAGCGATGCGATGCGGTTTAATCGATTAGTTCAACCGAGTCGCCCTTACGGATTACGCCTTCCATTAACACGGCGCCGTAAACGCCGGCCATGCCTTCGTGAGCTTGCGCGACTTGTTTCAAGATTGCCGGCGTTTTTTCGGCGGTATCGGGATCGAGTGTGATCATCATGCAACGCGGATCGCGTTCCAGGACCGAGACGATAACTTTCGATCCGATACGTAATGATCGACCGACGAATTCGTTTTCGGCGAAGCCTTCTGACGATATTAAATCCAAATAGACGTTGGCCCGGAACCGACGCTTATCGATTTTTATCCCCGTTTCGTCGCCAAGTTTTTTCGCCGATTGCACGGCAAAGATCGACAAGGGACGGCAATCGGTTAGTGCGCGCTCCGATCGAAGCAGGGTGAGCTGATGTTTGTCGTCGATCTCTTTGCGCAACATCTGGATCAACGCGGGATCGTCTATTGCCAGAGTATTTCCGGCTGGTGTCTCAACATCGACCATCAAGTCGTCCGAGTCGGCGTAAAGAGGAGTTACGCCCGGCGGGAGGCTGTCAGCCTCTTTCTGATTGATAGGTCCTGCTGCTTTCTCGCGATTGCGGAACCGCGGCTGATATCGCAGCATCTGGCGTTGCTCGCGTCCGGTGAGAAATGGAAATCCTTTTGGACTGGCCGAACTCGCGAAAGCAAAAAGACGGTCGCCGTAAACTCCGGCGTAGCCGGCGAACGTCTCGTCCAACTCTTCGCCCCGCATGCTTTTGACCGGATAACGCCAGAGGCTTTCCACTGTTCCGATAATGCTCATAAAGAAAGTAGGTCGCCTCGGCGACTTCGTCCGTTGGCGACGAAGTTAGCGATGGTAGCCGCGGTTGAGAAGATTTTTCAATGCTGCGGGCGCGGTGTTGTTCCGATAAGTGTCAACCCGGTGAGGGCGCTGGCGATGGCTAACGCCGCGCCGATGGCCATGATCGTTCTGAAACCGGACACAAAAGATTCATCGATCGCGCGGCGAATCAGCTCGCGCGTTGCCTGATCAGAATCTGCAGGAATGGCGATGGCGGCGAGCTTGGTGCGTTGAGATTGCAACGACGGCGACGCTGACGCCGGCAGTTTCGATTCCGCGAATCGCTGATCGAGCCGGCCATTGAAAACATGGAGCATCACGATTCCAAGGACGGCGATGGCGAGGAGCCCCGCTGTCCGCGCAACGGCGTTATTGACGCCGGATGCAATCCCGGCGCGGGTTGATGCGACCGCATTCATCACCGTGGTCGTGAGCGGCGCCACGCTGATTGCCATCCCAAGGCCGAGAATGACAATGGGCGGGAAAAAATTTGTCCAATAATTGCCGCCAACATTCGGGAGCATGAAAAGCGCAAAACCTAACCCGGCGATCAACGGACCGATAATGAGCGGAAGTCTCGCTCCATAACTTACGACGAGTCCGCCCGACCAACGCGAAAGAAATGAAATGATCAGGATGAAAGGCAAGAGCGCCGCGCCTGCCGCGGTCGCAGAGTAGTGCTGGACCTGAATTAAATTCAGAGGCAGGAAAAACAAAGTTCCGCCAAGCGCGGCGTAGAGCAGAAACGTCAACAAGTTCGCTCCGGTAAAGGTTTGGACGCGGAAGAGCGCGAGCGGCAACATCGGCTGAGAAATTCGCGCTTCGATCAGGAGGAAGACAGCGAGAAGCACCCCTGCCGCGATCAGGACGACAATGACTGAGCGATCAGCGAAGCCGACCCTGGACGATTCGATCAATCCATAAATGAGCGCGCCTAGGCCGGCCGCGGCCAAAATTGCGCCTAACCAATCAACTCGCGTGTTTTCTTTGTCCGAATTTTCTGCGATGTGCCGAAGCGAGATGAGAATGACGAGAAGCGCGATCGGAAGATTGATAAAGAACACCGCGCGCCAAGAGACGTGTTCGATCAACCAACCACCAATCACCGGTCCGATGCCGGCAGTGATCGCGCTAAAGCCCGACCAGGTACCGATGGCGCGACCACGTTCGTTTTCCGAGAAAGAACTGCTGATGATAGCGAGACTGCCGGGAACAAGGAGCGCCGCGCCCAGCCCCTGAAGCGCGCGGGCAGCGATCAGCTGGTGGATGTCACCCGCAAACCCGCACGCAGCGGACGCGCACGCAAAGAGTGCAACGCCAATCACAAAAATGCGACGACGACCGTAATGATCGCCGAGCGAACCGCCGACGAGCAAGAACGCGGAAAGCAGAAGCGAGTAAGCTTCGATCACCCATTGCAGATCAGGGGCGGTGGCGTTGAGGCTCGATTGCAGTGCGGGCAATGCGACGTTGACGACGGTGCCATCGATGAACGCCATGCTGGAAGCGAGAATCGTGGCGGCGAGAATCCAGCGTCCGCTCGATTTCGAACATGGCGCTGTCGCCGGGCGAGACCGGATTACGTTCTCGTCGCAAGGTTCTCGAAAGAGCGCCCACATAGCTGTGGCATATCATCGTCAAGAAAAACCGAAGTCAGAAGTCAGAAGTCAGGTATCCTGTTAATTCTGTAAATCCTGTCCAGTCTTGAGTCTGGAAATGATCGTTTGTATTTCGGTTAATCCGGGCGATAGTGCGCCCTTATTGGAACACTCTGTTTAACTTCACTGCACGGAAGATCGTCAGGTGAGCGTCGCTCATTGGTGGTTTGAAACCCGATTCCCGGGAACGGCTCTGTAGCTCCTAGTTTTTCCAAATTCAAAACACAAATGAAACTGTACGTAGGTAATCTCTCTTTTGAGAGCACCGAGAACGATCTTCAGGATCTGTTCGAACAACATGGCGCCGTCAACGAAGTCCATCTGATGATGGACAAGATGACCGGTAAATCACGCGGGTTTGCGTTCGTCACCATGAATGACGATACCCAGGCCAATGCCGCGATGGCCGCGCTCAACGGCAAAGAGCTTAATGGCCGTGCGCTGAACGTGAACCAAGCTCGTCCACGCGAAGAGCGTCCGCGTCCTTACGGCGGCGGCGGCGGCGGCGGGAAGCGTCCTTTTGCGGGCAATCGCCGGTAGATCCGGAATTGATTGCGCAGCCGGCGCTCAGATGAGCGCCGCGCTGTTCGCAAGATCGACATCATCATCGTGGATTCTGAAAAAGCAATTAGCCTCGAGGGCACGATCATGTCGGTGCTGCCCGGAACGATGTTTCGGGTCGCGCTGGCGAACGATCATCTCGTGCTCGCCCACATCTCCGGCAAAATGCGCAAACGTTTTATTCGCCTAACCATCGGAGATCGAGTAAAGATGGAGATGTCTCCTTACGACACCGCCAAGGCGCGGATCGTTTACCGACTTTAATTAATATGGCCACACGATTCCTTTTCGATCCACCCCGACGACCAAAACCAAAAATCGGCACCGGTCTCAAGAGCTTGCTCGTGCGCTGTCCGTCGACGTCAAAGCTGACCGATACTGGACGCACCGTGAAAGAAAAGCTCTGGCCGACCGCCAAAATGAAAACGCAAAAGTTCACCTGTCTGCATTGCGGCGGCGTTCATACCTGGACAAAAGAAGACGTGGTTCTCGGTCGCCCACTTTCCTGAAGTGCCGAGTGACCAGTGATAAGTGATGAGCGTGGGAATCAGAAGTCGGCCGTCTTCGCGCCAGGCTGCGGCCCGGCACGTCCTTAAGATCTGATAGCGGTATCGACTTCCTACCCGAACTTCCCAACCCCCTTGATTTTCCGAATCCCGACCGACCGGATTAATTGGACGACAAGCTCGTTCCTGATCGGCACATTTTTTCTGACGCTGACGGCGGTGCCGTTGTACCTGTGGCATTTTGGTATTGATTGGTTCAATTTCGCCGTTGCCGCAGCGCTGCTGACCGCAACCGGTTTCAGTATTACGCTCGGCTATCATCGACTCTTCGCGCACGCGACTTTCCGTGCAAAGCTGCCGGTCCGTCTCTTCACGCTGATTTTTGGGGCCGCCGCTTTTGAAAATTCAGTTGTGATGTGGGCAAGCGATCATCGCCGTCATCACAAACACGTGGATCATGACGAAGACCCCTACGACATCAGCAAAGGTTTTTTCCACGCGCACATCGGCTGGCTGTTGTTCAAGCTTTGGCCGCAACCGCCATTCGATAACGTGGCCGATCTGAAGAAAGATCCGCTGGTGATGTGGCAACATCGACATATCCATTTGCTCGCGGTGCTGATGAGTTTTGGTTTACCGACGTTGCTCGGCGCATTGTGGAACGGATGGGTCGGCGCGCTCGGAGGTTTTCTCATTGGCGGAGTGGCCAAGATCGTGGTGCTCCAACACTGTACCTTCCTGATTAACTCCGCCTGCCACACCATCGGACGTCAGCCCTACTCAAAGAAGTGCAGTGCGCGTGATTCCTTACTGATGGCGGTGTTCACTTTCGGCGAGGGGTATCACAATTATCATCACGAATTTCAGCACGATTACCGCAACGGCGTGAAGCCGTGGCAATGGGACCCGACTAAATGGTTGATCTGGACTTTGTCGAAGCTCGGTTTGACGAACGGTCTCCGTCGCGTGCCAGCGGAAGCCATTCACCTTAAACAAGCGCAGCTCAGAAGCGAAATTGATAGGTGAAAGAACACGACGATCGCGTCGTGATGCTTGTGGGGTGGCCTAGTCGCGCGACCGCGCTATAATGTTGGCCTCACCGGTATGAGTATCTCGACTCCTCACCCAACCCTCTCCTCGATCGAGGAGGAGAGGAGACGGCCGAGCACGACGCGTAAGGGAAGGGAACTTCGACTCGCCAAACGGATGGCGCGTCTCGGCACCGAGACCGCGTTCGAAGTCCTGGTCAAGGCGCGAGCGCTGGAGGCAAAGGGACGCGACATCGTTCACCTCGAAATTGGTGAGCCCGATTTCGATACTCCGAGCAACGTTATCTCGGCGGCGACCGACGCTTTGCACAAGGGCTTCACCCACTACGGACCTTCAGCCGGCTTGCCGCAGCTGCGCGAGACGATCGCTCAGTACGTGAGTGAGACGCGCCGCGTAAACGTAACGCCCGAAGAAGTGGTCGTTGTCCCCGGCGGCAAGCCGATCATTTTCTTCAGCATCCTTTCGCTTGTTGAAGAAGGGGATGAGGTCATCTATCCGAATCCGGGATTTCCCATTTACGAGTCGATGATTAATTACATCGGCGCGAAGGCGGTGCCGATCCGGTTGCGCGAGGAAATGGATTTCCGGCTCGATGTCGACGAGCTCGCCGGGCTGATCAACGACCGCACGAAACTGATTATTTTGAATTCGCCGCAGAACCCAACCGGCGGCGTGCTGACGAAGAAAGACATCGACGACATCGCGCGCGCGATCGGCGATCGCAACATTATGGTGTTGAGCGACGAGATCTATAGCCGCCTCATTTTTGAGGGCGAGCATCACTCGATCATGTCGGTGAGCGGCATGAGAGAGCGCTGCATTTTGCTCGACGGATTTTCCAAGACTTACGCGATGACTGGTTGGCGGATGGGCTACGGCGTGATGCGCGCCGACCTCGCGGCGTACATCGCGCGATTGATGGTTAACTCCAACTCCTGCACCGCCAGCTTCACCCAAGTCGCTGGCGTCGAAGCGCTGCGCGGACCGCAGGATTCAGTTGAAAAGATGTGCGCCGAGTTCAAGCGACGACGCGACGTGATGGTCGCGGGCCTCAACAAGATTAAAGGTTTTTCCTGCCGCTTGCCCAAGGGCGCGTTCTACGTTTTCCCGAACATCACCAAGACCGGCTGGCCATCAAAGAAATTGGCCGACGCGCTGCTCGACGACGCCGGCGTCGCCGCGCTGTCTGGTACGGCCTTCGGCGATTTCGGCGAAGGCTATTTGCGCTTCAGCGTGGCCAACTCGATCGAGAACATCGAGAAAGCGCTCGATCACGTCCGCGCCTGGGCAAAAAAGAATCTGTAGTCGATTTCAGTAAGACCCGCTGTGGCTAAGGACTCCCTCGATTCCAAAGCCCCTCCGGTCGGGCGTGCCCTCCGCGTCATTGTTGGCCTCCTGCTGATGATTTACGTGACGCCTGTTTACTTCCGAGTGCCGTGGCGAATTTCAGTGAGCGTGTTGCTGCTTATGCTCGGATTGATCGGCGCCTACAGCCTGATTCATATCTTTATATCCCGGCGAATCATCGCTTTTGGCCCGAGCCTTGGAGCTTTCGTGGCGGTGGGGTTGCTCGTCGCGCTATGTGTTCTCAGTTGGCCGGCGTTAGCGATTCTTGGACGCGGCGAGGGCGAGTTAGCAGTAGTCACTTTCCTCGGTATCTCGTTGTTGATTGCAGGCTGGCGGGCCGCTCCCGGTTGCGAGCTGATGGCAATTCCTGATCTCTTATTCGGCAAGCACACTGACATGCCGTGTCTCATTTTTTCCCCTCTTGATTGGCTTGAGCGAAGATTGCGGCGCATGTGATTTCCAAAAGCCCCGAGCCGCGTTAGTTGTTACTTCCATTCTTCCAGTCATGGCCGACAAGAAACGCATCTTTGCTACATCCCGCATCGGCGAACCGGCCGAGAACCGTTTGCGCGAGCGCGGTTACGACCTCGAAGTTTTTCAGGGCCCTGAGGCGCCCCCGAAGAAGTTAATCATCGAGAAAGTGAAGAGCGGCATCGACGGCTTGATCACGACACTGCGCGATCCGATCGACGCTGAAGTTTTCGAAGTGGGGAAGGGGACATTAAAAGTCGTGGCGCAGATCGCGGTCGGGTTCGACAACATCAACCGCGCCGACGCGAACAAATATAAAATTCCGTTCACGAACACGGCCGACGTGCTCACTGAAGCGACCGCCGAGTTCGGGTTTTTCATGATGGCAATGCTCGCTCGAAAGATGTGGCAGAGTGAACGGCTGGTGCGGGAACAGAAGTGGCCATCGTGGCATCCGTTCCTGCCGTTTCTTGGCGACGAAGTCACGGGCAAAACCATCGCGATCATCGGCACCGGACGCATCGGCCTGGCGATGATCAAGAAGTGTTCGGGGTTCGACATGAACATGCTCTGTTACGACCCGGCGTATCATAATGATAAATACATCGCCTCAATCCAGGAGTCGATGGAGCTGCGCTACGCGCGCGGGATTCAAAAAGAGAAGACATATATTAAGTACGTGGAGTTCGATGAGGCGCTTCGCGGCGCCGATTACGTCAGCATTCACGTGCCGTTGTTACGCGAAGGCGAAACCGACAAGCCGACCTACCACCTCATCAATGAGAAAACGCTCAAGTTGATGAAGCCAACGGCGTACCTGGTGAATAGCTCACGCGGTCCGGTCGTGGACGAGAAGGCTCTGGCCAAAGCGTTGAAAGAGAAAGTCATCGCCGGCGCGGCGCTGGACGTGTTTGAAAAAGAACCGCTGCCGCCGGATTCGCCGCTGCTCGATCCCGAAATCGCTGATCGCTGCCGCGTTTTTCATCACTTCGCCAGTGGCGCGCAGATCACGCGGCTCTCGGTCGATCCGGACAAAGGCATGGCCGGGCGGACGGTTCAGGGATTGATCGACGTCGCGAGGTCGTTAATGAACGTTTGCTCCGCGATGGCGCGGTGGACCGCCGCGACGGACTCATCAGATTCGGTGTGCGCATAGCTGTCCAGGAGTTGCGCGAGGCGGGCCTCATAAAAATCGCACATCGGACTTTCTCCATTGGGCTCAACCCACTCCGGGTGTTGGGCGCGAAGATCGTTGTGGATCTGATGCTGGAGCGCGGCGACAGTATCGATCAGGCAAGACCTGCGAGGTGGATTGGCCAGAGTTGCAGTGCCGCCGAACACATCCGGTTGGACAAAAAGCCGGATACCCTTGTTCAAACTATTTTTAGAACCAGCTGTGGGGGGGTGATCTCGCCGAATCCGAGCAATCTTCTCTCCTTGACAGCTTAGGAGAGACTGCTCTAATCTCCTAATTAACTTAGGAGAACACATGGATTACGAAGCCGAACTTCTTCCCGGCACCCTCGATCTCCTCATTCTCAAAGCAGTTTCCCTCGGTCCGCTTCATGGCTACGGAGTTCTCTTGCGCATCGCGCAAATTTCCGGGCGCGCGCTGCTCATCCAGCAGGGAGCCCTTTATCCGGCGTTGTTCCGTTTGGTGCGACAAGGGCTTTTGAAAACGAGCTGGGATAAATCGGAGAACAATCGGCGCGCCAAGTTTTACGAACTCACGTCGAAGG
>WNFX01004735.1_pt1 | contig 13289 bp, 10 predicted proteins | sample 5400111 | NCBI WGS metagenome assembly WNFX01 (sample SAMN13153363, study PRJNA577476) | soil metagenome | isolation source: 40 cm soil or saprolite under grassland replicate 1 | place: USA:California | collected 2016-06-15
CCGGTTCGGGAAGCCCGTCCCCCACGTACGTCTCCCACCGTACCCGCGCCGAGCTCAGGTAGTCGATTCCCAGCCGCGTCACCGCCGTCGTCAGGTACGCCTTCGGAGTTGTAGACGTCAGGCGCGCCGCGGTCGACCGCAGCGAGCGTCGCGGCCGCGGCGTCGGTGATCTCGATGAACGACCAGATCCCGGTCCCGCCGCCGATCACCGGCATCTGCCGCTTCCGCACGGCGTCCAGCAGGGGATCCGAGGCGCCCGGCCCGTAGAAGGTGGGGGTCATTCGGTGCGCAGGTCTGGGTGTCCTGAATGCGACAGCCGGATGGCAGGGCTGGGTGCGCTGGCGATGGCGCGGCACGGCGGTGGCTGACACGCTGCGCGGCCGAGCGGCATCACGCCTATTGGCAGCGCGGGCTGTCCAGTAGTCTCGGTCGGCGTGACTACCCCACAGCACCGAGCGGACCTGTTCCTCGATCCTAGATCCGACCCACGCGAAGGCGGCCCGCGGCTGGGGGACGAGCGGACAACGCTGAACGAGTTCCTGCGCTGCCAGCGGCTGACGCTGCAGCTGAAGTGCGACGGGCTCGACGCCGGGCAACTGGCCCGCCGTGCCGTGGAACCGTCCACGATCTCGCTGCTCGGCCTGGTCCGGCACATGGCCGAGGTGGAACGCGGCTGGTTCCGCCGCCGGTTCGCCGGGCTTGACATACCGAAGCGCTACCAGACCGAGGCCGACCCCGACGCCGACTTCAACGGGGCGGTCGCTGACCCGGCTGTGGTCGAGGAGGCGTGGGCGGCGTGGCGTGAGGAGATCGCCTTCGCCGAGCAGTTCACGCGCGACCACGACCTCGGCTTCGTCGGCCGCGACTCCGAGGGTGAGCCGATTTCGCTGCGCGAGCTGCTCGTGCACATGATCGAGGAGTACGCCCGCCACAACGGGCACGCCGACCTGCTCCGCGAGCGCATCGACGGGCGCGTCGGCCAGTAGCACGCCGCGGAGCCTGTAGGGTTCCAAAACTGCGTCATGCCCGCCTGACCAGCGGCGTTGCGGATCACCCGGTGATCGTCATGCCGCCCGCTCGTACCTCCCGGCGGAGCACCAGCAGCTCCGCGTCCTTCGATGCCGCCGAGCGCGCAGGCAAGGCCATCCACCCGGCCAGGCGGATGAAGATCAGATAGAGCATCCGTGCAGTCACCAACCCGCGATCCTGCCAGCCGCTCCGCCATCATCGCAGTAAAACCCGCAGGTCAGCCACCTTTACCCCATTTTGGAACCCTACAAGCACGGTCTGCCGTTTCGACCTGGAGTCTGGCCAAGTTGGCCGACTTCCTGGTCACCGAGGAGCGCGTGGCGGCAACCATCATCACCTGGTGTGCCGGAGCTGCGGAGCGGTCAAGGACGTCGACTGCATCGCGGGGCATCGACCTGCCTGGATCCGGTCGACGACGCCGGTTACCTGGTCGACGAGGCCGATGTCACGTTCTGGGGACTGTGCCCGCAGTGCGGTCCGGAGACCGGCCAACCGCGCGGGCACGCTCACCGGCTCGACCCCTGCCCGACCGCGACCCTCTCGACGTCGCGCTGGAGGCGGACGATGTCGAGAACCTTCGGACTGACGACGTCCAGGTCGGCCGGCGCGGGCCGACCTGGACGTCATGATCAGACGAGGTCGAACCGGTCGAGGTTCATCACCTTGTCCCACGCCGCGACGAAGTCGTTCACGAACTTCTCCTTCGCGTCATTGCTCGCGTAGACCTCCGCGAGCGCGCGCAGCTCGGAGTTCGACCCGAAGACGAGGTCAACACGGCTGCCGGTCCACTTGACCTCGCCCGTGGCGGCGTCGCGACCCTCGAACGTGTTCGCGTCCTCCGACGTCGCCTTCCACGTCGTGCCCATGTCGAGCAGGTTGACGAAGAAGTCGTTGGCCAGAGACTCGGGGGTCGTGGTGAAGACGCCGAGCGGCGACTGCTGGTAGTTCGCGCCCAGGACGCGGAGGCCACCGACGAGGACCGTCATCTCGGGGGCGCTCAGGGTCAGCAGGTTCGCCCGGTCGATCAGCAGGTACTCAGCCGGCAGCCGGTTGCCCTTCCCGACGTAGTTGCGGAACCCGTCGGCGGTCGGCTCGAGCGCGGCGAACGACTCCACGTCGGTCTGCTCCTGCGACGCGTCCGCGCGGCCCGGCGTGAAGGGGACCTCGACGTCGAAGCCGGAGTCCTTGGCGGCCTGCTCGACGGCCGCACCACCGGCGAGCACGATCAGGTCGGCGAGCGAGACCTGCTTGCCGCCGGTCTGGGCGGCGTTGAAGGCCTCCTGGATCCGCTCCAGGGTGCGCAGCACCGTCGCCAGCTGGTCGGGGTCGTTTACCTCCCACTCGCTCTGCGGCTCGAGGCGGACGCGCGCACCGTTGGCGCCGCCGCGCTTGTCGCTGCCACGGAAGGACGAGGCCGACGCCCACGCTGTGGACACGAGCTGGGACACCGACAGGCCCGAGGCGAGGATCTGGCGCTTGAGGGAGGCGATGTCCTCAGCGTCGATGTGCTCGTGCGTCACCGCGGGCAGGGGGTCCTGCCACAGCAGCGTCTCGGTCGGGACCTCCGGGCCGAGGTAGCGCACGACCGGGCCCATGTCGCGGTGGGTCAGCTTGAACCACGCCCGGGCGAAGGCGTCCGCGAACTCGTCGGGGTTCTCGAGGAAGCGTCGCGAGATCTGCTCGTAGACCGGGTCCACGCGGAGCGCGAGATCGGTCGTCAGCATCGTCGGAGCGTGGCTCTTCGACGGGTCGTGGGCGTCGGGGACGGTACCCGCTCCGGTGCCGTCCTTCGGCTTCCACTGGTGCGCACCGGCGGGGCTCTTGGTCAGCTCCCACTCGTAGCCGTACAGGATCCCGAGGAAACTGTTGTCCCACGTCACCGGGGTGTTCGTCCACGTGCCCTCGAGACCGCTGGTGATCGTGTCGCCGCCCTTGCCGGTGCCGTAGGTGTTCTTCCAGCCGAGGCCCTGCTCCTCGAGCGAAGCAGCCTCGGGAGCGGGGCCGACGTGGTCCGCCGGGCCCGCACCGTGGGTCTTGCCGAAGGTGTGACCGCCCGCGATCAGGGCGACCGTCTCCTCGTCGTTCATCGCCATCCGGCGGAACGTCTCACGGATGTCGCGGGCCGCGGCGAGCGGGTCCGGGTTGCCGTTCGGGCCCTCCGGGTTGACGTAGATGAGGCCCATCTGGACCGCGGCGAGGGGGTTCTCGAGCTGCCGGTCGCCCGTGTAGCGCTCGTCATCGAGCCAGGTGGACTCGGGACCCCAGTAGACGTCCTCGTCGGGCTCCCAGGCGTCCTCACGACCGCCGCCGAAGCCGAAGGTCTTGAAGCCCATCGACTCCAGGGCGACGTTGCCGGCGAGGATCATGAGGTCGGCCCACGAGAGCTTCCGGCCGTACTTCTTCTTGACCGGCCACAGCAGGCGGCGAGCCTTGTCGAGGCTCGCGTTGTCCGGCCAGCTGTTGAGCGGGGCGAAGCGCTGCTGGCCGGCCCCGGCGCCGCCGCGGCCGTCGCTGATCCGGTAGGTGCCCGCGCTGTGCCACGCCATCCGGATGATGAACGGGCCGTAGTGGCCGTAGTCGGCCGGCCACCAGTCCTGCGAGGTCGTCAGCACCTCCGCGATGTCCTGCTTCACGGCCGCGAGGTCGAGGGTCTTAAACGCCCCGGCGTAGTTGAACTCCTCGCCGAGGGGGTTTGCCACGGCGGGGTTCTTAGCGAGGATCTTCAGGTTGAGCCGCTCCGGCCACCACTGGCGGTTTCCGCCGCCCTGAGTCGGGTGCGGGGCGCGCCCGTGCGCGACCGGGCAGCCACCTCCGCCCTCCGTCTTCAGGTCTACGACGATTGCATCATGGTTCTCAGACATGGGAATCCTTCCGGACTAGGCGGATCACGGTGCTCAGGAACTGCGCGCGGTGGAACAGCCAGGGCACCGGCCCCAATAGATGACCTCGGCCTCGCCGATCGAGAAGCCGTGGTCGTCGGACGCGGTCAGGCAGGGCGCCTCGCCGACCGCGCATTCGACGTCAGCGACGACGCCGCACGACCGGCACACGACGTGGTGGTGGTTGTCCCCGACGCGTCCCTCGAACCGGGCCGGGCCGCCGGCCGGTTCGATGCGGCGTACGAGTCCCGCCGCGGTGAGCGCGTGGAGGGCCTCATACACGGCTTGAAGGGAGACATGGCCTACGCGATCGCGCACCCCGGAGGCGATCGCCTCGACGCCGAGGTGGTCACCGTCCCGGACGGTCTCGAGCAGTGCGGCGCGGGCGGCCGTCACCCGCAGGCCGGCACCGCGCAGCTCCTCGGCGGTGGTCGGAGCCTGGGATGCGGTCATGACGCCAAACCTACCGTCATAAACACGAACAGTCCAAAACAACGAATGGTCCAAGTTTAGCGCCGCGTCAGGCAACGTTTGCCCCGTCGTGGCTCTTGGGCCGCGCCCCGGAGCTGCCGGTGCCCTCCACGCCCACCTTGGCCAGCTCGCCGTGGCGCCGCATCCACGCCAGCGCCGCCCGGTAACCGGCCGCGTGACCGGGAATGCCTCGGTGCCCAGCACCGGCCCACCTGATCGACCACCGCGGCCATGTGCGTGTCGGCGTGGATCCATGCTGATAGCGCTAAGGTCGGTTGGGCGCGAACTGTCCACCTCGTGCCTTCTGCCAGCGAGTCCGAAGGAGCGCGAGGCCTTTCTGGCTGCCGCGCGGGTCGGCGTTCTCGTGGTGGCCAGCTCGGGTGAGCCGCCGCTTGCCCTGCCCATGTGGTACGACTACGAGCCCGGCGGTCTGATCAGCTTCATCACTGCGCGGGACAGCAGCAAAGCCGCAGCCATCCGCGGGGCGCAGCAGGTCGGCCTATGCGTTCACTCGGACGAGTACCCCTACAAGTACGTCTCGGTCTGGGGTCCGGTAACGGAGATACAGGAAACCGTGACCGAAGCGGACCGCCGCGCGCTCGCTCGCCGCTACCTCGGAAGCCATGGAGGTGATCGATACGTGGCCGAGCGGATCGACGCTACACCCCTGATGATGATCGTCCGTATGGGCCCGGAGCGCTGGCTGTCGCAGGACCAGTCTCGGTGATCGGCGTCAGCGTCGTCGTCAGTGCTCCCACGGCTGCCACGGCCCGGCCCGTCGTGACAGTGCCGAGCTTGACGCTGACCACGTTGGCATCGGGATGACCCAGGTCACGCAGGATGGTTAGGGCACGTTGCCACGTCTGGCGCGCCAGCACGTGGTCACCTGCGGAGTAGTAGGCGTCGGCCAGGTGAGTGAGGGTATCCGCTTCGCTGTCAAGGTCACCGATCTCGCGCAGGATCTCGAGGGCGTCTCGAAGTAGCTGACGGACTGCCTGTGATGGCCGAGGTGGTGATGGGCGTAGCCGAGAGTGTCGCAGGTCGCCGCTTCACCCGACGGGTCAGGGCCTAGCCGAGTTTGCGTACCCGAGTAATACCCTCCAGTGGGACCTGTGCCTCGCGTCCGGAGCAGAAACCTCTCGTCTATCCGGCCAAGAGGTGCGCTGCGCTGGTCGCTAGCGCGATTCAAGGGCTGGTCGCTACCGCGATCGAGTGTCTGGGTGACGCCGCGCATTGCGGAGCAATGCGGCGGTGACGGCCGCGCCGGCCAGGCCACCACAGCCGACAATCACGAAGGCTGTGCGCGGGGAGGTGGCATCCACCAGCGGACCCCCGCCGAGATAGCCGGCGGCTGCCGCCACGCCCACCCCGCCGTACACGTTGGCGAGGACCCGGCCAAGCAGGTGGGGTGGTGTTGTCCGCTGAAGGTGCGTGCTCACGTGACTGTCGGCGAGGGGGATCGCCACGCCGCGGAGCACCTGGGTGGCGAACGCGGCGATCAGCCAGGGCGCCGCCGCGGTCAGCAGGTTACCGGTGGCCATGATGGCGAACCCGGCCACGATGGCCCCCGTTACCCCCAGCCGTCGGCCGGCCAGGCGGACGAACGGCACACCGGCCAGCAGGCCCGCCGACGCCGCCGCGAGCAGCACGCCGACCGCTACTGGGCCGGCCCTGAAGGTCACAGTGGCAAGGAACGGGAGGATGAGGTCATCTGGCGCGGAGAAGAGCACAACGACCCAGAAGCCGAGCGCGATCGCCAGGACGGACGGCGTGCGCCAGATGAAGGCGAGCCCGTCGCGGGCATCGCGGGCGAACGATGGGCGGAACCGGCTGCCGGTGTCCCGCGGTGGCGCCGGGAGGCGCAGAGCAAGAGGGACCACGACGAGGAAGGTAAGAGCATCCAGGCCGAGCACGAGCCGCGCACCGGATGCGGCGAACAGCAATCCTGCCAGCGGCGGACCGAGCACCGTCCCTAGCTCCCACACCCCGCCTCGCAGGGCGTTGGCCGCGACGAGATCGTCATCGGCCACAACAGCCGGGATGCACCGGCCGACCGCCGCGGTCAGCGGCGTATCCACCAAGGCGAGGATGAAGACCACCGCGAGCAGCGATCCCAGCGGCGGCAACACGAGCGCCAAAAGCCCGGCGAGGACCGCCTGTGTCAGCCAGCCGAGGCTGAGCAGGCGGCCCGGTTTAAACCGGTCCGCGATGACGCCCGCGACGGGCGCGGCCAGCGGCGGGATCGCCTGCATGAAGAGCAGCAGCCCGACCGCTGTCGCGCTGCCCGTAGTTCGTTGCACGTGCAGGATCAAGGCAGTCGTGGCCATCGCGTCACCGAGCGGGCTGATGGTCTGAGCGGCCAGCAGCCCGGCGAAGCCAGGTGACCGCCGCACCAACCCGAACATGGCCACAGCCCTTCCACCGATCTGGATCCACTGGTCTTCAAGCGGCGCAGATGGCTATAGCCTCAAGGACTCCACGTCTGCGCGAGCTCAAGAACTCCACGTCTGCGCGCCGCCCTGCGGTCCTGGTGCGTTCCGGGGAACCACCCGTCGGGGGCTGGTCTCTACCGCGTGATGATCGTCAAGGTCAGGCAGGTCGAGGATCTTCAAGAGGTCCCGGAAATCCGTGATGGTGTAGTCAGGCGCGCAATCCACATGAACGTGCGCTTCCTGATCGGACTCGAACATCACAGTTGTCATGTCGGCCTGCCGCGCTCCGAAGATGTCACGGTGCATGTCGTTGCCGACGTATAGCGTGTTTTCAGCCCTGACTTTCATCCCATCGAGTGCGAACTCAAAGAGCCGGCGGTCGGGCTTCCGGTAGCCGTGGTCGCCGGAAACGACGATCGGGTCGAAGTAGTCAAGCAGACCGACCTTGTACAGTTCGCCGCGCGCGTACGCGCTCTGCGCATCGGTGACGACTGCGAGTGGGTAGCGCTCGCGCAGAACATCGAGCACCTGGCGCACGTGCGGGTAGAGACCTAGCCGGCGGCGTGAGATGCCGCGGGACATCTCGGCCAGGAACAGCGGCATCTGCTCGAGCTTCTCGACCGGCAGGGTGCGGGTGAAATCCGTCGCGTGCCCTTCGATGATGCTGCGCCAGATACCGACGGCGTCGAATTCGGGATACCCCTCCGAACTGCCCCTCTGCTGCTCCTTCATGGTCTGGAAATAGAGATCCCGGACCTGGTGCCGTCGCAGGTCTATGCCCTGATACGTGAGGAAGTGCGCCGCGGACCGGAAGATCTGATCCATGCCGTCCTCGGTCACGATCCTGACCAGAGTGCCGTTCACGTCGAAGGCGACCGCCTGAATGTCCATGCTTTGCTGTCAGCGCTCCTCGCTCGGCGGGGCGACGTGCAACGTCATTGGTGATGCACACTACTCAACGCAACCACCCACGCCGGCGAGCGCCTCAGCCCGGCCCTGGCCACCATTGACCAGCGACCAGGCCGGGCTGACCGGATGCGAGGCCGCTCACCACGACTCACGTGCAGATACGACTGTCCGCGTCACGCTGCCTGCCCGACGACTCCGCAGCCGAGATCCTGACGCTCGGGCGCTCGAAGCAGCGTCTTCGCCTGCGCCACGAGCCTTCCAGCGTAGTCCCGGCCGATGTAGCCGTTCCGGGCGATCCGCAGCAGGTTCAGCGCCATATAGTACGGCGCGCGTGCGGTAATCGACTCGAACGTTCGCTGGCGATCGGGGAAATGACAGCTGTATTCCCAGAGGAAATGCCGGATGAACGGCTCCGCGCGGTGCCTGTCGCCGACGGCACTCATGAACGCGTGCTGGAGCTCGCCTGAGACCCGCCCGACATCGAACATCCGGTCCCCGCGCTTCATGCGTTCCAGATCGATCGCCGCGACGTCCATGCCATGACCGAACAGAAAGTTCGCAGGAGTCGCGTCACCGTGCAGCCAGACCTGCTGGTCCTGCCACATCTGCGGCCGGTTCCGCCAGTGGTCGCGCAACCACGAGAGCTCGTCGATGTCCCGCTGCGCGATCCGGTGAGTTCTCTTGAGCCTACCGACGACCGTGTCGAAGTACCTGCAGTCGGGATCGAAATCGACGCCTGCGCCGTTGGCCGTCCGCTCGTGCTGCGTGGCGAGGAAGAATGCGAGCGCTTTCAGCCGCCAATAGAGGTGGGCATCGTCCCCGTGCTGCGTCGCGCGCGCGATCGCGTGGCTGAATTCCTCGCCGCAATAGTATTCGACAGCCAGCACGCCATTGATGTCGCGGCTAAAACCCAACGGGCGGATCACGTGGTGCGGCGATCCGATCAGGTTGTATCGGCGCAGCGTCTCGAGCCCTTCGTACTCCTTGCGTGCCATCCAGGCTGCCTTGTCACGGTCCGATCCGAATCTCGGCCCGTAGAACTTGCAGATGATCTTCGCGGCGCTGAACTTCTCCTCATAGGCGTAGACTTCGTTGCTGCCGGACAACCGGAAGACGCGGAACGCCGGCTGTGGCTCGCGCACCCCCATGCAATCGCGGATGATCCTGCTGAGGAAGCCGTGCAGCGGGTCATGACCGGCGAGGTATCCGACATACCTTCCATTCATTGGAAGCCCGATATAAGCGCCCAGGTGACCTTCCCGCCCATGCTGGGCGGGGCATACCAGTCCCACCGTTCACTGAGCGTTTCCACCAGTAGCAGTCCCCGGCCGCCCTCGGCGTCCTCGGCCGCGTGAACGCGGGTCGGCGGCTGCAGGTTTGCGTCCCACACCATAACGAGCACGCAGGTTTGGTCTGATAGCAGCCAGAACCGTACCGGGGAGACCTGCTCAAGGGCCTGCGATGCTTTGACGGAGTTGGTTACTAGCTCCGACGCCAGCAATTCGGCCTGCTCGCTGAGTTCGGTTAACCGCCATTCCCACAACACCTGCCGGGCGTGCCACCGCGCGCACGGCACCGCGCTTGCCAGCGCGCCCAGCTCGAGAAAGCTCCGCAACGGCCAATCGCCTGGCATGCTCGATCCCTGGCGCGGGGACGGCGGAACCGGCGCTGGAGCAGTGTTCTTGACCGGAACTGCCGACCAAGGGAATCGGTCGGAAAGGGAGCCATTCCTCGCGTCGGCTCCCAGAGCGAGGGAATCGAACACCGCAATGGCAGTTGCAGCCGATGCGCCGCCGATGGACGGCGCAACACGGTCGGTGTCCGCTGCGGCTGCTCTGGTCAAGAGCTGGCCGCAAAATGGCATTTCGTGCGGCTTGTCACTCACGGTCTCCCCCGTTACGCGGCCACCTCGCCCCCGGCAATGTGGTACAAACCGCGCCTTACCTGACATAGAGGCACCTGGCTCACTTCTGATACGTAGATGCGCCACGCCGCAGCCGTTGAGGCGCAGCGACGCCGCAGTGGCGAGCGGGCCGCCGCCGCCAAGAGCTTCCCCTGCGGCAGCCGTTCGGGACCATATTCCTTAACGGCTCCCGCGCAGTGACACAGGCCCAGCGGCGCTGACGCCGTGACCTTCGTGTATGCCCCGTCAGGAGGACACGACCGGTTTCCCGCAGATGAAGGGCCTTCCGGCGATGTCACTGAGACATAGACTAAATACGGATCATTGCCTTGCCTGGGGTCGCGGCGACGTCGTGGCGGGAGTACACAGCGATGCACCTGGTCCGGGAGCCGAAGCCGGGACGCGGCGGGGCAGGCGGCGCGCCCGTGGTGAGACCGTCGATCGGGCTTTTCCTTTCCGAGCCCGCCAGAGCGCTGGCCCAGTACGCAGGGCTGCCGACGGTCGCGCCCTTCCTGTCGTTCGCGCCCCGCGGCGATGGGCACGGCGTGCTGGTGCTGCCGGGGCTGCTGGCCTCGGATACCAGCACCGTGCCGCTCCGGCGGTTCCTCCGCTGGCTGGGCTATGACGTGCGCGGGTGGAACCTCGGCCGGAATCTGGGCCCGACGGACGAGGTGCTTGATGAACTGCCGCGAGCACTAGTCGCAGTCGCGGAGCGCACCGGCGGTCCGGTGTCGTTGATCGGGTGGAGCCTCGGCGGCATCTACGCCAGGGAGCTGGCCCGCCAGTCTCCCGGGCAGGCCAGGCAGGTGATTACCCTGGGCAGCCCGTTCGCACTGACCGACCCGCGGCAAAGCCGCGCCGAGAGCGCTTATCAGCGCCGCGGCCATCTGCATGCGGTTGGCAGCCGGGTGCCCACGCGCGACCAGGTAGCCCGGCCCATCGGTGTGCCGTCCACGGCCGCGTACTCCCGGCGGGACGGCATTGTTTCTTGGCAGGCCTGCATCGAGCCGGAAACGGCGCTGCACGAGAATGTCGAGGTCCGCTGCGGCCACCTCGGATTCGGCATCGACCCCGCCACGTTGTGGCTGGTCGCAGACCGGCTGGCGGTCCCGGCTGGCCAGCGGCGCACGTTCCGCCCGCCTCCGGCGCTGGGCCCGCTCTACCCACGCCGTCGTTGACCGCAGATTGGCCGGCCGTCGCCAGGTGCGGCGGGTGGCTGGCTGGACCGGCGCATGCCGCGCACCGGATCGGTCACCGGTGCCGCCCGGCCGGCGCCGTCGTGGCCGCGACACCCGCGGAGGTTTCGACCGGTGGCTCGATGCTGGCTATCTCCGCGGGCGGCAGCGGCGCGGGATGCCAGCGGCGCAGCCGGTTGGCGTTGGTGACCACCGACAGGGACGACAGGGCCATGGCGGCGGCGGCGATGACCGGGGACAGCCGGATGCCGGCGATGGGGTAAAGGACGCCGGCGGCGACCGGGACGCCGATGCCGTTGTAGGCGAGCGCGAAGAACAAGTTCTGGCGGATGTTGCGCATCGTGGCCCGCGACAGGGTGATCGCGGTCACCACCCCGGCGAGCGAGCCGGAGATGAGGGTGATGTCGGCGGCCTCGATGGCCACGTCGGTGCCGGTGCCGATCGCCAGGCCGACGTCGGCCGCGGCGAGCGCGGGCGCGTCGTTGATGCCGTCGCCCACCATGCCGACTTTACGGCCCTCGGCTTGTAGGCGCCGGACCTCGTCGGCCTTGTGCTCGGGGAGCACGTCGGCCAGCACCCGGCCCACCCCAACGGCGCGGGCGATAGCGGCGGCGGTGCGGGCGTTGTCCCCGGTGAGCATGACCACCTCGATGCCGAGCCGGCGCAGGACGGCGACCGCCGCCGCCGAGTCGTCCTTGACGGTGTCGGCGACCGCCAGCACCCCGGCAGGAATACCGTCAACGGCAGCGATCACCGGAGTCTTGCCCTGCGCGGACAGCTCAGCGGCGGCCGGTTCGAGCGCGGAGGTGTCGATGCCAGCGCCTACGAGCAGCCGGGAACTGCCGACAAGCACCGCGCGCCCGCCGACCGTGGCCCGCACGCCCTTGCCGGTGACCGAATCGAACCCGCCAGCCGTGGGCAAGGCCACGCCGCGGGCGCGTGCGCCGGTGACGATCGCGGCGGCGAGCGGGTGCTCGCTGTCGGCCTCGGCTGCGGCTACCAGGGCCAGCAGCCCGGCCTCGTCGAACCCGGCCGCGGGCCGCACGTCGGTGAGCGCGGGTTTTCCGGCGGTGATGGTGCCGGTCTTGTCCAACACGATCGTGTCCAGCTTGTGCGCCGTCTCCAGCGCTTCGGCCGACCGGATCAAAATGCCGGCCCGGGCGCCCTTTCCGGTGCCCACCATGATTGACAGCGGGGTGGCGAGGCCAAGCGCGCACGGGCAGGCGATGATCAGCACCGCCACCGCCGACACCAGGGCCAGGGTGAACGCTGGGGCCGGGCCCACGGTGAACCAGACGGCGAAGGTGGCGACGGCGATGGCAATGACCGCGGGCACGAAGAAACTGGACACCGCGTCGGCGAGCCGCTGGATCGGGGCCTTGGACGCCTGGGCCCGCTGCACCATGCGGATGATCTGGGCGAGCATGGTGTCGGCGCCGACCTTGGCCGCCCGTACCCGCAGCGACCCGGTGGTGTTGATCGTGGCGCCGACCACGGTGTCCCCGGCGCGCTTGACGGCGGGCATCGGCTCCCCGGTGACCATGGACTCGTCCACCGCCGACGACCCGGACAGCACCACCGCGTCGACCGGGATCTTCTCGCCGGGCCGGATGACCACCTCGTCGCCGACCACCACGTCCCCGGCCGGGATCTCGGCCTCCACGCCGCCGCGGACCACCCGCGCGGTGCGGGCTTGCAGGCCGAGCAGCTCGCGGATGGCCTGGCCGGTGCCGGCCTTGGCCCGGGTCTCGATCAGCCGCCCCAGCAGGATCAGCGTCAGGATCGTCCCGACCGCCTCGAAGTACACCCCGCGCACGGCCGCGGGCAGCAGCTCCGGCGCGAGCGTGACGGCCAGGCTGTAGCCGTAGGCGGCGACCGTGCCGAGCGTGATCAGGCTGTTCATGTCCGCGGACCGGTGCGCCAGCGTGAGCCAGCCGGTGCGGTGGATCGGCCACCCGGTGTAGAACATCACCGGCGTGATCAGCGCCAGCTGCACCCAGTGGTTTAGCAGCGCACCGGGCACCCAGCTCGCCTTGAACACCTCGCTTGCCATCACGGCGAACACCACCGGCAGGGTGAGCGCCGCGCCTGCGATCACCCGGCGGGACAGGTCGGCGATCTCGGCGTGCCGTTCTGCGGCCTGCGCGGCTTCCGTGTCCGCGGCGCCTTCTTGAGCCTGCCCGGCATCTGGCCGCTGCGGCTCGGTGGCCGCGGCCTGCCCGTCCGGGGGACGCCCGGCCGTGGCCGGGCACGCCTCGCCGTCCTGTGGCGTGACCGCCGCGGCGGGCTCGCCGTTGTCGGCCGGCTCGACGATCAGGGTGCCGTGGATCATGTTCATCCCGCACGCGAACCCGAACTGACCAGCTCGCGCCGGAGCCAGCCGGACGGCGGTGCGGGTGAACGCCGGCAGCGCCGCGCCGACCCCAAGATCGGGGAAGACGACCCGAGAGGTGCAGTCGCCGCTTTCCTG
>WNFX01009414.1_pt1 | contig 13289 bp, 8 predicted proteins | sample 5400111 | NCBI WGS metagenome assembly WNFX01 (sample SAMN13153363, study PRJNA577476) | soil metagenome | isolation source: 40 cm soil or saprolite under grassland replicate 1 | place: USA:California | collected 2016-06-15
GCTGGGCTGGGCATTCAAGACTGGCGGCCCTATTGCAGCCTCCCCCACTGTGGTTGGCGGCACCGTGTATGTAGGCTCCTGGGATGGATATGAGTATGCCCTGGACGCGGCAACAGGCACCCAGAAATGGAAGACATTCCTGGGTCAGACTACCGCGCCTTGCTATCCTCAATTAGCCGGGGTTACTTCGTCAGCAGATGTGGAGAATGGTGTGGTCTACGTCGGCGGCGGCGATTCCAATTGGTATGCCCTGGATGCGGCAACAGGCAATGTTCTTTGGAAAGTGTTCGTTGGCGATAACACCAAAGGGTGGTACAACTGGGCCAGCCCTCTGATCTACAATGGCTTTGCCTACATCGGTATAGCCAGCGTAGGGGATTGCCCATTAGTGCCAGGGCAGTTGCTAAAAGTGGACTTACAGACGCACCAGATTGTCAACACCTTCAATTTTGTCCCGCAAGGGCAATCTGGTGGGGGGGTCTGGACCAGTCCGAGCCTTGACACGGCCACCAACACAATCTATGTCACCACAGGAACGCGTAGCCAGCCCTCCCAAACGCTTACCGAGGCAATTGTTGCCCTCGATGCGAGCACCCTCACCCTCAAGTCTTCCTGGGCAGTTCCAGCATCACAAGAAGGGGTTGATTCCGATTTTGGTTCCACTCCGTTACCATTCAATGATGCGGTGGGGGACCAACTGGTGGTGGCGATCAACAAGAATGGCAAGGCTTATGCGTATAACCGCAAAAACCTGGCTGCCGGGCCTGTATGGACACAGCAGGTCGCGATTGGGGGCACCTGCCCGCAGTGCGGGGATGGGAGCGCCTCGTCTGGAGCCTTAGGGAACGGCAAACTTTTCCTGGGTGGGGGAAACATGATCATCAATGGACAAGGCTACAAGGGATCAGTAAACGCGTTGGACCCAGCGACCGGCAAATACCTTTGGCAGCATGGTGCTCCTGGCGCAGTCGTTCCTGCATTGGCATATGCGAATGGCCTGGTCGTCGATGGGGCTGGTCCCGTGCTCGAGGTACTCGACGCATCGAGCGGAACGCGTCTCTACAGCTATACCACAGGTGGTGCGCTTTATGCAGCGCCAAGTGTGGCGAATGGCCAGATATTCACAGGGGGGACGGATGACAATGTGTATGCGTTCGGCCTACCTGCCACCACCCCGCCTCCCCCTCCTCCTGATCCCAATTGCCCCAGCGGGTGGTCCTGCCAGGACATCGGCAACCCCACCCCGGCCGGATCGGAAACTGTTTCTGGCAATACCTGGAGTGTCAACGCCGGGGGCGCGGGGAGTGGAGGAACTGCCGACCAGTTCCGCTTTACGGCGCGGAAAGTCAGCGGAGATTCGCAGGTCAGCGCCAAAGTAGTATCGCAGCAAACGACAGGAGGATCGGCCCAGGCAGGGCTGATGGTTCGCCAGTCGAGCGATCCGGCTTCCCCCTATTATGCAATTTTTCTACAACCTAATAATAGGCTGGTTGTGCAATATCGCCAGGCCTTTGGTGGCGCGACTACCACTGTGACGCAAACGAACCCGGCATCGCTGCCGCTGTATCTTGAGATACAGCGAGTCGGCGATCAGTTCCAGGCCGCGACTTCGAATGATGGCGGTACCTACACGCTCGTCCCAGGCACTACAATGGATGTGCCTATGCCAGCTGCCATCATGGAAGGTATGGCTCTCAGCTCAGGCACACAGGGCATCCGGGACACGGTCGCATACGCCGCAGTGAATATACAGTCACCTGGCACTCCCCCCAATCCTCCTGCACCTCCGACTCCCTGTCCAGGCGGCTGGAGTTGTAGTGATATAGGAAACCCGGCGCTCGTAGGGGATCAGTCCCTCAGCGGAGGAACCTGGACGCTGAAAGGTGCGGGTAATGATATCAATGGCAATGCAGACCAGTTCCATTACGTGCGGCAATCGCTGGCAGCCAATGGCAGCATCAGTGCGCATATCCTCACACAGACCAATACGAACGCTTCGGCTAAAGCAGGTGTCATGTTGCGACAGGGCACGAATGCGGACTCGGCCTACTACGCCGCTTTCGTGACGCCAGGCAACGGCATCGTCGTGCAGTACAGGCCGACGCAGGGACTTAAAACCCAGATAGTAAGCGGACCTACAGGTACTGCGCCGACCTACCTGATGATTGCCCGGTCTAGCAACATCTATTGCACCTATACTTCGAGTGATGGTGCGAACTGGTCCTATGTTACGGGTACATGTTTTACTCTGAGTCTGAACAGCCCAACATTAGCAGGATTGGCCGTGACATCTCAGAGTACAGGTACGATGAGCACAGCTACCTTCGATACTGTCAATTTCAGCACCACTGCCCCCCCGCCACCAACAATCTGTACTGGTGGCTGGAGTTGCGGTGATATCGGATACCCTTTCCCAGCGGGGAGCCAGTCCCTTAGTGGCGGCACCTGGACGATCCAGGGAGGAGGCAACGACATCTGGGGTACTGCCGACCAGTTCCACTTCGTCTCACAAGCGCTAGCGGCCAATGGTAGTGTGAGCGCACGCGCCGTTTCGCAGACCAACACCACTGGCTGGGCCAAAGCAGGAGTGATGCTACGCCAGAGCTCTGATCCCGGCTCGGCCTACTACGCAGCGTTTGTGACCCCGGGCAACGGCATCGTCGTGCAGTATCGCACGGCTCAGGGCAGCAACGCGCAACAAAGTGCCAGTCTCACCGGGACGGTGCCGGCTTACCTGATGGTGGCGCGTTCAGGGAGTAACTACACTGCCTACACCTCCAGCAATGGCACTACCTGGACGCCGGTGGCCGGGTCAAGCGTCGCCCTGAACACGAGCGGGTCGGTCCTAGCGGGCCTGGCCGTTACTTCTCATGACGGCGGTGCCTTGAGCACCGTCACCTTTGACACGGTGAGCATCAGCACAACCCCTCCTCCTCCCCCTTCAACTTGTCCGAGTGGTTGGAGCTGCGGTGATATCGGGACTCCTACCCTTGCAGGGAGCCAGTCCCTTAGTGGCGGCACCTGGACGATCCAGGCGGGAGGTAACGATATCTGGTTTGCTTCAGACCAGTTCCACTTCGTCTCACAGACGCTGGCAGCCAATGGTAGTGTGAGCGCGCGTATTATCTCCCAAACCTATACAGATCCCTGGGCCAAAGCCGGGGTGATGCTGCGCCAGAGCACTGATCCCGGCTCGGCCTACTATGCGGCTTTCGTGACCCCTGGCAACGGCATCGTCGTGCAGTACCGTACGGCTCAGGGCGGCAACGCGCAACAAAGTGCCAGTTTAACGGGCACGGTGCCGGCTTACATGATGGTGGCGCGCTCCAGCAACACCTATACCGCCTACACCTCCAGCAATGGCACTACCTGGACGCCGGTAGCCGGGTCAAGCGTCGCCCTGAACACGAGCGGGTCGGTGCTGACGGGCCTGGCCGTCACCTCCCATAACACCAGCGCCCTGGGAACGGTCACCTTTGACACGGTGAGCGTCAGCACAACCCCTCCTCCTCCTTCAAGCTGTCCGAGTGGTTGGAACTGCGGTGATATCGGGAATCCTGCCCTTGCAGGCAGCCAGTCCCTTAGTGGCGGCACCTGGACGATCCAGGGAGGAGGCAACGACATCTGGGGTACTTCTGACCAGTTCCACTTCGTCTCACAAGCGCTAGCGGCCAATGGCAGTGTGAGCGCACGCGTCGTTTCGCAGACCAACACCACTGGCTGGGCCAAAGCAGGAGTGATGCTACGCCAGAGTAGCGTTCCGGGTTCTGCTTACTACGCAGCGTTTGTGACCCCGGGCAACGGCATCGTCGTGCAGTATCGCACGGCCCAGGGCGCTGGCGCGCAACAAAGCGCCGGTTTCGCCGGCACGGTGCCAGCCTACCTGATGGTGGCTCGCTCCGGCAATACCTACACCGCTTACACCTCTGCCAATGGTACGACCTGGACGGTGGTGAGCGGCTCGAGCGTCACGCTGAACACGAGCGGGTCTGTGCTGGCAGGTCTGGCCGTCACCTCCCATGACGCGAGCGCTTTGAGCACCGTCACCTTTGAAACAGTGAGCGTCAGCACAGCTGTACCCTAGTATTGAGCATGAGGCTGAGTTGAACAGCCATCACATTAGACGAAAAGTAGCGGGGACGGTAACCCACGGAGAATGATGGGGCCGACGCCGATGGCGTCGGCCCCTCAAAGAGTGACAATACGCATTCCAGCCTGGCCTACGCAGCCACGAGAGCGAAATTTGTTGGGCCTGAAACACGAAGCAGATCCCAACCATCTTATCTCATCAGGCGGACTTTCTTATCTGAATGAGCAAGGTTGGGGTATTGATTGGAAATCTTTTTTCTCACTTCCTCATAGCAATAGAAATAAGGGGTTGCGCTTGATGCTAGTTGAGCGCCTGGTGGATAGAGAGGAGCAGTTCATCTAAATCGATAGGTTTGACAAAGCCAACCAGGTGCCGCTGCTTGATCTTATCTTGATATTTCTGCAAACTGGCACTCAGGAAAATCGCAGGAAGGTCGAGGCCGTTCATTGAGCCGAGCACATAGTCCAGCACAAAGAGGGATGGTTTGACATGCTGAATCATCTCGAAAGCGCGCTCCCCTGTCTCGGCTAAGAGTGCCTGATACGGGGTTTCTTGCGAGATTGCCATCGTAAGGAACTCACCGATATAGGGATCATCTTCCACAATGAGAATCGTTTTGCGCGTCGCGTGCATCTCTTCTAATAAAGTGTCTTGTATCTGAGGCATATCACACCTCGAAGTCACGTGGGATGGTTCACGTCAAATGAGGACGTCACCTGACTTAAGAATCATTCTACCATAAGATACAGACGTTGTGAAGAGGTTACAGATTGTGACACGTGGTTTCATTGTTCTGCTTGTGGCGCATGTTACAATTTAACTAGAGTTTTTCGGCAAGCACCGAACTACCATGCACTCGAGGTCACGATGTCAGATAAACCGTAATTTACAGAAGCGACGTAACATGATGAAGGAACCATTTGAACATGGGGAGCAGAACCGTCATAATGAAGCTGAAAATGTCAGGGATCGGATCTATTATCAATTGCTCAGAGGCCATTATCAGACCATGATGGACCACCACCAATCCCTGATGGAGCATCATCAATTCTTGCTGAACCATCACCAAACGGTACACGCACTTTACAGGGCAGTACTGGACAGCCAGCGAAGAAGGCGAGGTCCTCAGCTCCAACTGGACTGGCAAACCTATCGCAGAGCGTTGCAAAACCATCGCCAATTGGTAGGGAACCACCGCCAGATGCTGGAAGAATACCACCAGATGAAGCAGAAACGTCCCCACAGACAAGACCTATAGTCACTACCTTTTATTGCCTTTGTAGTCTAGCACCTGATGACCTTCGCCGTAAATCGTCTGCAGAAAGCGCGGCGAGTACGGATCATCTCCTATTTTCCTACGCGCGTGACTCACCAAGGCGTCAAGCCGACTATCATCAGTCCTCGCTTCGTAGGCAGTGCCATAAACGGCAGAAACAGTTTCCGCTCGCGAACAAACTTCACCATTGCGCGATGCCAGGAAGAGCAAGAGTTTGCACTCATAAGTCGATAATTTCTGTGGCTGTAATTGGCCGTCGACACAGACTTGCCGGCTGCGTTTGTCAATATAGAGGCCATCTTGATCAGGCATATGTCTTTCCCTCCCGGCAATAGGTGAGAAGCTGCCGCCACTTCCTCTTGAAATTATTGTTACACAATATAGGACGAGATATACATTCATTTGTAAAATATACCACCACATATAGAGTGATGACGATTTTCTCTTCAAATCAGGAATTATTTGCGAGTTGCTTATACAGTTTGAAGATAAAATTCAACAAAACTTTTCATTTGCGAGGGAAAGGAAAAACGCCAGGGGAACAATTCCCTTGGCGTTCAGTTTGATGCGCGGCTATATACGGCCGGCTGTATAGCTACTCGCTTGCCGACTTTACCGGGGCGTTTTCTTTCTTGGGGCCAATCCAAACGGTTTGGATGTTTACAAATTCCTGAATACCAAATGAGGAGAGTTCGCGTCCATAGCCGCTTCTCTTGACTCCTCCGAAGGGTAGGCGCGGATCCGAAGCTGTCATTCCGTTAATGAATACACTACCTGCTTCAATGCGCGCGGCCAGTTCACGAGCCAGCTTTATATTGCGTGTCCAGAGATTGCTGCCCAGGCCAAACTTGGAGTCGTTAGCCAGTTCAATTGCATGCTCTACATCGCGAGCGCGAATAACGGCGGCAACGGGGCCAAAGGTTTCATCCGTAAATACAGGCATCTCCGGGGTCACATTGGTCAGGATAGTCGCTTCGTAAAAGTTACCCTTCCCCTCACGCGGCCGTCCGCCAATCAAGACTTTCGACCCTTGTTTGATCGATTGTTGCACCTGTTGATCGAGCGTATCACGCAGGTCTTTGCGAGCCAGGGGACCGAGCTGTGTGCTATATTCGAGTGGATCCCCCATCTTCAACTTTGCCGTGTTAGCGACAAATTTCTGTTCAAAAGCCTCCGCGACAGATTCCGCTACGATGAAACGCTTGGCAGCGATACAACTCTGACCATTATTCTGGAAGCGGGCTGTGACAGCTACCTGCGCTGCCTGGTCCAGGTCAGCGTCATCCAGCACAATGAAGGGATCCGACCCACCCAGTTCAAGCACCGTCTTCTTCAGGGCACGGCCGCTGGCCCCAGCCACCTCAACACCCGCGGCCTCGCTTCCCGTCAGCGTGACTGCAGCGATCCTATCATCAGCGATCAGTTTGCTGGTCTCGGAGCCGGGGACAAGGACGGTTCTCAAAACGCCTCGGGGCAGCCCTGCCTCTTGCATGATGCGTTCAATTTCCAGGGCAACACGCGATACGTTGGAGGCATGCTTGAGCACGGCCGTGTTGCCTGCCATCAGTGCCGGAGCCGCGAAACGAAATACCTGCCAGTAGGGGAAGTTCCAGGGCATAACGGCTAAAACAACGCCTAGCGGACGAAACGCGACATAGCTTTCGGTGGCGTTGGCAACAACTTTTTGATCGGCGAGGAAGCGTTCGGCATTTTCTGCAAAGAAGTCGCAGCTCCACGAGCATTTTTCGACTTCGGCCTCGGCCTCTGTGATCGTCTTGCCCATTTCAAGAACAGCGGTCCGCGCCAGTTCGGTCTTATGCTCTCGCAGGTGGTTTGCCACGCTGTACAGATATTTCGCTCGCTCGGCAAACGGGACTGTGCGCCAGTGGAGAAAGGCCCGGCGTGCCTCGTCCAGCGCTACATCAATCTGCTGCTGGCTAAATGGTTCAAAAGTTTCCAGCACCTCACCGGTGGTTGGATTGATCGTTTGGATACTCATTGCTCTACTCCCATAGAAAACAAAAAAGACTCTGATTCCATTATATCCCATATACGGGACTACCTGTGACAATCTGCAGCGTTTTAAAGCGAAACAGCCCCTGGTCGGGCAACTCCTCCCGTATTTGACGGCCGAGGAGGCGACGCAACAGGGACTGAACTTCCGCGAAGCGCATGGCTGGATTGAGGAAGAATAGATAGTATAGACAGGCAGGAAGTCCTGCTTAGATCAGTTCCAGGTAACGACGGCGATCCCAATTCGTGACCGCCTTCTCATATTCTTTGACTTCCCAGCGGCGGGTTGCCGTGTAATGATCGACGAAATCGTTGCCCAGGTACTCCCTGGCAAACTCGCTCTTTTCAAACAGGTCTGTTGCCTCCGTCAGGTTGCGCGAGAGTGAGCGGATATGACCCTTCTCAAGCGCCCTTGCCACGGTCGCCGCGTCATAGGCGTTGCCATCGAGCCTCGCAGGCAACTCTAGCTTTTGTTCGATGCCATACAAACCGCTCGCCAGCGTCGCGGCAAAGACCAGGTAGAAATTGGCATCGGCGCCAGGGACGCGGTTCTCGATACGAATGGCGTGCCGTCCATTGTTGATGACACGGATCGAACAGGTACGATTATCCATACCCCAGGTAGTGTTGAGAGGCGCCCATGTACCCTCGACGTAGCGCTTGTAGGAGTTGATTACAGGGGCATACAGAACCATAAGTTCAGGCAATTTGTCCAACACGCCTGCCAGGAACTGGCGCATAGTCGTAGACATATGCCCTTCGGCCTCCTCATCCCAGAAGACATTGTGTTCCTTGTTGCGAGCCCACAGGCTCATGTGTGAGTGTCCGCTGCTACCGTCCTCCTGGTCATTCCACTTCGCCATGAAGCTAGCAGTGAGGCCCATCTGGTGGCAAATCTCTTTGACACCCGTTTTGAAAAGCATAGTGTAGTCGCAGGCAGAAAGGACGTTCGCATAGTGAATATTCATCTCGTACATACCGGGGCCGTGTTCGCGGTTGTAGCCCTCCATCTCGACGCCATGGTCGCGCATCATGTTGGCGATACGTCCCAGCAAGTGGTCGTCAGCGCTTGCCTGGCTGATGGCATAACAGTTCATGCCCGGGTTGAGGGGCGTCAGGTTCGGGCCAAAGTCCTTTTCGCGGAGAGAAAACATATTCTCGCGGAAAAAACGGAATTCCAGTTCCGAAGCCGCCATCGGCTCATAACCCATCGAACGCGCACGTTCCATCACCTGACTCATCAGGTAGCGAGGGGATACCGTGACGGGCTCGCCATGTTCGGTCCACAGGTCACAAATACAGGAGGCAACTTTCTCCTCCCACGGCTCCATCATAAACGTAGAAAGATCGGGCCTCATCACGATATCAGCAAAGCCGCGCTCCCAGTTACTTACTTTGAGATTGGGCAACACGTTCTCCGCGATGTCCCAACCGAAGAGCACGTCGCACTGAGCAAAGCCGTCCTCTAAAGAGTTGAGAAAATGTTTTGCCGCCACGCGCTTTCCACGAAACACGCCCTCGATATCCGGGGAGCCTATTTTGACATACTCGATTTCGCCGCCATCAATCTTTTGCTTAATTTTAGCAATGTCCATTAAAACACTCACCTTTCTGAACTAAATATCATCGAACCTGGCCCCAATTAAGGGAAAGTGACACCCTTCAGGCCTACAATTCGTACACCTGGGGTTGGCGATGCTCCAGGGAGGGTATCTGCGCACGTACACGTGCAATCTGTTCCAGGTCTATCTCTGTCATGATGACGGACGGCATGTCCTGCGCCTGAGCAAGCACAAGTCCCCAGGGATCAATGATCATTGAACGCCCAAAACACTGCCTGTTGGGAGGGTACTGCCCGACCTGCGCGGGTGCGATGACATAGCAGAAGTTCTCGATCGCGCGCGCGCGCAGCAAGACTTCCCAGTGATCTCGACCTGTATGCAGCGTAAAACCAGCCGGAACCATCAGTAGTTGTGCCCCTCGCAGAGCCAGTGAACGATACAGTTCGGGGAACCGCAGGTCATAGCAGACCGTTAAGCCAAAGGTAATACCTTCAATCTCGGCGGTGACAAGCTGATTACCCGGCACGATGCGTTCAGATTCGTAGTGTTTCTCGCCGTTAGCCAGGTCTACATCGAAGAGGTGGATTTTCCGGTACTGCGCGATGATCTCGCCTTCGCGATTGATGAGCACACTCGTATTGTGAAACTTACCTGGCGTCGAGGTGACGCGTTCGACGATACTGCCACCGTGAACGATCATCTTATGCTTCCGTGCCTTCTCTTGCAACCGCTCGATGGCAGGACCAGGAATAGTCTGAGCAGCTTCATCAAAGCCCGAGTAGGGGCCGAGATACGTCCAGAATTCGGGGAGACTGACGAATTGTGCGCCTATATCGGCGGCTTGCTCTAAGAAATGCTCTACAGTGGCCAGGTTTTCTGCGGGATTATTCCGCGAATTGAGTTGAATAGCTGCAGCTCTCAAATGCATATATGGAGGCTCCTCGCTCTATGCAACGCTGAGGTTTGTTGTGTTAATGTTAGCAGAGTAGCACGAGTGATGGTTGTAGTCAAGGGCTAAACTGCCATTAAGCAATGTAATTCATGGTCACAAGGCTACAGCCTCGACACGGAGTATCCACTATGCTACACTAGCATAGTGATGTGATATGCAATAGCTCAACGAGAAGGAAGAGGACGAGCGTATTTCATGCCCAAAACGCCGCCACGTGAAGACGAACAACCCGAATATCAGCCTCCGCGGCGCAGACGTCAGCCAGTCACATATCGGCGTCCTCCAGAGGATTACACGTTAGACGACCATCCCGAGATTCCCAGGATCAAACGCGCCTCGCGCACCCCGTACCAATATCGTGAGGCGTTCAACGAGGATGAACAGGAGGGTGAAGGCAAACAATCCCCTCGAACCCGAGTTCAGGAACGAAACCCGCGTACCCACGCCGAGGAACGAAAACCAAATCCCATTATGGTGGAGAAGAAACGGCGCTCTACCGTCTACGCGCCACCTCCACCACCTCGTCGCACGCAGCCTCACCGTCCCACCGCCCGTCCTCAGCGGGATCGATTCATCTATATCCGCAACAGCCTACCGGTGATCATTACCTGCGGATTGCTCTTCGTTCTGCTGGTAGTTGGCTCGATCATTTATAACGTCAGTCGCCCCCAGGTCAATACCACTACAATAGTGATGCCCAACGGGACTACCAACAATCAGCAACCTGTCACACCACCAGCAAGCCTACAGCACGCTGCAGACCCCCATGAACTGGTCATCACTCCGCAGGACACAGACCATCCTCCTCCTCCAGTCAACGCGACATCCGCCTATCTGCTCGATGCCGACACCGGTGCAACGCTCTATGCTCATAATCCCTTCATGCACCTGCCGATGCTGAGTACAACAAAGTTGATGACGGCAGTGCTGGCGGTGGATAAAAGAAATCTTGACCAGAAAATTACCATCAACAGCGCCATGGCACAAGATATCAGTCGACTAAGCGCCGACAGCACCGTCGTTGGTTTAAAAAAAGGCGAAACCTATTCGCTGCGTGAACTGCTCTACGGACTACTTCTCAAGTCTGGCAATGATGCTGCGGTCGTCATCGCTGATGCTCTTTCGGGGAATCTATCCAATTTTGTAGCCGAGATGAACCAGCGCGCAAAGCAATTGGGACTCAACGATACCCATTACATGAATCCCCATGGTCTCTTAGCGACGGGCCACTATTCCAGCGCTCATGATCTCGCGATATTGGGCCAGTATAGCATGAATATCCCTGTCATTCATCAAATCAGTGGGACTCTGGCCTACGTTATTCCCCAGGGGGGAAACCATCAAGCCGCTCCGCTCATCAACGGCAACCAGTTCCTTTTCTGGTATCCCGGCGTCGACGGTGGGAAACCTGGGTTTGACGGAGTCGACAACTTTGTCCAGGTCATCTCATGTACGCGCAATCACCATCATCTCATAGGTGTGGCAATGCACACCAACAACTGGTGGACGGATATGCGCGACCTGATGAACTGGGGCTTCGACAATTTCAAGTGGATATCGCCGCATGACGTGGATTCCCCGCAGAACCCCATCCCCTTCGACACCCTGTGGAATTATTTTGCCAGTGACAAGAAAGAGGGTACCATTGCGACCAGCGATGGAGGTCGTTACTACATCTATACCGGTTTTAGCATCTCGGGCCCAATCATGACGTATTATGATAAAGGTGGGGGGTTAAAGCAGTTTGGTTACCCTATTAGCCTGCCAAGCGTATCGAGTTCTACCCTCGTCAGCCAGCGCTTCGAGAAGGCCACCCTTCAGTGTGATGTGATAAAGAAACACTGTGGCACTGTTTAGGGTGGGCGTATCTACGTATATGACTGAATTCGACATGATGTAGCTTTCTCCCCAAAAATCCCCGGGCCTATTTGTATCGACGATACATCTACTTTTACGAAGTGGAGTCCTCGACTCCTACAGTAGACCCGGGTCTATCTAACGCACAAAGCTACGGTTTCGATGGTGGTGGCGGCGATTCCGGCGGTTTTGGTGGCCTCGGTGGCGGCGATGGCAGAATCGGAATCGGCGGGTATGCTACGGAGCATTTAGGATCGTGGGTTCCGTCGCTATGTGCACAACCCGGACATATACCTGACATTTTGTACCCTCGGTTTACTTAACCATAATAATAACCATTACAGATTTCTAGCAATGTCAGCCTTTTGCGACGGACAAGAATAAACTCCTTAGCCGTAAGGCTTGTCTTACAAGAAATAAACGTAGAAACAATTTTAAAGAGCAAAAGAAGACAGAAATTATCTAAGCGATAATAAGAATATCTCTGCCTTATCTTAGCAATTACCTCAGCAGCTTATAAGTAAGGTATTATAGCAATCAGATGTCTAAAAAGCAAATTATAAAGAGTAAGTCCTACTACTATAGTACGTTCTTCCATTCCTAAGGTGGCATGAATAACGCCACCATGTGACCAGGGCTAATCAAAAGTCAGTGGCCCGAGTAAAAGATCAAGAGCCAGCCTGGGGAAGGCAGCAAAGGTACGCATGTGATCAGGGAGGTTGGGGACCCCAAGCCAATGCATCAGAGACAGAACGATAGTGTTGAGAGCGGCGAGCGCCTGAGGTTTGCCAGCCGAACGCACTTGAGAATGGTCTTCATGCAAGGTGACATCGCGCCGAAAGTCGAAGACGGTTTTCAATGGCCCAGTGCTTCCTCAAGAAGGTGGCAATGGCCTGGGGACCGGCCTGGGAGGGCGTCAAATGGGAAAAGCCAGAGACGATTTGCTGGCTGGTTTCTTCCACGAAGATGACCTGCCTGGCTTTCCTGCTGGCTTTGGCCTTGGGAGTGTGTTTGACTGGAGCCTGTTGGGAGCCTGGTGGTGCCTGTTCGCCAGCGGGAGTCTGCTCCTGGGCCTCAGCCTGCTCAATCACTTTGCGGCGCTTGCCCTTGACGGTTCGCATGACTTGAAAGCTTTGAGCGATGCCGGTCCACTCGCTGGCGAACCAGTCATTCATCTCGGTCGTCGTGCGCACCGTGCGCGTGGTGAGTCGCCCATGACCTTTGTCGGTCTGTGAGAAGAAGCCCCAGGTACTTTGGTCGGCATCCGGGTCCTGGAAAAACAGCGCCAGGTCTTCGTGAGCGGGAGGATGATTGTCTTTGAAAAAGAAGAGGTATTTGCCCCCAAACTGGTCAATCCACTGGCAAGCCGTCTTCTGCGTCTGCATCGCATCGGCTGTCCACACCCGATCTTTCACATAGACCGGCGTGAGTAGCTCTTTGACCGCTGTCATCTCATGTTCTTTCTCCGCCACGCTGACGCTGGGCCAGCACCAGAGCGGTTCGCACCTCATAGACCGAAGGCACATGCACACCCTGTTG
>WNFX01004737.1_pt1 | contig 13287 bp, 17 predicted proteins | sample 5400111 | NCBI WGS metagenome assembly WNFX01 (sample SAMN13153363, study PRJNA577476) | soil metagenome | isolation source: 40 cm soil or saprolite under grassland replicate 1 | place: USA:California | collected 2016-06-15
CGCAAGCCCAAACCGGTGCCCAAAAAGCCTCGCCAATTGGCTTGATGGTCGCCTTGTTGCTCTCATCGTTTGCAGTTTTCTGAACCTTTCTGCTCTCAGAGCAAGGGTTCGGTGAGTCCGTATTAGTTTAAACACCAATCTCTAGAAAAAAGCTGTTTGCCGTGAGTTTGTCTGAGCAAGTACTGCCCGCAAAAAGGAGGGCAAGATGTATGTCAAAAGGCAGATTCTGCGGTCAATAACTTTGTCCAGATACAATAAGAGAAGCCGTTTGGCGTGATCAGCGCAGGGCCTGTGGCAAGTTTTCTGAGAAACAGCCAATTATATCAGATAAATGACATGCCGCCCCACCTACGTAATGCCGCGACGCGCACCGGCTTGCTCAGGTCCCGCGGTCGCCGCTCACGGTGAGGACGACGTTTCCTGTCTTCTGCTCCGTTTCCACGTACCGGGTCGCCTCGACCACGTCCTCCAGCGGGTAGCACCGATCGATGACCGCCCGGTATCTCCCGGCCTCGATGAACTCCTTGAGGAAGAGGATGTCCTTTTTCGTGTATCGCGGTGGGATCGAGAACCGCACTTTCTTGTCTCCGATCCGCGCGGTCCACAGCGCCAACATGAGATTCTGGAACCCGTCGGTTGCCAGGTAGCTGCCGCCTCGCGAAAGTGAGCCTCTGCAGCGCTTGAACGAGTGCTTGCCGACGGCATCGAAGATGACGTCGTAGGTTTGGCCGTTCTTGGTGAAGTCTTCCTGCGTGTAGTCGATCACCCTGTCGGCTCCCAGCGATCGAACGCGCTCGAGGTTCTTGGTGTTGCACACCGCTGTGACGTCGACTTCGAAGTACTTGGCCAGTTGCACCCCTGCGGTGCCGATGGATCCAGATGCGCCGTAGATGAGGATCCTCTGCCCCTTGCGCAGATCTGCCAGTCTCAGGCACCACAGGGCATTGAGTGCTCCGTCGCACACCGCCGGCTTGTGCGCGATGCGGGCGCTCTCACGCATGCAGATGAACTCCGCGTGTGCCCCGAACCTGAGCCCACTGGTGCCGAAGACGTGGTCACCGACCGCGAACTCGTTGACGGCAGCGCCAACTGCTTCGACCACTCCGGCCAGCTCGCTGCCCAGGATGCGCTGCTTCGGTCGGCGGAGGCCCGAGATGAAGCGGCTGAGGAGCGTGACGGCCAGGCCGCTCCGTCGGTTGGCTTCACGAGTCGCGCAGTCCAACCGGTTGACCGTCGTGGCGTGGATCTTGACGAGGACTTCGTCCTCTTTGGGGGCCGGCCGCTCGACTTCCTCGAGTCGCAGAACGTCCGGAGGCCCATACCTATCGTAGACAACTGCTTTCATGCGTTCACTTCCTCTCAACGGTTTGATGCACGCTTCGGGATCGGGCCGCCCATAGTCTTCTCTCGAGTCGCGCTGAAATCGCGAGTCTCTTTCTCCGATCTGTAGCAAGTATAGCTGAGATGTGTCAGAAACGCGACCATTTTCAGGCATTTGCTGGCATATTTCCCAAATAATTTGGCGAACGAGTTGCAGGATCTGACAAACGGTCATCTTTAACCGATAAATGACTTTCAAAGTCACTGAAACTTCGTCCAGATGTTTTCGTTAATCATAACTCTACCCGCCCCCCCCAGTGTTCTGGCAAAATGCTAATGAGCACGCTACCTACCTGTATTCACGAGCAAGCAGCGTCTTGCCTGTGATGTATGCCTTCGCCCCCGTAACCACCCGCCTCTCGTCTGATCGAATGCACGGTGCTGACTCTCGATGGGCCTTACACTGCCGCCCGCCTTGGCACGCGACTATCGGGTTCCCCTGCTGTGCAGATCTGCTCCTGCCATTTTTGAGCATTCACACTCTTCACAAGGAGCAAGAGGATGAGCGAGCCTTCGCCGATGAGGCCTGCAATGAGGTTATACGGTAAGAGATATGCTGCGATCGGCGGGATGAAGAAGGTGAGCCACCCCAGACCCGCGATCCCCATGAGGACACCGATGGGACGAGGAAGGAAGGTGGACTTGAAGGTGAGATAGCCGGTGAGAAGGTCGTAGCACCCGAAGAACGCCAGGGCGATGGCGTAGATGGGGTTGTACAACTTTATGGCCACGAGAGCGAGTGCATGTAACTGATCTGGAGTCAACGCGGTCAAGGAGTGCTCGCCCCCAGGAGGACGAGGGACGCGAGCAGGGAGATAGCCATGACAGCCTGCATCGTCGTCGCTACGATGTTGAAGTAGACGGCCAGGAGAGAGATGCTCTTGTTCACGGGCTTGAACAGCTCGTAGAAAAGGAGCATAACGATGAGGCGGAACACAACGACGAGCAGGAAGAAGGGGTAGCCAGCCCAGAAAGCGGTCTGATGCGAGACGATGTAATCGATCGTGGCAGCGTCGATGTTGTTCAACAATCCGATATTGGGGACCAGGACCGAGTAGATTTCCCCAGCGACGAAGATCGCGAGGTAGCATGCGCCAGCGATGCGCCCCTTAGCGCGCGGCGACGTTGTTGTCATCCGTTGCCTCACTTGAGAATCTCCCATACCACCGGCGACTCGTGCCGTCATTTTGTCCGAATTCATTTTCTTTTCTTCACTAGTGAAAGTCGACATGTGGGTGAGTTGACCCAGAGATTCCTACGGGAGAGGTTACATCTGCGGGGGATGTCCCACCTCTCACGAATTGCGCAACGAGGTTGCTGAAGAGTTAATCCTGATCTGATGAGCAAAAGTCGTTCAGAACCGGACGCCCCGCCCGTGAGAGATGGCAGAAACAGCGGAATAGAGAGTCAAAAAAGGCAGAAGAGAGGAAGAATTGAGGAACAGCCAGCAAAAGAGGCTATGAGGCTCCACACGGAGAAGCAAGCTTGTCCGAGAAGAAAGAACTTAACGGCTGTCAAGACGGTGTTAAGCCGTCGCCAAACCGAGTGAGATGGCAAAGCCGAATGTCCCGCCGAACAGCCTGATCGTCACCTGGCTCGCTGTTGGGACTCGCGCGAGGCGTTCGAGCCGCTCCGCCCACGAGAGGCGAAAGTGGGCACGCTGCGCGCGGGAAAGGATCACGTCGGCTTTGTGTGGCGAAGCGGGAGTGGGAGGCGGCACGCTGACCTCGATACGGTGGTGTCGCACGAGTTGTCTACAGGCGCGCCGCTGCTCTCTCCGGCTCCAATCCCGCGCAGCCGCAGCGGCGCGGGACCAACCCCGAGGGGATGGAGCAACACGCTCACCTGCCGCGGTTTCTTCGTGGCATTTCCTTCCCATTGACACTGGTGGCGTAAAGGGCAGGGGCGACAACTGCGGATGCTGGCCGCGTACACCACACGGAGGCTTCCATCGGCTTCTCTGCGTTGTTCGTGCGCAACCAGCGATTGGCCAGCGGGACAATGCACTGTTCCATCTGGCTGGAGGGCAAAGTCCTGCCCAGAGAAGCGGCCAGCTTTCCAGGGTGCAGCAACTGCGGGCTTGCCATAGCCAAAGGTGCGAGGCTGTTGCGCTTGAGCCTCGGGCACAGCTCTCGCAAACTCGGTGGTGCGCACCTCTGTCGGCTCAAGCTGATGCCCCAGGGAGAGGCGCACGTTCCAAATCCATTGCGAGACGATCTGCCAGGCTTCTTGCCCAGCGGGCGAGTGACTACACCAGCGGTCGGGATCTTGCTCGTTGTCTTCATCTGCTAGCACCGGGGCGTAAGCACCACGATGCAGGTAGAGCGCCACCACATCGGAGGCGGTGAACGCGTCTTGCGGGAGGTGGGTCAAAAAGAGTTCGTACACCACGCCCTTGCAGGTGTGACCGATGCGGCTCATTTTCTCGGGGGCGGGATGGGTCGCCACCACGACACGGCAGCGGCAGCCCTCCGGCCCCACCGGGACATCAGGGCAGTCGTAGAGCTGGCGCTACCCTCCCACTCTCTGCACGGCTGAACTGTTGGTCGGCAGGCAAGTGCAGGCGGCTCTGGATCGACTCCTGATCCAACACGGTGTAATCCTTGCCGCGCATCACGAACGGGAAGCCTGCTAAAGCGGCGATGACGGCTCCTGTCCCATATTGCCCATCGAGCCGCACCAGAGCGCACGAAGGAGACAGATGGTGTGCCTCCAGATAACCCTTGATGGCAGCCAGCCCCCGGCGCAGTTCCTCCCGGTAGCGTCCATTGCCCCGGTTGCCGAAACTGCCGAGCCGACTTTCAGCTGTGAGCCTGCGAGACAACGGTGCGGGTACGGACGACCTCCCCACGTTTGCGCCCGGTGTAGCCAGGAGCGCAGGCCTGGTTCAAGCGGCGCTGTGGTGCAGGCAGTTCTTCTGTCTTTGGCAAAGCACGTTGCCGGGCGGCTTGCCGCGTCCCATCGAGGTCTATGACCATGTGGGCGTTTCCTGCTCGATCAACCAACTGACCGATGTGTCGCTCTTTGTCCAGAGGGCGCGCGAGCAGATCGGTGAGAAAGAGCGCACGGAGCGCTTCTGTGGCCTCAAAGCTGACGCTCGCCAGAAAGCGCGAGAGCGCCGAGCGGGAGGGCAGTTTCTCGCGGTCGAACAGCGCCATGAGCGCCTCCTCCCAGGGCTGCACCGCTTGATAGAAGGTTTCCAGGGTGCGTTCGCCGCTGATCGCGTAGCCGACCAGCACCGCCACAAAGTCGATGACTTCGTAGCGTCCGAAGCGGCGGCGGGCAAAGCGAACTCGCTGCGTGATGGCGTCGAAGACTCGCCTCTTTGCGCAGGTGTCCAACCATGAGAACCACTTCCCCAAACCAGAGTGGCGGCAATGGGGCGGAGCGGTCAGAGGTCTGGATGCTGGTGGGAGAATACGCGATACTGGTCATTGGTCCTGCTTACCGAAAGAAGTGTCGATTTCTTCCTTCGTAAGGAGGCACATTTTAGGCTGGCTCGCTACTTTTTCGCCGCTCATTGTGCAATTCGTGGGCTATACGAGCATTGGCCAACGTGTGGGTTCGCATCATTTTTGCTATGTGGACACAGGATCAGTGCTATGATGCAACCATCTTTGAGCGTGCTCAACAACACCATGCTCGCCGAGCTGCTTAAAGTCACGCTTGGCCACCAATAAATTGGGCCGGGAAAGCAACTTTTTGCATGGTCCATGCTGCTTTCTCTCATGCCATCTTTCCCTCTTCTCTGCCATACTCTGCCTTCCTGCAAACATGCACTCTTCCTCCTTTCATAAGATTTTTTGCTCTCATGCAAAAATAGCCCAAAAAGACTTGACTATAGAGAGTCTTTCATTCCGACCTCCAACGAACTGCGTTCTAGCTGCGCTCAAGTCGGTCGGATTAGTAGCCTTCTCTGGATGGGACTTCAGGCGGAGAACCCCGCAGAGGCCCATCCCTCAACCATCGGCATCTCAAGACATCGACAAAGTGTGTATACTGTCTCTAGTTGACACCTGTGTCTCATTGAATTATAATGTCATAAATGACAAAAGTCAATAGTAGAAAAAAGTAAATTGAACGACAAACGATCTACTCAATCCAACGAAAAGCAGCCGATGAGTTTACGAGAACGCAAGAAACGCCTGGCGCAAGCCACCATTGAGGAGACCGCCCTCCGCCTGTTTCAGCAACAGGGCTACGAGCAAACGTCCATCCAGGATATCGCGGATGCGGTGCTGATGTCCTCGCGCACCTTTTTTCGCTACTTTGCCTCCAAAGAGGACGTGCTCTTGGAGCCCATGCATGAGATCCAGAGCGAGGGTCTGCGCTTTCTGCAGCACGCTGCCCCGACGGAGTCCCCGCACGCAGCCCTGCGCGCGGCCTTTGAGGACCTGGCACGCCTCTATCAGCAGCAGCGGGCCAGTTTTCTGACTCGCTATCACGTGGTCATGCAGATCCCCTCGCTCGCGTCCATCTATCTCTATGCCCTGATGAAAACAGAGCCAGCCCTCTGTGAGACGCTGTACTCCCGGCTGGAAGCGGCTACCAACCGCCAGGAGATCCGCTTCCTGGTAGCACTCTACATGACAGCCTTGCGTGTGGCTCTTGAGGAGTGGCTGGAGCAGGAAACGCAGGGAGATCTGGTTTCCTTGCTTGGTGCGTACCTGGACGCCTTCTCGTCGCTTCAGCTAGAGCAAGAACAACTGAAATGAGAGGGGTTTGATCGCCAACATCCCGGTTTCTTGCAACAGAGGCAACTTTGCCTTATGATCCTCCTTCATTTTTGTGGAGTCACAAAGCTCGGAGAACCGAGATGGTGTTGTTCAGACGGCTCATACTGGCCGGAAACTGGTTCAGCTGTGAGAAGGGACGGTAGATCCATCATCTCTCCGCAGTTCATGGGTTCCCCCAAAATGGTACTCTTCATCGCTGAGAGAGCTTACGACCTCTTCCTGGCCTCCGCTCCTGGCGGCGTCTACACTTGCCTCTCTGGGATTGCCGTGTGGATATCGACTCCTCTGGACACACCTGGGCAGCCGTTGCTCTTTCCGCTGCTCGCAGAAGTGCTGATACCGTTTCACGGATGCAAGACCAGCGACCCCAAGCTGTTCCCGCAAGGCTGCCAGACCTCCTCCTGCCTGCAAAAAGCGGATGGCGTACTTATCATATCCGTCCGCTCAATCAGGCCTTTAAGAGCACTTTCACATGTCTCTCGCAGCTTGCCGATTCCCCAGAGGAAGAGTGCAATTGAAATGCTTTCATCTGCTCATCTTCAAAGGGGGGTAATCTACACTGTGCATGGGATTCTTCTCTTCATCAAACGGTTGACACGCCTTTGCCTTCAGTCGCTTCACCTGTACTGGCTACTTAGTATATCTGTTCCAAAAACCAGGAAGGGAACAAGCATGCAAGAACTATATCACCACCTGTCTAGTGAGTAGATTGCAAAGAACAGGAACGACGAGAGTTCTCTTTGATGCTCATTTTTTGAACGGATGACCTAAGTAGCCAATACAGGTGATGCACGAGGCGTGTCTCCTGCTCTTTCTCCATCGCTACAATCTCGACCGGGCTATCCTACTCAAATGAGTCACTGCCGACAGAACCCACTTCTTATGAGTTTCTTTCATTCCGCCATCTCAACAACGTTCGCAAAAAATCAAAGTTCCAAGGTGAATCGACTTCTACAAGGATATGTGTTGCCCCCACTTGCAAATAAGCCTCAAGCTGGGAGATACTCACCCTTCTTGGTAGAGAAATAGAACGTTCAATCTCATTTGGATTCCGACCAACTTTGGTACACCAATTGTCTAGAACCTGCATTTTATGGGCAACTGTCGGTGGGTCACCAAAGGTATTTGAGATATTCGCATATTGTGCGACGAGGCGTAATGTTACCTTCTCACCGCCACCGCCAAGCAAAATCGGGATGGGATTGCGCATTGGCTTGGGGGCACACACCTCCCAGTGGTGTCTGATAATTTCCAGTCCCTTCTCCAGTGAGGCCAGGCGACTGCCAGCAGTACCGAACTCATACCCATACTCCTGGTAATCGCGCTCAAACCAACCGGCACCAATACCTAGAATGAGCCGACCGTTGCTGATATGATCGACAGTCTTAGCCATATCCGCAAGCAAGGTCGGATTGCGATAACTATTGCAAGTGACGAGACAACCTATCTCTGCTCGCTGGGTCAGCGTTGCCATGGCCGTGAGCAGCGTCCAACCCTCGAAGTTGCTTCCTTGAGGATCGCCAGTTAGTGGAAAGAAATGATCCCAATCCCAAATTGTGTCAACGCCCAGATCCTCGGCGCGACGAACAACATCCGCATAGGATTGGTAGGTGGTATGTTGTTGGCGTAATTGCACACCAATACGTATGGGATGACGAGTTGTAGCTTGTGTCACAGCAGGATATCCTCTTTTTCAAACTAGTTGTGCTGATTCCTTCTTGCTTGATTGTAGGCCTGTTTTTATCCAAACTGCAAGTTTACGTCACTCGCCTGGAAATTCGCGGTACGCTTCCTCCTACCCAGGGCACCAGCCCTTGTGATTGCTTTAGTATGCTCGAACCAGGAGCTATCATCTTCTCAAAGAAGGACGAAGAGTATCAGCAGAAGTTTCCGGTGAAAATGCTCAGTCGCGTGTTGGAGGTGTCGGTCAACGGCTATTACGCCTGGAAACGGCGTCCAGCCAGTATTTGCGCATGCGTGGAGAAGGAACAAGGAAAATAATTTTGCGAAAGATACTGGTAAATGTTCTAGTGATGTTCATTCTCGAATAAAAATAGAGAAGAGTATAAATTATAAACACTCTTCTCTATAAATAGTTTTACGGAACCGACGGGCATCGAAATCTCTCTCACCAGTGTTGATTCACTTTCTCGCCCCGCACGGCAAGCTCTCTCAATGACTCCTCGCGCTCGAGCAAGTACTTGGCAGTATCCCTCCTCTCAGAACCGCACAACAGCATCCAGGTCCTCGTGAGTCTCAACACGGCATCCCATTGGAAGAATGGCCGAACGTGGAGCGCCGTGTCCGTGAGCACCACGAACCCCTTCGACAGGTTGCCACTGATTACGGCGTCTCCTACGAAACCATCAGGCGTCTTCTTCGTGCTTCCCCCAAGAAGAAAGCAGGAGAGGAGGCTTTTCATTCCCCTTGCCTGCCTGTGGGAACGCGTGAGCGAGCTGGATGATAGCGCGGTGTAACTGTGCTCACCGGGTGTTCGCTTGGTGCATTTGTTCGTATAGCCATACCTCTTTTTTAGCCAAGTCAGTGTGTTGCGGGCTGGCCTCTCGCGCACCTTTGCTTGTCTGTTCCTCGTGCCATGGTTGCCTGTGCAGGGACACGACAGCGAGGTTCCCTCGTGCGCAGATGGGATCGTCAGTACAGGAAGAGCAGAGCAGAGGTGGGCGGAACGAATACGGGTTGCACCTGGACAAAAGACGGGAACAGGCGGAAGGCAGGATCGATTGTGGATTTGCGCAGGCGAGACTTCTGCCCTGCAGGCAGAAGCGGGGTGGGTTCCCATCGCCCGGAACAATGCTTCTGCCCACATATCGTGGCACGTGAACTACCATCTTCGTGGATGGCCCGCACGAGCCACCAGTGCGCTTTCTAGCAGGAGTTAGCAAGGTCGGACCTGGGCGGGACACGGCGAAACAAGGCGGGAAGCATCTGGGAAGCACCTGGGAAAGAGCCGGGAGTGCAAATGAGCGCACCAGTGGTCCTCTTCCCCCTCCAGCGGAGTATACAGGGAACCAGTCCTCGGGACGCGAATCCGCGATAGCCTGCTTGGAAGGCAGGTTGGCACATGATCACCGCTCGCTTCTTATAAAATGGCTCCACAAGGGGCTTTCGCATTGTCGCGTACTGTGTGAGCGTGCCCAACAAAAGTGTTCACAAGCATGTTGATACATGACAACCTGCTTTTACGTGCCGCGAACACCTGCCCCACACCCCCGCCCTCTGACGAAAGTGTTTGCTACTTTGCATAGGCAGATTGTTCGTACCTGGAACTACTGCTAGAGCAACTATAAGGCATGCCTTGAGAAAAAACAAGGGAGGCAGGTGTTCTTTGGAAGAGGGGTCCACAATGTTACTCGGCAAATGCGCTACTTCGATGCATCTTTCGAGCAGGCTCTCGACCTTTTGCTCACTGGCCGCTGTTCGGTTTCCTAGAATTGGAAAACCCTGAGGCAGCCGGGCAGCCAGATAGGGCAATCGCATCTACCTGCAGAAGCGCCGCGGAGGTGAGGCTTCATACAGGTGAGCCAGGATGAAACTGCCTCTTTCTCCTCCTGAAGATATGTTTTGGGAACCAGGCACTCCTTGACCTTGCGCTCTACAATGAGAGAGGAAACAAAAAGCAGTATTCCCACTGCATGAAGCAAAGAAACGAGGGAAGGGACATGCCAGGTGAGGCAAGCCATTTTGCTGTTGTCCTTGAACGGATTGCACGCCATGCGCTGGCCCAATTCAGGGATATCTCCGATGTCGATCTCAATCGTCCCCTTGAGCTTCCCGAGAGCAATACGGCCTTTATGCTGGCCACACATCTGATCGGCTCCGCTGAATACTGGGTATTGGAATTGGCAGGGGGGCGAGATGTGCAGCGCGACCGGCTCTCAGAATTCCGTGCCACCGGCACAGGGGTAGAGTTAGCAGCACGCTACGAACGCTGGCTGGCTGCTATGCACGAGCTGCTGCAGATACTCCCCGATGAACGGCTGGATCAATCCGTGAGGATACCCGCTCGCTACCGTCCTCCACTTGATGATGAGCCGATGACGGTGCGAGATGCGCTGTTGCACGCCATCGAGCATTGTGCCTTGCACCAGGGCCACCTGGAGTTGACCAGGCAACTGCTTGGGTATGCGCCAGCCGGAGCACAATGAAACCAGGTAGCGTATCAATGGCAGATCACGAATGGTGATACTTGCACGTCAAGGCCGGAGCAATTACCTCCCTCCTGTCAAGGGCGCACATCTTGGGGTAGATCAGGATAGGGGGGCAACCCGACCGCTGGCCCAAGTCCCTGTACTGGTACTGAGAGTCGCCTGGCTTTGCGCTCCAGGACGATAGCAATCACCTCGACGGCGCTCTCCAGGTCCAGGATGCCCGTATTCAGGACGAGATCATACAGGTGGGGATCACCCGGATGCCGCTGGTAAAACGTTTCCAGATAGCGGGCACGCTCCTGGTCTTTCTTCAGGATACGTGCGTGAGCGGCCTCCCGAGCCAGGCCTTCGCGGCTCATCACGTAGGCGATACGTGCCTCAAGCGGTGCCACAATGCGCACATGCAGCACATCACGCCTCTGCGCCAGGTGGGCCTGGGCACCACGCCCGACGATCACCACCTGTCCCGAGGCCACGGCCCCTTCAATGACCTGGCAGCGCGCTTCATAGAAGGCACGCGAATCCATGGCAGGCGGAATGTCTACCGTAAACGGCATGCTTGGATGCACGAGTCGCAGGCTCTTGACCAGCCGTGAGGCCAGCCCCTCAATACATTCATCGTGCTCGTCTGCTTCCTCCTGGCTGACGTGTAGCATTTCGGCCACGCGTACGACCACTTCGTGGTCAATCACTTGCCATCCCAGGCGTTTGGCCAGGCGTGTGGCAATCTCCCCACCACCACTGCCATATTCGCGTGAGATGGTGATGGCGCGCATCGCGGTGATGGCGCTGCGATCCTTATCCATGCTGTCTTCCTCCTGACTCTCTCCTATCTCTCCTCAACGCTGATTGCGAGCCTGCCCCCACGCGCAAGCTGTGTTCTGGGGTGGTCTCCTGTGCAGTCTGCCTGACCGGGGGCCGCATGGTGGGGGCCGCATCGCGGTCGGAAATGGCCAGCGCGATGCCGGCTGCGACCAGGGCAAGCACGGCGGCGGCCAGAAAGGCGGCGTGATAGGCCGTCAGGTTCGGCTGCACCGTCCCGGTCGCACTCAGGCGGGTTGGCCCTACGATACTGAGGACCTCACCCAGCACGCCGACGCCCAGCGCGCTCCCTAGCTGCCTCAAGGCGTTGGAGAGGGCAGAGGCCCGCCCGGTAGCCGCAGACGAGATGGTCGCGAAGGTGGCGGTCTGCCCTGGCACGAACGCATAGGCCATGCCAGCCCCGGTGAGGAACATGAGCAGGCGCATAAACCACAAGTTGGTGTCGCGCCCCAGTAGGCCCATGAGCGCCATCACGACTGCCACCCCGATGAGTCCGGCCACCATGAGGCGACGGGGTCCGATCCTCGGATAGAGCCAGGCCACGATCTGGGTGGAGGTCACCACTCCCAGCGCCTCGGGGAACGTCGTCAGCCCTGAGGTCAGGGGAGTGACCTCGAGCCCCTCCTGCAGGAACAGCGGGCCGACGAAGAGCACACCAAGGAAAGCCGCGCTGGAGAACAAGGAGACCAGGGTGGCAGTACGGAAGAGCCGATTGCCCAGCAGGCGCAGATCGACCATGGGTTCCCGTCTCCGCAACTCCAGGACGACGAAAGCACCAAGCCCGAGCAGGCCTGCGAGAGCACTGCCCAGGACAGCAGGCGAACTCCATCCTCTGGTTGGACCTTCGCTCAGGGCGTACAGGGCGAGTGCCAGGCCGATGCCGGCCAGCAGGAAGCCCGGCAGGTCGAAGCGCCCAGCTGTCGACTCGCGGTGCTCCTGGAGGAACAGGAGGCCAAACAAGAAGGCGGCAAGGCCAATGGGCACGTTGACGAAGAACACCCAGCACCACGACCACTGTTCAACCAGCAGACCTCCGAGGATGGGGCCAGTCCCGGGTGCGATCACGGTTGGGATGATGAGCACGCTGGAAATCTGCACGCGTTGTGCGGGAGGAAACGTGCGATAGAGCATGGCGGTGCCCACCGGAGCAAGCGCGCCACCAGCGGCGCCTTGCAGAAAGCGGAAGAGCACCAGGAGCGTGAAGTTTCCCGCCAGACCACACAGGGCTGAGGTGAGTGTGAAGAGCGCCAGGGCGAGCAGGAAGATGCGCCTGGTGCCCCAGCGGTCGCCCAACCAGCCGGAGGCTGGGATGACCATGGCAAGGCTGAGCAGATAGGCTACCACCACCGCGTCAAGCGAAATACTGGAGATGCCTAACTGGCGGCCGATCGAAGGCAAGGCCACATTGACAATCGTCCCATCCATGATGCTCATGAACATAGCGGCGACGAAGACGATACTCACACTCACTTTGGGGTTAAGCCGGTCATGATGCATAGGCTCCCCTCCCAGGGACTTTACTTCTTGGAAATTATGTAAGAATCTTAGTCAGGGATGGCCTCCCACTCGGCCTGCCATCCGCCGACAGCACGCTCGTGCTCTTGTGCCATCGCCGACAGGAGCACCGGCACCACCCCAATGGCTAAGCGTGCCGAGGTAATCGCAGCAGTCGCATCCACGGGATTGTGCTTCTGGGGCATGGCTGATGACCCTCCCTTTCCCGGTACGGCACCCTCCGACACCTCACCGACTTCGGTTTGCGCGAGGAGAATCAGGTCTCCAGCCATCTTCGCCATCGCACCGGCGACCACACCGAGGGCCGCAGCGATCTGGGCAACGCGATCCCGCTCCGTGTGCCAGGGCAGGTCTGGTGCTGGCAGTCCGAGTTCTTCGGCAAGCAGGTGGACCACCTGGAGTCCCTGGTCTCCGAAGGCGGCCAGGGTCCCAGTAGCACCACCGATTTGCACGGCCAGCGTGCGCTCCCACTGTTCACGCAGTGCCTGCACCAGGCGCACCACCAGGGCCAACCAGCGTGCCGCCTTGGTCTTGACCCAGAGAAGTGGAGGAGGTAAACTTGAGGGAGTAACCCCCCACAGGAAGGGAAGAGATCATGCACAAGACCCAACGAACCTACACCAAGGAATTTAAGCAAGAAGCGGTCCATCTCGTCCACTCGAGCA
>WNFX01004741.1_pt1 | contig 13281 bp, 13 predicted proteins | sample 5400111 | NCBI WGS metagenome assembly WNFX01 (sample SAMN13153363, study PRJNA577476) | soil metagenome | isolation source: 40 cm soil or saprolite under grassland replicate 1 | place: USA:California | collected 2016-06-15
CCAAACCGCGTCCGCCTTTAAATCCTTGATTCGATAATCGACGGTCGCGACGTCGGTGGTGGCGTAATTAAAACCGCCATCTTTCTTGCGAATAATTGCCGGCTTGTCTGCCAGCTCAGGATTTTCTCGGAAGAAAACGCAGACCGCGCCCTCGCTGATCTCCGCAATTCCCGACTTAAGCAACCGGTCGACCACGCTCGGGAGTCGATCGTTGTAAAAGCTTTCGCCGCGCTGGATGTCGTAATGAATATCGAGCAGCGCATAAGTGCTCTTGAAGTCCTGCATCGACAAATCGACGCATTGTTTCCAGATCGCCAAATTTTCCGGATCGCCCGCTTGCAGTTTGACCAGTTCCTGCCGGCAGGTCTCGCGCACAGCCGGGTCGATGGTCGATCTTTCATTGGCCTCCTTGTAAATGCGGACGAGCTCGGCAATCGGGTCGCGCTCGAGTGATTGTCGATCCAGCAGATTTTTCCAGCCGTAGATCACCATTCCAAACTGCGTCCCCCAATCGCCGATATGATTGTCGCGAATGACTTCGTGGCCGAGAAATTGTGCGATTCGCGCCAAAGCGTCGCCGAGGACGGTGCTGCGGATGTGACCGACATGCATCGGTTTCGCCACATTGGGCGAACCAAAATCAATCACCATCCGTCTTGTCGATCTCGCTTTGGCGACACCAAGACGTTCGTCAGTGCAAAGTTCGGAGGCTTTTTCCGCGATCGCTTCCGCGCGCAATTTGAAATTGATAAAGCCGGCGCCGGCCACGGTCGGCGTTTCGCACCACTCACCGACATCGAGCTGCGGGAGGATTTTATCGGCGACAGTCTTCGGGTTTTCACCACGCTGCTTGGCCAGGAGAAGCGCGGCATTGGTTTGGTAATCGCCGAAACGCGGATCAGTCGCCGCCGTCAGTTCGCCCGCGACAGCCAACCCTGCTTTCGCGAGTGCTTCAAAAAGTCTCTTCTCGAGGAGCGATTGGAAAGTCTCCATTGCTATTTAAGTCACAGATTCACACAGATGAAAGTCGTGCAAACGGCAGGAGCGTCCGTCGAATGCTAAAATAAGCCGGACGGCTCGCAGATCCGTCCCTACCTTACGCCTTTTGCGAGCGGTCGAGAAAGATCGATAAAATTTCTTCGCGGGATTTGGCCGCGGCCAGACTCTCGCGAACGGCCCGGTCGTTCAAAAACTTCGCGATCGAAGCGAGCGTGCGCAGATGCGTCTGAAATTGATTTTTCGGCACGATAAAAAGGACGACAAATTTGACTGGGGCATTATCGAGCGCGTCAAACTCGATGCCGCTGGTCGATCTTCCAAACGCCGCGACCACTTCTTCGAGCCGGTCGGAGGAGCAATGCGGAATGGCAATGCCAAAACCGATTCCGGTGCTCATCGTTTCCTCGCGCTGCTTGAGCGACGCCAGAATGCTCTCGCGATCCGCGGTTTTGATTTTGCCCAAACCCACGAGCAGATCGATCAATTCCACGATGGCCGGCCAACGCTCGGTCGCTTGCATTTCGGGAATGATTTGCTCGGCGGATAATAGACTTGCCAGGGACATGAGGTTGCCCGTACGGGACGGCAAGCTTAGCGGGAGCGGTTAGGTTGACAAGCGCGTTTTCGGGAGCGCTTGCGCCATGGCATAACTGTTCCTTAATCTGCCAACGTTCGTGATGATAAATCCTGTTCGGTTTTATCCCCGCGCATTCTTCGTCGCTAATTTCATCGCGCCAATTCTATTCGCCGTTGTCTCGCGCGCAGACCCGGCGATGTGGGTGATTCGAGATAACGATTCCACTGTTTATCGGCCCTCTCGACGACGCCGGCGAAGGACTCGCTCTGCTCGACAAATTGGCCAACGCTTGGCTCAACGGCGATACCAAGATAATTGACGACTTGCTGGTCGAGGAGGTGAAGGCGAAAGCGCCCGAGCTGAACCAGAAACTTTTGGTCGAGCGCAATATTCGGTGGAGCGAAAAGATTGACGGGATTTTGAACCGCTCGGGCGTGCAGCTCATAGCGGTTGGCGCTGCGCACATCGCCGGGCCGGATAGTGTGCAAACGCAACTTTCAAAGCGCGGCATCAAGGTCGAGCCTTATTGACGATCGCGATTGCGCACTTTGTAATTCAATCGCCGCGAGAGCAGCCAGCGGACGCCGAACATGTCGATAGTGGCGCTAAGGGCGCGGTTGCCCAGGCCATACTTGCTTTGACCGAAGCGGCGCGGGCGATGAGTCACCGGGATCTCGACGAGCCGGTAGCCCGCCGCCTTGATCAAAGCGGGAATGAAACGGTGCATGCCTTTGAACGGCACGAGCGCACTGACACATTCGCGCCGCATCGCTTTCAGCGTGCAACCGGTGTCACGCACGCCGTCTTTTGTAAAACGGCTTCGCACCGCATTCGCAATCCGGCTGGTCACACGTTTAACGAATGTGTCTTTGCGTTGCGCGCGATAACCGCAGACCAGATCGGCACCGCGGGAAATCTCCGCCAGCAGTCTCGGAATATCGGCCGGATCATTTTGGAGATCGCCATCGATCAGGATCGCGACCGCGCCGTCCGCGGCTTGAAGTCCGGCGTAAATCGCCGCGCTTTGTCCGGCATTTTTGGCAAAGCGAATGACGCGAATGTTCGCCGCCTGTTCGATTCGCTCGGCCGTGCGATCGATCGATCCATCGTCGACAAAAATAATTTCATGATCGGTCCCGGCCAGCGCCGCTCGCAGCTCGGATTGCAAGATCGACATGTTCTCTTCTTCATTGAAGAGCGGCACAATCACCGAAATCGCGAGTGAATCTCTCGTCTCCATCATAGCGGCAGGGGTCGATAATTGCGGCAGAGAAAAACCTGCCATGCCCGCACCAAGTTGCCGTAGCGCCGCACCTGAATCGTGGCAACTCGTTCCGTCGATTGAAAGCCGAGCCGAATATTGTGCGGCGCGCGTTCCTTTTCTCCATCCGAAATAAAGAGCGCGCTCCGTCCAACGAATGGATTTATGCCATTCTCTTCCGTGTAAGTCTCGCTCTCCGCCCGCGCGACGCCCGGACCGGCTTCAACAAACTGATCGTAGCGCGGCCAAAATGAAAATTGGTTCACCATGTCCTGCGATTCGGTGATGTAAACAGGCGGATGACCAGGACCTTCCGGTCGCTTGTCGCGCAGATAAAACGAGATCTCCGATGCGCGATCGCGAGCATCAGCGATCAGAAAGAATTTCTCCCCGGACTTTGCTTCGAGATCGCCACGGATTTTTTCGACCGCGCCGGTGGCCGATTTCCAGCCGCGCATGCGATCGCTCGGATCGCTCCGCCACAACTGCAATCCCGCGCTGCGAATGAGATCGGTGTCGAGCGCGACAATACTCATTAAGAGTCCGACGAGCAACGCTGCCGCCGTGCCAAACCGCAGGGCAGAATGCTTTTCGAGGCGTTCCCGCCAGAAATAAATTGCGAGCAGACCGAAACTCAGAATCGACAGCGCGTCCCAGTTTGGCGCGGCCGCTTTGTTCAAGGAAAGCAGGAAATAAAAAGCGAACACCGGCAGGCCGAACCAGAAAAGAAACAACACTTTGAATTGTTGATTCAGCCGCCGCCAGCTTCCGATCACGCCCCAGGCCAGCCCGAGGAACAACAGCGGTGAGTAGGCAAGAAAATGTTCTCCAAGAAATGCGAGGAGCTCGAGCGGATGAAAGCCGAAGCCATGCTCGAGGCCGCCGCGCGCGCTCAAGTGCGTCAGCGTGATCCAGGCATGTTGCGCGCTCCAGACAATTGGCGGGATTGTGCAAAGAGCAAAAACGCCGAGCAGCAAATAGAGGCCGGGCCGCGCAAATTCATTCCGCAATCGCGGAGCAAGCGCCAGGACCAGGACGATGGAAACGAGCTCGAGTGCGTTGGTATATTTGCAAAGAAATCCGAGCCCAATCAGCAATCCCGTTAGCGGCCAATGCCACGAAAACCGCGGACTTCGCTCGAGCGCGAGCCAGAAACTGAACATCGCCGCCAGCCAGAAAAAGATCGACAAAGGATCGATCGTCATGAGGAACGCACCGATGTTGAAGATCGGAGTCACGTTTAACGCGAGCACGGCCCAGAGTCCGGAATTCGGGCTAAACAATCGCCGGGCAAAGTAAAATAGGAGCAGGCTCGTTCCCGCCGCCAGTAGTGGACTGAAAAATCGCACGCCACATTCGCTCGCGCCGAAAAGCGCGGTGCTCGCGCGCATCGCGAAAGCGATTCCGGGCCCTTTGCTAAAATAAGCCGGCGCCAGCCGCTCCGACCACATCCAGTAATGCGCTTCGTCGAATTCGAGGTCGCTGGTCGCTAAGATCGACAATCGAACCAGCGTCAGTGCAAAAACAAATAGCCAGACCGCGCGCGTCGTGCTCATCGCGTTGGATCGACAATCAGACTTGGATGGCGCCCGTAAATTCCCGGCGCCCATTTTTGCGCGGCCCATCTCCAAAGGAGTTCGAGCGCGGCGAGAACGAGGAATGTTTCGCCCGCGGCCAGGAACAGGGTCGCGATCACGTCGCTTGGCCAATGCGCGCCCAAATAAATCCGCGAATAACCGATGGCCGCGGTGAGAATCCAATAAATCCAGCCGCGCCGCCTGTAAAAAAGCGTCAAACAGACGGCGATCGCCGTGTTGTTCGTCATATGTCCGGACGGAAATGACGGTCCGGACCGGGTGCGATCGGTTTGATCGGAATAACGGATGGCCGGTTTCTTAAAGAGCGTCAAAAATTCCGGACGCGCCTTTTTCAACTCGACCATCCTGACGCTCTGGACCTGTTTGGGACGATGTCTACCCATCGCCGATTTCAAAAGGCCGGTAAACTGCTCGGCGATCAGGAGCGAGATGAGCAAACAAAAAAGACAGGCGCGCGCCTTGAATCCACCCATCAGCAAGGCAACGAGGACGAGGACGATGAGCAGCGGCTTCCAGATCTCGATGTTGCTGAGCGCGGCCATGAACAAATCGAGCGCCGGATTCGTCCAGCGTTCATTGATGAGATGAAAGATCGTTTGGTCCATGCGCAGAAATGAAGCGGCGTCTAAGTTTTAATCGCTACCTTCTAATAAACAAACAAATGCGGTAAATGACGAAGCACCAATGACGAATGACGAAACAAGGTCGAATATTCAAATGACGAATGTCCGACGCGGACTTTCTTCGTCATTCGGATTTCGTCATTCCTTCGGCATTGGGCATTCGACATTCGTCATTTTCTTGGCGTTCGCATTGTCGATCCTCGCCGAGCCTCCGCCATCCGCGCGCGAGATTCTCGATTCGGTCCGAATGTTGGAGTCGCGACAGCAGATCGATCTCCAGGGCCAATTGCGCGAGAATGAAATCGTCATTCCATTCCGGCTTACCCAAACCGGGCCGATTATTCGATATGCGTTTTCGAATCCCAACCAGGTTTTGCAGTTGCGCCTGGGCGAAAACAGCTCGCGCCTCGACGTTGTCACCGGTTCCGGCGCCGAAAACTTCACTGCGTCGCAGCTCAATCAAAAGATCCGCGGCACCGGCATTACCTACGAGGATCTGGCCTTGAAATTTCTCTACTGGCCAAACCCGAAACTCGCCGGCGAAGAAAATGTGCGCACGCGAAATTGCTGGAAACTGCAGTTGCAAGCGCCATCGCGGCAATCGCAATATTCCAACGTCGTCTTGTGGATCGACAAGACGAGTGGCGCGCTCATGCGGACGGAGGGGTACGATTGGAACGGCCAGCTCGCGAAGCGCTTCGAAGTCGTCTCTGCGCAAAAGATCGACAACCGCTGGTTTTTAAAGCAGATGCGCGTAGAAGAGCTGCAACCGGGCACAAACAAAGTGCAATCCCGCACTTACCTCGAGATTAAAAGGTAGGGACGCAAGCGCTCAGGCCGTTTCGCCCGGCGCGGATGACTTATCTTCTTCACGCGCCGACAAGACAATTTGCGCAAAACTAAGCGGGTCGAGACTGGCGCCGCCGACCAGCGCACCGTCGATATCTGGCTGGCTCATTAGCTCGCGCGCGTTCTCGGGTTTGACGCTGCCGCCATATTGAATCCTCATCCGCTCGGCCGTGGTCTCGTCGGAGATTTCACAAAGTGTTTGACGAATGAAGGCGTGCGCTTCCTGCGCCTGTTGCGGCGTGGCATTGCGACCCGTGCCGATGGCCCAGACCGGTTCGTAGGCAATCACCGTTTCCTGCAAGTCTTTTGGGTCGAGAGTAGCCAGACTGCCGCGCAGTTGGATCGACAATATCTTCTCGACGCTGCCTTTGTCGCGCTGGACCAGCGTCTCACCAACACACACGATCGGGCGCAATGCCGCTTCATGCGCGGCGCGCACTTTCCGGTTTACGATTCCGTCGGTCTCGCCAAATAACGTGCGGCGCTCGCTGTGCCCGAGGACGACGTAGCGCACGAACAAATCGCGCAAAAGAGCGGCGCTGATCTCGCCGGTAAACGCGCCGTTGCGTTCCCAATGCATGTTTTGCGCGCCGATCTTGATGTTTTGCGCTTTGCCGAGCGCTTCCGTCACTTTCGCAATCGCGGTAAACGGCGGCACAATGACCACGTCCACGTCGGCAATGTCGCCGAGCTCGAGCAGCAACGATTCAACGAATCGCGCCGACTCGCCCTGAGTCATGTTCATCTTCCAATTGGCAGCGACGATTTTCTTTCGCATGGGATTTTCGACAGACTGAATAGAATTAGCTAAATAAAATAGAAGACCAAAATTATTCTGATCATTCGGTCAATTCTGTCTAGGTCTTCTCCGTTAATGCGGCGACGCCCGGCAGTTCCTTGCCTTCAAGCAATTCCAGCGAAGCGCCCCCGCCGGTGGATATGAATGTGATTTTGTCGGCCAGTCCGGCTTCTTTTACCGCGGTTATCGAATCACCGCCCCCGATGATGGTGGTCGCGCCAGATCGGGCAAGCGCTTCCGCAATCGCAACGGTTCCTTCCGAGAAATCCGGAATTTCAAAAATCCCGACCGGGCCGTTCCACAAGATCGTTTTGGCCCTTGCGATTTCCTCCCGGTAAAGCGCAATCGTCGCGCTGCCGATATCGACCGCCTGCCAGCCGTCGCTGATGCCGTGTTGTCGCGAGAGCCGGCTCGTGTTTCGGATCGCCGTGCCCGCCCGAATTTCGCGCGCTTCCAAAACATCGACCGGCAGCAAAAATTTAACGCCCCGTTTCCTGGCAAGATCGACAAGTTCATTGGCGAGATCCACCTTGTCCGCCTCAACGTGGCTCTTGCCGATCGGAATTCCCTGCGCTTTCAAAAACGTGTTCGCCATCGCGCCTCCGATCAAGATTGTGTTCGCCTTTTCCACGAGCGCCTTGAGCACGCCAATTTTGTCCGACACTTTGGCGCCGCCCATGATGACGACGAACGGCTTGGCCGGCTGGTCGAGTTCTTGGTGGAGATATTTCAGTTCTTTCTCCATCAGAAAACCCATCGCCGATTGCGCGACGAATTTGGTGATGCCCGCCGTCGAAGCGTGCGCCCGATGGGCGGAGCCGAAGGCATCATTCACGTAAATATCGCCCAGTTTGGCGAGGGCCTCGGCGAATTTGGGATCATTCGCCTCCTCCCCTGCTTGAAAGCGCAGGTTTTGGAGCATCGCCACGTCACCTTCCTGCATGTGTTTAATAATTTTTTCCGGCACCTCTCCAGTCGTCTCGTGACTGAAAATGACCGGATGATTGAGGAGCGAATGCAAATAATCGGCAATCGGTCGCAGGGTGTACTTGTCCACGCGCTTGCCTTTCGGCCGGCCGAAATGCGACATCAAAATCGCTTTAGCGCCGTGTTCGCGCAGATAATTGATGGTCGGCAGTGCTTCGCGAATGCGGGTGTCGTCCGTGATGTCGATCTTGCCGTCGTGTTCTTCGATCGGCACGTTGAAATCGACCCGGACCAGGACGCGCTTGCCCCGGACATCAAGATCGCGAAGGGAAAGTTTCGCCATTTCTTACTCGTGCTCCCGCACGTAATCGTGCTCGTGCTCGAGCTCGACGGAGTATGCCGGTTCGACGGCTTCGCGATAAACGTCCAGTTTCTCGTGATCGAAATAGATTTTCATGGATCAATCAAAACCGAGCAGGAGCACGAGCACGATTAGGAGGCCTATTTCGAGAGCAGCTCCAGCATCTCGACGCAACGATTGCTATAACCCCACTCGTTGTCGTACCAGCCGACAACTTTCACAAAGCGATTCCCGAGCATGATCGTCAATTTGCTGTCGAAAATGCACGAGTGCGGATTGCCGATGATGTCCTGCGAGACGAGCGGCTCGTCGCTGAACTCGAGCACGCCTTTGTAGCTTTTGTCGCTCGCGGCTTCTTTGAAAGCGGAATTGATTGCGTCCACGGTCGCGTCTTTTGCCAGCACGGCGGTGAAATCAGTGACCGAACCGTCAGGCGTCGGGACGCGAAACGCGCCGCCGTTTAATTTGCCCTTCAATTCCGGAATCACTTCGCCGATCGCTTTGGCAGCGCCGGTGCTCGATGGAATAATGCTAATCGCGGCGGCCCGCGCCCGCCGTAAATCTTCATGGGGAAAATCGAGGATCCGCTGGTCGTTGGTGTAGCTGTGGATCGTGCTCATGAAGCCATGCTCGACGCCAAATTTGTCGTGCAAGACTTTCGCCAGCGGCGCGAGACAATTGGTCGTGCAACTCGCGTTGGAAACGATCGTGTGCTTGGCCGGATCGTAAATACTGTCGTTAATCCCGATGCAAAGTGTCGCGTCCGGATTCTTGGCCGGGGCGCTGATTAAGACGCGTTTTGCCCCGGCTTTGTTGATATGCAGCTCCGCCTTGTCCCGGCTGGTGAAAAATCCGGTCGATTCCAGGACAACATCGACATCCAATTTTTCCCACGGGAGATTTCCCGGGTCGCGCTCCTTTAAAATCCGAATCTTGTGCCCGCGCACGACGATGTTCTCCTCGTCGTGACCGATTTCGCCGTCGAATTTCCCGTGGACGGAGTCCCATTTCAACAAGTGCGCGAGCGTTTTGGTGTCGGTCAGATCGTTGATCGCGCGGACGCGCTCGACCTGTTTTTGCGACATGGCGCGGAGCACGTTGCGCCCGATGCGCCCGAAGCCATTGATTGCGAAGTTAGCCATAAGAAGAATGTTGAAGCGTTGAAGAGTTGAATCGTTAAACCCTTAAACATCGAACATCAAACACCAAACATCTCGTGGCGAAACCGGCTCTCGTTTTCATTGCGTTCACATTGTCGATCTTGTCTGCGCAATCCGGCCACGTCGCCGAGCCCGACCCATCAGGAATGAAAAGGATTTTCGTTTTCGGCGACAGCTTGTCGGACGGACTTCTCCTCAAGCGCACCCAGGCCTATCCCGCGCTGCTGATCGACAAATTGCGCGAGGCTGGCCTGAATTTCGAAGTCATCAATGCCAGCGCCAGCGGCGATACTACCGACGGCGGCCTGCGCCGGCTGCCGCCGCACCTCAAACGCAAGATCGACATCTTCATTTTGGAACTCGGAATCAACGACGCGTTTCGCGGCACGACGGTTGATGACATCCGAAATAATCTTCAAGCCATCATCGACCAGGTGAAAGCGCGCAATCCGCAGGTGCGAATTGTCATCGCCGGAATGCAACTCCCGAATTCCTCGGCCGACGATTACGTTTTCGCGTTTGGCAAAATGTTTGGCGAACTAGCCGAAAAAAATAACGCCGTGCTCGTGCCATATCTCCTCGAGGGCGTGGCCGGCGACCCATCGTTGAATTTGCCGGATGGCATTCATCCGAACGCCGCCGGCCACCGCATTCTTTCGGAAAACGTCTGGCGCGTGCTCCAACCCATTGCGCGCGAAGTTTCAGCCGACGTCGAACGTTGAGGGTGAGGCAGCCAGCGCGATTGCGAGCAACGTAAGATAAGTAATGGACCCGAGCGATCCGCATAATCCCGAACGCGCTGATCATGCCATTGTCGAAACCATCGAGATCGCAACGGAGGGAGAGGATTGCGATCAATGCGTGCGAAAGTTACGGCCGGTGCTAACGAAGATTAATGGTGTGCGAGATGTAACTGTCGATCTCGAGAGCGAGCGCGTCATCGTGACATTTGATGCGCGCAAAGCGCATGCGCCCGATTTGCACGACGCGATTCTCAAAAGCGGCTACAAGCCGGCGACGGTAGCGGATTGAAGTTGTAGCGGCGGTCTATGACCGCCGAATTAGTGCGTCGCTCACAGAGCGCTACAGAAAATCAAACCTCCGGCTGCTGCTGGGTGAGACAGTGAAACGTGCCGAGGCCCCAGATTAATTCGCGGCAATCGATACCGATAACGCGGCGATCGGTAAAAAGTCTTTGCAAGATCGATAACGCGACGTCGTCGTTTCGATCGGCAAACGTCGGCAGGAGCACGCAGGAATTGGCGATGTAAAAATTAGCGTAGCTCGCCGGAAGCACGAGATCTTCCCGCACCATTCTCCGAGGCGTCGGCAGTTCGACAATCTCGAGCCTGTGATTGGCAATCTTCATTTCGCGCAGACGGCGCAGATTTTCCTGGAGCGGTTCATAGTTCGCGCTGTTGCGGTCGTGCTCGACCACTGCGACGACGGTCCGTTCCGAAACAAAGCGCGCCAGATTGTCAATGTGCCCGTCGGTATCGTCACCTTCGGTTCCCTCGCCCAGCCAGAGAATCTCGCTCACGCCAAGAAAATCGCGCAGCCGCTTCTCGACTTCCCCACGTGATAAATTTGGGTTTCGATTTTTGTTTAGCAAACACGACTCGGTCGTGAGGAGCGCGTCCGCGCCGTTGACGTCGATCGAGCCACCTTCCAAAATCATGCGCGGATAAAACACGGGAAGATCGAGAATCTCGGCCACGCGGGTTGGCACGACTTCATCGAGATCGAACGGCGGATATTTGTTCCCCCAGGCGTTGTAGTCCCAATCGACGACCGCGAGCTTTGGATCGGCATTGCGGGTCAAAAAGATCGGGCCGTGATCACGGCACCATGGTTCATTTGTTGGAATGCGATGAAACGCGATGCGGGCAAGGTCGACATCGCCGAGAACCTCGCGCGCTTCGGCCTCGTGCGCGCCGTTGCAGACATCGATGCAGACCGATTCGGACTCGACCAGCGCTTCGACCATCGCCTGCAGAGTTGGCAGCACGCGATCGAACGAACCGGGAAAACTGATGCCTTCGCGCCATGGCCAGGAAAGCCAGGTCGCCGCGTGCGGCTCCCACTCCGCCGGCATGCGATAACCAAGCGCGACTGGGGTCTTTGCATCCATCAGGGGCAAACGTTCAACGCTCAACGCTCAACGTTCAACGCAGAAACTGGGAGGCGTTCGCGGATTATTTCGCGCCGAGCAGCATTTGCTTTAAAGGCGTTTGCGTACCGGCGCGAAGATCGACATCGGCCAACTGCGGCGGCGCGTGAAAGGTGTGACAGGTAATGCATTCGGCAACCACTTTTCCCTGCGGGCTGTGACAGCCGAGGCAGGTCGCTTTCACCGACATCAATACGTCGGACGTCTGCCGGCTTTGCGCGGCGTGATGACAAATGTTGCAATCGAGTGGTTTCTGCGTGTTCGGGTCGGTTTGATGCTTGGCGTGATTGAAGTTCGCCTGTGGCATCCAGCGATCGACAAGAATCGGCTTGGCGATCATAGGCGCGGCGTTCGCAACCGGTGTTACTTCGTGACAAAAAGCGCATCCATAAAATGAAAAGCGCGTCCGCGATTCGCCTTGCCGCTGCGGTTTATAGGGGTCGACGGTGAAAAAAACTTCGCGCTCAAATTCCTCACCGGACCGGACGCGCTCGCGCAGCTGCGTCATTTGTTTGGCTACGAAATTTTGAATTTCGCCTGGTCGGGTAATTCCTTTTTTCACAGCGAGATCGGCGTATTGCGTCGGAAGCGTGCGCAAAAACGCGCGCACGGCGGTCGCGTTTCCATGCGGCAGCATCAGTTCGGGATTTTTTGGATCGAACTGAAGAGAGTGACAGGCCTGACAGTTCGCGGCGAAGTTGATCCGTTGATAAAAGCGGCCGTTCGAATCGGGTCTGTGGCAGTAATTGCAATCAAGTTTTTGGCCGTTGATGGGCGGAATGTCACTCGCGAAATGGCGTTGATGATTGAAACGTAGCGGGTCCGGATCGCGCGCATTTTCGCGATCGAGCTGGAATTCGGGATGTTCGCTCCAGAAGGCGGAGAATGTTTGGGTGTAACCCCGAGCTGGCCGCGGCAATTCAAAAACGACCTGCCCGCCCGAATGAGGATGTCGATGAAACGTCGCCCACTTAAATTGCATTCCTTTCTCGGTGGATGCTTTCATGGTCGCGCTGTTGTTGTGACACGAAGCGCAATTCGAGCTCGCGACCAACTTGAGCGATTCCAATCCCTGATGTTCCTGATGACAGGTCGAGCAGGACCGGTTCTGCACCACGTTCGGCTCGTGCAAGGTGTGGCGGGTGTGGCAGGTCTCGCATTTCCGGTCAATCGGATCGAAAGCGATGCCGTTGTGAAAACGATCGCTCACTACCTCTTTGAATTTTGCCGGCGTGAGCGGACCGTTCGTCATCGATGATTTATCATGGCATTTTGCACAATCGTCTCCAAAGCTCGCGTGCGCTGAGGAAATTTTTCCGGAGTTGAAAAATGTCTCACGCCCGCGGCTTTGAAAAAATACGATGCCGGCGATCCCCCCGAGGATGGCGAGAATGCTGACCCAGACACGCGCGCGCCGCCACGGGTGCAGCCTGTTGTAATAACCGAGGTTGGCTTTATAACGCTCGGCGATTTGCCTCTGCGTTCGTCGCGGCGCGGCCATAAAAGAACTTAGTAATAGAAAAGCGTGACGTAGGCGTGCCACGCAGTGAGCATGATGAGGAGGAACGAAACCGGCGCGTGCACGAACAGCCAGCCGTGCAGCCAGTGCTGCAGTTTCGTTTGCAAATCGAGCATCCGCCGCTCGTCGCACCAGGCTTGAATTTCTTCGACACGGCTCCGGTATGTTTCCGATACGCGCAGTTTGACGAAACGAAAAAGATCTTCGGAATAGCGGCTCTGGCCGAGTTGGATTTTGTCGCCGCGGCGCGCCGCGAGGTAGGGCAAAACTTGTTTCTCGAGAAACTCGACCAAGGCGGCTTCCGAAGCAGGATCGGCAACCGGCGCGGCCGGTTTCGGCGATGGAGCTGGCGGAGGGGCGGGACTTGATGGGGGCGAAGATTGCGCCGCTCCGGTTGCAGGCGTGCCTACGGTGGCCGCGGTGATTGTTGATCCAACC
>WNFX01011828.1_pt1 | contig 13262 bp, 15 predicted proteins | sample 5400111 | NCBI WGS metagenome assembly WNFX01 (sample SAMN13153363, study PRJNA577476) | soil metagenome | isolation source: 40 cm soil or saprolite under grassland replicate 1 | place: USA:California | collected 2016-06-15
GAAGCCGACGCCCGCCGTGGGCGCGGCGCTTCGGGCAGCGACGCCCCCGCCGCTCGATGGGTCGCTCGACGGCTTCGACACGAGCGAGCCGCTCCGGCTCGAGCTCGAGGATCAGTATCGTCGGAGCGAGGAGCCATACCCGGGCCTAGAGGAGTTCTCTGCCGTTGCGCACGCGGCCTGGGACGACGAGGCGCTCTACCTGGCCGTCGACGTCGTGAAACCCGAGCTGTGCTTTCGGCCGAGAGGCGCGCCACCGCTGCGACTCGACAACGAGCCGGACGACATCCATTCGGACGGCTTGCAGGTGTATCTCGCGGGGGACGAGGGAGGAGGAAGGGGAGACGGGTGCGTCGGGTATCTGATCGTCCCTCAGTCCGACGGGCGAGGGCTCCGGGCGCAGGCAACCAGTGACACGTCAGGGGAGGGCGATCCAGACGGCGTGCGCGGCGCGTGGCGGCGTACCGACCGTGGGTACACCGTGACGTTCGGCATCGCGTGGCCAGAATGGCAGCGTGCGCACGTGGGTGGGCGGCTGCGGTTCGATCTCCTCGTGAACGAAATGTTGCCGGGCCGCACGCGCCGCGCCGGGCAGCTGGTCTGGAGCGGCGGCAACGGTTGGGTGTTTGTGCGGGGCGACCGGCAGGATGTAGCACGGATGGGTGTGCTGGAGTTGGTGGGATGAGACAATTTCGGATTGCGGATTGCGGAGTGCGGATTGTCGAGGTGAGGGTCGAGGCGCGAATGACGCTCCTGTGCAATTCCGCAATCCGCAATCCGCAATCCGCAATCGATCCATGACCATCGCCGTCGTGCTCCACGAGCCCCAGGACCTCGTCAACATCGCCCACGTGGTGCGCGCGCTCAAGAATTTCGGGTTTCGCGATCTGCGCCTCGTGAGCCCACGAGAGTACGATCCCTATCGGGTGGAGGGCATTGCGCACCAGACGCAAGACGTGGTGTCACGCGTGGCGCGGTTCGATCGCCTCGAGGACGCGTTGCTCGACTGCGTGCATGTGGTGGGCTTCACGGCGCGAGGCCGTACGGCGAAACGCAATCTCCAGCGTCCCCGCGCAGCGGCCAGGGAGATTCTGACGCGGGCGGAGGCCGGCCCGGTCGCGCTACTCTTCGGGCGGGAGGACAAGGGGCTGCCGAACGAGGCGCTCGACCGCTGCCACCGCGTGGTCACCATGCCCACGAACTCCGCGTATCCTTCCCTGAATCTCGCGCATGCGGTCGTGCTCATGTTGTACGAGCTGGCGCTCGCGCGCGGCGACGAGGACCGGCCGTTCAAGCCGCCGCGGCGCGAGGGCCCGCAGGCGACGGTCAACGACCTGGAGCGACTGTTCACGGACGCCGAGGCGGCGCTTCGCGTCATCGAATTCTTCAAGACGCGTCAGGTCGAAGGCGTGATGCGGACGGTGCGGGAAGTGATTCACCGTACGCCGCTCGACGAGCGCGAGGCGAGACTGTTGCGGGCGATGGCCATCGAGGTGGTGAAATACGGTGAGCGACTGGCGCGTTCCCGGCTTCACGTCGACCGCTAGCCTGCGACCGGACGCGCTGTTCGGCGCCGCGGCGGCGGGCGAGGACGCAGGACTGCCGACCCGCATGGAGCGCGCGTCGGGGTGCCGTGTGTGGGATGCCGAGGGCCGCGAGTATGTGGACTACGTCATGGCGCTGGGCGCCGTCGCACTCGGCTACGGGCACCCGGAGGTGAACCGGGCGGCCGAGCGGGCGCTTGCCGCCGGCGTGGCAGGTCCGCTGCCGCCGGTGCTCGAGGAAGAGCTGGCCGACGCGCTCGCCATGCGGATCCCGTGGCTCGAGCAGCTGCGGTTCTTGAAAACCGGTGCGGAAGCGGTGGCGGCAGCCGTGCGGCTCGCGCGTGTGGCGACCGGGCGCGAGCGCGTGCTCGGCTGCGGCTACCACGGCTGGCTCGACTGGTCTCAGGGAGGGGAAGGAGTCCCCGCGGCGACTCGGGGCTTGTACGCGGAGATCCCGTTCAACGACGTGGAGGGGACCCGGCGCTTGATCCGCGAAGCGGGCGATCGTCTCGCCGTGGTCGTCGTCGAGCCGGTGGTCGTGCTCGAGCCCACGCGTGAGTGGCTCGAGGCCCTGCGCGCCGAGACGGCTCGCGTGGGCGCGGTGCTCGTGTTCGACGAGATCAAGACGGCGTTCCGGGTGGCGATCGGCGGTGCGGCCGAGCGCTATGGCGTCCGGCCCGATCTCGCGGTGCTGGGCAAGGCTCTCGCGAACGGCTTTCCGCTCGCCGTCGTGGGTGGCAGAGCGGACCTGATGGCAGGCGTCGGTCGCACGTGGATTTCTTCTACGCTCGCGACCGAGAGTGTGGCGCTCGCCGCGGCGCAGGCGACGCTGGAGATCTTCGCGCATGAAGATGTGTGCGGGCATCTGCACCGGATAGGCACGCGCTTACTGCACGGGCTCCATCGCTTGCACCGCAAGCACGCCGACCTGGTGACGGGCGTGGGCGGGATCGCGGAGATGTGCTTTCTCCACTTTGCGACCGAGAATATTTCGCGGGATGTGGCGCGGGGCTGTGCCGTGCGGGGGCTCCTGTTCAAACGAACGGCGTACAATTTCGCGTCGCTGGCACACGACGAGGAGACGATCGACCGGACGCTGGAAGTGCTAGACGAGGTGCTGCGTCACCTTGAGGATCGGCGCTAGCCTGCCCGCCTATTGCATCTCAGCACTCAACTGATCTGGGTCACCACATTCCTGCAGGAACCTTGCCAACAGCGACGCAACGCCGGCCGCGCGAGCCTTGGTCCAGTTCTGGCCCGTGATGCGCTGGACCAAGCGGTGGCAGGCGGCAGGATCTCGCTGCCATAAAGAGGAGCGGACGATGCACTTAACCCGATTGTGCGGCGCAGCAGGCCTTTGGTTCTCGCTTACAACAGTGCCTGCTGTGACGCAGCAACCTAACGATGCGTGCGCACGCGCCGTGCGACTCGTGACCTCCGGCGAGGCCACAAACGAGCACGAGGGGTGGGCGCTCGCGCAGGTCGTCGGGTGTCCCGAAGGTCCAGCTGCCATTGTCGCTCGGTGGCGCGCGGCCGACAACCGGCCCGACGCACTGGCCCAACTCAGGGCCTGGAATTACCAGGTCCACGACCAACGGATCGCTGACGTGGCCATGGAGCTTGCTCGTGATCCGAGCCGCCCGGCGAGCCTCCGGCTGCTCGCGCTTGAGACCCTTGTCGCTTACTTCGATCCACGTGCGACGGGCCTGGTCGATCTCAATCCCCGCGTTGGATCTCAGCCCCCGGCTGCGGACCTGCCGGATCGAGTGTACGCCCTGAGCCGCAGCCTGACAACGGACCCCAACCCTGCGATCGCGCGGGCGGCGAAACACGAGTGGCAGACGCTCACAGACGTTCGCCCCAACGCCGTCGCTTTGCCGGCAGGCACACTGAGTCTCGTGACCATGTGCGGGCGGAAATTCCGCCTCGCCAACCACGGCGACATCGACCTTTCTGTTGAACTCGTTTGGGCAACTGGGCGCCCACCTCGGAAGCATCGCATTCCAGCTCACGGGATGCTCGACTTGACCATCGCGGGCGATGAAACCGTACGGCTGCTCTTTGGGGGACAGGAGGTTGCGTCCGCGGCTACCGGACAAGTGGCCTGTCGCTGAAACAGGCGCGCAAGCGTGAAATGGCGCCCGGGGCTGCGCTAGGCCGGACCTCTTTGGTCCTGATGCTCACGGCCGCGTGTGTTCTGCTGCTCGCTCCGACGCTTTCAGTTCAGAGCGGTTGTCGCGCACCCGATGACACGTCGGCGCGTATTGTGAACTACGTCAGGTTCCTCCTGACCGATACGAGCCGGGCCTCCGCGAGAGCACGGGACAGCCTGGGGATTACTGCGATACAGCCGAGTCAGATCACTCTCGTCACGGATACCCGTACCTGCTCGAAGATCGTCACCTTCTTTGACCACTTCGAGGGAGTAACCCGGACAGGACGCCGTGTGTACGCGTATTCGATTGGGCCCACCAGGGTGGTGACCCAGGATCCAAACTTCAAGTCCGGTCAGTGGGCTCCCCTAATGTTCCTAGGCCGAACCTACAAGCTGATCCAGTCGCACATGGTGTTCTAGCCGCCCGAAGGCAGATCCTTCGCGCCTGCGGCGATCAGGATGACACGCTCTCGCTTCGCGAAGGGGGAAAGAGGGAAGCCTTCCCCGACGCGCGACTCGGCTGGCACTGGTTCGAGGCGGGCTCCCGATCCTCTCTCACTCCCGTCTCTACTGAGCCCACGTGGCGCTGTCACCCTGAGCGAGCGCGCGGAGTCTTGTTCAAGCGGACCGCGTACAATTTCGTGTCATTGGCGCACGATCAATCCACGGTGGAGCAGTCGCCCGCCACACTGGATGAGGTACTGACGGATGTTGCAGGTTGGTGAAGGAGCACTCGTCAAGGAACCTCGCGAGCACCCAGTCTACTCCCGCTGCTCGCACCTTCACCCACGGGACTCCCGTGATTCGCTTGACCAGACGATAGTTCGTCGCGGGCTCCTTGCCTGTGCGAAGCGCGGCACGACAGAGGGACGTCGCTTCGTGCTTCCATTCCCATGTCCAACGCAGCACCGTCATCCAACCCGACAGGCGGTGCAGAGACGGTAGGCCTTCTGCGTGGAGCAAAGCGGCTAGCTGAAAACGCGAGCGCAACCCAAGGTGTGAGGCGATCGGTCCGGCGGTACCGACGCCACCACCCGTGAGCAGCAGCGCGTCCACCAGAGCGCGTGTGCGGAACGACAGTCCGGGCAACGCGCGGTGGATGAGCGAAGCGATTGACGCACGTCGCGCGTGATCTTGAAGGAACATTCCGCCGCAAGGTAATTCGCTTGCCTCGCCCCCGCACCCCCACCATTGCCGCCGGTCCCGCCACCGCGTGATCTCGCTCACCGCTGCGATGGTCGCCTTCGGTTTTCTCAAAGTGTCACAGCGATCAGCCGGCCCGGCATGTAGTGTTCGCCCGAATTCAGGCGGAGCATTACCGTGGTCAGACTCAAGAGACTGAGACTCGTCGCCGCGTTTCTTCTCGGGTTCGCCGTCGTCACCTGCCAGGAGCCTGCTGCCGTTCGCAAGAATCGGACGGCCTCCGACTCATCGGCGGTGCTGGTTGCGCAGCGCCTCCACCTGGCGGCGCTGATGCAGGCTGCAGCGCAGAGTGGCCAATGCCATGGAATTCCCGAGCCGGGTTGTACTGTCACGTTCATGGCAGTCCCGACGAACTGGCACTGTGCGGTGGACTTCCCTTGCCTCATTGGTGATCGGTGGGCCCAGCACGAGCCGGTGGTCGTGACGTTCTCTAAGCCGATTTACCAGCTCGTGGTTTATAGTGGTGACGGCTCGTTCACCTGTGCGGGCACTTACGGCACGGTGACCGCCTACAATCGCGTCACCCAAGGGCATGGAGGACAGCAGGTCGAGCAACGAGATTTCGTGCTCCAGTTTCCCGAGGATTGCGGGTATGATCAGCAGACCGGCATCGGGGTCGACACGCTGAAGTTTCCTGGTGGGATCGCAAAGCTCGTGATCACCCCGCCGCAGCCGTGGGAATATCCTGTGTGGACGAGTGATACCACCCCGCCTGAGCAGGGGTACATGCAAACCGAGTACTTCTATTACTTCTACGAGCAGCGGCCGCCCACCGCGCCATGTCTCACAGGGGACGAGCTACTGGATCAACAGGCAATGCGCGACTTCTTGCTCGCTGCTTGGGACAGCTCAAGAGTGAACGATGTGCCAACTAATAGGCGGGAGACGCCTGGGTATCTATTCGAAGACTCGACGGGTAACCTCGTTAGCCGGTTGTACCAGCATCCCGGAATGGACACGCCGTGCGAGAGCTTTGTGCCTTTCTTCAGCGCTCTGCCTGACATCCCTCTTGCGAGCGGCCACACCCATCCTTTCGCGCCTCGTGACACTCTCTTTCCGCCAATCTGCGGCCTCACGACGCCTCAGCTTTACGACACGACGACGTACGGTGGAGCGAGCCATTTCGACATTCCGGCTTTTCAAGGGGATTCGGTGCCGTTCTATATCCTGGACAAGCACAATATCTACGCCTTTCCCGCAAAGGGTGTCACGTTGGATAACGCCAAATCGATGGTGCGTACTTACCCACGCGTGGACCCCCAAACCGGCTGCACGCGGCTCTAGCGTATCACGGGAGATCTCGATGGCCACGCTTTTGCGCTGTTGCCTTGCTACAAGTCTGATCATCGCCGCAACTGTTTCGCCTGCTGCAGCCCAGACGTACACTTGCCTGTTGGACACAGCACAGGCGAGTCGGGTCCTGTACAACGCCGTGGTCAGCATCGTCACCGGCACGGATTCTCAGGCGGTCCTCACACGCAGCGCTTACCAGCTACCCGCCGTAGCCGCTTCGAAAGTCAGCGTTGTCACCGGTGCGACGGTGTGCAAGCAAGCAGGGAACGCATACCACGCTGCCGTGACTCCTCCGGGGACGCCCCCCGTGTCCCGAACCCTTGTCGTGATCAAAGTGGGTACGACGAGGTATGTCGTGGTCGACCCTAACCAGAGGGCTGGCAAGTTCACCGAGCACGAAGTCTTCGACGCCAAGTGGAAGCTCTTGATCGGATTCACTTGATCGAATCGCCTAGGCGCGGTGAGGAGCCACGTAATCACGATCTGTGTCGTGATGCCCTCACGAGTGAGTTATCACGAGCACATCTCTTTCGCCGCCCATCGCTTTCCGGGAACAGGGCTCGCGCGTCGCGATTCGATGGTAGGGTCGTTCGCCTCCTGCTAGCTGCGGCGCTGCCTTCGGGAGGGCTCCAAGCCCAGGACTGGGCGGCCCGCTTCCCGCCGCACGCCGATTGCAAGCTCTCGATTGGAAGCGGCTCGGGCGAACCACCGCCCAGCGGCCGCACCGTGCGGGCCGGTCTCGTTGTACGTCCAGTTCGGTTCGGAACCGACGAGCCGATCACCTACGTCGAGGCCCGCGTCGTTCCACTGGGCGGGCGTGATTCAGTTGTGCTGTATCCGGTCCGGAAGCCCGACACGGCGACGATCATTGTCTTCGACGGCGTGGAGCCCGGCCCGTACTCGTTGATCCTGCGCAGGCTCGGCTACGAGCGTCGAACGGATACGGTCACCTTGCTGCCTGCCGCTGTCGACACGGTTCGGGCCGCCATGGAACTGTCGGGTGACGGATACCGGAACACTCACAACTGCCGTCCCCGCGGGTTCCGGCGTCCCGGCGAGTCAGCATGCGTCGCAACGGGTGAGGACGCCGAGCTTGAGCTCGACGATGCCAGACGCTTGGCCTACCCCGAAGGCCTGCGACGCCTCAACCTGCCGCCCGTAGACACAACGCGCATCGCGCTAGTGCGTGATGAGCGGGTGTGTGACCGCGCGAGCCGTCTCTACGGCGAGGCCGACGATCCGCCACGGCGGGTGATTGCCGTGCAACTGGATCGGCTCTACCTCGTGTACGACCCGTTCGAGCCCGTGTTCGCGGGCGAGTGGAACATCCACGAAGTCTACGACCGATCGTGGCGGCGGCTTGCATCCTTGGCGAGGTGAGGTACCCGGGCCTTCAGGGAGCGCCATCGCGCACCAACAAGCAGATCCTTCGCGCCTGCGGCGCTCAGCATGACACGCTCCCTCACTTCGCGAAGGGGGAAAGAGGACATCATAATGCGCATGGTCGCTCCGGTCTACTACATCAACGCGTACCGCCGCACGCTGTTTGCCATCGGGGCGCTCGCGCTCGCCCGCGTCCAGGTGGCGCGATCCCAGGGCCGTCCGGACAAGGCATGCACGCGTCCGAGCGTGCCGGCAGCGATCCGCGAGTCCCTCCCACCGTTGCCTCGGGGCGGGGAAGCCACGATCCACGACCGCTGGGCGGCGACCGCGCGGGAAATTCCCGGAGGGTTCGCCGGGATCATGCTGGAGGGCGGTGTCGTCGTCTTCCTGGTCGACACTACGAAGCGCGACGCGGCGCTCGCGGCGCTGGCCCAGCAAGGCGCGTTGCTAGGAAGGGACCCGAACCATGTGCGCGCCCGCAAGGTCCGGTGGGACTTCGCTCAGCTCCACGACTGGTATGCCTACTTGAACCTGCACGGTTTCCAACTCGATTCCGGCTGGACGTCGAGCGGGCTCGACGAGGCGCACAACCAGGTCATGTACGGTGTAGTCGACGAAGTCACCCGCAAGCGGTACGAACGACGGCTGGCGCGACTCGGCATCCCGTGTGGTTTGGTCAACATCGAGATCGTGGGGCGTTTCCAGCCGCAGTAAAGGCGGACGGGGGCTCGGTGTTCTAGCTGGGGCTTGCGCCAGCCCCGCGCCGCGCGAACTTCGACTTGTGACCCTCCAGCGCAAGCTGTTGCTCGGCTTCTCCCTCATGGTGCTCCCCGCCTTGCTGGTCGGACTCCAGGCGATCCGCACCAATGCGCTCGAGCGCGCGACGCTCGAGGACCTCGGCCGCCGTCTCGCCCGCTCGCGCACGTACGCCGAGGTCGAAGACGCCATGTTCAACCAGACCCAGGTGATCTGGCGCTACCTGAGCGGCGATCCCGCGGCTAAGAAAGAGTTTCCGCTCACCGAGCAAGTCGTGGCCTTCTGGCTGGATCGTTGGGCTGCGGGGCTTCCACCGGACGAGCTCAAGCTCGCGGACGGCGTCCGCGGGATCGAGGCGGATATCCGGGCGGTCGCGGGTCGGGTGTTCAGGCTGCACGATGCCGGCCGGCACGACGCGGCGGCCGTCTTGGCACGACAGGAGCTCGTGGAGCGCCTCCAGCCGTCTCTGGCGGAGGTGAACCGGGAAATCTATCGCCGGGCGCGCGAGTTCAGCGTCCAGGCGGCGTTCACGCAGGTGGCGAGGATCGTCGACGTGGAGCGCCGCGTCCTGTGGGGCATCATCGCGCTCGCGCTCGCGGCCGGTCTCCTGGCTTCGTGGCTCATCTCACGCAGTCTGGCGCGCCCGCTCAACGAGCTGCGGCACGCGATGGCGGTGGTCGGCGCGGGCGACCTGGACCATGCGATCGAGCCGCGATCGCGGGACGAGATCGGCGACCTGGCTCGCGCCTTCGCGCAAATGACCGAGCAGCTACGCCAGTCCCGCGCGCAGCTGGTACAGTCCGAGAAGCTGGCCTCGATCGGGCAGATGGCGGCGGGCGTGGCCCACGGGTTGCGGAATCCGCTCGCGAGCCTGCGCGCCGCGGCCCAGCTCGCCCAGCACCGCGTCGAGGGCCCCCCCGCCGCCGCCCGCGAGTCGTTGAACGCGATCATCGAGCAGGTGGATCGGCTCGATCTGCGGATCGCGCACCTGCTGGCCTTCTCGCGCCCCGCGCCGTTCCGCCCGCTGCGCGAGAGCGTACGGACGCTGGTCGACGGTGCGCTCTCCGGGTTCGCCGAGCTGCTGCGCGAGCGCCGGGTCCAGCTGGCCGTGACGATTGCTCCGACACTCCGTGAAATCCGAGTCGATCCCATGCGGCTGGAGCAGGCCTTGATCGAGATCATCTCCAACGCGCTCGATGCCATGCCCGACGGTGGCCCGCTCGAGATCGCGGCGCGGTCTCACAGCGGCGACGGGAGCGCCGACGGCATCGTACTCGAGATCGCCGACTCCGGGCCGGGGATTGCCGCCGAGATCTTGCCCAACTTGTGCGAGCCGTTCTTCACGACTCGACCCGAGGGCACGGGCCTAGGCCTCGCCATCGCCAAGCGCTACGTCGAGGAGACCGGCGGCCGTCTGGACATCGCCAGTCAGATCGGCCGCGGTACGACGGTGCGCATCTGGCTGCCCGCCGCCAGCGGCAACGCCGAGCCGGCTCCGAGTCTCGCATGAGCGGCTCGACCGTGCTGATCGTCGACGACGAGCAGACCCTCGCCCGGTCCGCCAAGGCCTTCCTGGCGGACCACGGCTACGAGGCCGAAGTCGCGGCCTCCGGCGAGAAGGCGCTCGAGCTGCTCGAGAGCCTCCAGCCGGATGTCATCTTCGCGGACGTGCGACTGCCGGGCATGAGCGGGATCGACCTCCTGAAGCGGATCCGCGAGTTCGACCCCGTCCTCCCCGTGATCATGTTGACGGCCTACGGCTCGATCGAGGGTGCCGTGGAGGCCGTGAAGCTCGGCGCTTTCGATTACGTGAAGAAGCCGGTGGATCTGGAAGAGCTGAAGCTCCTGGCCGATCGCGCGCGCGAGAACCGCCTGCTCAAGCAGGAGCTGTCGTACTACCGCCGCCGCGCGACGCGGGACGTCGGGTTTGCGACGATGGTGGGCGAGTCACCCGCCGTCCGTGCGGTGCTCGAGCGGGCGCGCCAGATCGCCGCGTTGGAGGACACGCCGCCGGTGCTGCTCACGGGCGAGACGGGCACCGGGAAGGGCATCCTCGCGCACGCCATCCACGCCGCCGGCCCCCGTGCGTCGCAGCCGTTCATCGAGGTCAACTGTACGGCCCTCCCGGCCACCCTCATGGAGGCCGAGCTGTTCGGCTACGAGCGCGGCGCCTTCACCGACGCCAAGGAATCGAAGCCCGGTCTGGTCGAAGCGGCCGAGGGCGGGTTTCTGTTCCTCGACGAGATCGGCGACGTCGATCTCTCGGTGCAGGGCAAGCTGCTGCGGGCGATCGAGGAGCGGACGGTCCGGCGGGTCGGCAGCGTGCGTGAGCGCAAGGTGGACGTCCGCATCGTCGCCGCGACCAATCGCGATCTCGAGCGCGAGGCCAGCCGCGAGCGCTTCCGCCGCGATCTCTATTTCCGCCTCGCCGTGATCGTGCTGGTCGTGCCACCGTTGCGTGAGCGTGGGGAGGACGTGCTGCTCCTCACCGACCACTTCTTGCGACTCCTCAATGCCAAGTATGGAAAGACGGTGCGAGAGATCAGCGCGTTGGCGCGCGAGATGTTGCTGTCGTATCCGTAGCCCGACAACGTGCGCGAGCTGAGCCACGTGATCGAGCGGGCGGTGTTGTGGAGCCGGGGTCCCGCGCTGGACGTGGAGCACTTGTCGCTCACGAGTCCCGACCACGACACACCGCCCGCGGTCCATAGCCCGCCGGCCGACGCCGAGGCGCGCCCCGGCGCACCGGCGTTGCCGCCGCAAGGGATCGATCTCGCGCAATGGGAAAAGGCCATGATCGAGCGAGCGATGCGGGATGCCGCTGGCAACCAGACGAAGGCCGCTCAGTGGCTCGGCATCTCACGGGACACACTGCGCTATCGCCTGAAGAAGTTCGGGCTGCAGCCGTGAGCGAAGAGTTGGGTTTTTTGACCCAAATGGGGGTGAAATCGCGCACCCACGTGGGCCTTGTGGGGTCGCGGCATGCGGCGGCCGCCTGGCATGCGACCTGCACCTCCCGGTGGCGAGCGCTTGTAGTGGTCGACCACGATTTCCCCTGGAGGAAGATCCAATGACCTGGACCAAGCCTGAATACGAGGTCGTCGAGCTGGGGATGGAAGTCGGCGCGTACGCCGGCAACGCCTGAACCAAGCCGATACGGTCAATCAGGGGCCGGGTGACGAACCCGGCCTCTTTGTTCAATGCGCGTGATCATCCTCGGCTCGGCGGCGGGTGGCGGCGTCCCGCAGTGGAATTGCCGCTGCCCGAACTGTCTCGATGCACGCCACGACGCTCGCGGCCGGATGCAGTCGTCGGTGGCCGTGAGTGCGGACGGGGAGAGTTGGGTTCTTCTCAACGCCTCGCCCGACCTGCGCATGCAATGCGCTGCCCACCACGAGCTCTGGCCCCGTGGCATGCGGGGTTCGCCCATCGGCTCCGTGGTCCTCACCGACGGAGAAATCGACCATACTCTCGGGCTCCTGCTGCTGCGCGAGAGTGCCACGCGGCTTCCCGTGTACGCCCCCGGGGGAGTGGCCACCCTGCTCGGCGACGAGTGGCCACTCTACCGCGTCCTCTCCGCCTACGCCGGGGTCGAGCCGCGGACGCTCGCAGAGGATCGATCCATCGCTCTCGCTGATGGCGCCGGCACTCCGCTCGGCATCTCCTGCTCCGCGACGGCGGTGGCCCGCCGCCCGCCGCGTTACGCGCGTGCGGCGCCGCCTCAGGCGTTCGACGTCGGTCTGCGGCTCACGGACGAGCGCACCGGTGGAACGCTCGGGTACGTCCCGACGGCCGGGGCGATCGATGACGCCGTACGACGAGTCGCCGGTGGAGCCGATCTGCTGCTGTTTGACGGCACGTTCTGGTCGGACGACGAGCTCACGGCCGCGGGGGTCGACGCGCCGACGGCACGCGAGATGGGCCACCTTCCGGTCGGGGGGGCGGGCGGCAGCCTGGAGCTGCTGCCGAGGCTCGACGCGAAGCGAGTGGTTCTCGTGCACATCAACAACACGAATCCGATCCTGTGTCGCAGCTCAGCGGAGCGAGCGCGGGTCGAGGCGGCGGGCATCGTGGTGGGAGAGGACGCGATGGAGTTCGAGCTGTGAGCGTGCTGGTCGGTCGGCTGCGCGGCGTGCTGGAGCGCGGCTACCACCACCTGCATCCCTTCAACCAGCGGATGCACCGGGGCGAGCTGACCCGCCAGGAGCTGCAGCTCTGGGTGGCGAACCGCTTCTATTATCAAATCAACATCCCCATCAAGGATGCGCTGATCCTCGCGAGCTGTCCCGAGCGCGAGGTGCGCCAGCAGTGGATCCAGCGAATCATCGACCACGATGGCCGGCCGGGGGAGGAGGGCGGCATCGAGGCGTGGCTACGTCTGGGCGAGGCGATGGGCGTGCACCGCGAAGACTTGGTCGGGCAACGTTTGCTCCTGCCCGGAGTGCGCTTCGCGGTGGACGCGTATGTGAATTTCTGCCGCTCGAAGCCCTGGCTCGAGGCGGTGGCGGCTTCGCTCACCGAGATGTTCGCGCCGCTCATCGTGAAGGAGCGGCTGGCGGCGATGCTGAGCCACTACAAGTGGGTGGATCCCGCGGGATTGCAATACTTCAAGAACCGACTCACCCAGGCGCCGCGGCCGTGGCGGCGCTCGAGTTCAAGTGCGACGTCCTCTGGTGCCTGCTCGACGCGGTGGAGCGCGGGCCCCTTCCGGGGACGGTGGCATGACCGCGGCAGGCCGACCGACGGTGCCACGCCTCCACCCCAAGGCGCGCCTCCAGCACGACGACGTGCGTGGGCGGGATGTGCTGCTCTACCCCGAAGGACTGGTGGCGCTGAATCCGACGGGCGCGGAAATCCTCGGGCTGTGTGACGGCGTCCGCTCGGTGGCCGACGTCGTGGCGACGCTGGAGCGGCGCTACGGCGTCGTCGAG
>WNFX01014318.1_pt1 | contig 13262 bp, 7 predicted proteins | sample 5400111 | NCBI WGS metagenome assembly WNFX01 (sample SAMN13153363, study PRJNA577476) | soil metagenome | isolation source: 40 cm soil or saprolite under grassland replicate 1 | place: USA:California | collected 2016-06-15
TCGCCTTCGCCGCGAAGGCGCGCGCCTTCTTGGGCGCTGGCGCTTTCGCAGCCGGACGGCGGGTCGTCTTCTTCCTGAGTTTGCGCATGGGCACGCGTTTGAACTCCGCCCGGTATACCATGGCCGGGCGAAAAAGTTCACGAGGAGACGTGGATTCGCTTGACACCGCCATAACGCCCGGGTAACGTCCCGTGTTCCCGGCCGGCACACGGGGGCAGTTTGGCGGGGCGGCAATATAAGGGGGGCGTAGCTCAGTTGGGAGAGCGCGTGAATGGCATTCACGAGGTCAGGGGTTCGATCCCCCTCGCCTCCATCGGGTACCCTCAAGGGCCCTAAGCCGTTACCTTTTGGCAGCGCGGGACACGCGGGAATAGCTCAGTTGGTAGAGCACAACCTTGCCAAGGTTGGGGTCGCGGGTTCGAGTCCCGTTTCCCGCTCTCGGCAACGGAGCGGCGCGCGAAGTGAGGCGCCGACGCCACAAGCGACGCGGGGTGGAGCAGTCTGGTAGCTCGCCGGGCTCATAACCCGGAGGTCGTGGGTTCAAATCCCACCCCCGCTATTCGGAACGCGGAACGCGGAATGCGGAACAGGCGTCAGCCAGTCTCTGTTCCGCGTTCCCACTTCCGCGTTCCGCGTTTGCGAGGGCGGTTAGCTCAGTTGGTTAGAGCGCCACGTTGACATCGTGGAGGTCACTAGTTCGAGCCTAGTACCGCCCACTCGCGCCCATAGCTCAACTGGATAGAGCGCTTGACTACGGATCAAGAGGCTGGGGGTTCGAGTCCTCCTGGGCGCACCTCGGTTGGACAGTCGGACTGTCTGACCGTCGGACTGACCGGCGCCTAACAGTCAGACGGTCCGACTGTCCGACTGTCCGTCAGTTGCGGGGCGTAGCGCAGCCCGGTTAGCGCGCCTGGTTCGGGACCAGGAGGTCGGAGGTTCAAATCCTCTCGCCCCGATTGACGGAACAAACCGCTAGGCCGCCTCCTCACCGCCTCCCGGTGGCCGGCGGCCGCTAGTTCGAGGCCACCCGCAACCGCACGAAGAACCGCGAGCCCGCTCCCACTTCGCTCTCGGCCCACAGCTTTCCCCCGAGCGCCTGGACGATGCCATGGCTGATCGCGAGCCCGAGCCCCGCGCCGCCGTGCGCGCGCGTCGTCGAGCTGTCGAGCTGCCGGAACGGCTCGAAGGTCACCTGCAGTTTCTCGGGCGGGATCCCCGGGCCCTCGTCGGCGACCTCCACGACGACGCCGTCCCCGTCCCCGCGACAACGCACCCGGACCCGTCCGCCCCGCGGGGAGAATTTGATCGCGTTCGATACCAGATTGACGACCACCTGTTCCACGCGGCCGCGCACGCCGAGTACGCGTAGCGCCTCCGCCGGCGGCTCGGTCTCGACCGTGACGCCCGCGTCGACCGCGAACGCCGCCAGCGCCTCGATGCTCGACTTGATCGCGTCGGCCAGAGGCACCGCCTCGAGCTGGAACTCCATCCGACGCGCCTCGATCCGGGAGAGGTCCAGGAGATCGTTGACGAGCCGGATCAAGCGGTCGGCATTGCGCAACGCGATCTCGAGCATCTCGCGGGCGGCGGGGTCGAGCGTGCCGCTGGCGCCGGCCAGCAGCAGCGCCAGCGATGTCTTGATCGAGGTCATCGGCGTCCGCAGCTCGTGGCTCACGACCGAGACGAACTCCGACTTCAGGCGTTCCACCTCAACCTCGCGCGTGACATCGCGGTACAGCACAATATGCCCGACGAGCGCCCCTCCGGGGTCGCGGACCGGCGCTACGACTCGCTGGCACGTGGCCGCGCGGGGAAACGCGAACTCCACTCGGTCTCGGAGTGGGGCGGCCCCGGCAAGCGCCTGCTCCTGGGCGGCAAGCGCGCCGGGGTCGCCAAGCGCTCCCGCGAGAAACCGGTGCACGATCTCCAGTCCCGTGCCCCGCATCGCGTCGCCCGGGATCCCGAGGAGGCGGGCCATCTCGTGGTTCGCGTACGCCACGCGGCGGTCGGAGCCCACGAGCATGATGGCCGCGTCGCTCGCTTCGATCAGCGCTTCGAGCTGGTTTCGTTGTTGCCGCACCGCGGCGTGCTGTCGTGCGAGCGCCTCCCGCTGTTCGGCGATGGTCTTCAACAGCTTCGAGTAGTAGAGCGAGGTCTCGATCTGCCGGCCCAGGACGACCGCCCAGTCGAGATCCTCGTCGGTGTACTGCCCGGGCGCCTCGTGCCCAAAGTTGAGTGCGCCAATCACCCGCTCGCCGACGTGCAGCGGCACGATCATCGCGGAGACCCGCGCGCCCTCCTGGAGCAGGATGCCTTCGGTGCCCGGGAGCGCGTCCACGCGGATCGGCCGGCCCGAGCGGATGGCCTCGCCGGTGACGCCCCGGGCGATCGGGAACACCGCCTCTCCCGGGAGGAAACCGCCGCGCACCTTGTCGTAAAGCGTGTGCAGGTAGTAGTGGGAGGCCGACTCGTCGATGAGCACCACGCTGGCGCGCCGGAAATCGAGCACGCGCTGGACCTTGAGGATCGCGCCCTGAAAAATCTCCCGCATGTCCACGGCGGCGTTGATCAGCGACGTCAGCTCCCCCAGCACCGCCAGCCGGGCCGCCGGCGTGCGCAGCGCCCCGGCACGCACCGTCGCCCGGTATTCGCGCGCGGACGCGTCGAGCTCGCCCACCGCGGCCGCCGCGACACGCCATTCCTCCGGCACCGCCTCGCCGCGCGTGAGCCACCCGCGGGCGAGCCCTTCGAGGTCGCCCGCGGCCTGCGCGAGGCCGTCCGCGCCCATCGATCCGGCGGTCCCGGTCAACGCATGGGCGGCTTGATACAACACCCGCGCGTCCTCGACACGAAACTCGTGTTGCAGCCGACCGAGCGCCGCCTGCATGGCGTCGATGCGCTTGTCCAGCCCGGCCGCGAATTCGGCCCGGACCTCGGCCAACGGATCGGGCACCGTCATCGGCACAACTCTCGCACCTGCTGCGCTAGGGTCTCAGGCTGGAAGGGCTTGAACACCACGCCGGCCGCCCCGGTCTCGGCGACACGACGCTCGTCCAAGTCGCGGCGCGCCGTCAAGAACACCACCGGGATGCCCGCGGTCGCCGGGTCCGCCTTCAGCCGTCGGCACACCTCGTAGCCGTCCATCTCCGGCATCATCAGGTCCACGAGGATGACCTGGGGGCGCATCGTTTTGGCCAGCTCGATGCCCGAAGCGCCGGTGCCGGCCGTCCGCACTTCCCAGCCAGCAGTGAACTCGAGGGTGCGCCGCACCAGGAGGAGCAGGTCCCGATCGTCGTCGATGATCAAGGCTGCCGGAGGGGTAGCGGCCATAGGTCCTGGCTGCGCACGGGGCTGGCGCCATATTAGCGGGGCGCCCGAACCAATATTGGACCCATGAGTGCCAAAGTCTACATCCTCGACGACGACCTCGTGCATGCCAAGCTCGTGGCCGCCAACCTGGGACCCGGGCGGTTCCGGACGCGCGTGTTCGACCGCGCCGACGCGCTCCTGGCCCATCATGCCGAGGAGCCCGCCGATGCGGTCATCACCGACCTCGTCATGCCCGACCTCGGCGGCGTCGAGGTGACGCGGCGGCTGCGCACCGGCGACCGCCATCTGCCGATCTTCGTCCTGACGGGGCACGCTGACGTCGCGACCGCGATCGACGCGTTGAAGGCCGGGGCGACCGAGTACCTGACGAAGCCCGTCAACATCGACGAGCTGACCACGCTGCTCGCCCGCGCGCTCGCCGAGCGGCCGCTGCTCGAGGCCGGCGCCTCGCTCGAGCAGGCCCGGGGGAAGGAGTACTCGGTCGCAGCGATCCTCGGTCAGCATCCGCACATCGACGCGGTCCGCGCGTTCGTGGGCCGCATGGCGGCCGTCCCGCGTCCGACCGTGCTCCTCCTGGGGGAGAGCGGCACCGGGAAAAACCTCGTGGCGCGCGCGATCCACTATTCCAGCCCGCACTCGGTGGGGCGGTTCGTCGAGATCAACTGCTCGGCGTTGCCTGCCAACCTCCTCGAGGCCGAGCTGTTCGGCTACAAGAAGGGGGCCTTCACCGACGCGCGCGAATCCAAGCGCGGGCTCATCGAGGTGGCCGACGGCGGCACGCTGTTCCTCGACGAGATCGTCGAGCTCAACCCGGCGCTGCAGGCGAAGTTGCTCAACTTTCTCGAGGGGCGCCGCTTCCGCCGGCTCGGCGGCACCGACGAAATCGAGGTCGCGCTCCGCCTCATCACGGCAACCAACCGCGACCTGAAGCAACAGGTGGATGCGGGTGCGTTCCGGGCCGATCTGTACTACCGGATCACCGTCGCCTCCGTGACGCTGCCGCCCCTGCGCGAGATCAAGAGCGACCTGCCGCTCCTCGCCGACCACTTCCGAGAGACGTTCAACCGCGAGTTCAAGAAGCGCGTCGCGTCCGTCGACGCCGACGCCCTGCAAGCGCTCCAAGCATGGAATTGGCCGGGGAACGTGCGCGAGCTGCGCAACGTGATCGAGCGGGCCCTGATTTTCAGCGACGGGCCGAGCCTCAAACGCTCCGACCTGCCCGCGCTCGGGCAGAACGGCCGCGTGGCGCGCGCGGACTCCCGTCCCGACAAGTTCGAGCTACCGCGGGGGCTGTCGCTCGCTGAGGCCGAGCGCGAATACATTCGCCACACCCTCGACGACACCGGCGGCAACATCCAGCGGGCGGCGGAGATCCTCGGCATCTCGCGCAAGAACTTGTGGGAGAAGCGCAAGAAGCATGGGTTGCTCGAATCCAGCTCCGAGGGCCAGGAGCCGAGTTGATACCGTTCACGTTACCGGACGGTAACGGAACTGCCGGGCGCCGACCTGCACGGTTCCCGCCGGCCCTGCTAACTCATTGCGATTCGGGCAACTGCACCCAGGGTCGGTCGGCACGCGGCTTGCGCCTGCCTTCATTCATATGAAGACCCGCCTGTTCCTGTCGGGCGGCATCCTCGTGGCCCTGCTTGGCCTCGCGGCTGCGGCGTCGGCACAGACGATTTCCTCAGCCGCCAATCAGACGTTCGTGGTAGGCGATCCGAGGACCGCGATCAGCCCGATCACCATCACGGCAACGTCCGGCGGCCAAATCAAGAAGAACAGCGACATCCGCGTGCGAATTCCGGCGGGTCTGAACATGACCTGGGACCCCACCATCACGACCGCGACGATCACGGGCTCGGCCGCAATCAAGGTCTTGACGACTGTGAGCTATGCGAACGGCAACCTGGATCTCGTGATCACCGTGACCACGAACTTCGGGAATGGCGACCAAATCACCGTCTCCGGGCTCAACTTCACGAACTTCACCGCTCCGTCAGCGGCCAGCCGCCTGGGGCTGATCACCGGCGGCGCCGGCGGGGCCGTCGTCGCAACCGACGCCCGGACCAAGACGATCGTGGCCAAGGTCTATGCGGTGGCGGTCGCGCCGCACGCCACGACCGCGAGCCAGCTGCCGAGCAACGGTCTCAACTATACGGTGGCGTTCACGGTCACCAACACCGGGAACGGCTCCACGAGCTACGATCTGCTGACGACCAAGCGCCCCGGCACCGTGATCACGACCGTATCGATCGCCGGGACCGGGATAACGCAGGGCGCGAACCCCGACAGCGCGCGCCTGACGAGCCTGCTGGGTGGCACTTCCGCCACCGCCACGGTGACCTACTCCGTCGCGATGGCCGCGTCGGGAACGAAGGACACGCTGGTCTTCAAGGCCCGTGCGGTGCTGAGTCCGGCGACCGCAGACACCGGGAAGCTGACGGTCACCGTCATCCGGCCGACCATGACTGTGGCCAAAACGGTGAATCCCAGCGGTACGCAGGTGCCCGGCACCAACCTGACGTACACGGTCACCATCACCAACGCCGGCAGCAGCAATGCCACGACTATCGTCGTCGTGGACACGTTGCCGGCCGCGACGCTCTTCAAGGTCGGAAGCATCGTGACCACCTTGCCCGCCGGCGTCTCGGTGCTGGTCGATTACTCGAACAACGGTGGCGCGACCTGGACGTACCTGCCGACCAGCGGTGCGTGCAGCGCGCCGGCCGGCTACGACGGCTGCGTCAACCGCGTCCGCTGGCGCCTCCAGAACCCCCTGAGCTCCTCCGCCCCGAACAACACGGGCACGCTGCAGTTCGTCACGCAGATCCGCTGACCTACCAGCCGGGCAGGACGAAACCGGTTACTCGTCACGTTACCGTTTGGTAACAGCTCCCCAAGCTGGGCCACGCCCGTAGGCTGCTTTCAGACTCGCAACTCACGATTTCAAAAGCAGTTACCTCAAGCAGACAGGATCGGCATGGGTCCTGCCCTCCGGCATGCGCAAAAGGAGCATAGCGCGCATGGTTTTACGCTGCCCCCAGTGCTCGGAGCTGAAGTTCTTCGGCCGCACGCAGGTACTTGGCGAGTTGGTGGTTTGCCCGGAGAGAGGCGGACACCGACCCGTCCGAGGCAGACGGCTCACCGCGGGCCGCGCGCCGCTCCGAGCGGAAGCGACGCAAACGATGACTCACAAGGAGAGTCGCCCATGAAGCTGCTGCGATGGCTGCTCGTTGGGACGCTGGCCTCGGCCGCACAGGCCCAGGCCCCCCAGCCTCTCGTGATCACGGCGCACAACGTGACTGCGGAGACGGTGAGTGTGCGAGGAAGGGACGTCGTGGCTCGGCCCGGCGACGTGATCCGCTACGCGCTGGCCTTCACGAACGTGACGGCCGGTGCCGTGCGGAACATCCAGTTCGTGGACCCGATCCCCGGGGGGATGGTCTACGTGCTCGGCTCGGCCACGGCCGATCACGCCGTGCGGATCGAGTACTCGATCGACGGCGGCAAGACCTATGCGGCGCGGCCCGTGATCGCGGCGCTCGTGAACGGCCAGCGGGTGGAGAAGCCGGCCCCGCGGGAGCTGTACACCCACGTTCGCTGGACGGTGCTGGGATCCCTGGCACCCAAAGCACGGGTGATGGCGGAGTTTCGCACCCAGGTGAGTGAAGCGCCGGGCGAGGCGAAGTAAGCGTCCCGGCAACTGCTGGAACCCTTAGGAGGAGCCTGCGATGTTCAAGCACTTGAGGTTTACCTACCGCCTCGCCCTGTCCGCGGTGGCCCTGATGGCGCTCGCGGGTCGGGTGCGGGCGCAGACGCCGGAAGGCACGGTCATCACGAACACGGCGACCGCGACCTACACCGACGCGAACAACAATCCGTACGCCGCGGTCAGCGGCTCGGTCTCGGTGACGGTCGGCTTCAAGGCCGGCATCGCGGTGACCGCGAACACCCCCACGCCGAGCTCCGCATCGCCCAGCACGGCAGACACCATGACGTTCACGGTGATGAACGTCGGGAACGGCACCGACAGCGTCACGATCTCCGAGAACATCTCCGTCGCGGGGGTGATCACGGTGACCGGCTACCGCGTCGGGGCCACGACCTATGGAACGCTCGCGGCCCTGAACACGGCGCTCGCGAGTGTGGCGATCGCCCGGGGCGGCTCGATCACGCTCAAGATCATCTACGACGTGGCGAGCGGGCAAGGTGGCGTGAGCACCGCCTACACCCTCACCGCCACCTCGCGGCGCACGCCGGCGACGTCCGGCAACGCCGCCAGCACCATCACGCCGGCGACGATCTACGGCGTGGCGACGACGCCCGACGGGGGCCAGAACGTGCAGCGGCTCCCGGGAAACGGCTACTCGTTCACGTTCGCCGTTCAGAACAACGGCAACGGAAACGACAACGTCGACCTGATCGCGACGAGCCCGGGCTCGCCGGTCATCACCATCGTTTCGGTGAACGGCGTCTCCGGTGACAGCACACGCATCACGCTGGCCCCCGCGGCGTCGCTGCCGATCACCGTCGTCTACGACGTGGCGAACGTAGCCGGTGGCTCGCTGGATACCCTGTATCTGCGCGGCCGGTCGGTGGCGCAGCCAGCGACGTTCGACGACGGCTTCATGGACTTGACGGTCATCAAGCCGAACGTGACGCTCACCAAGGCGGCGTACCTCGACGACGGGGTCACGCTCGTCTCGGGCAGCGTCGTGCCGGGGCAGGTCATCCGCTACCGGTTCACGGTTACCAATAGCGGGGCCACCTCCGCATCCAGCGTCCAGGTGACCGACGCGCTGCCGGCGCAGGTGACGTACGTGTCGACGAGCTCGAGCACCGGGTGGACGGTGTCGGTGAGCGGGCAGAACGTGACCGCGAACTATACGGGCACGGGTGGCGTCCTGGCCGCAAGCGCCAGCGCCACGTTCGAGCTGCGCGTCAGCATCAACTAGGGGCCGATAGCCTATGCGGCTCGGTCCCCGAGCAGTCGAGAGCAGGCGGTGCGCCCGCCGCGGTCGTCCGACCGCGGGCTGGGCGGCCGCCTTGCTCGCTGTTCTCGGCCTGCTCGCCGCGCCGACCCTGAACGCCCAAGGAACGCCCGCCGGCACCCAGGTCCGCAACTGGGCCATGCTCGCGTTCGATGCCGGAGGCCAGTTGTATAGCGTCGCCTCGGACACGGTCGATCTCCTGGTAGGACAGGTGGCCGGGGTAAACCTGCAGCCGCCGCGGGTCAGCATCGGCGCCGCGGGCGCCGCCGTCGTGTTCGCGCACACCCTCACGAACCTCGGGAACGGACCCGACTCGTTCACCGTCACCGCCGTGTCGGTCCGCGGATGGCCCGTGACCCTGTATCGCGATTGGGACGGGGACGGCTTGCTGGGGCCGAACGATTCGCTGCTCACGGGGCCGGTGCCCCTGGCGCCCGGGAGCGCCGCCTCGCTGCTGGCGCGCGTGGCTATCCCGGCCGCCGCCAGCCCGGGCGTGAGCGACACGATCACCGTCACCGCCACGAGCCGCTTCAGTCCCGCCGTGAGCAGCTCGGTGCAGGACCGGTTGGACGTGTCCTCGGCTCCGGTGGCCGTCAGCCTCACCAAGCTCGTGGATCGGGCGACGGCCGCTGAGGCCGACGTCCTCACCTACACCCTCGACTACGCCGTCTCCGGAAGTGCCGTCGCGTCCGCCGTCCAGCTCGCGGACTCGATCCCCGCCGGGACGTCCTACGTCCCGGGGACGATGCGCTGGAACGGAGCTCCCCTCACCGATGCCGGCGGCGACGACGCAGGCTTTATCGCGCCCGCGGGCAACGGGGTCGTGGTTGTGGACTTCGGCACGCTCGCGCCGGGAGCGGCGGGGTCCGTGACCTTCCAGGTGCAGGTGAATCCGGGCCCGGCACGCACCGTGAACAACCGCAGCAACGTCACCTTCAACTCGGGCGGCGGATCCGACACCACGCTCTCAAACACGGTTCAGACGAACGTGCTCGTGCCGGCGCTGTCGCTCAGCAAGCAGCTCACGAGCCCATCGGTGGCGCTGGTGGGCCAACAGGTCAATTACACGCTGCGCTACGGCAACGCCGCCGGCGCCGCCCCGGCGCAGAGCGTCGTCTTGACGGACACGCTCCCCACTGGGCTCCAGTACGTCAGCGCGACGCCGGCGCCAGCCGTGGCGGGCCAGGTGCTGACCTGGTCCCTTGGCACGCTCGCGGCGGGGGACAGCGGTGCGATCGACCTGGTCGCGGTGGTGGCGCCCACGGTGCGCGACACGGTGCTGGTCCGCAACCTGGCGTTCCTCCAGGCACAGGGCACCGCAGCCCAGACGGCGGCCGCGGCACAGCTGGCTCTCGTCGGCCCGCCCAGCGCGGCGCTCGGGCTCGACCTCACGGCCGACGTGCTCGAGGTCGGCGTGGGCGAGGCGATTCCGTACACGCTCATCGTCCGGAACCCCGGCACCCTGGCGGTCACGAGCATGCGGATCACGGTCCAGCTGCCGGTCGGGGCGCGATACGTGCCCGCCAGCGCGATCGGCGCCGACTCGAGTGTCGGGGGCGGCGCCCAGCTGATCCTGTTCACCGGGGCGGCCCTCGTCCCCGGCGCGAGCCGGACGCTGCGATTCGTCGCAGCGCTGGTCTCGGCGCCGGGCTCCGTGGCCGCGGCGCGCGCCACCGCGTCCGGGCAGGTGTCGGGCGGCCTGGCCGGCTCGCCCGAGGCGATCGCGTGGGTGCAGGTGCGCCGCGCGTGGCCGATGGAGACGCGCGCCGCGATCGGGAAGGTCTCGGTGCAGGGTTCGGGCGAGATCAGCCTGGCGAACATCGACATCTGGACCGAGGACGGACAGGTCGCGACGACGGACTCCACGGGGAAGTTCTCGTTTACCAACCTGCGCCCGGGTCGGCACGCGTTCCGCGTCGATCCGCGCTCGATCCCCGAGGGGTACCGCGTGGCGGGTGAGGAGGTTCAACTCGTGGACGCGAGCGGCTGGACCACCCCGCGCGTGAGCTTCGACCTGCTCGCGGGCGGCGCACCGCCCGCCGCAAGGATTCGCCAGCCCCCCCGCCGTTCCCCCGTCCGGGACACGGTGCACCCTGAGGTGATGCGGCGCCCCGTGGAAATCGCCTTCGCGGCGATTCCACTCCCGGCACCACCCGCTTCCTACGGGCCGGTCCCCGAGCTCCGGCTGCCCCAGGGGTCGGGGTCGAAGGTGCGGTATGAGGTAACGCTCCGGCAGCCGCAGGACGTTCTCCTCGACGCGGTCGTGAGCTTCAGCCCGCTCGCGGACTCGGCCGTCGTCTATCGGGACGGCGTGCGGTTCACGAGCTACTCCTGGCTCGACAATGAGGCGATCCCCGTCCCTCCCGCGCGCCCGGGTGCGGAGATCCGGATCGTGGCGTGGTCGTCCGAGCGGCGCGACTCCGCTACGCTGCGGATCGTGACGTGGCCGTCCACGCGAGGCGCGTCCGACATGATGCGACGGCTCGCGGGCCGGACGGAGGTGCACGTCCGCGCCGCCGTTCACAACCCCCGCCTCCCGGTGGTGGTGGCGGTCGGCGAGCCGGCTTCGGGCGGGGCGCTGCCGGCACCGGACCCCGCAGTCGCCGTCGTCCCGGCTTCGGCCGGAGCCGTGCCGGCATCGGACACCGCGGCGGCCGCCGCCCCGTCCGGCCACAGCGCGCCCGCGGCACGTCCGGAGACGGTGTTCGTCGCGCCCGCGCGCGCGGCGGCGGACCGGGCAACGGAGCGCCAGGCAGTGGTGATTCACGGTCCAGGGATCGAAATCTCGGCCCCGCGTGACGGCGCCGTCCTGCGTGAGGACCGCGTGTACATCGGCGTGAAAGCCGAGCCCAACGCCCCGCTCGTGCTCTACGACGGAGGGAACCTGATCGACACCGTCCACGCGCGAATCGACGGGGTCTATGACTTCATCGCCGTCCCGCTCACCCGGGGTCCCCATCGCTTGCGCGTTACGATGAGGAACTCCTGGGGGCAGGAGCGCTGGGACAGCATTGCCGTCCACGTGACGGGCCTGCCCGCGCGGTTCGAGGTGCCCAGCCGCGTGACCCTCGTCGCCGACGGACGCTCGACCGCCGTGGTGGACGTGCGCGTCCTGGACGCCTGGGGGGTGCCGGTGGCACAACCGGCGTACGTGTCGGTGAACGCCAAGGGGGCGGAGCCGCTGGGGGAGGATGCCGACCCCTCCTCGGTCGGGCGCCAACTGCTCTCGAGCGCGACGGGCCGGCTCGTCATCACGCTGCGGCCGGGCCGAGACGTGAGCCTGGGTACCCTCGAGCTCAAGTCCGGCGACGCGACGGCCACCGTGCCGCTCGACCTGCTCCCCGAAGTGCGCGGTCTGACCGTCGCCGGAGCGGGGATGGTGGGGGCCGGGGCGAGCCCCGAGTCCTACGGCGCGGTCACGGCGCGCGGCCGGCTGGACTCGCAGACCTCGTTCACACTGGGGCTCGACTCCCGCCGGTTGCACGACGGGCAGGACGTGTTCGGCCGCAGCGTCGACCCGCTGGGGCAGGCGCAGTATCCCATCCTCGGGGACGCGAGCGTGCAGCAGAGTCGCACGGCGTCCCGGACCTGGCTGTCGGCCCGGGTCGAGCGCGGCTTCGATTGGGCGGCGTTCGGCGATCTCTCCAGCACCGACTTCGGGAGCGGCCTAAGCCTCGCGCAGTACCGACGGTCGGTGACGGGGCTCGCCGCGCGCGTCACGACAGGCGCGGTCACCTGGAGCGCGTTCGGCAGCTTGACGTCGCAGTCGCTGCGACAGCTGCAGATCCGCGGGGCGGGGATCTCCGGTCCCTATCAGCTCGCCGGTGGCATCCTGCCCGGCACGGAGTACCTCCGCCTCGAGACCCGGGACCTCCAGAACCCGGAACGGGCCGTCGCCACGCTGGCCCTGACCCGGTTCGTGGACTATCAGATCGACTATGTCGACGGCGCGGTGCTCTTCAAGCAGCCGATTCCGGCAGCCGACGAGAGCGGGAATCCGGTGTTCATCGTCGCGACCTTTGAAGCGGCCGCCGGTGGCGAACCACGGCTCGTGGCCGGCGCCCGAGCGGCACTGGACATGCGTCCATTGGTGGAGGGCCTGGGGCTGGACTCGCTTCGCATCGGCGTGACCGCCGTGAACGCCGAGCAGGCGATCGACCGCTACCGCCTGGTCGGCGGCGACGTGCGAGCCTTCCGGTTCGGGGCCGTCGACGTCAGCGCGGAGGTCGCCTATGCCGAGCACGGTGACTCCACGGGCCTCGCCGCCTCGGCGAAGGCGAGCTACAGCCTGTTCGGCGGCGCGGTGACGGTCGGGGGCGGCTACATGCGGGTCGGCCGCCAGTTCACGAACCCCTCCAACGTCGCCCTGCAACCCGGCTTGACCGAGGAAAGCCTGAGGGGCGGGCTGAAGCTCGGCGGGACAGAGCTGCGGGTGGAACACACGCGCCAGGATTTCGAGCTGCAGGGCATCGACCGCGAGCACACGCGCGTCGGCATCGTGCAGACCGTCGCCCCCGGGTTCCGAGTGGACGCGGGCGTGGCGAACGATCAACTGGGGGGCGGCGCGCTGACGTCCAGCGAGGTGACGGCGGCCGAGGTGAAGACGCAGTGGGGCGTGTCCCCGGCGCTGCAGCTCTGGACCGAAGCGCGCCGCCGCCTGAGCGTCTCCGGCCCGGAGCTGTCCCCGGACGTCTTGGGCTTCGGCGCGAGCTACCGGGTAGCCCGCGGCATGGCCCTCGAAGCCAGCCACCGGTACGTCTCGCGCCCTGACAGCCAGGCCAGCTACTCGGTCTCGAGCATCGGCGTGCGGGCGGACATCGGACCGGGGACCCAGGCGTGGGGCAGCTATCAGCTCAGCGGCGGCGTGAGCGGCGCCGGCAACGCCGCCATCATCGGGCTCCGCAACCGGCTGCAGCTCTCGTCGGACCTCACGGTCAACCT
>WNFX01004751.1_pt1 | contig 13254 bp, 12 predicted proteins | sample 5400111 | NCBI WGS metagenome assembly WNFX01 (sample SAMN13153363, study PRJNA577476) | soil metagenome | isolation source: 40 cm soil or saprolite under grassland replicate 1 | place: USA:California | collected 2016-06-15
TGGCCAAGGTGATCGAAGCGACCCAGCGGCCGGCGCTGGTGCTCGCGCCCAACAAGACGCTCGCGGCCCAGCTCTACGGCGAGTTCAAGTCGTTCTTCCCGGACAACGCGGTGGAATATTTCGTCAGCTATTACGACTACTACCAGCCCGAGGCCTACGTGCCTCGCACCGACACCTATATCGAGAAGGAATCATCCATCAACGAGCAGATCGACCGCATGCGCCACAGCGCGACGCGCTCCTTGCTCGAGCGCGACGACGTCATCATCGTGGCGTCGGTGTCGTGCATCTACGGCATCGGCTCGGTCGAGACCTACTCGGCCATGACCTTCACCCTCAAGCAGCGCGAGCGCATCGACCAGCGCCAGCTCATCGCCGATCTGGTGGCGCTGCAGTACAAGCGTTCGGCCGGCGACTTCTACCGCGGCTCGTTCCGCGTGCGCGGCGATGTGATCGAGATTTTCCCCGCCCACTACGAGGACCGCGCCTGGCGAGTCTGCCTGTTCGGGGACGAGATCGAATCGATCCACGAATTCGATCCGCTCACCGGAGCGAAGACCGACGAATTGGAATTCGTGAAGATCTACGCCAACTCGCACTACGTGACGCCGCGCCCGACCTTGCTGCAGGCCATCGCCGGCATCAAGCAGGAGCTCAAGTGGCGCCTCGACCAGCTCAACGCCAGCGGCCGCCTCTTGGAAGCGCAACGGCTCGAGCAGCGCACCCTCTACGACCTCGAGATGATGGAGGCGACCGGGAGCTGCGCCGGCATCGAGAACTATTCGCGCTACCTCACCGGCCGCAAGGCGGGCGAGCCGCCGCCGACGCTGTTCGAATACGTGCCCGACAACGCGCTCGTGTTCGTCGACGAGAGCCACGTCACCATTCCCCAGCTCGGCGGCATGTACCGCGGCGACTTCCGGCGCAAGGCGACGCTCGCCGAATACGGCTTCCGCCTGCCCTCGTGCATGGACAACCGCCCGCTGCGGTTCGAGGAGTGGGACGCCATGCGCCCGCAGACCATCGGCGTCTCCGCCACGCCCGGCCCGTGGGAGATCGAGCAGGCGCACGGCATCTTCGCCGAGCAGGTGATCCGCCCCACCGGGCTGATCGACCCGCCGGTCGACGTGCGGCCGGCGCGCACCCAGGTCGACGATCTCGTCGGCGAGGTGCGCCAGGTCGCCGCCGCCGGCTACCGCGCGCTCGTCACCGTGCTGACCAAGCGCATGGCCGAGGACCTCACCGAATATCTGCACGAGCAGGGCATTCGCGTGCGTTACATGCACTCCGACATCGATACGCTCGAGCGCATCGAGATCATCCGCGATCTGCGCCTGGGCGCGTTCGACGCGCTGGTCGGCATCAACCTGTTGCGCGAGGGCCTCGACATTCCGGAATGCGCGCTGGTCGCGATCCTCGACGCCGACAAGGAGGGATTCCTGCGCAGCGAGACCTCGCTCGTTCAGACCATCGGCCGCGCCGCGCGCAACATCGACGGCCGCGTGATCCTCTATGCCGACACCGTGACCGGCTCGATGGAGCGCGCCATCGCCGAGACCAATCGGCGACGCGAAAAGCAGGAGGCGTTCAACGCCGCCAACGGCATCACGCCGGAGAGCGTGCGCCGCGGCATCGCCGACATCATGGAGTCGGTCTACGAACGCGACCACGTGTTGATCTCGACCGGCGGCGGGCTTGCCGGCATCGGCGACGAGGACACCGCCACCATCGGCCACAATTTCGAGGCGGTGATCGCCGACCTCGAGACGCGCATGCGCGCGGCCGCCGACGATCTCGATTTCGAGGAAGCCGCACGGCTGCGCGACGAGATCAAGCGCCTGCGCGCCACCGAGCTCGCGGTCATCGACGACCCCACCGCCAAGGCGATCGCGATCGCGCGCGGCGGGCCTTCTCCCTCTCCCCGCTTGCGGGGAGAGGGTCGCCCGCCGACGGCGGGCGGGGTGAGGGGCGCGCGCGAAGCGCCGCGCAAACCCACGCTCGACGAGATGGGCCCCGGCCCCGACAAAGAATCCAAGCCCTATCGTCCCGGCCCGCGCTCGACCTCCGGCCGCGCCGGCATGCGCGGCGGCTGGCGGCCGCGGGGGCGGTAGCGCTGTCTTCATCCGGTTAGATTTTCGTTGCCCAATGAGCGATCCGCGTCACCCGCGGGCTTGACCACGCAAGTCGGATTTATCCGACTTGCGCACTCAAAACGCCCGAACTCGGGTAAACCCGAGTTCGGGTGGTCCATCATCTTCGAAAAATTTTGCGAAGACGATGGATTGCCGGTTCATCAGCGCGTTTACGCGCGTCCATAGCCCCGTTGAAGACGGGCGTAAACGCCCTTAACGACGCGCTGTGCCCGGCAATGACGAATGGAGTATGATGCGCGCGCCGGGCTGACAATCGAGGAAGAAAGCCATGCCCCGCGTCGTCGGCATCGATCACTTGGTGGTAAGCGTCGGCGACTTCGCGCGCTCGAAGGAGTTCTACCGCAAGGTGCTCGGCTTTCTCGGCTTCAAGCTCAAATACGACTACGCCGACATGGCCGGCTGGAGCAACGGCAGGACGCTGTTCTGGATCGCCGCCGCCGCCGCGCAGGGGCGAAAGCACAAGTACCGCAAGGGCGACATCGGCTTTCACCACTACGCCTTCGAGCTTGCGAGCCGTAACGACGTGGACGCGCTCGGCGCCTTCCTCGAAGAGCACGGCATGACCGTGGTCGATCCGCCCGGCGAATATTACGGCCGCTCCTATTACGCGGTCTATTTCACCGACCCCGACGGCATGAAGCTCGAAGCCATGGTGTACAAGCCGCCACCGAAGCAACGGCGGGCGGGAAAGAAGAAGTAGGTTGGGACCGCGAATTTAAGCATCGCTCGTGGGCGCGCGGGCGATGGTTTCGTTCATCGCTTGTTTCTTGAGCGGATAGTCCGGACTCTCGTAAAGCTCGCGAATGACCGCGTGCCCGAGCCGCGCCTCGTCGATCTCGATGAAGGCGCCGAGCAAGGCCGGTGCCGGGAGCTTTTCCATTGCAAACTGGATTGCGTCCGCCGCCGTGTCGAACCGCCGATATTTGACCAGCTGCCTGCTCTTGCGGTTGCGCGAGGGAAACAGTTCCGCCGGCGCACGGTAATCGAATTTGCTCATGGCATTTTTCTCCAAACAAAGCCGAAGACACAATTTGAACGATCGCTGTTCAAGCGCTTCCTTATGGTGTTCAAGATGGTGTTCAACTGTTGATTATATAGTGATTGATTGAGCTTAATCGAGGGCTCGGGCGGCGCGATTTGCCCGCGAAATTGAAGCCACGGTGTACAAGCCGCCGCCGAAGAAACGGCGAGCGGGAAAGAAAAAGAAGAAGTAATCGCCACGTCCAGGCGAGTTCTTTTTTCCGCTCATGCCCCGCATAGCGCGTCGAAGACGCGCGTAAACGCGCTTCTGCCGGGCACCCGGGTCAACCACTTCCTAGCTTCGTGTCTCAGCCAAAGAGTCAGTCCGAGCCGGCGGTTCCTGTAAATAACAGCAGAAAAGCAGGAGACACCGGGCACAACCTGGCGCCGGTGATTTCTCCGTAAGCTCCAGGATGAAAACAGGAAACGGGCGCACCTCGGCGCCGGCCGGGGCGGCCCGGCTTGCCGGAAATAACAGGGCGAAACAGGACGAAAACAGGGAACGGGCGCAACCTGGCCTTGCGCTTCGGACGCGCGTTGGGCGTGTTCGCCGTCATCGCAGCTTTGTTCGCGCATGATCTTGAGCCGGCTCCCGTCACCGCCGGGCTCGACCACGCAAGCGGGGTGAGGCCACGTGGGGTGTCGAGCCCGGCAATGACGAATGCCGGGGCCGCCGATTCGAAATTCACCATGTCAAACAGCCCATCTCGTTCCCGCGACGCATTTGCGTCCGGGGTTTGCGACTTCGCTTCACCCGCCCCGAATCGAGGGGTGGGCGGAGCGCCGAGAAACGTTCGGGTGCGTGCGAAGCACCCGTTGGGCGTATCATGTGCGTCACAGACGCGCGTGAACGCGCTTATGACGCGATACGCCAGGCGCTTGCGAGGCGCCTTGCGTCCCATAACGCGGGACGCTCGCCTCTCGGCGCTCCACCGTGGCGCTTTTTCACCCGGGGCCGCGCTTCCGTCTCCGGCATTGCCTCCGGATCCGTGCAGCGAGCTCCTCGCAGCCAGATCGTAGTGCCTGGCGGGCGACTTCCGGGCCTCCCGAGGCAAGCGGTTGCGAGCCGCCGCCGCAGGACGCCACGCCTCGCTCCGCCTTCGGATCGCCTCTAGAAGACGCCCCTCGATGAGCAAGGCTGGGAAGCTCTCTAGCACAGCCACGTTACGTAGTCAAGTGCCGTAGTCAAAATGTAGTCGCAAGGCTGAGGGAGATGGCCGCCGCGCGATCCCCCGATGCCCGGCGAACCGCGAAGGATGCGAGCGACCACCAAGTTGACGCTAGCGAGACTCCGCTTGAATCCGTGCGCCGGCGGCGCTTCAATCCCTCCACCGCCCGCGCACGCGGGCAAGCCAACATGGGAGGAACGCCATGGCCAAGGGTCAGATGCGGAGCAACAAGGAGAAGAAGAAGCCAAAGGCGGAGTGGAACAAGAAGAAGAAAGGCGGCCCCGTCCTCTCGCCGTTCGCTTTGGCACGGGAGCAGCCCCAGCCCGGCCAGAATCCCTTCGCCAAGAAGAGCTAGCCGAACGACCCATCGACGGCGAGGCGCTTCACCTCACCCTTGCGGGGAGGGTCGCCTCGCCAGAACGCGGCGTGGGGCAGGCGCGGACACAAAGCCAGCGCTACTCCGCAGCGATCATCCTGCCTGCTGCAGAATGATGCGCATAGGTTTTCCATGTCGGGCGATAGCCGATCGCGGCCTGATCGCCCCACGTCGTCCATCCTTTGCGCGTGCCGCGCGCGAACAGCTCGAGGAATGGCCCGCGACTACACGCCTCGATGAGCTCGTACTGCTCGTCCGGCTTGCGTGAATGCTCGCGCTTGCGCGTCGCTAGCAGATTCACCTGCCGCCGTCCCGGCGCCAGCGTGCGCGCGTTCCTGCCGCGCACGCCGAACAACAGCAACTCGGTCACATTGCGGAAATAGAAGCCGACCCCGCCGCGACCGTCCGAGCCGCCGTCCTTGCGCACCTTGTGCCAGACGATGTTGGACTTGTAGCCGAACCCCCACGCCTTCATCACCGCGAGGCCCTCCGGCAATAGCGCGTTCGGGCACCAGAGATAGAGATGCGCCCTGTCGGTCGCGACATCTGCAACCGGCAGCGCCACGATCTCCGCGAGCGTCATGGTGCCGTAGCGCGAAAGCCGCCTGTGCTCGGGAGCGACCTTTCCAGTCTTGTTGGTGAACTGCCACGGCGGATCGGCGAGGATGGTGGCGAAGCGGTGTTTGCCGACGAAGTGGAGCAAGTCGCGTTTAATGGCGTCCATGACATGCACTTCGCGGCGGCGTAGAGGTTATCATGCGCGAGGAGCGCCACCCTGCGATTCGCTGATACTAAACGCTCTTGCAGTTGGTTTCAGCTCTACATTCAAAAACTTCACACGCCCGAACGTCCGGCCTGCTATTGCCGCACCCGCTAGGAGCGCGCCCCGCCCCGACTCACTTAGCCCCGCTCCCCGCCCTCATCGGTCAAAAACCCCAGCGGCTGCGCTTGCGTGTCGTCGAACGCCGCCGCGGTGAGCGGGCCGCCCATCACCGCCGCGGTGTCGAGGTTGAGGCGACGGCGGCGCAGATCGGGCGCGCCGGTCCGCAGCGGGGTGTGGCCGTGCACGATGAAGCGGCCGCAATCGACCTCGTCGCAATAGGTCAGGAACGGCTCGCGCATCCACAGCATCACCTCGGGCTCCTGCTTGTTAAGCGGCACGGTCAGGTCAATGCCGGCGTGCACGAAAAAGCGCAGCCCGTCGTCGTGGCAGAACGGCAGCGCGGTAAGCCAGGCGAGGTGCTCGTCCGATATCCGGCCGCCGCCATAGTTGCGCAGCGTGCTGGCGCCGCTGTTCGCCAGCCACAGCGGCACGGCGCGATCGCTCGCGTGGGCGTCGATCGCCATTTGCTCGTGGTTGCCGCGCAGGCAGACGATCGTGCCGGGCCGCGCCGCTTGCCACCGGCGCAGGAATTCGATCACATCGCGGCTGTGCGGCCCGCGATCGATATAGTCGCCCACAAAGACGTAGCGCGCCGGACGCCCGGCGGCGCGGGCCTCGCACGCCGCGATCAGGCGGTTGAGCTTGTCGAGGCAGCCGTGAATATCGCCGACCGCGAAGGTCAGGGGTGACCCAGCATCAGAGGACATGCGTCAGATCCGGCCAAGAAGTGAAGAGATCGCGGGCAGGCTCCCACGGCAGCATCACCAGCATGTTACAACCGCCGTAGAGGGTTTCGAATATCCTCCATCGCAAGCAGCCGCGCCCGCGAGACACGCTGCATCGGTACGGAGCGGGCGCGGCGACAGCAAGGGGGAGACACCATGACAATCCGCACCTCCGTCACCATTGCGTCCATCGCCGGCGCGGTCGCGGCGCTCGCCGTCGTCGGTCCCGTGCGCGCCGGCGGCGACAAGGTCGCCTTTCCGGACAACCACGCCGCGGGCGTGCTCTTCACCACGGTCGATCGCGCCGACAACAAGCAGTTCCGCGAGTTCTACACCAGCGCGGCGGCGCTCGACGCCGCCAAGAAGGGCGAGCCGCTGCCGAGCGGCACCGTGATCACCATGCTGCAATACGCCGCCAAGCTCGACGCCCAGGGCAACCCGGAAAAGGACGCCAACGGCCGCTTCATCAAAGGCAACCTCATCGGCTACGCGGTGATGGAAAAGCGCGCGGGCTGGGGCACCGAGTACCCCGACAACGTGCGCAACGGCGAGTGGGAGTACCAAGCCTTCAAGGCCGACAAGACCGTGAACACCGGCGCCAATCTCAGCGCTTGCTTCAACTGTCACAAGCCGCTCGACAAGCAGGATTACGTTTTCCTCTACGATAAGATGAAGGCGCCGGCGAAATAGGAGCGCGGCGGTCCCGCGGCATGGCAGGCGAATTTCGCTGCGGTCAACAAGGCTGTCACTCGCGGTGCAGAAGATGCCGACGGTTCCAAGGCCGTCGGCGCCGACCTATCCCCAGTCATTGCCGGGCATAGCGCGTCAGAAGACGCGCGTGAACGCGCTTATGCCCCGGCAATCCATCCCTTGAATGAAGCACTTTTTCCGATGGATGCGCGGGTCAAGCCCGCGCATGACGAGTCGAGGACAACGCACGCCGGTTCGGACGCGTTTACCCATGCGGCGGGATGGGGCAAAAGCCACGGCGCGGATTCCATTCGGCCGCGAAGTCGTCACATTCTCGTGCGGCTATTGGCCGGGTGGAGTTCTGCCCTCACGGGCGCTGAACGGGGGTACCAACCATGAGCTTTCTGAAGACGCGTGAGCCCGCCGAAGTCGAGACCTCGGCGGAGACGGAAGTGGAAGGGGAAATCCGCGAATTCGTGCGCCGCGACGTTGTGGGCATTCGGCGCCAGCCGGAGAGCGACAGCGAGCTGGTCGCCAACAATATCAACCAGCTGCTGCAGCGAGTAGCAGGGACTTCGGTGCAAGAGATCGACAAACTCATCACTGAGCTGCAGACGTTGCGCGACACGCTGCAAAGCGAGGCCGCGCGCGTGCAACGCGAGATCGTCGAGTATGCGACCTTGAGCCAGGCGGCGCTGCAGTCGACCAAGATCATCGCGGAGAGCCTGACCCATTGGAAAAAGGTGCCCGACGCCCCGAGTCTTCGCGACTGAGGCGCGGATCCACCACTTGCTACGTCGCGCGCCGGCTGCGGCCGGCGCGCTTCTTTTTGCACCAGCGGCCGTAGACACTCACCGCCGTCATTGCCGGGCTTGACCCGGCAATCCATCTTCTTGAACGAAGTGCTTCTTTTCGATGGATGCCCGGGTCAAGCCCGGGCATGACGAGTCGCGATCCGAAACCGCACATGGAAAAAGGCCCCGCCGGCTAAAGCCAACGGGGCCCAGTCGAGGGAGGAAACGCCCAAGAGGGGCGGCGGTAGGAGACCTACCACCATCACCGATCGCTCGGTGACGTCGCCAACCATAGAGGGCGTCTGCCGGGCCCAGTGTGAAGCAGCTCACATACCGCAGCCGAGCATGTTCGTTCACGCTCGAAGGATAATGAGGCCGCGCACTCGGTGCGCTCCCCTCCCCCGCTTGCAGCCGAACTCGGGTTACCCGAGTTCGGTCACCTGTTAACTGGCCGAAGTCGGATAAATCCGACTTCGGCTGGAGGGACAGGGAGGGGGCATGCAACACATTCGTGTGCGCAAGCTCACCCCCTCCCCAACGCTCCCCCAGCCGGCTGCGGGCTTGCCCGCTTCCGGCAATCTCAAAAGTGACCAAACCCCGGCAGGCCGGGGTTTGGTTGGGGGGAGGGAGCAGACCGAGTTCGCCGCTCGTGCTGATTCCATTTCACACGCATGCGGCTGAGCGGACGGGCGCGCGATCAGACCTTGATCTTCTCGTCCTCCACCACGCGCTTGACGGCGGGACGTTTGAGCATGCGCTCCTTGAACGCGGTGTAGTGCTTGAGCTCTGCCATCGGCAGCTCGCGGCGGATTCCCCAGGTGTAGAAGACGAAGCCATAGGGATCGAGCACGGAGTATTGGTCGCCGAACCATTCCCGTCCCGCCAGCTTGCCGTCGATCTGCTTCAAGTAGCCGTGGAAGGTCTTGAGGCCCGTTTCCTTGAGCGTGGGAAAGGCGGACGGATCGGCCGCGTAGCGCTCGGGCCGGCCGACATGGGCGTGCGCGGGATGCACGCTCGCCGCAAAGAAGCCGATCAGCGACAGCGCCTTGGCATCGGCCACCGCTTCGGTCGGCCACAGTCCGAACCGCTTGCCGAGATAGGGCAGAATGGCGGTGTTCTCGGCCAGCGGCTCGCCGTTGTCGAGACGCAGCGCGGGCACGCGCCCCAGCGGGTTGATCTTGAGATAGGCCTCCGAGCGCTGCTCGCCCCCGGCCAAGTCGACCTGCTGCGGCTGATATTTCTCGCCGCTCTCTTCCAGCACGATGTGCGCAGCCATCGAGCACGCCCCCGGGGCGTAATACAACGTCATCATCGCAAACCTCCTTGTGGGTGCAGGTATCGTGTCGTTAAAGAAAGCTCGCCGGCGATGATAGGCTGCCGTCCTGCCCGATGCCAGCGCGAGCACGGACGCCGACACGCTCGCCGCGCACGCAATCTCTTGCGGCGCGCGGCTACGCGGCGGACGGTAACGCGTCTAGGGCAGCAGCTTGTAGCGCGGGATCATCGCCACGACCAGGCGGCTCGCCGGATTGACCACCACGATGCGGTCGTCGAACTTCACGAACTTGTGGCCCTGCACGAGCGGAATCTCCCGGGTCACGCTCGCCGGCAAATCCTGCATTGGCACTTCGCTCGGCAGCGCATCGGCGAGCGCGGGCGCCGGCGCCTGGGCGACCGGCGCATCCGGGATGCGCATCACGCCCTCGTAGATGCGGCCGCGTTGCTCGTCGCTCAGCGCGAGCTCCGCTCCCGCGCGCTTGGGGGAACTGACGCTGCCGGTGGTCTCATCCATGGCCGAAGCATCCGTGTCGCCGACACCGCGATGGCCCTTCTGGGCCGCCGCGATGCCGACGCAAGCAACGAGCGTGGCCACAATCACGCCGCGGCGCAATGCCGGCTGCACACCCCACATTCGACGCTCCCCTGAAGCTTGAGCTTCAAAGGCTAGTGTCCCGATTCCGAAGTTCGCATCATTGTGCCGCAGCCTCATTTGCGAACTTCGGAATCGAAGGACACTAGCCACTTATTGATCTAGTGTGGCTTTGGTTCAGAAGTCCGCATTTCGGACTCGCTGCAAAAATGATGCGGACTTCTGAACCGCCACACTAGGGTTGGCTCCCTCCCAACCGTCTTAACGCGCGACCGGCTCGCTCCGTTTCATCGCGGACTGTTGCGCGAAAGCCTCAGAGCGCGAACGGAGACTTTTGCATGATCCCCGCGTTTTCAATGGATTAGCGTCAGCCTCGCGATTAACCATCGCGGCAATCGCGCATGGCTGCCGGGTGCGCGCGGCCGCGACGCGACGTTTCGGCCCACAAAATGCCAAGGCGATCGTGTTCGATGGAACAAAGGAATCGAACCTTGCGGACCTGGACGATGCATCCGACCCGAGTATTGCAGCTATGCGCGCTGCCCATGGCGCTGACCTTGCTTCTAGGCCCGGCGCGCGCGCAGGCGCCGGAACAATCCAAGGATGAGGCGCCGCTCGAACTGCCGGCCGACGAGCCGCTCGACCTTTCGACGCCCGAGCCCGACGCCGGCACGCTCAAGACCCCGACTCCGTTAGCGGGCAAGCCGTCCGCACCCGATTGGAACGGCAAGGCCGGGATCGATTACAGCAAGCCCTCCATTCCGGCCATGACGTTCCAGCCCGACCAGTTGCTCGCCGGCGCCGTCCCCGATCAATCGACCGGCGTCGCCTGGGCCACCATCACTGCGCCCGGGTTCGAGGCGCCGCTCGGCTGGGACAAGACCTCGATCGAGACGCGAGTCGATCCGTCGCAGGAGCAGGGCAAGCTTGGCACCACGTTGAGCCGCTCCGTGCCGCTGGGCGACGATGTCTCGCTGACGCTGCAGAACGGCGTTTCAATGACGCGGGCGCTCCCGAACGCGGCGGGGCAGGCCCACAGCTGGGCCAGCAGCCAGGCGCTGCACTTCAACATCCTGCCGACCGACACGAGCGTGTCGCTCGGCGCCGACATTTCGAGCATCGACGACAAGTGGCTGCGCACCCTGAGCGCCGAGCAGAAGCTGTTCGGCGGGCCGTTCAGCGTCACCGGCTCGGTGAGCGAGACGCCAGCGGGCGAGATTTCGAAGAGCCTCAAGGCCGGCTTCAAGCAGAGCTGGTGAGGTTCGGCTAGAGCGCATCGCGATTGCGCGGGGTCCTGCAACATCCGCTCGTCCCCGCGAAAGCGGGGACCCAGACAGAGTCGTGGTCTGGATGAGCGTCAGCGAAATCCAGGCCGCCCGCATGTCGCCATAGCGCGTCGAAGACACGCGTTAACGCGCTACCCGAGTCCCGCTTGCGTGGAAAGTGGAAAGAGGTGCCGCGACTCGAACGGGATTCGCCCTAAGGCGCTCGGCGGCCTTCGCCCACCGATGCGCTGGCATCCCCGAACACGCCGACCACGATCCGGCTCGTGCCCACCAGCAGCACGCGATCGTTCGTGACGGCGTAGCGATAACCCTTGGTTTGCGGCACGCGGGCGGCGACCTCGTTGGGCACCGGGCGCAGCTCGATCGCCGGCGCCAGCTCGGTCCCGACATCGGCGTCGAAGGCAGCGGCTGGCTGACCCTTCAGCGCCTGGTAGATCGCGCGGCGCTCATCGTCGGTGAGCGTCTTGAACGTGTAGGCAATGGTGATGAGCGCGTCATCGGCCGCGTTCTTCGCGGAGAACTTCGCCGGCACCGTATCGGTATTCGCCGGCGCGCCCGGAACCGCCAGGGCGCCGTTGACGAACGCCGCGTTCGCCGGCGGGGCGGCGCTCGGCGCATGCGAGGTCGGCTCCTCCTTGCCCATCTGGCCGGACGGCGTCTGCTGCGCCTTCTCCTGCTGCGACTGCTGCTGCGGGTCGGCCGCTGGAGGCTGCTGCTGGGCGGCGGCAAGGCCGACGCTGGTGACAAACGCCAGCGCAAGCGCGCTGGTGCGCAAGAGATCATATCGCATGGCGGTCTCCTTTTCGTCCGCCCTGAGTGGGGCCGCGGCCAACCCCGCCTTTGCGCGCGCCGGGTCGCGCGCGCAAACTTTTCCGCCGGTCGGTCCACAGACCTAACCGCCGGAGCCGGTGTTTGGTTTCATGGCCCGCGCATAGGGCGCCGCGCTAAGAATCGACGCATCTCTACCGCTCATTCCCGCGCCGCTTTCGAGCGTGGTGGTAAGTTAAGGTACGTGTCCCGGGCGCAGCGCAGCACGAAGTGATGCGCTGCAGACCCGGGACCGTCGCGGTCCGTAGCGGTCCCGGATCAGCGGCGCCATAGCGCGTCGAAGACGCGCGTCAACGCGCTTATGGCTCCACTTCGTTTCGCGCTGCACCGCATCCGGGACACGTGGCTTAGTTTAGCGCCCGTCCCCGCGCGGGGACGAGCGGCGCGCGAATCCGTGCAACCGCGCGGGTGTCGCGCTAATCCGCGACCTCGGCCACCACAATGCCGGTCGCGGGATCGACGAGCAGCAGGCGGTTGTTGATGACCATGTATCGGTATGACCGTACGGCCGGCACCGTGGCCGCGACCGACTGCGGCATCGGCGCCAACGCGGAGGCATCCGTGACCCGGGAGCCGACGGCATAGGCATAGGCGGACCCGGCAGGCGGATTCACGGTGCGCTCACGCACCACCGGCGCCGGCGCAACCGACTCGGTCACGATCCGCTCCCTCACGATCGGTCCGCGTCCGCGCCCTTGCGGTATGATCGTGCGATAGATGGTGGTGCGCTGGGCGGGCGTGAGCGCAAGCGGCGGCGCGGCCACCGCCGGCTCATAGGCGCGCGACTCGTAGGTCGGCGGCTCGTAGGCCCTCGGCTCGTAGTAGCGCGGCTCGTAACGCGGCTCATAGACCCGGGCGCGGGGGACATCCGGCTCATAGAACCAGGTCTGCGCGCTCGCCGGCACCGCCGTGGCAACGAACGCAAGCGCCAAGCATGCGGGGCGGACATACGACGTCATGGCGACCTCCTCTGCCGATGGGGCGAAACGCTGGTTAACGCCGCACGCGGCAGCAACGTTCCTCCCGGGCACAATCGAGCGGCCAAGGCCGAAGGTTAATTGCGGACCGCCAAAGCCTCGCTCCGCGTGACGAATGTTACCCGGACACCACAGCCGGCGGAGATTCGCGACGCCGCTGCTCGCAAGATGCATTTTGGCTGTGCTGTTTTTCTCCAACTCGGGTTAAGATTCGAGCGCCGGAGAGGAAGATTCGATGTTTCTCGCACCGCTTGCCGCGGCAGCGCTCGTCGTCAGCGTTGCGACCGCCCCGAATGCCGACCCGCGCGCCTTTCCGGCCTTGTCCGTGCATCAAAAGAGCGCGGCGATGGAGTCGCTGATGCGCTCGGCAACCGAATGCATCGCGCGCAGCGTCAGCGTCGACCCGCGCTTCAAGGAGCGCAACGCCGATCTCGGCGATCTGATCGTCGACTCCATGTCCAATTGCGTCGTCCCGGTGCGCGC
>WNFX01005024.1_pt1 | contig 13254 bp, 11 predicted proteins | sample 5400111 | NCBI WGS metagenome assembly WNFX01 (sample SAMN13153363, study PRJNA577476) | soil metagenome | isolation source: 40 cm soil or saprolite under grassland replicate 1 | place: USA:California | collected 2016-06-15
AGAACGATCAAAAGCCAGTCCACGAGGTGCAAGACTGCTCGTCTTCTTAGAAGACGCCTGTACCTTTGCATCGCGTGGCACTCCTTTGTAGAAGAGAACGGAGCTCTTTTCTCCAGAAGCGAAGCTCTTTCGATTTCTCTGTATCTAGTGTAGCATACCTCGCCAGAGAAAGCGAGTATGTGCGCGAAGCGTCAGACATTTGGAGATAATACCTGTCACCCTGAGTGAAGCGAAGGGTCTGGCTCGACGGACGGGAGATCCTTCGCTGCGCTCAGGATGACAGCCAGGACACCACTCAATCCGCTCATGGGAAGTCTTATCTCCAAATATCTGGCGAAGCGTTCGGGCTGTTCAAAGATCGAACTAATCAAGCAGGGGTCAGTACGTGGGAAGCCGCTCTCATTTTACGTACGTACGTACAGACAGCCCCTCCCCTTCTTTCTTGTGCTGTGCTATAGTTATATTAAGGTCCTGTTAAGATTTTAATAGGTTCTTACGCACTTTTTGAGCGAAAGGGAGGCGTGCGCTAAAAACTACTGCTCCTGGCGTCTACAAGCCGACACACGAAAACACTGGTGGCGAATAAGCATAGCAACTTATAGGTGTATATTGTAAGAGATAGACATTTAGACGGTTCTTATTCAGCGGTGGGTTATGATCCCCTTGTGGCTGTGGCACAAACAAGGGGAAACTCATGCATAAAGTACCTATCCCTATGGAAAAGACCGAATTCAATAATCCCTGAAAAGAGAGTAGGAGACCAGTTGCGTTTCTGCTTTATTATTGAAGCACGCTACCGAAATGAATCAATGCCAATGGTCATTGCTGACCAGCTTCTGCGATGGGGACATGAAGTTGATTTATTGGAACCGGATACAACTATTACTTGTTTATCTAATCTTCCGCTGCAGGACTATGATGCCTACATTCTGAAAACCGTTTCAGAAGGGCCTGGTCTAAGTCTTTTAGAGGCAGCAGAGGCTGTGGGTATTCCAACGATCAACAGTTCACGCTCCATCCGCCTGGTACGCGACAAGGCAGTTGCCACTGCTTTTGCCCAGTCTCAAGGGCTACCTGTCCCTCTCACCTATTTCGTGGCTCATCCACATCTACTGGGGCAGATTCCTGAGCAGGATTACCCGCTCGTAGTGAAACCGACGAATGGGAGTTCCTGCCGCGGAATCTATCGCGTGGATAGCCCGGCTGACCTGGCAACATTAGAGATAGCTGAAGCGAAAGACAGTTTTTTCCTCGCGCAACGCTACGTCGAAAATACAGGCTTTGATATTAAATTATACGTTACAGGTGCAGAGGTGTACGGAGTTACCAAAAGATCACCGCTGCACCCTGAAGTGGAGGTGAACAAGCGCCTTATTCCAATCTCACAAGAGTTACGAAAGCTGGCCCTGTATGTAGGTAAAATCTTTGGCCTAGATATATATGGATTGGATGTAGTTGAGACACTGCAAGGCCCTGTAGTCGTAGACATTAATGACTTTCCGAGCTTCGGACAGGTGCCACATGCAGTATCTCTCGTTTCAGCACATGTCCTGCAACTTGCCTCCCGTGCCGAGCTACAACGTATGGTCCCAATTCTCAGTCATCCTAACAATCGAGGGATCACGAGGAGGTCACGATGGATCAGCGTTTGATCAGTACTCCACGCTCGCCAGCCGCTGCTCGTGTTGTGGGCAGGGCGTTCACCTGGCTTGCGTGGATTGTCTGCTATGGGTTCCTGCTCGCGGTGCTCATGTCGGTCACACATCAAATCGTTGTCCATCCACGGGCGCAGCGTATCATCCTGCTGCGCGGTATTCCTTTACCTGAGGGCCTGAAGGCCAGAGGGGCTCCAGATTCGCTTGCGCCAGGCACGGCACAATTTTTTGATCAATTTGGCTTTCAGGGCATTGATCCGACCACGCACCTGCTGTTTATCGCCCATGCTGGTCCTATTCCTCAGAATTACGATGATGTGGATCATACCTTTCACTCGGATAACCCTGCTGACATTGCCAGGGATGGTCATGTGCTCGTGTTTGATCTGCAACAGCAGAAGCTGGTGGGGCGCGTGCCTATCCCCCGGGGAACCGGACTGCTGGTGGTCCCAGAGCTGCACAAAGTGTTTGTATCCGGTTCTGAGCAGAGCCGGGTCTACTCGTTCGATGAGCCTTCCTTAACCAACCTCCAATTCCTCCAGTTGCCTGAGGATACGGACCCGGCCACCCTGGGCTATGATCCGGTGCATCGCCGGCTCTTTGTGGCGGCTCCTGGGGCTGAAGATCATGCCACAGTCGACGTGCCAGGCCAGCTACCCATTCAGAACGAGAATATTGACCCGGAGACAGAGAGCCTCTATATCCTTGACGCGCCGACGCTGAAGGTGCTGAAAAGGATCGGTATTGGCAGGCTGCCCAAGCTGCCGAACGAAGACCTCTCAGCTGGCGAGGATCCTCCCGTTCCGACCGAGGACGGGGTGCCCAAGTTCGGCTATCGGATCGATCAGCTCCAGTATGATGATGTGACGCATCTCATCTACATGCTGATAGAGGTTTCGGAGGATAGAAATATTCGGCCTCACCCATCGCCACCACTTGGGGCTGGTGAACTGGTCAAGATCAATCCTGCCACCAGCCACATTATTCGCCGCACCACCTTGCCAAAATCATGCAATCTGCTTCACGCGCTGGTGCTGGATACCACACAGCAGATTGCCTACATTGACTGCAACACTGTGGACCCTGACGTGCCGCTGGTGCAGCATGTGATGCGGATGGACCTGAAGACCATGACCGCTTTCCCGGACGATCCTCTTCAGAGCACAGTAGCCCCTGCACCGTTTATGATGGCGCTGGATCGTCCCCTGCACCTCCTTTTTGAGGCTTGTAACAGCGGCATTGTAGTTTTTGATGTGAGGCCCGGATACTTCCGCAAGCTGGGAGTCTATGTAGTTGCCAGGAACCTGACGAGCATCATCGTCGATGAGGACACGCAGCTCATCTACCTGCCCGTCGTCAGCGCTGGCGGCAGACCGACACTGTATATCGCGAAGTATAACCCGTATGGGGTTTGACCCATCTGCGCGAAACGAGCAAAGCGGCTGAAGCTCTCGCGGCTCCAGCCTCCGGGATATGGCGGTGTGCCATCCATGATGAAGCGAGGAGGAACTCATGGGACTCTTAGTCAGGTTCTTATACCAGAATATGAAGGGCCTGCGCGCCCTGGTCGTGCTTGCCGCGATCGTCACTGTGCTCCAGGTGAGCTGCGATATCACCGCCGCCTTCCCGCTCAAATTTATTCCCAGCAAGGTGCAGAATCCGGGCAATGATCCCGCCTGTCTCTTCCCCTTCCTGAATCCGATCGAGTCCTGGTTCGACATCCCGCAGATCGACCCCACCCTGCAACCCGACCCTCACTTTGCGCCGGGGTTTCCGGTAGAAGCGCAGTGCCCAATCGACCCGAACGATCCGCGTGGCCGCATCGTCCTGGTGCGGCACACCACCCTTGGGGTGATCGTCTTCTCCCTCTTACTGCTGATCATCTTTGGCCTCTTAAGTGCCCTGCTGGCCTTTGTGGACCTCTACCTGGCGGCCTACATCGGACAGATGCTTACCGCCAGGCTGCGTAACCACTTGTTTGACCACCTCGAACGCCTCTCGTTGGACTGGCATAGCAAGCAGCAGAAAGGCGACCTGGTCCAGCGCATCACTGGCAACATCACCGACATCGAGAAGATGGTCACCGATGGCCTGGTCGATCTGCTGGCAGGGGTGCTGACCCTGGTGGGCGTCGTCACGGTGATGCTCTTCCTCAGTGTCCCCTACACGCTCCTCGCGATGGCGATGGGCCCAGCGCTCTTTCTGATGGTCATGGGCTACACCAAGAACATCAAAGTGGCGGCGAGAAAGGCGGCCAAAGCCACCGGCCAGGTCGGCCACGTCGCCACCGAGGATATCAATGCCCTGATACTGATCAAAGTCTTCACGCGCGAAAAGCTCGAGGCCAGGCGTTTTGGCGCCTACGTAGATAAGAATAAACGGGCGAGATTGCGTGCAGGCTGGCTTCAGGCGCAGTTTACCCCCCTGGTCACGCTGCTGGTGATCCTGGGCACCGCCACCATCATTGGCGTCGGCGGCTATGTAGCAAGCGGCTATGCGTTCAACATCGGCCCCCTTTTCATCGACGCCTACAGCGTCGATGTGGGCACGCTGATCCTGTTCCTCACCTTCCTCAAACTGCTCTACCAGCCGATGCGCGACCTCTCCAAGCTGGCAACGCTCGCCAGCACGGCGGCATCCGCCGCGGAACGCGTTCAGGAGGTGCTGGATCAGGCTCCAGAAGTGAAAGAATCTGCGCTGCCCGGCCCCTACAGCGGTCCGCAGCGCTTCCAAGGAGAGATTACCTTCGAGAATGTAGTCATGGAGTATGTGCCTGACGTGCCGGTCTTACAAGGTATTACGCTGCATATCGGCGCGGGCAAGAAGATTGGCCTGGTCGGCCTCTCTGGCGGCGGCAAAACTACGCTCGTCAGTCTGATCCCGCGCTTCTACGATATTCAGCAGGGTACAATCAAAATCGATGGCGCTGACAGCCGCCTGTACCCGCTGGATGTGCTGCGCAACAACGTGAGTATGGTGCTGCAGGACTCGCTGCTCTTTGAGGGCACTATCGCCGAAAATATTGCCTTTGGGCGGCCCGGAGCGCCCATCGAAGACATCGTAGAAGCGGCGAAAAAAGCCCAGATCCATGAGACGATCATGAGCCTGCCTGATGGCTATGATACCTTAGTGAGCGAGCAGGGCCAGAACTTCTCCGGCGGGCAGCGGCAGCGCCTGGCCATTGCACGTGCCATCCTGCGCGATGCCCCTATCCTCATCCTCGACGAACCAACAACCAGCCTGGATGTTGAGGCAGAAATAGAAGTCTTGAAGGCTCTTCATACACTGATGGCTGGACGAACGGTCTTAACCATTTCTCATCGGCTCAGTACCCTTGGCCATGTTGATGAGATTGTGATGATGAGCGAAGGACGAATCGCCGAGCAGGGGACGTTCCACGAGTTAAAGCGTCGGGGAGAACTGTTTGCCGCCCTCTTGGAGGAACAGAATCGCTATAACCTTGATCGTGACGAGGACGATTCGATGATCCACCCGGCTGTTGCGCCTCTCGTAGCTGATAATGAGGAGGTTAACACGGCCACGGTACCATTCCTACCTGCAATTTCCGTCGCAAAGGTGGCCGCTCTTAACGGCGGGGATTCCTCACATATTGAATCGGGGCGGGTGCTGACTGCTACTTTGTCGTCCAAGAATGGCAGTCCTCCCTCGAAGGAGGACACAGACAAGGATCTTGCGGGAGATGAAGACGGGGAACCCACACTAAAAGTTCGTATCCCCCCGCGCAAAGCGAAAACACGTCAAGAGCGCCGGGAAGGCCGTATCTCGGTTGAGATAGATGGGAAAGTGACAAGTGCGTATCGACTGAATAGGCCAGTGTTCACGATTGGTCGTTTCCCTACAAGTGATATCCAGATAGCATCTCCACATGTTTCACGCTTCCATGCGATCATACGTCGGAGGAATGGAGTATGGATGATAGAGGATGTAGAAAGTTTGAATGGATTGACTTGCCAGGGGAAGCGTATCGATCAACTTGCACTTGTGGATGGCGAACGCATCTACATCGATCCGACGATTGTGCTCGAGTACAGCGAATAGTTCGACAAATGAAAGGAGGGCCACGCAATGCAAAAGGACAGGCGTATTCTACGGAAGCGAGCAACGTTCCTCCTCATCGACTGGCTCGTGATCGTCGTTTTCCTCACGGTTTGGATGGTCGCGAGCAAACCAGTTCCAACTGAGCGAACCATCCCCTACATTAAGGCCACAGAGCACATCCTCGTGCAACTCGCCAAGCTCCCTGAGCATCCTGGAGCACAGATGCGCACATCACCGATGTGGACCCTCTATGGAGACGGAACGCTCATTTTTCCAACAGACTCAAGTGATACCTTGTGGCGAGCGCACCTTTCCCCTGGCGAAATCCACCGTATTTTGGATGTGATCATCAACCAGGATACATTCTTTGACAGCATCGCACAACGATACGGGAGTATGACCCCAGAGAGGGATAATGACGAACTGCTCCTCACCGTCGATGCACGTGGTCAGCAAAAGGCAGTGGTGCTGGTGGGCGAGCCAACCAATCAGGTTGCCATCGATCTCCAGACAACCCATGTGTTTGCCATCGAACAGTTCCTGCTTGACTATCATCCTCTGTATGCCGTGCTCTATGCTCCCAACCCCGACCCAGACGACGTCTCTGACGATGGGAAGTGATGGTATTACTTGCTTGTCCATGTGCTTTAGAGAGCAGAAGAAGGGAACAATGGAAGAACCTCTTGCGGATAATGCGCTATAATCCGCAAACATCAGGTTAAAATCAGAGGCCCAATTCGTCCACAGCCTGTAGCACTTCATCGGCATGCTCATCTGGTTTGACTTTGTGCCAGATTTTGCGTACGATTCCATCCTTATCGATCAAGAATGTCGATCGGTTTACACCCATGTACTTCTTCCCAACGAAGTTCTTCTCTTTCCACACATCGTACAACTGGGAAACAGTTGTGTCAGTATCGGCGAGAAGCGGAAAATTCAGACTATACTTGCCTGCGAATTTCTGATGAGAGGTAACACTGTCAGCGCTGACACCTAACACAACGATCCCACGCTTCTGCATTACACGGTTTGAATCGCGGAAGTTGCAGGCCTCTTTCGTACAGCCGGGCGTGTCATCCTTTGGATAGAAATACAGCACAACTGTATGTCCCTTGAGGTCTGCCAGGTGCACCTGGCCATTTTTCACGATATCATCGTTGCCCACTGCGGGTAGTGTAAAATCGGGAGCAGCCTGTTGCTCCTGGATTGCTGTATCACTCAAAATACATCTCCTTTCAATCTAATATCCATGGGGTAGTGTTTCTTAAGCATGAACAAATTTGCTTTTACTTTTGGTAACATGGATTCCGTGGCAAGTATTCCCTTGAAAGCAATTATACCCTCTCACTGACGGATGCATTCTGCATCTATATTTGGGAGCCACTGCAAATAAATACATACTAAGGCGTTTAGATTGAACTGCTACAATCCCAAATCGAAGAATATACTCTTTATTTTCCCAATTTGATCCATAAAGTCAACCGAGCGGTGATGAAAGTCAAGCGCTATAGAATAACTCTTGCAAGTTACCCTGATCAAAAATCTGTTGAGCAGCAGATTGCAAAACAACAGGAACAGCAGTAACCCCTCGTCACCTTCTTTCATTGTACGACGCGACAATGTGAGGAAAGGACTTTGGTGTTGTCTCAAATCAACTCAAAAACGAGTGTTCTTCTTCCCAAGCAAGAACGTGATGGCACCTGCTGAGCTGGTCATATCTCTGCTTGAGAGAAGCGTGAAAACATATGGAGTCCAGAATTGCCTAGAGCAGAAGCCGCCTCCGGCAGCCCCACGTGGAGGCGGCTTCCTCATCGACTTGACTCAACACACGCAGCAATGCAGTACAGGTGCTGCCTCAGTTCCTTACGTACGTGCAGCACTCTAAGAGCCTTACTTCACGGTCACGGTCATGCAGCCGCTCAGCAGTACGGTGCCGTCGTCTCCGACGAGGTGAAAGTCGAGGTCGAACTGGAAGCCTTTCGGGCTAGGGCCGCTCATGCGCACGAAGTGGGCTGCGCCTGCCCCGCCCTGCGAGGTTGTGAGTGTGCCAAGCGTGAATCCCCCTCCCGTTTCCGTGCAGACGCCATCTGGTGGCTGATCGACGAAGCGTGTGACGGTGAAAGAGGTATTCGGTCGTGCGCCCTGCACATTGACCGTAACCTGTGCAATGAAAACGGTGTCGTGGTCATCATGAGCGGTGGGCGAGACGTTCACATGGCCTGTGCCCTGGCCACTGATCGCCGTCAGATCGCTCTGGAGGCCAGGTTCCGCATGGGCGACGGGCGCGAAGACGAAGACTACAAAGGACAGTAGCAGAACCAAGAGATACCAAGTGACACGGAGCAGTTTCATGGTGGGGCTCCTTTCGTACGGCTTGAGCCGCACGCCACTAGTGACAATTGATCGATGGGGCTGCCTTCACTACTATACATCCACTGTCACTCCTCTGTCAATGCTAAAGGATAAGACGAACAGCGCTCTCTACTTTATAGCATCATAATTCGCAATCGATTTGATTTCTAATTTTCCTGCTTCCTTGCGGGTATTCTTGAGAATGAAAGGGGAGAGCGAAGCTAGAACTTTGTGGGAAAAACTCATTCTTTGCTGCTTCGATGTTTCTAAAAAATGACGTATGACGAGCGTGAAAAGGGCGAGAAGTCGAGATAAGTAGACATTCTAGGAACCTCCCCTTGCAACTTCGAGCGTAAACCTCCACTATTAAGTTAAAAAATAACGCGCTGCAACCCACATTCTAGGTGCCAGTTTGTCTAAAATTTCCTGCTTGCGAAATTTGCGATGAGCAGACATTTAAGACCTTGAGGCAAGAAATGGAAGTACGTAAACATTGATCGCCAAGATATATAGAACACAGGAAAATATATAGCAGTTGGTCAATAGCCACAACCAGTTTTGACCAACTGCTACCCATCCAAGCAAACACGGATTACAGCGCCAGCATACGCTCCAGAGCTACTCGTGCCCAATAGACTATCTCGTCATCAACAATTACCTGGTTGATGACCTCACCATCGACCAGGCCTTCGAGCACCCAGGCAAGGTAGGCAGGATGGATGCGATACATGGTTGAACAAGGGCAGACAATCGGGTCGAGGCAGAAGATAAACTGTTCAGGATGTGCTTTTGCCAGGCGATGCACAAGGTTTATCTCCGTAGCGATAGCCCACTGGCTCCCGGCCGGAGCCTGCTCAACCTGCTTGATGATGTACTCGGTTGAACCGTAGAGATCGGCAGCTTCGACTACCTCGCGACGGCATTCCGGGTGAACCAGTATTTTTATACCTGGATACTCGGCTCGTGCTTTGTCGATCTGCTGCACGTTGAAGCGCATATGCGTGGTGCAGTACCCTTTCCAGAGGATAATGCGGGAACGTTCGATTTCCTCGTCAGCATTATCTGAAGCCATAGGATCTTTTGGATCCCAGACCACCATCTGCCTCTCTGGAATGCCGTACTTGAGCGCTGTATTGCGCCCCAGGTGTTCATCCGGGAAGAAGAGCACGCGCTTTCCATGGCTGAAAGCCCATTTGACAACTGCTGGAGCGTTTGAGGAAGTGCAAACAATTCCACCATTGCGCCCGCAGAAAGCCTTGAGATTGGCCGCCGAGTTCATATAGGTAACCGGGATGATGCTTGCATCGTCGCCAAGCGTATCGATGAGCATTTCCCAACACTCCTCTACCTCGGCGATATTTGCCATGTCAGCCATCGAACAGCCAGCGGCAGGATTGGGCAGGATCACTTTCTGGTGAGGCGCGCTGAGGATATCGGCGCTCTCAGCCATGAAATGCACGCCGCAGAACACAATGTAATCCGCCTGAGGACGCGCGGCGGCCAACTGAGCGAGCTTAAATGAGTCGCCTCGATAATCGGCATACTTGATGATCTCGTCACGCTGGTAGTGATGCCCCAGGATCACAAGTCGCTCTCCCAGGCTAGCCCTGGCTTTAGCGATACGCCAATCTAATTCTTCACCTGACATTTCAGCGTAGTACTGCGGAATAGTATCGTTACGTTTTGAATGGTTATGTCGAGCGCGTGTTTCGGGATATAAAAGCGGCAATACGCGCTCTTCTTTACTCGACGCGCACGCTGATTGTAATGGCATAAGTTTTCTCCTAGTTTATGACCTTTAACGAATTAACCCGGGCCATCCGTAGGGGCCGATGAATCGGCGATGGGCGCGATAAATCGGCCCCTACGGATGGTTGGATGAATTTGTTAATCTGCATAATCGAACTCCAGTGATACATCGAATTGGGAAGCAGAATGTGTTATCGCTCCAAGCGAAATGAAATCCACTCCTGTGGCGGCAACTGCTGCCAATGTAAGCGGATTCGTGCCTATGCTCCCAGACGCTTCGATCAGCACTTTTGGGGACGTACTACGTATAAACTCTACTGCGTTGCGCATAGTTTCTACAGGCATGTTGTCAAGCAAAATCACATCGGCTTCTGCTTCAAGTGCTTCCTGAACTTCCATAACAGTCTCACACTCTACCTCGATTTTGAGCAAGTGGGGAGCCTGGCGACGGGCAAGCGAAATAGCTTGAGAAATGCCACCAGCGGCTCTGATGTGGTTATCTTTGATCAGTACACCATCACTGAGATTGAAACGGTGATTCTGTCCTCCACCCAGTCGAACAGCTGCTTTTTCTAGACTTCGTAGCCCTGGTGTTGTCTTGCGCGTATCGAGAATACGCGCATTAGTACCCTCAAGCGCCCGAACACACTGAGCCGTAAGCGTAGCGATTCCGGAGAGGTGACCCAGGAAATTTAAAGCGACACGCTCAGCGCTTAACACAGATCGAGCAGAACCGCTGATATGAGCCAGCACCTGACCTGGCTGGACAACTGCACCATCTTCCAACAGCGTTTCAACCAATACCCGTTGATCCAGTTCGCGAAAGGTTGCAACAGCAACTGCCAAACCTGCAATTACTCCCGTCTGACGAGCGATAATGTTAGCCTGTGTTTGCTGTTCCATTGGAACGGTACATAATGTAGTGACATCAGCCTCTGCCCCATCTTCTGCAAGGGCTTGCCGAATCAGATCGAGATGGAGATTAGACATGGAATATAACCTCCTCCGCTCCCCGAGGGCGAGCAGAAGTACCCCCGGCAGGGGCGACGCAAGCGTCCTCCCCACTCATCCACTCCACCCCAGTCCCTACGCGAACCTGGTCAGATGTATTCATTGATTGAAAAGCGTAATGGCGACCTGTTAGTATTTCGTTTGGAGCGGGATAGTCGAGCCGTGAGTGACTGCCGCGACTTTCGCGGCGTTGAAGGGCAGCAGCTATAACGAGTTCGGCAACCTTGAGCATATTGACTGTTTCCAGCCATTCAACTACGTTGTTGTGATGTGCTGATCCATTTGCCAGCAGAGTAGTGGGCAAGTTGTGAAGTTGCTGCGTGGCTTCAAGCAAACCTTGCCGGTCACGCTGGAGTGAAACGTACTTCCACATGACCTGGCGTATTTCACGCCGCATTTGAAGTATGCTTTCACGATCAGGCCTAACGCATAGGAGTTCTTCTTCTCTTGATAGATCGTCATAGACCGGTACAGTTAAGACTTGTCTAGAGGAAGCATCAGCTTCCTTGTCGTTTATTCCCGCAAGTCCATCTGCGAGGCGCAGACCAAAGACCAATCCTTCCAATAGCGAATTGCTGGCTAACCTGTTGGCTCCATGTACGCCGGTGCAAGCAACCTCTCCCACTGCATAGAGTCCTGCTAGCGTAGTGCGACCATACGTATCAGTCATTACGCCGCCCATGCAATAGTGGGCTGCTGGCGCGACCGGAAGCAAATCTTTTGCCAGGTCAAGACCATAACTGTGACAAATGGCTGAAATGGTGGGAAAACGCTCATGCATACGTGCCGCGGGAAGATGACGCAAGTCAAGATATTCGCAATCCTTTTCTTCAGACAACATCTCGCTGAGAATTGAACGAGCAACCACATCACGCGGGGCAAGTTCGGCCAATTCGTGATACCGCGACATGAAACGTTCACCCGCGTGGTTACGTAGATAGGCGCCTTCTCCTCGTACGGCCTCAGAAATCAGGTGAGAGCCACCGACTGTTAACACCGTCGGGTGAAACTGCATAAATTCGAGATCGGTAAGGGCCGCTCCAGCACGCCAGGCCAGCGCAAGGCCATCAGCAGTTGCGCCTGCGGGATTAGAGGTATGTAGCCAGAGACCACCTGCACCACCATTAGCTAAGATTGTTGACTGTGACTTAATAGTGAAAGTCTGACCATCTTTATCTAGCGCATCGAGGCCCACACACACACCATTTTCGACATGTAGATTACTCACGTAGATTTCTTCATACAATGTTATGGAAGAACGCTTATGCACGGCAGTCATGAGCGCTCGTTCTATTTCAGCACCCGTTGCATCACCGCCCGCATGCAGGACACGCCAGCGGCTATGTGCTGCCTCGCGGCCAAGTAATAAGCCATCCTCTGTGGTATGTTCGTCGCTGTCAGGTAGTGCCCTGTCAAACTGCACGCCCATCGAAATGAGCCAACTCACAGCAGCCCGTGCCTCTTGCGTCAGAATACGAACGGCAGTTTCATCGCAAAGACCTGCACCAGCAGCGATGGTATCCTGAAAATGCAGTTCGGGATTATCATCAGCGCCTAGCGCCACAGTAAGGCCACCCTGTGCATAACGTGTATTGCTTTCTCCAAGTTGCCCCTTGGTGAAAAGGGCAACACTCAGGTTTTCGGGCAGGCGTAATGCGACTGAAAGGCCAGCAATGCCTCCTCCCACTATGCTAACATCGTATGATTTGCTGCTTACCATCAATTGTTCTCCCAATTAGTGTACATTATACACTTACTAAAGTGTGAAAAAAAACATTTGTCCGAAGACAACATAAGAAAGGGAAGTGTGATTTGTACACTAACTCTGACTGAAAGTTTACCATAGAATGAGAGCAAAAACAAGGGAAAGAGGAGAAAAATCAGCGTACAAAATCGTCGTTGAAACGCTCACCCGTATGATATATTGTTGGCTTGCCATCTCGATAAAGGGTAATTTCTCCCTGTCCATACACACGCCAGCCGATTTTTCTGCCACTCTCACCGTCATCTAGCATACCTGTTCGTTCATCAATACCAAGCAGCACGACCCCAGGTAATAATGCTTCAAGTTGTTGTGCCCAGCCCTTACCGAAAGTATTATGATGGGGCAGCACGCAGGTATTTAGCAACAGCCCTAGTCCTTCAACAACACGCCTTTTGCCAGGATCGAAATAATACTGGCACATGACCATCGCTCCCGCGCTACTGCCAGCTATTACCGCTCCATTTGAGTAGGCCTGGAGCATAGCTTGACAACTGGCACTATGCTTTAAGGTTTCACCTAGAAACCCTGTGAAGCCACCTAACATGTAGATCAAACGTGAGTGGCCGATTGCGTTTACTATTGCCGGATCATTGGCAGAAGCTTTGTCGATAAGAGGCAACGATTCAACTTGAGTAGCGCCTAGACTCTTAAACCAGTTGACTC
>WNFX01005772.1_pt1 | contig 13253 bp, 9 predicted proteins | sample 5400111 | NCBI WGS metagenome assembly WNFX01 (sample SAMN13153363, study PRJNA577476) | soil metagenome | isolation source: 40 cm soil or saprolite under grassland replicate 1 | place: USA:California | collected 2016-06-15
AGCTGAGGCAGGAGATGGCCGGCGAAGAAAATCGACCCGCCCATGACCGCGAGCACGAGCGGATAACGCTCCTTGAGGCTCGACGTAATCTCCGAGGCAAGGCGCGCGATCGCGGCGCGCACTTCTGCTTCGTCGCACAACAGCTCCGCGCTCTCCAGGATTTTCCAGGCCTCGTCGGGTGCCATGGGGCGAGGAGTATATGCGTCCCCGCCCGCAGCCGCATCACAGGGTTTTCAGAAACCGCTCGAACTCGCCTCCGATTTCGGGGTGCTTGCGCCCATACGCGACGGTCGCCTGCAGATAACCAAGCTTCGAGCCGCAGTCGTACCGGGTCCCCTTGAAGCGGTGCGCCAGCACCCGATCCTCGGCGAGCAGGGCGGCGATCGCGTCGGTGAGCTGGATTTCGCTCCCCGCGCCGGGCTTGGCCTGCGCCAGATAATGAAAAATGCGCGGCGTCAGTATGTACCGCCCGACTACGGCCAGGGTCGACGGTGCCGCTTCCGGTTTCGGCTTCTCGACGATTCCCATGATTCGCTCGACGCTCGCGGCGACGGGCTCGGTCTTGACGATGCCGTACTGGCGGGTTTGTTCGCGCGGGATCTCCTGCACTGCGACCACCGGGGATTGATGCCGCTCGAATACCTCGGTCATCTGCCGGAGGACCGGCGGATCGCCGTCGATCAAGTCGTCGGCGAGGATCACAGCAAAGACCTCGTCGTTCACCGCGGGCTGCGCGCACAGCACCGCGTGCCCCAGGCCGAGCGGCTCGGCCTGCCTGATGTAGATGCAGTTCACCGACTTGGGAATGATGCTCCGAACCAGCTCGAGCAGATCGTTCTTTCCGCGCGCAGCGAGCTCCGACTCGACCTCGTAGGCCTTGTCGAAATGGTCGGCTGCCCATGCCGGCCACGGGGAAAACTGCCTTTGTCACCCTTCTCACGCGCTCACCTCCTCGAACATTTTTCGCAGGCCCGCCTCATCGACGACGGCGATACCGAGCTCGCGCGCCTTCTCGAGCTTGCTCCCCGCTTCGTCGCCGGCCACCACATAATCGGTCTGCTTCGAAACCGAGCCGGCCACTTTGCCGCCGTGGCTTTCGATCAGCTCTTTCGCCTCTTCGCGAGTCATGCTTGGAAGCGTTCCGGTAAGGACGAAGGTTTTGCCGAAAAAACTGCGGCCTGCCCCGGCCGGTAGCGACTTTTCGGCCCGCACCTGGACCCCGTGCGGACCCGCGGTCAACTGGGCGATCACTTCCCGATTATGCCCTTGCGAAAGGAATTTCTTCAAACTGTCCATCAGCTCCGGCCCGATTCCTTCGAGCACCAGGGGCAGCGGTGCCTCTCCCCGTCTTTTTCGCGCGGCGTTCTCCTTCTGGATCCGCTTTTTCTTTTCGGCGATGTCGCCCCAATCCGCTTCAAGCAGCCGGTCCAGCCGCCCGAAGTGTTTGGCGAGAATCTTTGCGACTTCCTCTCCCACTCCCGGAATCCCCAAGGCGAAGATGAAGCGCGCAAGCGGCGGGCTCTTCGACTTCTCGACCGCCGCGACGATGTTCTGCGCCGATTTCTCGCCCATTCTTTCCAGCTCGGCGAGCGCAGCGGCGCCCAGCCTATAGAGATCCGCCGGCGTGCGCACGATCTCCAGGTCGACCAGCTGATCGACGAGTCTCTCCCCGAGACCTTCGATGCTCACCACTTCCGGGATCACGTCCCCCGCGCGCCGCACGACCACCACGTCCCCACGCCAGACATCCTTTCGCCGCACTTCGTCTTCGTTGTGGAGCGTGGCGTTCGTAACCGTGACGCCGCCCACGCTCACGGGCTTCAGGCGCGCCACCGGCGTCAGCACCCCGGTGCGGCCGACCTGGACCTCGATGCCGAGGACCTCGGTGAGCGCCTCTTCAGGCGGGTACTTGTGGGCAAGCGCAAACCGCGGCGCACGCGACACGAAGCCGAGCAAGCGCTGATCGGCGAGATGGTTGACCTTGTAGACCACCCCATCGATCGCGTAAGGCAGCTTGTCCCGTTTTTCGCCCATCCTCCGGTAGAAGCCGAGCAGACCGGACAGTCCCCTTGCCGTGGCGCGCTCGGAAGACACGGACAAGCCCTGGTCGGCGATCCAGTCCAGGACTTCGCTGTGGCGCTCGAACGAGGTGCCGCCGGGATCGCCCAGCCCGTAGGCAAGGAAGCGCAAAGGCCGCTGGGCGGTGATCTTCGGGTCGAGCTGCCGGACGGCACCCGCGGCGGCGTTTCGGGGGTTGGCGAATTCCTTTTCGGCGCGCTCGCGCTGGCGCGCGTTCATCCGCTCGAAATCGGCCTTGTACATGATGATCTCCCCGCGCACCTCGACCAAGGCGGGGGGGCGCGCGCCGCGCAGCTTGAGCGGGATCGAGCGCACCGTTCTCAGGTTCGCCGTCACGTCTTCCCCCGTGTAACCGTCGCCGCGGGTCGCGCCCTGCACGAGGCGTCCGCGATCGTACAGGAGGCTGATCGCAAGGCCGTCGAATTTCGGCTCCATCGCGTACTCGACCTCGTCTTTGCCCAGCGCCTCGCGAACCCGCCGGTCGAACCCCGCCGCGTCCTCTTCGGTAAACGCGTTATTGAGAGAAAGCATCGGCGTGCGATGCGTGACTTGGGGAAATTCCTCGAGCGGCGCGCCGCCGACGCGACGGGTCGGCGAATCCGCACTGGCGAGCTCCGGATAGGCGGTCTCCAGCTCGACGAGCTCCCGGAACAACTCGTCGTACTCCGCATCGGGGATGGTCGGCGCGTCGAGCACGTAGTAGCGGTAATTGTGCGTCTCGATGTCGCGGCGAAGCGCTTCCACGCGCATGCGCGCCTTTTCCGGAACCGCCATCAGGAAAACAGCCGCAGCGCGAGCGCCCCGCCGGGGACGATGCCGCGCGCCTCCATGCCGCGGTGCACCGCCTGCACTCGCGCTCCTATGGCGTCGAATGCGGCCGGGCCCAGGGACTGGCGGTTGTCGTCGACGATGCGCGCGTTGAGCCGCTCGGCAAGCGCTCGCGCGGTGTCGCGGAACTGCTCGAACGCGCCTCGCGGGGTTCGCGGGACATCGAGCTCGAGCGTCACGCCGTGCGTCGAGAGAGACTTCAGGCGATCGATGCTGAACGGGGTGGGACCGAAATTCAGAAGCGCACACATGATCCGTCCATACTTGTCGCGGCGCCGGAATCTGCCGTCCAAGCGATCGAGCTCGAATCCCGCCGATTTCGCGAGCGCCTCCAGACGGGCTCCCGAGAAAGGAGTCGCATCGCTCACGATATGGACCGCGACCCGGAAATCGACTTCGCCGCAGAACCGGTCGAGCTCCTTTGCCTTGGCTATCGCGGGCCCGGGATCCGGAATGGGCGCCACAGCCCCGATCAAGGCCGCGGCCTGCTCGATCGCCGCGCCGAACGCGGCCAATTCCTCCGCATCGGCCGCGCCCCGGCGGTCGACGACCTGCATCCCAGAGCGCAGCCTCGAATAAGCGCGCTGGGGATCGAGCGGTTCCCAGGAGGCCTCCGTCTCGTCGAAACCCTCCCAGCGGATCGGCTTCGAGCAGCGATCGAGCGCCACAGCGGCCGCACCCAGAACGGCTGCTCCGCGGATTTCCTCCGGGGTTTCGATGGCTACGATGAAGTCCAGAATCTCCGAGAGCACCGGCTTCGAAGCGCCCAGGTCCTCCGAGGACGCGTGGGAAGATCCGAATGCCTGCTCGACGCGGCCAGAGCCCGAAGCATCCTTTCCCTGCTCGATGCCGCCCCGAGACCGCATCAACACGTCCTCGTGCCTCGAGGTGAAGCTCGCCTCGGCCTCGCGCCGGTACCGGCGCTCCTGCCACTTGTTGTAAAGAAATACGGCCGCGACGACCGCGGCGCCAATCGCGAGAAGGCCGAGCTGCAGCTCGCCCATGTTCAGGCAGCCGCGGCAGCCGCGGGCTCTTCCCGCAGCTTCAAGGCCTCCTCGATGTCCACCGCCACGACGCGCGACACGCCCTGCTCCTGCATGGTCACGCCGATCAGCTGCTGCGCCATTTCCATGGTGATCTTGTTGTGGCTGATGAACAGGAACTGGGTCTCTCCCGACATTTTCTTGACCAGATCGCAGAAGCGCTCGATGTTGGCGTCATCGAGCGGCGCATCCACCTCGTCGAGCAGGCAGAACGGCGCCGGATTCAGCTGGAAAAAGGAAAACACCAGCGCGATGGCGGTGAGCGCCTTTTCCCCGCCCGAGAGCAGGTGGATGGTGGTGTTCTTCTTGCCCGGCGGACGTCCCATGACCTGCACGCCGCAATCGAGGATTTCCTCGCCGGTCATGATGAGATTCGCCTCGCCGCCGCCGAAGAGCGCCGGGAACATCTCCCCGAAATGACGATTGACGGTATCGAAAGTGGATTGCAGCAGTGCGCGCGTTTCACGGTCGATCCTGCGGATGGCGCCTTCCAGGGTCTCGAGCGCCGCAGAGAGGTCGGCCGCTTGGGCGTCCAGAAACTGCTTGCGCTCCTGGCTTGCCGTCAACTCCTCGAGCGCCGCCATGTTGATGGCGCCGAGCTCGGCGAGGGCATTGGTGAGGCGCGTAATCTCGCCCTGCAGCGGCGCCGCCTTCTGGCCCTCTTTCATCGCGGCGGCGAGGGCGGCTTCGTCGGCGCCCGCCTCGCGCAACTGCTGTGCGAACTGATCGAAGCCGATGCGCGCCGCCTGCTCCTTTAGTCTCAGCTCGGCGATCCGGTCGCGCTGGGGCTGCAGCTTCTGCTCGCTGGCGAGCCTCGCCTCTTCCGCCGAGCGCAGCCTGCTGGCGATTTCTTCCTGCCTGTTCCGCGCCTCCGCCAGCGCCTGTTCCCGGGCTGTCCGGGTTGCAAGCCCCTGTTGAAGCTGGGTCCGCAACACCTGATCGTTGATCGCGGTGAGCTCGGCCTGCAGTTGATCCAGGTTTTGCGCGGCCCCCTGAATCTGCTCAAGTAACACTTGAGATGATCTGTCTATCTCGCTGATCTTACTTATACATTCCTTTTCATGGAAAACCGCTTCCTGGACCTCGCGCTCGGCCTGCTGCAAGGCGTTGCGCTGGGCTTGGAGACTTTGCTCCCCGGCGTCGTGCTCCCGCTGGGTCAGCTCCAGCTTGCGGTAAAGCTCGTCGATTTCGTGCTGGTGCCGTTCCAGGCGCGCTTCGGCGGCCGCCTGCGCGGCCTCCTCCAGAGCCTTCTGGGCCGCGATTTCGCGCAGCTCGCCCTCGATCTGCCCGCTGCGCTCCTCGTAGCGCTCCTCGCCTTGAGCGAGCTTGAGGTTTTCCAGCTGGCGCTCGTGATGGCGCTGCTTGAGCGCCGCGCCGGCAATGCGCAGCTTGGCGAGGCCCTCGTCGTGCTCGGCAAGCGAGCGCTCGAACCGGGAAAGTTCCTCGCGCTTCTTCTCGATTTCATCCTGGCGCTGGCGGGCCTCCGCACCCAACGCCTCGATCTCGCGTTGGCGGGCGAGGATTCCGGTGTCCGCCGGATCGGGCGCGTGAAAGCTCACGCCGAATCGGCTGAACTGATGGCCTTCGCGGTTGACCAGCACGGCCTGCGGCGACAACTCCAGGCGGGTCATCAGGCGGGGCACGCCCTCTACGGCGTAATAGGGCGCAAGCCAAGCCGCGATGACTCCGCTCACGGCCGGCTCGAGGGCGACGACATAATCGGCGAGCGGTTTCAAGCCGCGCTCGCGTTCCGGCTTTGCTTCCGGTCCGGGAATGAAGGCGCTGACCTTCGCGGGAGGCGGGTCATCGAGCAGCCTCTGCAGCAGCTCCGGGTCGGACATCTCCATCGCGTGCAGCCGGTCGCGCAGCGCCGATTCGACCGCGGCTTCCCAGCCTGCCTCGACACGGATCTTATGCCACAGCCGGGGTCTGGAGGCGAGCTGATGCCGGTCGATCCAGCTCTGGATCTGCCCGTTTTCCTCCACCTGATTCTGGATTTTCCGCAAGGTGAGGAGCCTCCCGTCGAGGACCGAGAGCTCGCGCTCCAGGGTTTGCAGCCGGTCCGTCGCGGCCTGTCGCTGCTGTTCCAAGGCCGTGCGTGCCGTCTCGACCTGAACGAGCAGTGCCTCCTGGCGCGAAAGCTCGGCGCTGCTCTGGGCGAGCTCCCGCTCAAGGCTCGCCCGCAACTCCGAATCGGGTGCAACCAGCTCGGCGCGCTCGGCGGAGAGCCGCTCCTCGCGGCTCTCCAGCCCCTGCAGCGTCTTCCCAGCGTGGGCGAGATGCGCCTGCTCCAGCTGGAACGCCTGCTCTGCCTGGGCAATGCGCTCGCGCTCGCCCGCGATCCGTCCTTGCAGCAGCTTGAAGGCCTGCTCCATCTTCGGCACCTTGGCCTGTTCCTCGGCCAGCCCGGTCCGCGATCGCTCCAGGTTCTCGCGCGCCTGCTCGAGTTTCGCCTTCCAGGATTTTGCCGCTTCCCCCAGCTCGGCGTCGTTTTGCCGCCCGGCGTCGCGCTGCGCCCGCAGCTGGGCAAGCTGCGCTTCGAGGCGCTGGCGCGTGTCGGCCACGAAGCGAATTTCCGTTTCCAGCCGCGATACGTCCGCGTTGGCCCCATAGAGCTCGCCCTGCGCGGCGCTGAGGCTGTCGCCCGCCGCGTAATGGTCGCCGCGGGCCTGATCGAGCTCGCGCTCGATCTCCCGCAGCCGCGCCGTCTCCGCCTCGAGCTCCGTCGTCCCGCGCTCGATGTCGCGCGCGTGTCGCTGCGCTTCGGCATCGGCTTCGTCGCGGCGCAGAAGCCACAGCAGGTTCTGTTTGAGCGTCCGCTCGGCCGAAAGCTCGTTATACCGGCGGGCGACCTCCGCCTGCTTTTCGAGCCGCTCGATCTGGCCCCCGAGCTCCTGGCGGATGTCGCCGGCGCGCGCCAGATTCTCGCGCGTATCGGCCAGGCGATGCGCGGTCTCGCGCCGCCGCTCCTTGTACTTGGACACCCCGGCCGCCTCCTCGAGGAACACGCGCAGCTCCTCGGGCTTCGCCTCGATGATCCGGGAGATCATGCCCTGCTCGATGATGGCGTAGGCCCTCGGGCCCAGCCCGGTGCCGAGGAAGATGTCCTGCACGTCGCGGCGCCGCACGTGCGTGCCGTTGATGAAGTAGGACGACTCACCGTCGTGCTGCAATACCCGCTTCACCGAGATCTCGGCATACTGGGACCACTGCCCTGCCGCCCTGCCGAGGCTGTTGTCGAAGAAGAGCTCCACGCTTGCGCGCGCCACGGGCTTGCGCAACGACGAGCCGTTGAAAATGACGTCCTGCATCGAGTCGCCGCGCAGGGCGGAGGCGCGAGACTCTCCGAGCACCCAGCGCACGGCGTCGATGATGTTCGACTTGCCGCAGCCGTTCGGCCCGACCACGCCGACGAGCTGGCCGGGAACGTTTACAGAGGCGGGGTCGACGAAGGACTTGAAGCCGGCGAGCTTGATTTGAGTGAGCCGCACGCTAGCAGAATACGCTGCAAATCCGGATAAACCGGCTGCTGGCCGGATCCATCGTCGAGAAAACGAAGCACATATAATACCATCTCCATCCTAGCATCCGGACCCCGAATGCCGTCCAAGCCGAGCAAGTCGCTGGAGAGCTTTTCCAATCCCAGCCCGCGCCGCGACTATCTGATCCGCATGCAGATTCCGGAATTCACCTGCCTTTGCCCGAGGACCGGGCAGCCCGATTTCGCCACCCTCTATCTCGACTACGTTCCCGAGCGCAAGTGCGTCGAGCTGAAGAGCCTCAAGCTCTACATCGGGTCGTTCCGCAACGAGGGCGCCTTCCACGAAGCGGTCACGAACCGGATCTGCGACGATCTCGTCAAGCTGCTCGCGCCGCGGTTTCTGCGCCTCACCGCCCGCTTCCATGTTCGCGGGGGGATCTTCACCAGCGTCGTCGCCGAGCACCGCAAGCCGGGGTGGAAACCCGCGCCGGGCTTCGAGCTCGCGCCGGCGGAGGAGCAGCGGAGCACGCGTTGACGCGCGGGCGCAGGCAGCTCGGGCGTTTCCGGATCTCGGCGAATGAATCCCCGACTGCAGTCGCTGCAACCCTACCCGTTCGAAAAGCTGCACAAGCTGTTCGCGGGCGTCGTGCCCAATCCCGGGCTCGCGCATATCAGCCTCGGCATCGGCGAGCCGCGTCATCCGACGCCCGAGCTGGTCAAGCGCGCGTTGTCGGAGAGCCTCGCGAAGCTCGCGGCCTACCCTCCCACGGCGGGCGGCGATGCCCTGCGGCAGGCGATCGCCGAGTGGCTCGCGCGGCGCTACCGCCTGCGCTCGATCGACTGGAAGACCGAGGTGCTGCCGGTGAACGGCTCGCGCGAGGCGCTGTTCGCCTTTGCCCAGACGGTGGTGGATCCCGCGCGCGGCGATGCCGTGGTGGTGTGTCCCAATCCCTTCTACCAGATCTACGAGGGAGCGGCGCTGCTTGCCGGGGCGCGGCCGCATTACGTGAACACCGCTTCCGAGCGCGGATTTGCAGCCGATTACGGATCGGTCCCGGAAGACGTCTGGCGCCGCACCCAGCTGCTTTACGTCTGCTCCCCCGGGAACCCGACCGGAAAGGTGCTGGGCCTCGCCGAATGGAAAGACATCTTCGCGCTGGCCGACCGGCACGGGTTCGTCGTCGCTTCCGACGAATGCTATTCGGAGATCTATTTCGATGAAGCCGCGCCGCCGCTTGGCGCCCTGCAGGCGGCAACGGAGCTCGGCCGCGGTTTCGAGCGGCTGGTGATGTTCTCGAGCCTGTCCAAGCGCTCCAACGTGCCGGGCATGCGCTCCGGTTTTGTCGCCGGGGACGCGGCGGTGCTCAAAGCGTTTCTGCTCTATCGCACCTACCACGGCGGCGCCATGAACCCCGCGGTGCAGGACGCGAGCGCCGCCGCCTGGCGGGACGAAGCCCACGTGCGCGAGAACCGCAGGAAATATGTGGAAAAATTCTCTCGCGTCGCTCCGCTGATCCAGACCGCGCTCGATGTCGAGCGCCCCGAAGCAGGCTTCTACCTGTGGGCACCCACGCCGGTCGCTGACACGGAATACGCCCGGCGGCTCTACGCGGAACAGCATGTCACGGTGCTTCCCGGGAGTTTCCTCGCACGCGAGTCGAACGGCATCAATCCCGGAGCACACCACGTGAGAATGGCGCTTGTCGCGGAAATCGACGAATGCCTCGAGGCAGTCCGTCGTATCGTAGAATTCACGGAGACACTATGAGCGCGCCCACGACGCAGCAACTGCAGAGCACGATAGAGCAGGCCTGGGAAAACCGCGAGCGGCTTTCTCCCGGAGCGGCGCCGGCGAAAATCGGCAAGGCGGTCGCGCGCGTGCTCGACGAGCTCGACCGCGGCCGATTGCGAGTCGCCGAAAAGATCGACGGAGCCTGGCACACGCACCAGTGGATCAAGAAAGCCGTGCTGCTCTCCTTCCGGCTCGAGGACAATCGGCCGATTCGCGCCGGAGCGCTGCAGTTCTACGACAAGGTCCCGACGAAATTCGGGCGCTATGACCGGAAACAGTTCGAGCGCGGAGGATTCCGCGTCGTGCCCCCGGCCGTCGCGCGGCACGGCGCCTATATCGCCAAGAACGTCGTGCTGATGCCCTCCTACGTCAACGTCGGCGCCTACGTGGACGAGGGCACCATGGTTGACACCTGGGCCACCGTCGGCTCCTGCGTCCAGATCGGCAAGAACGTGCACCTGTCCGGAGGTGTGGGCATCGGCGGCGTGCTCGAGCCCCTTCAGGCGAATCCCACCATCATCGAGGACAACTGTTTCATCGGCGCGCGCTCGGAGATCGTCGAAGGCGTGATCGTGGAGGAGAACGCGGTCATCTCGATGGGAGTGTTCATCGGGGCGAGCACCCGGATCCTCGACCGCGCGAGCGGGCAGATTCTCTATGGGCGGGTTCCCGCCGGATCAGTGGTTGTGCCTGGCACCCTGCCGTCCGCGGACGGCAAATACGGCCTATACTGCGCGGTGATCGTGAAACAGGTCGACGCCAGGACCCGCGCCAAGACCGGCATCAACGAGCTGCTGCGGGGCGCCTAGACGACGGCCGACTTGAGGGGATGCCCATGTCCGCGATGAAGCGTCTGTTCCAGCTGATGGCCGACAAGAAGGCCTCCGATATCTTCCTGTCGGTCGGCTCGCCCATCAATATCAAAATCAGCGGCGTTTCCCTGCCCGTCAACCAGCAACCGATGGATGCGAACACCGTGCGCGGCCTGCTCTACGAGGTTATCGACGACAGGCGGAGGAAAGAGTACGAGGACTCGCTCGAGCTGAACACGGCCTACACCCTGCAGGGCGTCGGCAGCTTCCGCATCAGCGCTTTCAGGCAGAAGGGATCGCCCGCGGTCGTGGTGCGCTATATTCCCGGCACCATCCCGCCGCTCGACACGCTCGGCTTGCCCCCCGTGCTCAAGGACCTCGTCCTGGAAAAGCGCGGCCTCATCCTCATGGTGGGCGCGACCGGAGCGGGAAAGTCGACGACACTTGCGGCCATGCTCGACTTCCGCAACGAGCAGCGAACCGGGCATATTCTCACGCTCGAGGACCCGGTGGAATTCATTTTCCAAAACAAGAAGTCGATCGTGAACCAGCGCGAGGTCGGAACCGATACCCTGGACATGAAAGTGGGCCTGAAGAACGCGCTGCGCCAGGCGCCGGACTGCATCATGATCGGCGAGGTCCGCGACAGGGAAACCATGACTTCGGCGATCCAGTACGCCCAGTCCGGGCACCTGTGCCTCGCCACGCTGCACGCCAACAACAGCTACCACGCGATGAACCGGATCATCAGTTTCTATCCGCTGGAGAGCCGGGCAGCGCTGCTGCAGGATCTTTCGGCGACGCTCAAGTGCGTGATATCGCTGCGTCTGGTCAAGAACGTCAAGGGCACGCGTTCCGCGGCGGCGGAGATCATGCTGAACAGCCGCCACATGGCCGATCTGATCGAAAAAGGCGAGATCAGCGAAATGAAGGAGGCGATGGAAAAGGCGCTCACCCCCGGATCGCAGACCTTCGAGCAATCGCTGTTCAAGATGATCCGCGAAGGCGTCCTCAGCCAGGACGAGGCGCTTGCCAACGCCGACTCCCCCAATAACCTGCTGTGGCTTATCAACAACACCCAGGCCGGCGCCGATATTGCGTCAGGCAAGGAAAGAAAGTCCGAGGCAAAGCCCGCGACGCTCACCACCAGCGCTCCGTTCAGCGAGTTCAAGCTCGACATGACCGAGACCTAGCGCGCTCAAGCATTGATGCAGGGAATCAGGATCCACCGCGTTCCGCTCCGCCGGGACGGTTTCGCCGAAGCTCCCCATGCCGGCCGCTGAGACGGCCGCGACGCTCAAGCTTGCGCGCGAGCTGATCGCCCGCCGCTCGATCACGCCCGAGGACGGCGGCTGCCAGGAACTGCTCGCCGCGCGTCTTGCGCGGCTCGGATTCGCGATCGAGCCGGTCCGCAGCGGCGAGGTCGCCAACCTCTGGGCCCGGCGAGGCGACGCCCGCCCCTTGCTGTGCTTCGTCGGCCACACCGACGTGGTGCCCCCCGGCCCGCTCGACCAATGGCACGCCGATCCTTTTGCGCCGACCGAGCGCGAAGGCAAGCTCTTCGGGCGGGGCGCCGCCGACATGAAGACTTCGATCGCCGCCTTCGTCGTGGCCGCGGAGCACTTCGTCGCGAAGCACCCTTCCCATAAAGGATCGATCGCCCTCCTGATCACTTCCGACGAGGAAGGACCGGCCGTGAACGGCACGGCGAAGGTGGTCGAGCTGCTGAAGGGCCGCGGCGAGCGCATCGATTACTGCCTGGTCGGCGAGCCGACCTGCGTCTCGAAGCTGGGCGACACGATCAAGAACGGCCGCAGGGGCTCGCTTTCGGGCACCTTGCGCGTTAGGGGCGAGCAGGGGCATATCGCGTATCCGCATCTGGCGAAAAACCCCGTTCATCTCGCCGCCCCCGCGCTCGCCGAGCTCGCCGGGGCGGAGTGGGACCGGGGCAACGAATACTTTCCGCCGACCACCTGGCAGATCTCGAATATCCACGGCGGCACCGGGGCGACCAACATCATCCCGGGCGAGGTGGCGGTGATGTTCAATTTCCGCTTTTCCACGGCGAGCTCGCCCGAGGGGCTCAAGCAGCGCGTCTGCTCGGTGCTCGAGCGCCACGGGCTCGATTACGAGCTCGAATGGTCGCTCTCCGGGGTGCCTTACCTCACGCCGCGCGGCAAGCTGGTCGAGACCTTGAGCGCCGCGATCCGGGAAGTCACCGGCGCCACGCCCGACATCAGCACCACGGGCGGCACCTCCGACGGCCGTTTCGTCGCCGAGCTCTGTCCCGAAGTGGTCGAGTTCGGGCCGGTGACGGCCTCAATCCACAAGCTGAACGAGTATGTCGAGCTCGCCGCGATCGAGCCGCTGCGCGAGATCTATCTACGCGTGCTCGCGCGGCTCCTCGCGCCCTGACCCGCACCTTCGCCCGAATCGATGCGCCGCCGCCGGCGGCGCTGCGCGACTGGCTGAGCTACGCCGAGCGGCGTCTCCGCGCGCCGCGCCTCTGGTTCGGCCACGGGACGCACAGCGCCCGGGATGAAGCGGCGTGGCTGCTCGCGCACGTGCTGCGCGTGCCCAACGACGCGCTCTCACGATCGCTTGCGTACGAGCTGACGGCAAAGGAACGACGCAAAGCCTCGCGGCTGATCGAGGAGCGCGTGCGCACGCGCCGCCCGCTCGCCTACCTCGTCAAGGAGGCCTGGCTGGGAGAACACCGGTTCTACGTGGACGAGCGCGTCATCGTGCCGCGTTCCTTCATCGCCGAGCTGCTGCGCGACGCGCTCGATCCCTGGATCCGCCGGCCGACGGAAGTTCGCCGCGCGCTCGACCTGTGCACCGGCTCGGGCTGTCTGGCAATTCTGCTTGCGCTGGCATTCCCGGATGCTACCGTGGACGCGACCGATGTCTCGCGCACGGCGCTCGCGGTCGCGCGGCGGAACGTCCGGGCCTACCGCCTCGGCAAGCGCGTGCGCTTGGCGCGCGCCGACTTGTTCTCCGGTGCGAAACCGGAGCGCTACGACCTGATCGTCGCCAATCCGCCCTACGTCGGCGCCGCTGCGATGCGCAGCCTGCCGCCCGAATATCGACACGAGCCCCGGCTCGCGCTCGCCGGAGGGCGCGACGGCCTGCGGTTCGTGCGCCGGATCCTGCGGGGTGCGGCGGGATTTCTCCGGCCCCGGGGGCTGCTCCTGGTGGAGATCGGCCATAATCGCCGC
>WNFX01004755.1_pt1 | contig 13249 bp, 11 predicted proteins | sample 5400111 | NCBI WGS metagenome assembly WNFX01 (sample SAMN13153363, study PRJNA577476) | soil metagenome | isolation source: 40 cm soil or saprolite under grassland replicate 1 | place: USA:California | collected 2016-06-15
CGCACGCGGCATGAATCGCGGGAAAGCCCGGTGCCTGGAAAGCGGGCACGCCGGGTTTGGAGGGAGGCTGCCCGGAAAAGGCCCGATTTATCGGGACCTCGCTGGGCAGCCCACCCTACTCATGTACGGCCCGGACTTTGAGACCGGAGCGTGCCCCGGGTGCACGAACCTCGCCGACGGGTTCGACGGGCTGCTGCTGCACATGAACCAGCGCGATGTGACCCTGATCTGCTTCTCGCGCGCGCCGATCGACCGGCTGGCGGCGTACAGGCAGCGGATGGGCTGGCAGTTCCCGTACGTGTCGACCTACGGCACCGACTTCCCGTTCGACTTCGGGCTTGCCCTCACCGAGCAGCAGGCCGAGCAGATCCCCGAGCTCCAGGAGATGGCGCAGAACCCGCCGGGCTGGCTCCAGTTCTGGGCCAGCCAGATCGGCGCCCAGCTCAAGGACGGCCTGCGCGAGAATCCCGGCTACATCGCGTTCGCGCGGGAGAACGGAACCGTGTACCACACCTACACGGTCACGGCACCAGACCCGTTCGTCGCTCCCTACTTCAGCTTCCTGCTCGACCGGACGCCGAAGCCGCAGCCCGACGAGCCGCTCAACTACCGCAAGGACGAGTACCCGGACTGAGGTCCCGCGGAGCCGCCGGAACGCATCGTGCTGGCGGGCGTTCTTCAGCCGGTGAGCGTCCGGTGCCGTTTTCGGGCACGATGAGATCACGCACCGCGGTCATGCCGCGTGGCAGGTATCACAGTCAGCTGCCGCGTTGCTGACCGTGGCCTCTGCGCCGCTGATCATGGTGGCGGGTGAGCCGCGTAGTGACAGACCGTGGGTAAAACCCGCGGCAGGAGCATGCAAGATCCGCCGATCTGCGCGGCATCAGCAATCTCGGCGTCCATCCACCGAGGCGTGCAGAACGGGGTGATCTGCAGCTCCCCAGCATGGCCACGGGGAATACGCGGTCATATTGCATCTGGGGTGATATCGCAATGGCGTTTGCGCAGGTACGCCGACTCTTGAACTCGGCAGCGCGCCGGACTCATGATCCGCTGATCAGAGCTAGCATCATGGTGCCTAGCTGAGGGGGCTCGCCGGGAAGTTCTGATTGCTGCTTTGGCGGGCGGTCTGGGGCGCGCTAGCTGGCTGGTTCGCCCAGGTCACCCCAGCCCCCATGGTGGGGCCGGGTTTCCGTCGGGCTCTCGTCCGAACCGGAACCGCACACTATGGTTCCCCTGCTCGCTGAAAATCCCGGACCGCCCCTCCGCCGACAGTAGGCCGACCAGGGCCGCGGCCTGCTTTCCAGCTCCCGCCTCCCGCAGCAAGCACAGCAGGTTCTCGATATCCACGCCGCGGAACGGGTCGTTCGGGCCTTCGACGGTGACATGAGCGGTGGCCCGGTCAGCCAGGACACTTACCTGCGCAAGCGCCCCCGCCAAGCCGCGCGAGCGCGGTGATCACCGCGCGGTCGGCCCAGCCCGGCTTCGGGCGGGCGACCTGACGGCGCAGGACCGCGACCTCATGCCGCAGTACCAAAATCTCCACGTCTTTGGAGGTGCTGCTGCGGGCGAGCAGCGCCAGCCAGCCGAACAACCGGGCCATCAGCAAGTAGAGGAGGCGGAAGAGCACGATCGCCGAGGATAGAAGCCCAGCTCAGATGCTTTGCACGAGTTCTGGCACGCTCACCTGTCCAATTTCGGCGCGTTCGCCTCGCCGGAGCGGCGGCTGGTCTTCGACGTCAACGACTTCGACGAGACCCTGCCCGGCCCGTTCGAGTGGGATGTCAAGCGGCTGGCCGCGAGCCTGGCCGTGGCGGGCCGGGACAACGGGTTCGCCGCCAAGGCCCGCCGCAAGATCGTCCTGGCGGCGGCCGAAGCTACCGGACGGCGATGCGCGGCTTCGCGGAGCAGCCGTTCCTGGACGTGTGGTATGCGCACCTGGACATCGAGCAGGCCTTGGGGCAGTTCAGGTCCCAGTTCAAGGCGAAGAGGCTCAAGGAGGCCAAGCAGCTGCTGGCCAAGGCCCACACCAAGGACAGCACGAAGGCGCTGGGCAAGCTGACCGCCCTGATCGAGGGGTGGCGGAGCTGGTAAGCAGCGAGGGGCGGCCCTGATGGGCCGCCCCTCGGGGACTGTTGGCTGCTTCGCGGCCAGCCGGTTCCTTTCTCAGGCGCCGAAGGCGACCTGGTTGTTGATGGCGTCGAAGGTGTCCTTCGCAAGCTGCTGGGTGGCCTTGACCTGGCCGTACCAGACCGAGCCGCCGCTGTTGGACTGGCCAGACGCGTAGGACAGCAGCTGGTTGACCGTCAGGCTGGTCGCCCCGCCGAAGGCCGAGCTGACATTCTCGTAGGTCCCGGAGCACGTTGCGGTGGCACCGGAGCCATCGATCATCTTGCAGATTTGGGTCAGGTCGATCGAGGTGGTACCGATCGAGCTGTTGAAGTACACATCCAGTGCCGTGGCCAGCATCTGGGCCTTGAGCATGGCGTTCATGCTCGAGCCGCTTGCATTGGCGGCCTTGATGACGTTGGTGACATAGGTGGCGACCTGGGCGCACGTGGCCGTGGCGCTCAGGTCCTGGAATGGCAGGTACTGCCGCAGCGCGGTGCCCGAGTTGCAGACGCCGCTGGTAGAGGCGCCGCCAGTGATCTGCGCCTGGCCGTTCTTGTTCTGCCAGTAGCCCATGGTTAGCGCACCGGTCTTGGCTGGGCCACAGACCTGGACCGACCTGCTGTCACTGCCGGTGGCCTTGGTGTCGCTGGTCATGAAGGTCGCCGTGTTGTTCACCGTGATGCAGTTGAACTGCGGCACATTCACCGTGTTGCTGTAGGTGAGCGCCTTCGGGCTCGGGTCGGTGTAGCTGACCGTGCCCAGGCTCCCGTGCAGCGTGTCGGTGACGTTCACGCTGCCGTCAATGATGTTCGGGTTGGCATTGGCGAAGTCGCCCTTTGCCGTGCCGTCCTTGGAACCTTCAGCAGTGAAGGCTGCGGCCGGGTCCCAGGTGGCGGTGGCGGTGTTGGTGAAGCTCGACGGGCTAGGCGCCGAGCTGTAGGTGCAGGTGTAAGGCAGCGTGACGCTGTCCTTCGGCGCGATCGTCGCGGTGGTGTTACCCGAGACAGAGCACTTCCCGCCGTTGTCGATCGCGTCGGTGACCCCGGTCAGCGCCACGGACTCCCAGTCGTTCGGGTTGGTGACGGTGATGTTGCCAGCCGTCTGCCAGTTGCCAGGAGTGCCGCTGTCGTGGGTCACGTTCACCGTGTAGTTGAAGGTGGCCTGGCCGCCGACCTGGTTGACCTTGGTCTTGTCCACGGACTTGGTGATGCCCCAGGTGTAGGTGCGGTCGAAGGACGGGGTCGCTGTCTTGTCCACCTTCAGATCGGCGCCGACACACACCTGGACCGTCTTGCTGGCACTGTCGGTGGTCCCGGTCGTGTTAGTGGTGAATGTTGCCGTGTTGTCGTGGCTGGTGCAGGTGCCAGCCGGGTCGCCCGAGAACGTGTACGAGTAGGTGAGGTCCTTCGAGCCAGTAGTGGGATCAGTGTCGCCCACTGACACCGTGCCGAGGTTGCCCCCGGGGGTGTCATTTACGCTCACCTGGTCATCCACCGCGTGCTGAGTGAACTGGATGCCCTTGGCCGAGGCAGGAGCACTGCCCGCATTCAGCTGGGATCCGTCACTGAGCGGCTGGGCGTCCCAGCTCACCGTGGCGTTGTTGTCCAGCGAGCCAGAGGGCAGCGCGTTCAGCGGGCAGGTGTACGGGAGCTTCAGGTCGCCGTTGGCCGGCACCGTTGCCCCGCTCGCGCCCGTCACGGCGCAGTTCGTCCCGTCCGACAGCTGGTCGGTCGCGCCCGAGAGCTTCACATCGGCGCCGTTGGGGTTGGCGACGGTGATGTCGCCGCTCACCCCCACGTTGCTGTCGGTGCCAGCGTCGTGGTGCACGGTCACCGTGTAGTTGAACTTGGCGGTGCCGTCCGGCGCGATGTTGATCTTGGTCTGATCGACGGCCTTGTGGATATCCCACTTGTAGGTGGTGGTGTAGTCCCCGGCAGCGGTCTTGCTGGCGGTCAGCGGCTGGGCCGCCGCAGTGCCCGCGCAGCCGTGGCTGATCGTCAACACCCACTTGCCTGTTCCTGTGGAGTTCACCGTGAAGCTGGCGTATGCGCTTCCGCCGTCGCCCCGCGTGATGGTGCCCGGGTCGATGTATGGCGTGACGATTTGCCAAGCACCCGGAAAGCCGAAGTCCGCAACCGAACTACTGCCCGGCTTGAAAGCGTGGCCGTAGGTCACGTTGTTGATGGTCAGGGTCGGCGGGGGCGTGACGCTCCCGCCATCAGTCGCGAAAATCCAGAGCATGTAGCTGCCTGCGGTCGCACCGTTCTGGTAACCGCCAGCGCCGGGATCAGCGGAATCTCCGCACAACTGGTTCACCGGCGAACCCTGACCGCTCCAGTAGAGCGTGGTGCTGCTGGCTGTGACTACGCTCGGCGAAGCCTCCGCAAGCGCCACGCCAGCGCCTATCACCGTGAGCACCGTTGTGCCCGCGACGATAGTCGCAGCGCGCCGAAGCGCTCTCCTCCATGTTCCTTGCATTACAAGGGCCTCCCAATGGTCCTCGTGGGAAGCCCTCTATTAGAGCCTCCCCCCCTTTTACTGCAGGCTTGCGCCCAGGCTCCTTTCTTGCGCGGACACCCCCCAGCGAGGCATCCCCCCAGCGGCCCGGCGTGCCTACGACGGCACCACTGCCAGATGCAGGGCCAGGCCTGGCCTAACGTATTACCCCGATGATGATCCCCCAATGAGGAGAGCGACGCCGGTGAGCCCGCTCGGCATACTCGGTGCCGCCGGGCACAGCGGGAATGTGCGGCGGGATAAAGAAATGACCAGTTCAATCTCCCCTGACTTGTTCGCCGCTTGGCTGAGCCGGCCCCGGGCCAGAAGGCACATTCTTGACCGACAATCCATGGTCGCCGTACTGCCATTCCCTCCCTGGCAGACCCTGTCCGCTGCTGTGCCTCACGGCTTTTGCAAGGCGCATGACTGCGCTGACCCCACAGCGCGACCGGCCGGAACGCACCCCATTTGACGCAGCATGTTCATCCCAGCAGGTTGGACCCGCCCCAGTCCCTTGCGAATACTTGTTCTCGTAAACCAGCCCCATCCGGCCAGACAGGTTCAAGGGGCTCCAGTCTGTGGATTACGGGAGGTAAGTCCTTTTAAGGGGCTTTGTTATGTTGACGTATAACTGCCGCCTTCGGAGTACCCAGCGATGAATATATTTGTGAGCACATCAGGCAGCCTGCCCCGATGCCCGCGCGGCCCGCTAGCAACGTGGCGATCAAGGCCAGGCGAGGGCGGTCAGCAATGAGCCAATTTCGTGGTGCTGCTGCGGGTGGCGACGACGACGGCCATGAGCAGGTAGCCGACCTGGCTGATGGTGGAGTAGGCGAGCAGCCGTTTCACCGAAGTCTGGAAGAACGCGGCGAGGTTGCCCAGGGTCATGGAGGCGACCTTGAGGGCCTGCCAGGCGACCTCGGCCGGGTCCTGCCCGGGGCGAGCACGAACCCTAGCGGCGCCCCGTCCGGGACCAGCCAGCCCAGCCAAGTGGCGAACTGGTCGCGCAGCGGGATGGAGATCGCGCCGGGGATGTGCCCGGCGGCGAAGCCGGCCACGGGCCGGACGTCGATCACCCAGCCGTCCTGGTCCATCAGGGAGCTCACGGCAGCCGGGGTGAGCGGGGCCAGGCCCGGCTGGCCGGGCAGCAGGGCGGGACCGCGGCGGTTGACCTCGCCGAGCCGGGCGAAGTAGGCGGGGTAGGAGCCCAGGCTGGCCAGCAGGCGGCGGGCGAAGGCGTCCTCGTCCGGTGCGGCCAGCAGGGGGTTGGCTGCCTTCTGCTCGCCGATGGTGGTGACGCGGGCGGGGCCGGGCGGGGCCGAGCAGACGACCCGGCGCGCGTCGCTGACCTCACCGAGGTTCGTCAGCTCCCCGGTGACGGAGTGCACGCAGTGCCCGCGGGCATCGCGGCGACCCGCCGATGTCATGGCGCAATTCCCGGTCTCAGGACCGGACCAGGCGGGCGATGGCCTCAGACGCCTCGCGGACCTTCGCGGCCGCCACCTCGCCGCCCTCGGCGGCTCCCTGGGCTACGCAGTGCCCCAGATGGTCTTCCATCAGGCCCAGCGCCACCGACTGCAGTGCCTTGGTCACCGCCGACACCTGGGTCAGGATGTCGATGCAGTACTTGTCTTCCTCGACCATCCGCTGCAGCCCGCGCACCTGGCCCTCGATCCGGCGCAGCCGGGCGAGGTAAGCCTCCTTGTCCGCGGAGTATCCGTACATATCGCTCCCCCTCGCTACCGTGCCTGGCGCCCTACCGTACCCCGGCACAGTATCCACTGTAGTAGCTCACGTGCCCGCCAGGTCGCGGCGGGCGAACGCCGCCGCACCGGCGGCAGCGGCGGCGATCCCGATGGCAACAAGGATGGCGGCGCTGTCCCACCGCACGCCTGCGGCGGGCGCACGGGCGACGTGGTGCAAGATGGAGGTGTCGAGCAGCCAGCGGCTGACGCCGAGGCTGGCACCGATGATCTCGACGAGGAACGACCAGGCCACGACGGCGTACGCGGCGGTCACCGCGAGGCGTGGGGCGAGGCCGTGGACGAACGTGCCGATGCCGAGCACGAACACGCCGGCCGGGATGACGTTCACGCCGGCGGCGAGCAGGGTCGCGAAGCTCAGGCCCGCGCCGGTGGCCGCCGCCCCGATCCAGGTGAACAGGCCGGCCGTCAGGCCCGCTCCGGTCAGCAGCGTCACCGACACCGCGAGCCGGCCTGCCAGCCAGGGCAGCCGGGCGACCGGCCGGGCGAGCAGGCGCCTCCCGAGGCCCCGCCGAGCTTCTGCAGGGCCCCGCCGGACTGGCTCGAGAACACGGTTTCGGTGCCTTTCGCGGTCAGTCCCAGGATCAGCCCGCCGGCGGCCAGGCCGCCGAGCCAGCTCAGGGCGCTGCGCCGGGCCAGGCGGGCGGCCAGGCCGAGCGGGCTGGCCCAGCGCAGCCACATCAGCGAGGTGCTGGTGTAGCCGATGAGCCGGATCAGGCAGGCGACACCGAACACCGCAGCGGCCATCGCGGCCGCCTGGCGGCGGGTACCGGACAGCTGGCTGCACAGCGCGCCGACGGCCATGAACACCGCCGTCGCCGCCGTCGCCGCCACGGCCGTGAACAGGCTCGCGGTCACGGAGAAATGGGCACCGTAGCTCCGGCCGGCAGCGATGGTGACGGCCGCGGTCACCGCCCACAAGATGAGGAGCCCGGCGCCGAGGCCCGCCATCGCGGCGGCCGCGGCGCGCCGGCGGGTGGTGTGGCCGGCCAGCAGCAGCTCCCAGCGGCCAGCCTCTTCTTCCCCGCGCGTCAGCCTGGTGGCGGCCAGCAGCCCCCAGATCGCGCCGATGAGGCCGGGCACGCCGAGGGCGTGGTAGGCGGTGTATCCGGCGACCGTATCGATGTGGTGTGCCATGCCGAAGATCGCCTGCAGCCCGGCGTCGGAGCCCATCGTCTTGGTGAGCATCGCCCGGGCCGCCGTGGTGGGGTACTCGTTGCCGGACTGGCTGACGAGTTCCCACACCATCAGCCCGAACACCGCGCCCCAGATCAGGGCGCCCCGCGTCGCACCGCGGGCGGCACGGCCGGCCGCTGCCAGACCCGGATAACGGGCGGCCCGAACCGGGCGGCGGATGCCGATCGTCTCAGCGGACATCGCAGGTCACCTCCTAGTTGGCTGGCGCCGGCCCGGCGCCGTACCGGGCGAGGAACAGTTCCTCCAGCGAGGGCTCCCGGCTGAGCAGCTGGGTGACGCATACCGCGGTCAGCCGCTGCAGCAGCGGCTCGACCGAGCCGTGCACCTGAAGGCGCACCCGGTTGCCGTCCACCTCCACATCGCTGACGCCGGGCACCAGCGACAGGTCCGGCGGCGCGCAGGTGAAGGTGGCCTCCACCGACAGCGCCGACAGGTGGCGCAGGTCGGCCAGCGTGCCGGCTTCGACCAGCCGGCCGCCGCGCAAGATCGCCACCCGGTCGCACAGCGCCTCGACCTCGCTCAGGATGTGCGAGGACAAGAACACAGTCTGGCCCGCGGCCCTGGCCTCGAGCACGCAGCGGCGGAACTCTCGTTCCATCAGCGGGTCAAGGCCGCTGGTCGGCTCGTCCAGCAGCAGCAGGTCGGCCCGGCTGGCCAGGCCCGCGATCAGGGCCAGCTTCTGCCGGTTGCCCTTGGAATAGCTGCGCACCTTCTTGGACGGGTCAAGGGCGAACCGCTCGATCAGCTCGTCCCGGTAGGCCGGATCGGCACGGCCCTGCACCCGCCCCAGCAGGTGCAGCGTCTCCGCGCCGGTTAGCGACGGCCACAAGCTGGTCTCACCGCCGACGTAGGCGAGCCGCCTGTGCGCCGCCAGCGTGTCCCGCTGCGCGTCCAGGCCGAAGATCTCGGCCCGGCCGGACGTCGGCCGGAGCATTCCCAGCAGCAGCCGGATGGTGGTCGTCTTGCCCGCCCCGTTCGGCCCCAGGTACCCCAGCACCTCGCCCCGGCTCACCGCCAGGTCAAGGCCCGCCAGGGCCCGGAAATCACCGAAGCGCTTGGCCAGGCCCTCGGCCAGGATCGCGGTTTCCATGACGCTCATCCTTTCCTATATACCCGTAGGGGGTATACAGGAAAAGATACCCCCTAAGGGTATCCTCTCTTAGGGTCCGAGGGCCCGGATCAGCAAGACTTACGGCCCAGGACCTGCCCGCTCGGGACCAGGCGCACCTGCCTGTTCACCAGCCAGGAGGCCATAGCCTGTCTGTTCTAGACATGAAGACAACGGGAGCCCCGGTGCCGAACGCCAAGAAGGGCAAGCAGGCCGCCCGCCGCGAGCGGGTCGCGGCCCTGCGCGCCCAGCAGAAGCGCGCCGAGCGGCGCCGCAACCTGATCACCATCGGCGCGATCGCCGCCGTCGCCGCAGTGATCATCGGCGTGGTGGCCTGGTACGCCGCCAGCCGCAACAGCAGCGCCAGCGCCGAGGTCATCCCGCCGGGCGTGGGCGGCACGGCGACCGTGCACGCTGCCGCGCACCAGGTGCCGAACACCTCGGGCATTCCCGGTGTCGTCGAGTACGTCACCACCGGCTGGCCGGCCGCGAGCCATAACGGGCCGGCCGCGCAGGCGCTGGCCCACGACCATGTCACCGGGCCGGTGACCTACTCGGTCACCCCGCCGGTGGGCGGCCAGCACAACGCGACCTGGATGAACTGCGGCGTCTACGACCGGCCGGTGCCCAGCGAGCGCGCGGTGCACAACCTGGAGCACGGCGCGGTCTGGATCACCTACCAGCCCTCGCTGCCGCAATCGGAGGTGAACCAGCTGCGGGCGTTCGTCCAGAAGCAGGCCCTCGTGTCATCTACCGAAGGCGCTCCCTCCCGGTACATGGACCTGACCCCGTACCCGGGGCTGCCGTCGCCGATCGTCATATCCTCCTGGGGATTCCAGCTGAAGGTCAGCTCGCCTGCGGACCCCCGGCTGCAGCAGTTCGTGAACAAGTTCCGCGCGTCGCCGACATACACCCCCGAGCACGGCGGCGCGTGCACCGGAGGGGTCGGCACCCCGCTGCAGAAGTGACAAGGCGGGTTCGGCAGATGCCGATCGGGAATTCATTAAGCCGAACGAACACTGGTCCAGCCATGAGCGGATGCTGACCCGCCCGCCGCGCCGTGCAGGCTCGGCGCTGTACGGGCGGGCGGCTCCGACCAGGGTGGAGCGTACCAGCCGCTCATCGGGATCTTCTGCACGTCCATTCCGGTCTGCCGGGCGTCGATGTGTAGCCGCCACCCACGTACATGGCGACGTGCCCGACCCCGTCGAAGTACACCAGGTCACCCGGGGCTCGAGCGCGGACGTGGAGATGACCTAAGTCCGGACCCACCCCTGATATCTGACTCTGCTCCGAGGCCTGCAAGCGCACCGTCACCGCGATCGGCATCCTCGGCAGCCAGCTCGTGGCCAGCTACAAGCAGTCCGGGTTCTCGGACCGGGCGCCGGCCGGGCATGGTGCAGTCCGCCCGGGACACCCGCTATGCGGCCTGGCTTGCGGGCCTGGGGAGCCGGAGGCCCCTGAGCAGCAGGGCGTTGACAGCGACCAGGAAGCTTGACCCGGACATGGACAGGGCGGCGATCTCGGGCCGGAGGACCAGCCCGAACGCGGGCTCGAAGACACCGGCCGCGATCGGCAGCGCGACCGAGTTGTAGCCGATGGCCCAGCCCAGGTTCTGGCGCATCTTGCGCAGGGTGCCGCGGCCGATCTCGAGCGCGGTGGGCACGTCCAGCGGGTCGGATCGCATCAGCACCACGTCGGCGGTCTCGATAGCGACGTCGGTACCGGCGCCGATGGCGATCCCCAGGTCGGCCTGGGCCAGGGCGGGCGCGTCGTTGACGCCGTCGCCGACCATGGCGACGCTCTTGCCCGTCTGCTGCAGCTCGGCGATCTTACTGGCCTTGTCGCCGGGTAGCACCTCGGCGATCACCGTCGGCACACCGAGCTGCGCCGCGATCCGCTGGGCGGTGGCCTGGTTGTCCCCGGTCAGCATGACCACCTCAACCCCGGCCTCGGCCAGCGCGGCGACGGCGGCGGCCGAGGTCGGGCGGGGGGCGTCGGCGATGCCGATTAGCGCCACCGCCCGCCCGCCGACGGCCACCCACACCACGGTCTGCCCGGCCGAGGCCATCTCCTCCCGCCGGCCTGCCAGCGCCCCCAGGTCGATGCCCTCGCGCTGCATCAGGCGGGTGTTCCCGACCGCCACCGTCCGGCCGTCCACCTGGGCCAGCGCGCCGTGACCCGGGACGTTCTCGAACCCCTCGGCGCGGGCGGCGGGAGCACCCAGGCCGTCCGCGTGCTTCACCACGGCCTCGGCCAGCGGGTGCTCCGACTCCCGCTCCACCGCGGCCGCCAGCCGCAGCACCTCCCGCTCTGGCAGGGCGTCGGCTACGACGCCGGTCACCTCCGGCTCTCCCTTGGTCAGGGTGCCGGTCTTGTCCATCACCACCGCGCTGATCCGGGCGGAGGTCTCCAGCGCCATGGCGTTCTTGAACAAGATGCCCCGTTTGGCGCCCAGGCCGGTGCCCACCATGATCGCTGTCGGGGTGGCCAGGCCCAGCGCGTCCGGGCAGGTGATCACGACCACGGTGATGGCGAACAGCATCGCCGTCGCCAGCGACCGCCCGGCGCCCAGCCAGGCCAGCAGGGTCACCGCGCCGCCGATCAGCGCCACGAACACCAGCCAGAACGCCGCCCGGTCGGCCAGCCGCTGCCCGGGGGCCTTAGAGTTCTGCGCTTCCTGCACCAGCTTGACGATCTGGGCCAGGGCGGTGTCGGCGCCGACCTTGGTGGCCCGCACCCGCAGCGTGCCGTTCTTGTTGATCGTGGCACCGATGACCGGCGAGCCGGGCGCCTTGGACACCGGCAGGCTCTCCCCGGTCACCACCGACTCGTCGACCTCGCTGCGGCCCTCCTCCACCACGCCGTCCACCGCGATCTTGTCGCCGGGCCGCACCAGCAGCAGGTCCCCGGCCACCACCTCGGCGGTGATGACCTCGACAACTTCGCCGTCCCTGATCACGGTGGCCCTGGGCGGGGCCAGATCCAGCAGGGACCGGATGGCGTCGTTCGCGCCGCCCCGCGCCCGCATCTCAAACCAGTGACCAAGCAGCACGAACGCGGCCAGCACCGAGGCGGCCTCGTAGAACGTGTCGCCACCGCCGGTAAGGGTCACCACCAGCGAATACAGCCATCCGGCGCCGATCGCGACCGCGACCAGCACCATCATGTCCAGGGTGCGGGCCCGCAGCGCCCGGACCGCGCCGTCGAAGAAGATCCACGCCGAGTAGAAGATCACCGGCAGGCTCAGCAGCAGCAGCCAGACATCGTCGCGCAGGCCGAACGGCGCCGCGGCCGTGAACCCCAGCACGGTGCGCCCGATCGGGGACCACAGCAGGATCGGCACCGACAGCACCGCCGCCACCAGGAAGCGGTTGCGCATGTCGGCGACCATGGCCTCCATCGACATGCCAGCCGCACCGCCGTGGCCCATCATCTCCTGGGCAGATGCCGCGTCCTCCCCGGCAGCCATCTCGTGCCCGCCGTGCTTCACTGCGCTGCCCGCCGGCCAGGGCGCGGCCGGCACCGCACCATGCCCGTCCACCGGGTCGGGCTCGGCCATCGGGTCGCAGACGTGGGAGGGCACCGACTGGCCAGCGCAGTGGTAGCCGCATTCCTCGACCCACCGCCGCAGCTCGGCGACCGAGGTCCGCGCGGTGTCGAAGGTGACCGTGGCGGTCTGCGACACCGGGTTGGCCTCCACCAGCCCGACTCCGGGCCGGCGGCCGAGCACCTGCTCCACGACCGCCTTCTCACTCGCCCAGCCCAGCCCGCCCACGTGCAAGACCGTCGTGGCGACCTTGCCGGCGGGCACCTGGCCGCTCTCGCCCGCCCGGGCATCGTATGCGTTCTCGTGGTGTGCCATGCCGCCCCTCCTAACCCTGGCCAGGCCGCCGTCGCCGTTCACACTCTCGACTCTATACCCCTGGGGGGTAGCGACTCCGGACGCAGGATTACGGGTTCAGGCGCCGGACGGTGCCGGTTACCGGATAGCCGCGCCCGGCGCGGCAGTGCCCGCCGCGGCGTACCGGTCTGGATCGGCGTCGAAGGCCGCGGCGCAGCCTGCCGAGCAGAAATACACGGTGTCCGCTCCGCTGCCGCGGGGTCCGGAGGATGTGGCGGGCTCCACGGTCATCCCGCATACCGGATCGGTTACCGGCACGACTTCAGCCTGGCCGGCGCCCGCGCTGCTGGGCGTCTCGATCTGCGGTTCGGCGTGAACCTGGCCGGCGGGCGGGAGCGGCGCCGGGTGGTAGCGGTGCAGCCGGTTGGCGTTGCCGACGACCGAAAGCGACGACAGCGCCATCGCCGCGGCTGCGATCATCGGGGACAGCCGGATCCCGGCGAGCGGGTACAAGATCCCGGCGGCGACCGGGATGCCGATGCTGTTGTAGGCCAGGGCGAAGACCAGGTTCTGCCGGATGTTGCGCATCGTGGCCCGGGACAGCGAGATGGCGGTGACCACCCCGCTCAGCGACCCGGTGATCAGGGTGATGTCGGCGGCCTCGATGGCCACGTCGGTGCCGGTGCCGATGGCCAGCCCGACGTCGGCGGCGGCCAGCGCCGGGGC
>WNFX01004756.1_pt1 | contig 13246 bp, 12 predicted proteins | sample 5400111 | NCBI WGS metagenome assembly WNFX01 (sample SAMN13153363, study PRJNA577476) | soil metagenome | isolation source: 40 cm soil or saprolite under grassland replicate 1 | place: USA:California | collected 2016-06-15
TCCTGCCATTCTGCGTCCTGGCCGGATCGATCGGAAAATTAAAGTCAATCGTCCGGACAAGCAGGGCGCGCGAGAAATTTACCGTATTTATCTCACCGACGACCTGCCTTACGATGGTGTGCTCGCGAAAGAAACTGATGGAATCGGTGCCTCGGTCGAGCGCTTGATCGAACGGTTTGTCGACTGGCAATTTACACGCCGCGATGAAAACAAGTTTCTTGAAGTGACCCTGCGCAGTGGACGTAAAGAAACGCTTTACCGGGGCGATCTCATCAGCGGCGCAATAATTGCGTCGATCGTCGAGCGCGCGAAGGCAATGGCGATTAAACGGGCGATCGCCACCCAACAGGAGGAAGGGATTCGGGAAGCGGATTTACAGCTCGCGTTCAATGCCGAGTACGTCGAGAACGACATCTTCCCAACGACCGACATCACCGAGGACTGGCTTAAGCTCATTGATTACGATCCGGAAAATGTAGTCAAGATTGCACCCGTAAGGCCGATCTCCGATGCCCGATTCCGCACGACATCTGGGGTGATCTAATTCTTGGCCGAAAAGGAATGAAACGCGTCTTCGGGCTCGAGACGGAATACGGCATCACCGTGAGCGGCGCGGAGAGTGTCGATGTTGTCGCCGAATCAATCGAGCTCGTGCGCTGTTACACCGAGCACGGCGCGCTCATGAAGTGGGATTATGAGTTGGAGGATCCACATCTCGATGCGCGCGGCTTTCGCGCCCGAGAACTGCTCCAGGACACCGATGAGTCCGCTTACTACGAGATTGATAAAAATCGCCCGCTGAGTTTCGAGGAAATAAAAAGCGACCTTGTGCTTTCAAATGGCGCCCGTTTTTACAACGACCACGCACATCCGGAATATTCCACTCCAGAATGCACGACGCTCCAGCAAATCATCGCGCAGGACAAGGCCGGCGAACGTATTCTCGCGGAGTGCGCGCGGCGGCGAAACCAGAAGCTACCGCCTGCGAATGAAGTCCGTCTTTACAAAAACAACACTGACTTTTTTGGGCATAGTTATGGCTGTCATGACAATTACCTGGTGAGTCGCGAGATTGCGTGGGACCGGATCGTCGCCGGTATCTTGCCGTTTCTCATCACGCGCCAAATCTTCGCCGGCGCCGGAAAGATGGGCATCGAAGCGGAGAGTGCATCAGGTGAGCCTGGGGTTTTTCAAATTTCACAGCGCGCAGATTTTTTCAGCGTGCTCGTGAGCATTGACACGATGAATCGCCGGCCACTGATCAACACGCGGGACGAACCGCACGTTGACGCTAGCCGTTATCGCCGGTTTCACGTCATCCTCGGCGACTCGAATATGAGTGAATGGGCTACGGCCATGAAGATCGGGACTACCTCTCTTATTCTCGATCTGATCGAGCACGGAGAAGGACCGCAACTGGAGATCGCCCAACCTGTCGACGCGAACAAAGCGATCAGCCGCGATCAAACTTACGATTGGATCATCGAATTGAAGGACGGCCGAAAGATTTCCGCGATCGATGTGCAACGTATTTATCTCAAGGCCGCGGCCGGCATCGATAGTGGCACGGATGAAGATCGACAATGGATTTTGGGGGAGTGGGAAAGTGTTCTTAACGATCTCGAGCGCGACGTCATGCTGGCACGCGACCGCGTCGATTGGGTCGCGAAAAAGCTCCTGCTTAACGCGTTGCAGGAAGAAGAAAAACTTTCCTTGAGCGATCCGTGGCTGCAGTCGATCGATCTCGAATATCACAGCGTCGATCTTGAGCGCGGGCTGTATTATGAGCTTATCCGGCAGGGAACGATGCGCCGGGTTGTGACCGAAGAAGATATTAAGAGATCGATCTTCAATCCGCCGGAAACCACACGCGCATTTTTTCGTGGCCGTTCGGTTGCGCGCTTTAACGACGAGATTTCCTCAATCCAGTGGGATGAAATCGTCTTTGCCAACCACTTGCAGACACGTCGGGTTGTTTTGCCCGAAGCTTCATCGGATGCGAGACTCAGCGCGCTAAATCACGCTGCCCGCAACGGCAAAGATTTCAGCGAATTCATTCGCGCGATTGGCGTGATCGGCTAATCGCCAGGTTCGCAGTGCAGTGCAGATCAAAAAATGGAATTCACTCCCACTCAATCGTGCTTGGCGGTTTACTTGAAATATCGTAGCAGACGCGATTGACGCCTTTGACTTCGTTGCTGATTCGAGCCGAGATACGCGCGAGCAATTCATAAGGAAGGCGGACCCAATCCGCGGTCATGCCATCCTGACTTTCGACGATACGAAGCACGACCGTGTTTTCGTAAGTGCGCTGATCGCCCATGACGCCGACCGAGCGGACCGGCAGCAGCACCGCGAAGGATTGCCAGACGCGGTAATACCAATCTGAAGATTCCATCTCGCTCACAACGATCGTGTCCGCTTCCCGCAGGATCGACAATCGCTCGGGCGTCACTTCGCCGAGAATCCGAACCGCAAGACCCGGCCCCGGAAATGGCTGACGATAGACAATCTCTTTTGGCAAACCAAGCTGTAAACCAGCCTGGCGCACTTCGTCTTTGAATAACTGGCGTACCGGTTCGACGAGCTCAAAGTGCATTTTTTCGGGCAACCCGCCGACGTTATGATGACTCTTAATCACTTGCGCGGGGTTTCCCTCGATCGACACGCTCTCGATGACGTCTGGATAAAGAGTGCCCTGGGCGAGAAACTTGTAACCGCCGTGTCCGTCCCTGGACGAACTCGATGCGGTGAGCTTGCGCGCGCCATTGTTTCGATCTTCCTCGAGCAACTCCTCGGTCGCGTGCTGAAATACTTTGATGAATTCGTTGCCGATGATTTTGCGTTTTGTTTCGGGATCGGTTACGCCTTTGAGCAGCGCGAGAAAACGTTCGCTCGCATCCACATATTTCAGGCGCACATGAAAATTTTCGCCGAAAACACGCTGGACGATTTCTTCCTCCCGCGAGCGGAGGAGACCATTGTTGACGAAAATGCAGGTGAGCTGATCCCCGATCGCCTTGTGCAAGAGCGCAGCGGTCACGGACGAATCGACCCCGCCGCTCAAACCGAGCACGACTTTTTGATCGCCGACCTGCTTCCTAACGCGCGCACACGCCTCTTCGATGAACGAACCCATCGTCCAGTCCATCGTGCAGTGGCAGATGTGATAGACGAAATTCTGCAGAATCTCCTTTCCCCGCGGCGTATGCGCGACTTCCGGATGAAATTGCAGCCCGTAAAGCTTGCGTTGTGGATCTTCCACCGCTGCAAAGTTGGAGCTCTCCGTTCTCCCGGCAGCGCGAAATCCCTTCGGCAGCGCCGTCACCTCATCGCCATGACTGTTCCAGACATCGATCTGCGGGCCGAGTCCACCTAGTAGTTGCGAGCCGTTTGCGATGTGCAACGTCCCGGCGCCGTATTCGCGTCGCCCGGTGAACACGACCTGGCCGCCGAGGTGATGTGCCATCAGCATCAAGCCGTAACAAATGCCGAGCACTGGAATGCCCAGCGAAAAGATTTCCGGATCGAGACGTGGTGCACCTTTGTCGTAAACGCTTGCCGGACCTCCGGAAAGAATGAGTCCGCTGGGTTTTAGCTTCGCGATTTCAGCCGCCGGTGTGTCAAAGCGAACGATCTCAGAATAAACCTGGAGTTCACGAATGCGCCGGGCAATGACTTGGGTGTACTGCGAACCGAAATCGAGAATGAGAATTCTTGAATGCGCTGATGGGGCCGAAGTTTTCACGCGCTACGGGTGGGTTTGCGGCACGCCGTGCTCTGCCGCGGGATCCGTGGACGATCGCTCGAGTGGCCCAAGCGTTCCCTGGCCGGTGACGCCACGTTGAAACTGTCCTCCTACTTCTTCCGTGCTGCGTTGCTCGATCGGATCAGCACAGCCGCCCACGATCAACATCCATGCGATCAGGAACAAGATCGCCATGCGTCTCATCTACTTATTTTAGAAAGCAGGCGTTCCATTGCAAGAGCGCTGGATCGTTGAACGGTTGAGGCGATCAAGCGCTGAAGCGTTCCAGAGGTCACACTGGTGGTTGGCGTTTTAACGCTTTAACGTTTCAACTCTTTAACGCGCCATGATTGAGCCTGATCTTTTACTGCAAGGTTATCGGCTCGGCGTTTTTCCGATGGCGATGGAAGACGGCTCTATCGGGTGGTTCTCGCCCGATCCGCGCGCGATCATTCCCCTGGAACATTTTCATGTGCCGCACGCATTGGGACGGGTCCTGCGAAAACAACTTTTCGAAATCAAGATCGACACTCGCTTTTTGGAGGTAATCGAGGGCTGCGCGAGACGTGAAGATACCTGGATCAACCGTGAAATTATGGAGAGCTACACTCAATTGCACAAGCTGGGTTATGCGCATTCCGTCGAAGCTTGGAGAGAAGGCAAACTCGCTGGAGGACTTTATGGGATCGCGGTCGGCGGCGCTTTTTTTGGTGAATCGATGTTTCATCGCGAAACAGACGCATCCAAGATTGCCCTCGCGGCGCTGGTACAACATTTGCGCGCGAGAAAATTCGCGTTGCTTGATACCCAATGGCTTACGCCGCATCTGCAGCAATTTGGCGGGATCGAGATTTCGCGGAATCACTATCTGCGACTTTTGAGGAGCGCAATAGAATTGCCGCGAAAATTTGTTTAGCTGCGTGTCACCAGCGGGGGCCAAAATTTCGGACGGCATTGTAGACGACGGTCTGTCGGAAGCCAGACGCACCGACTGCTGCCATTGCTTCACGCAGGACGCGATCGGCCATTTCGCGGTCCACCCGTTTTTGTGGGAGCTGCTGCGCGCTGAGATCGCCCTTTTGCTTGTAAATGTAATCGTGGACGACGCTCGGGTAAGAAATGTCGTAATCATCTGGCGAGAGCCACCACCAGACCGCTCGCGGGATGGATCCCAAGTCAGTCAGGAAATCCTTTGGTACCTCGATAATCCCGCCGAGAAGCGTGCTTCGATATTGTAGCGGCGTAATGAGTTCAAAATAGGGGCAGTTGGCGTTTCCGGTCGCGGCAATGGCCTCTTGGCGGCTCAGGCACCAGAGATTCAGTTCACTGAGGAATTGATCGCTCATGCAAGCGAGCGTGAGACGATTCTGTCCGCTGCACAAGACGATTAATAGAGGCAACGGAACAGAATACTTGCTTCGTTGTTGCTCAGCTGCGCGAATTTTGCATAGTGAACGCCCGGCTTTCACCTGCGATTGTCGATCTTACGGCTGGGTAGCTCAGTTGGCAGAGCAGTGGACTGAAAATCCACGTGTCGGCGGTTCGATTCCGCCCCCAGCCATCTTTCGGCGAGGATTTAATTGCAGAAAAAAGGCCAGTCATTCATTCTGGCGACATGGCTGACCAACAAGCACCGCCGCCGTTGCCCAAATCGCAGCCTTCGTTTACGCGCCGCAACAGGACGATCATAAAGTTGCTCGGGGTCGGCGCTCTCGTCCTGGTGTTGTTGATTCCGCTAATGATGATTACCGGCGTGTTGAGCGATCGACTTTCGCGTCGGAATGAAGCGGTAGCTGACATTACTTCGTCGTGGGGCAAGGAACAAAATGTAATCGGGCCGGCGCTGGGGATTCCTTATCAATACAAATTTAAGGCCGTGAAGGAAATGCCCGCGCCTGACGGCAAGATGGAGCGACGCGAGGTGGAGGAAACTGCGACTGCAACGGCATATTTCCTGCCAGAAAAGCTGAATATTACCGGCGACGTGCAGACACAGAAATTGCACCGCGGGATTTACGAAGCCGTAGTTTTCCGTGCGCAGGTGACGTTATCTGGAAAATTCGCGCCGCCCGATTTCGGTCCGCTCAAGATCGACATGAAGGATGTGCAATGGAAGGACTCGTTCGTGACGATCGCGGTGAACGATCTGCGTGGAACGCGCGCAGGACTCGTACTCGATTGGGGCGGAACGAAGCGCCCGATGCTGCCGGGATCGCAAGTGCCTGGTTATACAACCGGCGCGACCGCGGCGATCGGCGGCGATCAACCGATCGGGAGTGAAGTGGAATTTTCGATCCCGCTCGATTTCAACGGCAGCGATGGAGTGTTCTTCGCACCGTTTGGCGTGCAAAACGAAGCGACATTGAAATCGAATTGGCCTGACCCCGCGTTTCGCGGCGCGTTCCTGCCGGCGGAACGATCGGTCCGGACGGACGGATTCAACGCGACATGGAGAGTTTCGTATTATGGTCGCGATTATCCGCAGTCGTGGACGAGTCGCGGCGGCAACGAGCGCTTCAATATTCAATCGGTAACGAACTCAAGATTCGGCGCGAATTTCTTGTCGATCCTGGACGCGTATCGTTACGTGGAGCGGTCGATCAAGTACGGCGTGCTCTTTCTCGTGCTTGTCTTCACAACTTTCTTTCTCTTCGAGGTCACGGCGCGACAAAAGATTCATCCGTTCCAATATCTGATGGTCGGTGCGGCGCTTTGCTTGTTTTATCTGCTGCTCTTGTCGATTTCGGAATTTATCGGCTTTAGTGGGGCGTATCTGATCGCGGCAGTTACATCGACGATGTTGATTACGTGGTATTGCCGCTTTTTTCTCGGCGGAGGCGTGCGCACCCTAATGATCGGCGCCGGATTGGCGGGCGTTTACACGTTTCTTTACATTACGTTGCGGCAGCAGGATTACGCCCTGCTCATGGGCGCAATCGCGCTCTTTATCGTGTTGGCAATCGTGATGTACGTGACGCGCAAAGTGGATTGGTACGCGCGCGATGCCGGATAACGCAGGTCGAAGGAGATGAACCTCGCGATGGCGAAGCGGCATCGCCCGGCGCGTCAGACGCGTGGCTACGAGAATGCGCTAAACAGTTGCGTCCTTCGCAAACGCCGAAACGTTAGTGATGGCGATAATCAACATCGGCAAAGCGAGGGAATGGTTTGAAGTCTTGCAAACGAGTGAGCGCAGCCAAGCCGCGATGATGACGCTCGCGCCGGGGGATACGACCGGCGCCAGAGCCGAAGCCCACGAGAAAAGTGATCAGGTCCTGTTGATGTTAGATGGTGAATTGACGGGTGAAGTTGGTGATCAACATTCGAATTCAAAGAAAGGCGACATGATTATCATTCCGGCGGGGGTGAAACATCGGTTTGTGAATCACGCCGCGAAACCAGCCGTGACTTTTAACGTGTATTCGCCACCGGCTTATCCAAACGGCTGAGACGACGCAAGCTCCGACAGATAAATCACGACTGTGCCCATTTCGTTTCGCGGTAGATTCTATAGCGGCCTCGTTGCCGCACTTTTGGTCGGACTATTTCTGATCTGGCTTTGGCGGCCGGAGCGTCAGGTCAATCGTCATACCGAGAATTTTTTTCACGCCATCGAACACAAAAACTGGGCCGGCGCGGCGGATTTTATCGGCAGTGATTATCACGATCAGTGGGGCAACGATCACGCGCGCGTTCTTGAACGCATGCATGAAGGTTTTCGATATGTGCGAGGTATTAAAGTAAGCACATTCAGCGTAACCGTGCGGGTCGAACGACGTCGCGCGGAATGGACGGGTAGAATTTGGATCAATGGCGACGGGGGCGAAATTGCGGAGTCACTGAAAGAGCGCGTCAATTCGCTGCCCACGCCGTTCCTGCTTGAGTGGCATCGCCTTTCTGGAAAACCCTGGGATTGGAAGCTCGTCCGCGTCAGCAATTCCAGCCTCGAAATCCCAGCTGATTTGGATTAAAAGATCGACAATCGCGACACATGGCAGGACGAGTGTCGTTTCGTCCCAATCGTTATTTGCCAAGCGCGTTGCGCAATTCCTTCTTGGCCGATTCGACTTCACGGGACGTTTTCTGGCAAAGCAAGATGGCGCGGAGCTTTTCTCCCTGATAATAGCGCGCGATGAATTTTTTCTTCGCGTAGATCCCGGAAAGATCGACCCGAGTTGGCTGGGCGCTAAAGTCGCCGACAAAACCCATGCGCAAGTCAAACATCTCCGTCCAAAAGTACGGAATTTGCTCGTAGCGGATCCGTTTTTTACCGGTCATATTCGCGCCGGCGATCAGCCCCTGGTCCCGCGCGTTGTCCCAATGCGTCTGGCGCCGTACGCCGCCCATCACCCGATCTGGATAAAATGCGAGGTCGCCGATTGCGTAGATTCCTTTTTCCTCTGTCTCGAGATAGTCCGTGACCGGCGATCCGTGCGGTCCGGCCAGCGGCGTGTTACGAACCAGATCGAGATTCGGCTCTGCGCCACAGGCGACCACGGCAAGACCTGCTGGCACCCGGTTGCCGCTTTTTGTTTGGATATTGCGAAGGATGGTTTTTCCTTCAAAACCATTAAGACTTTCGCCCATCAACATCGTAACGCCGTGTTTTGCGAAATATTCCGTGAGCCATCCGCCCGTTTCAGCATCAATATATCGATTCAATAAATAAGGATCGCGATGCATGATGGTGACCTTCAGTTTCATTGTGCGCAAACTCGCAGCCGCCTCGCACGCGAGCAGTCCACCACCAACGACCATGACGGTCTTCTCCAGGTTCGCCATCTCGCGCAAGGCCAGTGCGTCACGAATTGTCCGCAGGTAAATCACATTGCCGAGACCGACGCCGGCAACCGGTGGTCGTACCGGGCGGCTGCCCATGGCGAGGCAGGCTTTGTTGAATTCAATGCTTTCGCCGTTCGCGAGCACAGCCAGACGCCGGTCGATGTTGAATTGGGTCACAACCGTGCCGAATCGCGTCTCGATCTTGTGCGCTTGATACCAGTGTTCATTCGGTTCCTGTAATTTTTTAAGCTGCGGGTTCTTTTCGCGCAGAAAACTCTTCGAGAGAATCCAGCGCTTGTAGGGAGGAAATACCTCCGCGCTAACGAGCGTGACGCTCCCGCGTTTGTCGTGGCGTCGAATTCCTTCGCAGGCGCTGGCTCCGCCAATTCCACCGCCGATAATGAGATAGTCGCGCCGAATCATTTGCGAAAAGTCGCACGATAGATAATTAACTCGGCGGCTGGCGAGGGAAAAATTTCGGCGCTGGCGCACCGGAATGTCAAAAGGGTTAAAAAAGTTACATCGTTAAAAAGGGTACTTCCAACGCTACCTATGTAACTTTTGTAACGTTGTAACCCTTTTAACTTTTAAACTCTGTTCACAGCACCGCCCGGCAGATTACGACCGAAGCGATCACGCCTGTTAGATCGGCCAGCAAACCCGCCGGGATCGCGTGCCGTGTTTGTTTGATTCCTACGGCACCGAAATAAACCGCTGCCACGTAAAACGTGGTCTCGGTGCTCCCATAAATCGTCGCCGCCGTCAGGCTGACGACATTGTCAGGCCCGAGCCGATGAACAATGTCGGTCAACAGCGCGAGCGTTGCGCTTCCACTCAGTGGTCTCATTAACGCAAGCGGGAGAAGGTCGGTTGGAAAATGCAGTGGAGACAATACTGGTGAAAGTAGGCGACTCAGCAGGTCGATCCCGCCCGCACCTTTAAACATCCCGATCGCCACCAGCATCGTCACGAGAAAAGGAATGATCTTCAGAATCACGCCAAAGCCTTCTTTCGCGCCCTCGACAAATTCTTCGTAAACTTTTACTCCGCGTGTGGCAGCATAGAGGGGGAAAAAACTGAGCAGAAAAGGGATCGCCAGGATCGACAGGGTATTCACGCAGCGAACAAAAATATTCTGCGCGGTCGTATCGGGCGCCATTGTGAAACCAAACAAGTTTGGCGCGACCTTCCGAACGAAGAGCACGACAAACAAAACAGTAAGAATGCCGAGCGCAATCGACCCGTAGATCGATACTCTATGGGGAGGGAGTTCCGCGACAGGCGTCTCTTCGGGCAACTCGGTTGTCGACTGTGGTACTGAACGGTGCCGCGAATCATCGGTTATTACAGGTGTTGGGCGGCTCGGCTGAAAGATCGACAATTTCTCCAGCAGCTTGACCGAGATGATCGCCACGCTTGCGGCGCACAATGTCGCGAGGAGTGCCGTGCCGACAATTGCCGTCGGTCGGGTCGACCCGGAAGCGGCGAGAATCGCGATTGCCGTGGCGGGAATCAATTGCACGGAGCTCGTGTTAATCGCCAGGAACGTACACATCGCGTTCGTTGCCACGCCGGGACGCGGGTTGAGCGTTTCGAGATCGCGCATCGCGCGCAACCCGAGTGGTGTGGCGGCGTTGCCAAGACCAAGCATATTTGCGGACATGTTCATCACCATTGAACCCACTGCCGGGTGATCTGGTGGAACCTCCGGGAAGAGTCGCCGCATGATCGGGCGAAGGCCGCGCGCGATCCGCTGCACCAAGCCAGCGCGCTCCGCCAGGCGCATTACGCCCAGCCACAACGCCATGATGCCGATCAGACCAAGCGCGATCATGACGGCCGTTTTCGCGCCGTCGAATGCGCCCGCGGTCACATCTTTTAAGCGATCGTTCCAGCCGCCGATTGCGACTGCCAGCAAAACGAGCGCGAGCCAGATATAATTGAGCACGGCTTTTCTTGTAGCTGCGGTCTTCCACATCGGCCAGCCGATATTGTTATTGCGTTATCGATCTTTCTTTCGACAGACTGGCCACGCGATGAATGAATCCATCACTCAAATTAAGGACATGACGGCGAATCCGGCTCCGCTGGGGCTGCTCGGCTTTGGCATGACGACGGTGTTGCTGAACCTGCACAACGCCGGCCTTTACGAACTTAACAGCATGGTTCTGGCGATGGGCATCTGTTACGGTGGCGCCGCGCAAATCGTCGCCGGCATTATGGAATGGAGGAAAGGCAACACCTTCGCCACTACCGCGTTCATTTCCTACGGCTTGTTCTGGCTATCGCTAGTAGCGCTGATTGTCCTGGCAAAACTGGGTTGGGGCGCAGCATCCGACGAGAAGGCAATGGCCGCGTATCTTGCCATGTGGGGATTGTTCACCGCCGTCATGTTTATCGGCACGTTGCGGCTAAACCGCGCGCTGCAAGTCGTCTTTGGTTCGCTGACGATTCTTTTCTTTCTGCTCGCCATCGGCGATTTCACTGGCGCCAGCGCCGGCTTCAAACATGCCACCGGTTACGAAGGAATCTTCTGCGGATTCTCCGCGATCTACGCCGGACTCGCGCAGGTGCTCAATGAAGTGTTCGGCAAAATCGTGCTCCCGCTCGGCCTGGTGAAGAAATAATCAGGTGGATTCTTCATCACCACGAAGATCACGAAGAACACGAAGATGGAATTTGATGAGTTGTCGCAAAACGCGATCGGATACGCAATCGAAGTTCATGGCAACCTCGGACCGGGCTTACTCGAATCCACCTACCGGCAGTGCCTAGTTTGTGAGTTCTCGCATGCGCGCATTCCGTTTCAGATGGAGTTGCCGCTGCCCGTTCGTTACAAAGATCTCCTGCTCGATTGCGGCTATCGGATCGACTTGCTCGTACGTGGCGATCTCATCGTCGAAATAAAAAGAGTCGAAACGCTTCTTCCAATCCATCAAGCACAAATTCTTACGTACATGCGACTCTCCAAGGTGTCGCTTGGCTTGCTTATCAATTTCAACGTCACAAAGCTGCAAAACGGTATCAAACGTTTTGTTCTGTGATTCTTCGTGCTCTTCGTGTCCTTCGTGGTGCTTAGACCCTGCTTTTCAATAAACTCGCCGCCAGTTTCAACGCCGATTCACTTTTCCCGCCAAGCATGCGCGCGATTTCTTCGCGACGGGCTTTCGCTGTAACCTCGCGCAGATTCGAAAAAGTACGGCCGCGGACGACTTCTTTTGTCACAACAAAGTGCGAAGTGGCAGTTGCGGCCACTTGGGGAAGGTGAGTGATGCAAACCACTTGATGATCGCGACCCAATGTTTGCATCTTTGCTCCGACCGCATGCGCGATCTCGCCACCGACGTTAGTGTCGATCTCATCGAACACGAGTAACGGGACGGCGTCGTGCGCAGCCAGCGCGGATTTGATCGCGAGCATCAAGCGCGAGATTTCGCCGCTCGAGGCGATCGCGCGCAGCGGCTTCAACGGTTCGCCTGGGTTCGGCGAGAAAAGTAATTCCACAGAGTCGAAGCCATTCGGGCGTGGTTCATCAAGGGCAGCCAGTTCGACCTCAAACTCCGACTGGCGAAATCCAAGGTCGCTAAGATTGCGCCGGATGTTCTCGGAAAGTTTGGGTGCCGCTTTGAACCGCAATTTGCGCATTTCTTCGCCGCTCAGGTTCATTTGGGCGCGGATCCTTTTAATTTCGCTAGCCAGACGCTCAAGTTCGACCTCTCGTCCTTCGATCTTTTGCATGCGCTCAGCGGCGCGTTCTCCGAAGGCAATTACTTCGGGGATCGAGCCGCCATACTTGCGCTTCAAGGTTTCGAAAAGGGAAACGCGCTGCTCAAGCGCAGAAAGCTGCGCCGGATCGAGATCGAGCTTTTCCACGTATTGCGAGAGCGAGCGCGCAATTTCGGAAAGTTCGACAATTGCGGTCGCGTGCGCGGAGGAAAATCGCGAAATCGAGTCGTCGATTTTTTCCAGCTCGCGAAGGAGTCGCTGCGTTTCCGCCAGTTGCGAGAGAACGGAGCCGTCTGCTTCGGAGAGCTTGTTCGCGATTGTGCTGGCCAGTTCGATGAGTCGCTGGCTGTTGCTGGCAAGCTTGTAGCGGCTCTCGATTTCCTCTTCCTCGTCGGCGACGAGGTTTGCCGCTGCAATTTCGTTAATCTGATGACGAAGCAGATCAAGCTCCTGTTCGCGCGCCGTCTCTGCGGTATTGAGCGCGACATGTTCGGCAACCAGCGTTTGCAGTTGCCGGTAATATTTTCGGTATTCCCCCAGTTGATCCTGGGCGCGGGCAAAGGAATCGAGCAGGCCCAGTTGCTTGTCGGGTGAAAGCAGAGATTGGTGGTCGTGCGGGCCGTGAAGATCGACAAGTTCGTCTCCGAGATTTTTCAAGATCGACAAGGTGGTAGGCGAGCCGTTGATGAACTGCCGTTTTGCGCCACTTGCAGAAAGTGTGCGCTTGATGATCAGATCGCCTTCACAAGGTTCAACGCCCGCTCCGACAAGCCGCGGATTTAATTTTTCGAGATCGTCTCCGCTAAAAGCGGCTTCTACCGCGCAAAGGTCGGCCCCGGTCCGAATGAGCGATTTGTCCGCGCGTTCGCCAAGTAAAAGTTGGAGCGCGCCGATAATGATCGATTTGCCGGCGCCGGTTTCTCCGGTGACGGCGACGAAACCTGGTGCAATCTGCCACTCGAGCTCTTCCACGAGCGCGAGATTCTTTAT
>WNFX01010654.1_pt1 | contig 13246 bp, 14 predicted proteins | sample 5400111 | NCBI WGS metagenome assembly WNFX01 (sample SAMN13153363, study PRJNA577476) | soil metagenome | isolation source: 40 cm soil or saprolite under grassland replicate 1 | place: USA:California | collected 2016-06-15
ATGCAGAACTGCGTCTGGATGAATTCGGCCCCGGCTTCCATCTTCGAGAGCAGGCCGTTGGGACGCCAGTCGCGGGCAGGATCGACGGGCAACTCCGCCGCGCCCAGCACGAATCTCACTGCGCCCTTGATCACGGTGCCCGAAGGAAGACGGTGCTCCGAGCGCATTTGTTGCGCCGTCGCGAGCAAGGCCGTCGTATCCAGGTCGAAAACGGGCTTCGTGTCCGGCTGATCCCCGAGCGTCGGGTCGTCGCCGCGCAGCGCGAGAATATTGCGTATGCCGAGCGCCGCGGCGCCGAGGAGCTCGGCCTGCAGCGCAATGCGGTTGCGGTCGCGACAGGTGATCTGAAGAACGGGCTCGACACCGCTTCGCACCAGGAAGTGCGCCGCCGCGAGGCTGGACATGTGAGCTTTCGATCCCGCGCCGTCGGTCACATTGACCGCGGTGACGAGCCCGCGCAACGCGAGCGCGTGATCGATGAATTCGGCGGGATCGGTCGACACCGGCGGAGAAAGCTCGGCGGTGACGACGAAACTTCCGTCCTGCAGGTGCCTTTGCAGCTCGCTGATGGCGCTATTCGATGACTGTTCCTTCGCCGCCAAGTCCATTCTTCGCGTCCCGTCGTAGCTGCGAGTGTAGCACGCCGCGCATCACCTTCCGCCCTGTCTCTCCGCCTCGACTCTTCTCATGAATTTCGGCGCCTGTTCCCGCAGGCGATCGTCCGTCATGCGCCCGCTTCTGGTCATGTAGTCGTAGGCGAGCCGCCAGGGCGGTTCGCGCATCTTTTCCGGAAAGCGCTCGTACCAGTAGGAGCTCGCGTTCGCCGCGGCGAGCAGCTTTTCCACGACAGGCCTGCGCTCGCGCTCGAACGCCGCGAGCGCGCGCGGCACGTCCTCGCCCGCCTCGCCGAACGCCCGGTCGAGCGCGATTGCGTCCTCGAACGCGAGGCGGGTTCCCGAGCCAATCGAGAAATGCACGGTGCGCAGCGCGTCGCCGATCAGGACAAACCTTCCCGAGAACCAGTGCCGGTTCGATAGCAGCGGAAACTGCCGCCACAGCGACTTGTTCGAGACCAGAGGACGCCCGGCCAGATCCGGCGCGAAGACGCGCTCGCAGTACGCGCGCGACTGGGCGTCATCCATCCGGCCGAGCGCCGCCCTTTTCCAGGTGGCCTCATCGCATTCGACGACGAAGGTGCTCATGGCGGGGGCGTGGCGGTAATGATGGGCGACGAAGGCACCGTCCGCGTTGCTGCGGAAGGTGAGCGTGAGGCAATCGAAGCGCTGCGTCGTGCCGTACCACGCGAAGCGGTTGGTGAGCAGCTCGATCTTCGGCTGGAACCGGGATCGCAGCGCCGCACGCACGAGCGAATTCGATCCGTCGGCGCCCACCACGACGTCCGCGCCTGCGAGCTCGTCGGGCGCCGTCACGGTGCGGCCATACTCGACCCTCACGCCCGCGTCACGGCACAGCTTTCGCAGGATTTCCTGGAGCGCAAGGCGCCCGATGGCGGAAAAGCCGTTGCCGTCGATGTCCACGCGCTCGTCGCGGTGCACGATGCGCTGCATCGGCCAGCGTTCCATCGCCGCCTGAATGGTGTTCGAGAGCCGCGGCTCATCGCGCTCGAGAAACGCGAGCGCGCCGTGGGAGAACACGACCCCGAATCCGTAGGTTGCCCCTTCGGGATTCTGCTCGGCGACCTCGACCCGCCAGGAAGGATGGCGGCGCTTGGCGAGCAGCGCGAAGAGCAGACCCGCCGGTCCGGCCCCGATTACGGCGACGCGCATTTCATGACTGCGTCATAGTTCACGAGATCCCAGGGGGCTTGTTCAGGCGCGATTTGAAGCTTATACTGCACCGTAAGAATCGCTCGTAATTTATTGATTCTCCATGAAAGCAAAGATGAACGCTGTAGCCCATAAGCGACACAGGATGAGCCACTCCGGGCCGCTATCCTACGCCGGTCGGCTGCTCCTCATCGCCCTGCCCATGCTCGCGCTGACCTACGCGATCTTCGGCGACGCATGGGCCCCCACCCTGCCTTCGCTGCCGCTCACGTTCACGATCCTGCCGTTCGTGATCTGGACGGCTCTGCGCTTCGGGTGGCGCGAGGTGACCGCGCTGAATGCGCTGGTGTGTATCATCGCCGTGTGGGACACGATCGAGGGACGCGGGCCGTTCGCATCGGCGCCGCTCGGTACCTCGCTCTTGCTGCTGCTCGCGTTCTTGGGCACCGTGGTTTTCACGGGACTCGTGCTGAACACCGTCGTCCGCGAGCGCGGCCGGGCCTTCGAGGCGCTCGCACAGGCCTTGAAGACCCTCAAGGAGGAGGCGATCCGGGATCCCCTGACCAATCTCTACAACCGGCGCTTTCTGCGGGACTATTTGTCACGCGAGCTGCTGCGCGCCGCGCGCGAAGGCATCCGTGTCGCGGTGATCATGATCGACCTGGACCGCTTCAAGCGGGTGAACGACACCGCGGGACACGCCGCCGGCGATTTCGTGCTCACGGAAATCGCGACGCTGCTCAAACGCCATATCCGGGGCACTGACATCGCCTGCCGCTACGGAGGCGAGGAGTTCACGCTGGTGCTTCCCAGCGCCACCCTCCAGAGCGCGCGCAGCAGGGGCGAGGCGATTTGCTCGGCGATCAGGGAGGAAGGCGTCCAACTCATGGGCGTCACCGCATCGCTGGGCGTGGCGATTTTCCCCGATCACGCCGCCGAGCCCGAGTCCTTGCTCCGCGCCGCCGACAAGGCGCTCTACGACGCGAAAGGCCGGGGGCGCAACCAAGTCAGGATTTTCGCGCGCGGAACCGCCAGGATTTCCTCGTTTCGCGCCAAGACCGCCAAGCGCGCGCACGCATGAAGGGTCCCGGAAGGGACCTGCTTGCATCCGGAAACGGATGCTTCTAGCATTCCTTCACGGCCCGCACGTTCCCGGGCCGCGTTCGAAGGGGAGATTCCATGCAACCTGACATTCATCTGAACTACTGGGCGATTCTCGTCGCGGTGGCCGCCACGATGGTGCTCGGCTTTCTCTGGTACGGCCCGATCCTCGGCAAGGCGTGGATGAAGGAGATGGGCATCCCGGCCGGCAGCAAGCCCGACCCAAAGGTCATGCGGCGCGGCTTGATCCTGATGGCGATCGGCTCGTTCCTCACCGTGTTCGTGCTCGCGCACACCGGCGAGGTGTGGCGGCCTTCCGTGTGGAAGGCTGGAGCCGACGGCTCGGCCGCGTTCTACGGCTTCTCCACCGGCTTTTGGACCTGGATCGGCTTCTACGTGCCCTTGCTTCTCGGCGGAGTGTCCTGGGAGAACAGATCCTGGAAGCTGTTCTGCATCAACGCCGCGTACTACTTCGTGATGCTGCAGATGGTCGCAATGATCCTCGCGTTCTGGCGCTAAAGGCGAGAGCCTCACTCGCGGGTAAAGTCCAGCCGCGTATCGACGAGCACGCCAAAGAGCTTGATCGGCTCGCGGCGCGGGATTTCCAGCGGCGGCAGCTCTTCCGCGTCGATCGCGACGCCCATCTCGGTCGCAAGGTCCATCAGAGTCTCCGAGAGCACGAACTCGCCCGCGCGCGCGCGGTGCAGCAGGCGGTTGGCGATACTCACGCAATCGCCGAAAACGAAGAGCTGTTCGGGCGTGGGGCTTTCCTTCGCGAATCCGATTACGGCGTCCCCGCAGTGCAGTCCCTGCGACACCGCCGCGCGGATGCCGAAATCGCGCCGCCACGCCTCGGCGAGCGTCGCAAATCCGGCCTGGATTTCCTGCGCCGCCTCGACCGCGTGCTGAGCGTCGTCCTTTCCGGTGAAGGTCGCCATCACGGTGTCGCTGAGGATGTCCACCACGGCGCCCTCGTGCGCCTCGACCGCCTTGGCCACCAAGGACACGAATTCGCCCACGCGCGCGAGGACGATCGCCGGATCGAGCATGTCCGACATGCCGGTAAACCCGCGCATCTCCGCGAACAGGATCACCAGCGGAGAGCGTTCGGGCTTGTCCGCCTCGCTAACCGCCACCTCGTACTCTCCGCTCTCGCTTCGCGTTCAACCGGGGCCCCCTCGCAAGTATATGCATATTATTCAAATGTCATTAGTTCAAGCCGCCGGGCGGAGTATAATTTTTTCATCCCCGTACGTTCAACGGGAATTCTCAAATTCTCAACTCAGGACCGGAAACGCGCAATCGCGGCGCCCGGACGTTCCGGCCCGCCACCAAGACGGAGGTCAAAATGGCCGTTCGCATAGGCGACGAAGCACCGGACTTCACGGCAGAAACCACCGAAGGAAAGATCCGCTTCCACGAATGGATCGGAGACAAATGGGCGATCCTTTTCTCGCATCCGAAGGATTTCACACCGGTGTGCACCACCGAACTCGGCTACATGGCGAAGTTGAAGCCCGAGTTCGACAAGAGGAACACCAAAATCATCGGGCTTTCGATCGATCCGGTAAGCGACCACAACAAATGGGTCAACGACATCAAGGAAACTCAAGGGACCGCAGTCAACTATCCGATGATCGGCGACCCGGACCTGCACGTCGCGAAGCTCTACGACATGATCCATCCCAACGCGAGCGGCGGCAAACGCACCGCGGCGGACAACGCCACGATCCGCTCGGTATTCATGATCGGCCCCGACAAGAAGGTGAAGGCGATGCTCGTCTATCCGATGAGCGCGGGTAGAAATTTCGACGAGGTTCTCCGCCTGCTCGATTCACTGCAGCTGAACGCAAAACACGCGGTGGCGACGCCGGTGAACTGGAAGCCGGGCCAGGACGTGATCATACCGACCTCGGTGTCCGACGAGGAAGCGAAGAAAAAGTACCCGCAAGGCTTCAAGACGCACAAGCCGTATCTGCGGACCGTGGCACAACCGAAGTAGCTTGAACGAGTACGGGAATCCAGCGGCCGCGGCCGGAGCGCTGCACCTCGGCGAGCTCATCGTGCGGCGCATGGGTTTCGGCGCAATGCGCGTGACCACCGACGGCAGCGACATCTGGGGCCCGCCGGCCGATCCGCGCACGGCGAAGCTCCTGCTGCATCGGGCGCTTGAGCTCGGAATCAATTTCTTCGACACCGCCGACAGCTACGGGCCTCACGCTTCCGAATCCTTCATCGCGGAAACCCTGTATCCCTACCCGGAAGGCCTCGTCATCGGCACCAAGGGCGGGGTCGTGCGACCGAGCAGGCGCCGCTGGGACCCGGACGGCCGCCCCGAGCATCTGCGCAGGGCGTTGGACGGGAGCTTGAAGCGCTTGAGGCTCGAGCGCATCGACCTCTATCAGCTTCACGCCCCGGATCCGCAGGTACCCTTCGCCGACTCGGTGGGCGTGCTCGCCGAGGCCCGGCGCGCCGGCAAGATCCGGCACCTGGGGCTCTCCAACGTCAGCGTGACGCAGCTGGAAGCGGCGCGCCGGATCGCTCCCATCGCATCGGTGCAGAACCAATACAATCTGGAGAACAGGAAATCGGAAGACGTGCTCAAAGCCTGCGAGCGGCTCCGCGTCGCCTTCATCCCGTGGTATCCGCTCGGCGACGGAGCGGCGCTCAGGTCGCGCCGCGTGAAAGGGCTCGCCCGACGGCTCGGACTGCCGCCCGCGCAGGTGGCGCTCGCGTGGCTGCTTGCGCGTTCGCCGGTCATGCTCCCGATTCCCGGCACGGCCTCGATCGCGCATTTGGAGGAAAATACCGAGGCCGCGACCTTGAGAATCCCCCCCGAAGATCTTGCGGCGCTCAACTGAAAAAGGACGGAGGAACTCCAATGCAGCGTATCGCGATGTTTCTGGCAATCCTCGGTGTCGGTACGGCCGCAGCTCTGACCGGTGGATGCAAGAATCCGCCGACCCAGTCGGAGATGGCGGCCTACGACTACGGCCCGCGCCCGGAAAACTACGAGAAGCTCATCCGCGACTACCTCTGGCCCAAGCTCCTCGATCCCGGCAACGCGATCGTCGAGTTCAAAGCCGGGCCCAAGCAGCTCTTCCAGCAGGAAACGGCGCTGCGCCCGCTTCGATACGGCTGGGGAGTCTGCATGTGGATCAACGACAAGAACACGAGCGGCGCCTACGACGGCCCCTACCCGATGGTGTTTTTCATCCGCGACGGGAAGATCGTCGCGGTGAACGGCGGGGCGGACGACAACGTCATCGGCTGGCGCTACGCGCGCACCGGATGCAACGAGCTGGGCGCCCCGTTCGTGACGCCCTGATCGATCAACCCGGATGAGGTTTCTCGCCGCGACTTGGGTCGCTTCGGCGTTGCTCGCCGGCTGCCAGTCCCAACCCCTCTCCCGCGAAGAGCTGGCGGCGCTCGACTACGAAGTGCCGTGATGGGGGAATTCAGAAAATGAAAATCGCGCTCAACGCATGCGCTGCGCTGTCGCTCGCCGCTGCGACCCAGATCTACGCCCAGGACTACCCCAGGGGATCGGTGACGCTCGTCATTCCGCTCGCGCCCGGGGACGCGAGCGACACTTCCGCGCGCGCGATCGCCGACGAGCTTTCCCGCGAGCTCAAGGTGGCGATCGTCCCGGTGAACCGGCCCGGCGCGGGCGGCGCGCTCGGCACCGATCTGGTGGCGAAGTCGAAGCCCGACGGTTACACCATCGTCCTTACGAACAACGCGTCGCTCGTCTTCCGCTCAATCCTCGATCCCAAGACCGCGAACTACAACCCGCTCACCGATCTCACGCCGCTGGGACTCGCGATGCGCTCGCCGAGCATCCTTGCCGTGCGCGGGGATGCGGCTTACAAGAGTTTCGGAGAAATGGTCGAGCATGCGAAAAAGAACCCGGGGAGCGTGCGCATCGGCACCGCCGGGGCCGGATCGGTGGGCGATTTCTGCGTGTTGACTCTCAATTCGCTCACCGGTGCAGGGCTCACCACGGTGCCGTTCACCGGCGCCTCGCCCGCCGTTACCGCCCTTCTCGGCAGGCATGTCGAGGGCGTCGTCCTCGCGCTCGGTACGATGACCGGCCACCTGAGGAGCGGCACGCTGCGGGGCATCGTCATCTCGAGCAGGTACCCGGATTTTCCGGATATCCCGACGCTGTCGGAACTCGGCTACCCGGAACAGCTTTTCGGTATCTGGGTGGGATTCTTCGCACCGGCAAACTTGCCCGCCGAAGTCACGCGAGCACTGGTTCCGGCGCTTGAGCGAGCCATCAGGTCTCCTGCAATCGGCGCGAAACTCAAGCCGCTCGGGATGCTGATGGAATATTCCCCGCCGGAGAAGCTTCTCGCCGAGATCCGCCAAGAGCACGCGCGTGTGCAGGGGCTGGCCCGAAAAGCCGGTTTCCTCAAGTAGGGTCCGTCACGGCAGCTGGATCTTCCCGCCTCCGCCACCGAGCGGACCCTGCGGAACCACGATCGACGAGCTCGCCTGGCGGCGCAGCTCCTGAAGCTCGCGCACGGTGCGGTCGATCGCATCCTTGGCGAGCGACCCGAACTTCTCGGCGGCCTCGCCAAGCGATTCCGCGCCGATCTCGAACGCGATCGGGATCGAGCCGGCGGGGGTCATGATTTGGGTCTCCCCGACGTAGAGCACGGTCTTCGAGGCGTCCGGTTTTCCGTCCTTCGTGACCGGAGTGAGGCGGCGCAGGGTGCCGATGCGGCGGTCTGTAAATACCTCCTCCAGGTAGAGCTTGTCCGGGTCGAGCTTCAGCTCGGAGGATTTCAGTTCGGGCGTGGCCATGCGTCGGCTCCATGAGGCCAAAGGGTGCGAGCTTGGCCTCCGCGTGTTCCGGCGTCAAGAGGCGGGATCAATTGCGTTCCTTCGCGAAAGCGAGGGCAGACATTCCGACGAGGCGCGGCAGGGTCTCCCCGATCGCGCTGCGAAGCACCGCGTCGGCGATGCGATCGAACGGCGTGGCTTCCGCGTTCACGATCACGACGCGCGCGCCCGCGTTCTTCGCCGCGGGCAAGGCGCCCGCGATCGGATAGACCCGCAGGCTCGTGCCGACTGAAATGAGAAGATCCGCCTCGGCTGCAGCCTGCATCGCGCGGTCGATCACCTCGGGCACGAGCGCCTGCCCAAACGAGATGGTATCGCTTTTCAGGATTCCGCCGCAGCGCTCGCACGGCGGATCGGATTCCCCCGAGCGAACACGGTCCAGAGTCGCCTGCATCGGTCCCTTCCAGCCGCACGAGAGACACACCACGCCGTGCACCGTGCCGTGCACCTCGATCACGCGCCCGGGCGAGTTACCCGCCTTCTGGTGCAATCCGTCGATGTTCTGCGTGATGAGGGCGTGGAGCTTGCCGCGCCGCTCGAGCTCCACGATCGCCGCGTGGCCCGCTCTCGGGATCGGCGACGTAGTAATGGATGTCGGAGAGCTTCTCCGCCTGCGGGTCCTTCGTCCAGAGCCCTTGCGGGCCGCGAAAATCCGGAATCCCGGACTCGGTGGAGATTCCGGCGCCGGTGAGGATCACTATGTGCTTGGAGTCCTCGACCCACGTACGGACTGAGGCGATCGAGGGCTCGAGGGGGGTCATTTGTCCGGCGTCCGTAAAAACCGCACCCACGCCCAGAGGGCCAGAAGGTCCGCGAGCACCGTCCCCACTCCGAACAACAGGCGACCGAGCATTTGACTGGTTTGCAAGGGTCCGCGGACGTTGTGGAGGGAAAAGCCATTCCTGACGCCGGAATCACCCGGCCCGAAGGCGACCCAGTCCGCCGAGAGCGCAAGCGCTGTGATCATCAGGGCGGCGATGAGCGCCCGCGCTCTGACGAAGCTTCCGGGCAGCGCGAAGAGCGCTCCGCCGAAGGCGAACGCCATCCCCACCGGCAACGCCGCGAATTCCCAGGCGGCGAGCACGTTCGCCTTGAGCGCGAGCTGATAGACGCAGAGCACGACGACGCTCACGCCCATTGCGCACACCGCGATACCGATCGCGATGCGCAGGCCCGGCCGCAAGCGTTTTGTGGCCAGGCCGTTCCCTTTCCCCTTCGCTGCTTTCTTCACCTTCTAAGTCCTTAACTTGAACCTCTGTATCTTCCCCGTCGCAGTCTTCGGCAGCTCGGGGAGGAACTCGATCCAGCGCGGATACTTGTAGGGCGCGAGCTTGTCCTTGACGTGCTGCTTGAGCGCGGCCTTGAGCGCGTCGCTCCCCGAATCGCGCTGCTTGAGAACGACGTAGGCCTTGGGCTTGATGAGCTTGTTCTCGTCTTCGGCGCCGACCACCGCCGCTTCGAGCACTGCTTCATGCGTGATGAGGGCGGCTTCGACTTCAGCGGGCGAGACGTAGATGCCCGAGACTTTCAGCATGTCGTCCGAGCGCCCGCCGTATACGTAGTAGCCGTCCTTGTCGATACTGTACTTGTCGCCGCTCTTCGTCCAGCCACCCATGAAGGTGTTGCGGCTCTTGTCGTGGTTGTTCCAGTAACAGGCGGCGCTCGTCGGCCCGTTGATCTGCAGTTCTCCCATCTCGCCCCGCTTCACCGGGGTGCCGCGCTCGTCCACTAGGCGCAGCTCATAGCCCGGCACGGGTTTGCCCGTGGTGCCGTAGCGCAGGTCGTCCGGCCGGTTGGAGAGGAAGATGTGCAGCATCTCGGTCGAGCCGATTCCGTCGAGGATCTCTACGCCGGTCCTTTCCTTCCAGCTCTTCGCGATCTGCGGCGGCAGCGCTTCCCCGGCCGAGACGCACAAGCGCAGTGCCAAGTTCTCCCTTTTCGGGAAATCGGGGCTCGCGAGCATCGCCGCGTAGAGCGTCGGCACTCCGTAGAAAATCGTTGGCTTCCTTTCCGTGAGTCGCTTGAACACCGACGCCGGCGCCGGACGCTCGGCCATCAGAATCGCGGTGGCGCCGAGGGCAAGCGTAAAGGAGAGCGAGTTGCCGAGGCCGTACGCGAAAAAGAGCTTGGCCGCGGAGAAGACGACGTCGCTTTCATTGTGCCCCAGGACGGCCTTCGCGTAGAGCTCGGCGGTGAGGATCATGCTGGAGTGGACGTGGACCGTGCCCTTCGGCATGCCGGTCGAACCCGACGAATAGAGCCAGAAGCAAGCGTCGTCGGAGGTCGTCGGCGCGGGCGCAAGCCCGGCCTTCCCCGTCGCCAGCACGTCCTTGAACGCGGTGTGGCCGTGAGCGCTGCTTCCGGAGACGATGACCTGTCTCAGAAACGGGAGCTTGCCGATCGCCAGCGCGAACTGCGGCAGCAGCTGCTCCGACACGATGAGCGCCTTCGCACGGCTGTCGGAGAGCATGTACTCGTAGTCTTTCGGGGTGAGCGAGGTATTGACCGCGACCGGGATGATGCCCGCCTTGATCGAGCCGAGAAACGCCGTGGGAAAGTCGATCGTGTCGGTCAGGGCAATCAGTATCCGCTGCTCCATCTCCAGGCCCATCGCCTGCAGCCCCGAGCCGAAACGGTCGACGCGCTCGGCGAGCTGTGCGAACGTGTATTGGCCCGCGTCGTCGATGTAGGCGAGCCTGGCCGCGCCGCCCGAGGCAAGATTGCGCTCGATCAGATCGTTCGCAGCGTTGTAGTCGCGCGGAATTCCGACGACAGGCGGGCTGACCGAATGATCGGCGGTGCTGCGCGAGGGCACGCGTTCCTCCCGATGGATTTGAGCCCGCTTCCCTGGCCTTCGGCGTGGAGGGGAAGCTTTGCGCGGCCATTTTATGCTCAGCACGGGCGCCGCGCACGCGGCGGACGTTTGGGAGCAGAATATCGGTCCCGAGGGACCCGTTCAAGGAGGCCGGCCATGGAACCAAAAGGTCGAGTGAAGGAGGAGGAGCTGGAAAGGTTGGAGCTGGTTGCTGGAAATGGGCTTCTTGACCGCCGCACGTTTCTTCGCAGCGGCGCGGCGTTCGCCGCGGCGGTGACGGGCTACACGGTCGCCCGATCCGCGGGGGCGGCCCCGCTCAAGGACGATCCCTGGAGCCTCGTGCCGGGCGCGATCTCTCCGTCCTACGAGCAGCGGTCGCGCTTCGAGGAAAAAGTCGTTCGCACGCTGAGCAATCCGAAGGGCGAAATCCGCACCTCGCACGCGCGCACGCCGCACCAGTTGATCAACGGGACGTTCACGCCGAACGGGCTGCATTTCACCATCGTGCACTCCGGCACCCCGGACATCGACCCGGACAAGCACCGCCTAGTGATCCACGGCCTGGTGAAGCGGCCCCTCGCCTTCACGCTCGACGCCCTTGCGCGCTACCCGATGGTGTCGCGCATGAGCTTCGTCGAGTGCGGGGGCAACAGCGCGCCGCTGTTTTCCAGGGAACCCATCCAGGCAAGCGTGCAGGCGCTGCACGGCCTCGTGTCCTGCGCCGAATGGACCGGCGTCAAGCTCTCCACTTTGCTCGACGAGACCGGCATCGACGCGAAGGCGAAGTGGATCGTCGCCGAAGGCGCGGACTCGCTCGCCCTGAGCCGAAGCTTTCTTCCTGCGGCGCCTGAAGCTGGTCGAGCAGCCGGCAATGAGCTACTACGAGACCCGGACCTATTCGCAGATCCTTCCGAACGGCAAGGCGTTCAGGTTTTATTTCCTGCAGGAGGTGAAGTCCTTCATCACGCATCCTTCGCCGGGGCTCGCCTTGAGAGGGCCGGGCTTCTACGAAATCTCGGGCATCGCGTATTCGGGCAACGGACGGATATCGAAGGTGATGGTTTCCGCAGACAGCGGCAAGAGCTGGGGAGAAGCCGCGCTGCAGGCGCCGGTGCTCTCCAAGGCCTTTACCCGGTTCCGCATGCCCTGGCGCTGGGACGGCGGACCGGCGGTATTGCAGAGCCGCGCCTGGGACGAAGCCGGCAACGTGCAGCCGACCCGCGCGCAGTTCGTCGCCGAGCGCGGAGAAACCAAGGAGGTCCCTCGGGTCCTCGGCTTCCCGAACCAGCACTACAACAGTCTCACCAGCTGGGCGGTTGACGCCAAAGGGGAGGTGAAACATGTTTACGCCTAAGCCTCTTCACGCGTTCGCGCTCGCGGTCACGCTGGGTTCCGGCGCTGCCGTCGCCGAGGGGCCCAACCTCGGCCGGCCGATCGATCCGGCCGACATCGCCCCTTGGGACATCAGCGTCCTGCCCGACGGAACCGGCTTGCCTCCAGGCGGCGGCACGCCCGCGCAAGGCGAGCGCATCTTCGCGCAGAAGTGCGCGATGTGCCACGGCGAAAGGGGCAAGGGCGGGGTTGCCGCCGCGGTGGTGGGCGGCGGCCCGATCGACCGGATCGATGCGACGAAGACCATCGCCAACTTCTGGGGCTATTCAACGACCGTCTTCGACTTCATCCGGCGCCCAACCGCGACGGATTCATCATCCGTTTTCCCGACGAGATCTAGCGCCGTACCGATATGCCGACTCGCCGCAAATTTCTGAAGAGCGCGCTCGGTGCAGGCGCCGGTTTGGCCCTGGCGGCGCAGCACTCGCACGGGGCGGCCGCGCAGACGGCTTCGCAGCTCGAGCGCAACAAGGCCGTCGCGCTGCGCTACAAGGAGACGATGAACCGCCGGGCGCCCACGGAGGAATTCTTCGCCCCTAACTATAAGCGGACGCGTGCGGGCCTCCAGCACCTGGCCAACAACGCGCGGGACCAGGGATTCGCCAACCCGGGAACAGGGCTGCGCGATGCCATCCCCGATCGCGTCGACGTCATCGAGGACATCATCGCCGACGGCGATCGGGTGGGAATGTTGTGGCGGCTCACCGGCACCCACAAGGGGGATTTGTTCGGCATCGCGCCGACGGGCAAGAAAATCGATATCTACGAGCTCGGCATCCTGCGGCTCGCGAACGGCAAAATCACCGAAGGCTGGTTCATGGCCGATGAGGCGGGACTGCTCAGGCAGCTCGGGGCGGCGCTGCCAGCTCGCAAGGACAGCCGGCTGATCGTCCCTGAGCCGTCGAACACGGGTGAGGATCCCGATGTCGTAGTGCGGCGGCTGAAATCCAAAGCTCCAGTCTCGGTGGAAGACCGCAACAAAGTGGTGGTAGCGAGCTCCAAGATATCCGCGCCGACCGGCACCGACCGCACGCCCGACTACCGCCAGCGGCGCTTCGGTTTCCAGCACCTGCGCGACTACGGGGTAGCCAGAGGCGTCGCAGAGTTCAACATCACCCGCGCATTTCCGGACCGGCGCGACCGCATAGACGAGCTGCTCGCGGAGGGTGAGAAAGTCTGGATGCAGTTCGAGCTCGTGGGAACCCACACCGTGAACTTGTACGGCCTGCCCCCGACCGGCAAGCGCGTCGAGGCTCCCGAAATCGGCATCATGCGCATCGTGGACGGCAAGTGGAAGGAG
>WNFX01010918.1_pt1 | contig 13245 bp, 13 predicted proteins | sample 5400111 | NCBI WGS metagenome assembly WNFX01 (sample SAMN13153363, study PRJNA577476) | soil metagenome | isolation source: 40 cm soil or saprolite under grassland replicate 1 | place: USA:California | collected 2016-06-15
TCCGGTGATGGCCGACAGCGCCGGATAGTGGCGGAGCGGCGTGGGTTCGAGATAGGGACGGATCCGTCGCCGAGCCTCGAGCACGTCGGTGAACCGCGGGACCTGGAGTGCGGTCGAGGGCATCGCGCTGCTCACCGGCCGGCCTCGACCGGCGCGTCGGCGGAGGCTACCAGGGCCTCAACGTCGAGCGGCTCGATCGTCATGGCCACCCCGCCGTCGGACGTGCGAGGCCACTCCGCCGGATCCCGGTCGCGATAAAGTTCGACGCCGTTGCCGTCCGGATCATCGAGGTAGATCGCCTCGCTCACGCCGTGGTCGGACGCGCCGGTCAGCGGCCAGCCGCCATCGACCAGGCGCTTCACGGCCCTCGCCAGCGCTGCCCGGTCCGGATAGAGGACTGCGTGGTGGTAGAGGCCGGTCGTACCCCGCGGGGGTCGCGTGCCACCGGCGCTCTCCCAGGTGTTGAGGCCGATGTGATGGTGGTAGCCACCAGCGCTGACGAAGGCTGCCTGGGAGCCCATCCGCTGCATGAGCTGGAAGCCGAGGAGTCCGCAGTAGTCGTCATCATCGGCGGCGGGGCGGCAGGCTCCGAAGCGGCGTTCTCGGTCGCAGATCGCGGCCGGCATCGAATCCTGCTGGCCGAGGCGCGGCATCTCGGCGGCACCTGCACCAACAACGGTTGCGTTCCGACCAAGGCCCTGGTCCGATCCGCCAAGGTCGTCCACTCCATGCGGACCGGCGCCCACTACGGGATCTACGCCGAGGCACCGCGCGTCGAATGGTCCGAGGTCATCGGCCGCGCCCACGCGGTGCGAGACCACATGCTTCGATTCGGGCTGAAGCCGTTCCACGAGGCCGGCATCGAGGTCTGCTATCCCTGTCGAGCGGTGCTGACGGGCGAGCGCACGTTGGAGGTGGACGGCGATCCCGTGGAGGCCGGGGCGGTCCTGCTGGCGGCAGGCCTCTCGCCCGCGGTGCCCAACGTTCCCGGACTGCGCGAGGCCGGCTTCCTCGACAACGAGGCGGCCGTGGCCCTGGAGAACCTGCCGCGCAGCATGGCGGTGCTCGGCTCGGGAGCGATCGGCTGCGAGTTCGCACAGGTATTCGCCCGCTTCGGAGTTCGAGTCACCGTCATCGAGCTGCTCGATCGCATGCTGCCGCCGGAGGAGCCGGAGTCCGGACAGGCCATCCGTGAGGCGTTCGAGGCCGAGGGAATCAGCGTGATCCTCGGCGCACGGTTGGAACGCGTCGAACAGGTCGGCCTCAGGCGCTCGCTGCACCTTGCTGGCGGCCGGCGAATCGAGGTGGACGAGGTGCTGGTGGCCGTCGGCCGCTCGCTCGACGGTGGATCGCTGGGGCTGGATGCGGCCGGGATCGACTGGACGCCGAGGGGCGTGAGCGTGGACGACCACCTGCGGACCAGTCAGCCCTGGGCGTGGGCGGCCGGTGACGTGATCGGTGGGCCTCTGTTCACCCACGTCGCATCCGAGCTGGGGCGGATCGCCGGAGTCAACGCGCTCACGGCGGGCGGCGAGGTCGCCGATCTGCGTGTGCTGCCCAGGGTGACCTTCACCGACCCGGAGGTGGCGTCGGTCGGGCTCACCGAGCGGCAGGCGCGTGACGCGGGGCACGACGTCCGGATCGGATTCGCGGCGCTGGCAGATGCCGAGAAGGCGCAGATCGATGGGCAGGTCTTCGGCCACGTGAAGGTCGTGGCAGACGCGGGGAGCGGCGAGCTCCTCGGATGCCATGTCGTCGCCGAGACGGCGGGCGACATGATCCACGAGGCTGTCGCCATCATGGCGTGCCGGGCACCCGTCCGCGTTGTCGCCGGAGCCATGCACGCATACCCCACGCTGTCCGAGCTGATGCGGACGGCTCTGAGCCAGGCCGCGGGCTGAGCCTCCGCGGCGCCGCCGCCGGTCTGCCGGCCGCCCGATCGGGGCGCTCATCGCGACCACTGCTCGGCGTGCTCGGTTCGCTCGATCGATGGGAGCACGACCCGCTCGACGTAGTGCTGGATGGCATCGACGATGGCGCTGGTCGCCCGCCATTCGAGCTTCTCGAAGGTGGACTCGACCCGGTTCAGCTCGGCGAGCTGCCCCGAGAGGAACTCCGGGTCCGTGCGCAGCCCCGGCGGGAGCCCGGCCCTGGGGCTCGGGTCGGCCGCGCCGGTCGAGGGCGTGGGCTCGGGTCCGGCCTGGCGGTCGCGGTCGAGTGCGGGAGCACCGGCGGTCGCCGCCGGGCCGGGCGCGGCGGCCACGGCGGCGGGCGCGTGGCGGCCCTGCCAGCTGTGCCAGGCGAGAGCACCGATGGCGCCGACGAGCAGCGTCTCGGCGACCAGGAGCCAGGCCAGAGGTGGGCGGAAGAGGAGCACGATGTTCATGCCCGGCACGGTAGGGAGGACTGTCACCGAAGGGAACCCGACCCGTTAAGAGCCGGCGCCAGGGCCGGGCGCTACCGGGTCAGGGCCGCGCGCAGCGCGCCGATGCCCCTTTCGATCGTCTCGCGACGCTTGGGAAAGCTGAAGCGAAGATGCCGGCGCCCGAGCTCTCGACTGGCATAGAAGCTGGAGGCTGGGACGGTGGCGACGGCCGCGGTCTCGACCAGCCGGTTCGCGAACGCGACATCGTCGAGCTCGGTGAGCTCCTCGATGCTGGCCATGACGTAGTAGGCGCCGGCCGGTGGATTGGGATGGAAGCCGCAGTCGCGCAGCCCGGCGAGCATCGCCGCGCGGCGCTCACGATATTCCTCCAGCACGGCGTCGTAGAAGGCGGCGGGGAAGTGGAGCGCGGAGGCCACCGCGATCTGCAGGGGGTGCGGGGCGCCCACCGTGAGGAAGTCGTGCACCTTGCGGATGCCGCCGGTCAGCACGGCAGGCGCGATCAGCCAACCGATCCGCCAGCCGGTCACCGCGTACGTCTTGCTCGCACCGCTGATCGTGATGGTGCGTTCCGCCATGCCGGGCAGCGTGGCGATGCTGACGTGCTCACCCTCGTACACGAGGTGCTCGTAGATCTCGTCGGTGATGGCGATCGCGTCGTGCTGCTGGCACAGCTCCGCGATCAGCTCGAGCTCCGAGCGCGTGTAGACCTTTCCCGTCGGATTGTGCGGCGTGTTGATCACGATCGCGCGGGTCCTCGAGGTGAAGGCGCGTCGCAGCTCGTCGATGTCGAACGACCAGTCCGGCGGCCGCAGAGCGACATAGCGTGGCTCGGCACCGCTCAGGACGCAGTCGGGACCGTAGTTCTCGTAGAAGGGCTCGAAGATGATGACCTCGTCACCGGGATCGACGGCCGCGAGCGCCTGGCGCAGGACCGGCGCGCCCCACGTCGTCGCGTACTGGTGATAGAGGCCGCCGGCGCCGAGCGCGTCGTGTGCCGCCTCAACGATCGCTGGCGGCGGCTCGAAGTCGGGGAAGCCCTGCGCGAAGTTCACGGCCCTCTCCGGACCGTGGCGGGCCATGTTGACACGGGTCATCTCCCGGATGACCGATTCCGTGAACCTTCCGGCCTTGAGGCTCAGACCAACCGTCGTTCCCACCCTGCTAGTGTCGCGGATGGGCTCGCTCGAGGGTGAAGGTCGTGCCCGAGCAGGACGAGCAGCGTTCGGGCGACTCGAGGCCGTGCTCGCTGTTGCCGCATGCATTGCAGGACCAGACGCGGGTGGCGAAGAACTCGAGCACGTCGGACCGGCTGATCAGCCCGACCAGGCGGCCGTTCTTCAGCACGGGCAGGCGGCGGATGCGCTCCCCCGCCAGCAGGCGAGCGGCTTCGTCGATCCCGGTGTCCTCGGTGATCGAGATCACCTGCGGCGACATGATGTCGCGGGCGACGGTGCCCCGCTTGCTGAAGACGTCCACCTCCGAGACGATGCCGACGACGAAGCCGTCGTTGGTGACCACCGGTGCGCCGGTGATGTGACTCTCGGCAAGGCGCTCCGCGACCTTGGCGACCGGGGTGTCCTCATGGAAGCTGATGACGTGGGTGGTCATCACGTCCTTGACGGGGATCATCGGGTACTCAGCAGTCTAGCCACCAGTCGCTGATCGGCGTTGCCTCCGGATAGGACGAGGGCAACCGGGCGGCCGTTGGCCGGGACCCGGCCCGCGAGGTACGCGGCCAGCGGGAGCGCGGCCGTCGGCTCGATCGCCAGCTTGCAGGTCAGCCACGCCCTTAACAGGGCATCTTGTATCTCCGCCTCGCTCACCGTGACGATGTCGTCGATGAGCTGCCTCTCGACGATCACCTCGAAGTTCCGCTTCCCGATGGCGGTCACGCGGACGCCGTCCGCCAGCGTGTCCGGCGCGTGCCCGAGCACCTGGATGGTCCCGGTCCGCAGTGTTCGGCGCGCGTCGTCGGCGGTCTCGGGCTCGACGCCGAGCACCCGGATCCGCCGGTCAAGGGCCTTTGCCGCGAGAGCGGTGCCGGTCAGCAGACCGCCCCCGCCGGTGGGAACGACGATGGTGCCGACGTCGGGATCGTCCTCGAGGATCTCTCGGGCGACGGTTGCCTGGCCGTGGATGACGTCCCAGTCGTCGAAGGGGTGCACAAGCGTCAGCCCGCGCGCCGCCATCACCTGCCTGAGTCGCTCCTCGCGGTTCTCGAACGTGATCCCGTCCTGGATCACCTCCGCTCCATAGCCCCGCGTCGCGGACACCTTGGCAGGATTGGCGTCGAACGGGATCAGGAGGACAGCCGGCAGCCCGGCGGTCTGGGCCGCGAGGGCGAGCGCCTGCGCATGGTTGCCGGAACTGACGGCGATGACGCCCTTGGCTCCGCGGCGCTCCCTGAGGCTGAGCACCGCGTTGAAGGCGCCACGAGCCTTGAACGAGCCCGTGCGCTGGAAGCTCTCCGGCTTCAGGCGGAGCCGGCCGTCGAGGTCAGCGGTCAGGAGGGGTGTGCGCCGGACGTGCGGCCGAATGCGCTCCGCCGCCGCGTCGATCTCAGCCGCGTGGTCCGTCAGGTAGCTCATGCCGCCTCCGATTCCGGAATTCCCTGCCGGCCGCGCCTCCGCAGGCCCGTCAGCAGGACGCCGAACAGGACGGTGACCGCCGCCGCGATCATCAGCACGGTCACCGCCTCGTGCAGGATCAGCACGCCCCAGAGCACGGCAGTGACCGGCAGGAGGTAGTTGACGCTCGCCGCCCCCGCCGCCCCGAGTGTGTTCAGCAGCCAGTAGTAGATGACGATTCCGATACAGGAGGCGCCGACGCCCATCGCGAACAGTGCGAGGACGCTGGTCCACTGCAGGTGCACCGACGGAAACGTGGGCACGGCCAGCGGGAGGATCATCAGCGCGGTCAGCGACATCTGCCAGAAGCTGGCCTCGACGGGGTTGACATCACGAAGCCATCGGCGCTGGTAGATCGATGCGACCGCGTAGCTGAGCGCCGCGACCAGGATCGCCACCAGTCCGAACAGTGTGGCACCGGCGCCTCGATCGAGCAGGCCGGGCACGATGAGGAGGAGCGTCCCTCCGAAGCCGATCGTGACGCCCAGGTAGTTGAGGAGGTGGGGCCGCTCGTCCGGGATCAGCCACCAGGCGAGCACAGCGGTCCAGAGCGGCGTCGTCGCGTTGAGGATGCTGGTGAGGCCGCTGGAGACGGTGAGCTCGCCGAAGGCGATGCCCAGCCACGGAATCACGCTGTTGAGGACCGCCATGCCGACGAAGCGAGGCACGAGGCGACCGGCTCTCGTGAACGGCGAGCGCCGGCGAGCGGCGAGCACGGCCGCCAGCGCTGCCGTGGCCACACAGCAGCGTCCGAACACGGTGGCCAGCGGGCCCAGATCGACCACGGCCAGCTTGATGAAGAGGAAGGAGGAACCCCAGAGCAGCGCGAGCAGACCGAGCCCGCCATAGGGCACCAGCCGGCCGAGGGCCCCGGCGGCTGGCTGCCTGACGGCTCCCTGACCGTCAGCCATTGATCCGTGTCTCCCAGGGCTCGGTGCTGAGGGCAAGCGTGACCGGGCCGTCGTTGTCCAGGCTCACGGTCATGCGGGCGCCGAAGCGTCCGGTGCGGGTGACGATGCCACGCCGAGCGAGGCGGTCTGCGAAGCGGTTGCAGAGGTCCCTGGCCGGTCCCGCAGGGGCGGCTCCGGTGAAGCTGGGCCGCCTGCCCCGACTGGTGTCCGCATAGAGGGTGAACTGCGACACCACCAGCGCCTGGCCGGCCACGTCCTCGAGGCTGAGGTTGAAGCGACCGTGCGCGTCGGAGAAGATGCGGAGCTGGGCGACCTTGTCGGCCAGCCTCTCGGCATGAACGACCTGATCTGCCGGTCCGACGCCGACCAGGATGGCGAGGCCCGGCCCGATGGACTCGCATTGTAGCCGGCCGGCGTCGTCCTCCCAGCTCACGGCGGCTTGGCTCACTCGCTGCACGATCACTCGCATTCGTCTCTGTTGAACAATCGGCGGCCTACTGACCCTCCACCGAAGCCCCCCACCCTCGGGGGCTGGTGGCACGACTGAGCGTATTGGCCGCTCCGGTGGGCTGGCAACCCCAGTCGTTAAGGGTGGCCGTCTGGCCGTGTCCCGAGGTCAGGAGCGATCCCTTCGGTCTCTCGGTCGTCGAACGCCCGGCCATGGGGGTCGTGACCGGGGTGGCCGGGCTCGAGCTCCTGCATCCGCGTCCGCCGGCTCGGCGGGTCCTCCGCGGACTCGGCCGCGGGCTCGGCCGGCTCAGCGACCAAGGTGACGCATCGCCCGCAGGATCTTCAGTGCCTCCTGCTCGGCCTCCATCAGGGTCGGCGCATAGGCCCGAAGCCCGCAGAGCGCGTATCCCCACTGGGCCGGACGAGCAGGCGCGTGCCGGTTCAGCCGATGCGCAGGGGGATAGAACATGATCGCCTGGCCATCGACCTTCTTGATGACCGCCCGCCTCGCCAGCAGCTCCTCCAGGGAGTTGCCGGAGGGCAGCCTGCCGTGCCGGAACTCGAGGTATCGCAGCTTGGCGAGCGGGTTGTCCTCGTCTCGCCAGACCACGCGCACGCCGTACTCGGCGCTCAGGTCGCGGAGGAAGAGCATCAGGACCAGGGCATCGGTCTCGTCGCCGCCGGTCCGGAGAAAGCCGGCGGCCGACACGCCGGCGCCGTCCGACTCGCGGACGTGGCTCAGGTACTCCATCTCGAACAGGCCGGTCGAGCGGTCACTGGCCACCCAGGGTTCGTCCCCCCGCCAGGTGCGGCTCGACGCCAGGTCCTCGAACTGACGATGCAACCGCTCGAAGCGTTCGCCGGGCAACCCGTGAACGCGGTGGTGCAAGACCCGGGCCACGAGCTACAGCGTACCGCCTAGCGGATACGAAGCAACCGCACGCCGCATGGCGGGATTGCCAGGATCGTCCCGTCGCGGAGGTCGTCCAACTCCTGACGAGCCCACAGGTCGCGCGCGCCGCCGGCACCGGGAGCGACGACGGCGACCTCGGTGGCCTCGTCGTCCCAGTTGAACACCGCCAGCACGTCCTCTCGCCGCCAGTGGGTGGCCGGCCGATCGGCCGCGTTGGGCTCCCAGTCGGGTTGGGCCGTGCCGCCGCCGACCAGCTCGAGGACCTCCGGGTTGGTCAGCAGGGCGAGCCTGTCCTCCGGCAGCTGGTGGAGGTCGTCACTGGCGCAGAACGGGCCTCCCGACAGCGCAGCGATCGAGACCAGCTGGCGAGCCTGCTCCAGGGTCAGGTTGCCGCCCACCAGTGCCACGTCGGCGTCGAGATGGAACCAGCGGTGAAGCACTGACCGTGCAGCGACGTTTCGCGCTACCGCCACCACCTCGTCCCCGAAGATGGTCGGCTTCGACACGCCCGTCTCGAAGTCATACAGTGGCGTGGCGGTGTCGGGACCGACTCGGCATCCCTCCACCAACCCGACCACCGGCAGCAGGGGCGTGCCGGAGGCGAGGATCTGGGCGTCCCGAGCGCCCTCCCGGATGGCCTCGATCCCGGCTCGGAGCGCGCCGGTCCCGGCGTACGCGCCCGCGTAGAGAAAGTCGATCTTGAAGTAGCGGATCCCCGCTTCGTACAAGCCGGCGAACAGCTCTCTCAGGTGCTCCCGCACCGCCGGCACGGAGGCGTCGAGGACGTACATCGGTCCGAACGCCCGATGACGCTGATCGATCGCTCGTTCACCGGTCGCCGGATCGAGGACGAACCACTCGTTCGGTGCCTGGTCGGCCACGTCGGCGCTGGCGCTGACCAGGAACGGCGCCGTCCAGAGGCCGGCGACCTGGCCATGCCGTTCGAGCTCGCGCGCAACCGCCGGCAGCCCGCCGGGAAACTTGGTATTGACCCGCCACTCTCCACATGTCTGCTGCCAGCCGTCGTCGATCTGGATCAGCCGGTAGCCGAGCCGGCGGTACTCGTCGTTCGCCAGCAGCTCCGCGTTCGCCAGCACCTCCTCCCGCCGGATCCACGGCCCGAAGTGATACCAGCTCACCCACCCAACGGGGACAGGGGACAGCCGCGGCCCGGCCGTCAGCAGCGAGCTCAAGCCGGACCGGAGGTCCGGGCCGGCCGACAGGCGGACCTCCTCGCCTCGCCAGCGAGTGCCGGGCGGCCCCCCGAACAGCCTGGGCCACAGCTCCAGCGCCTCCGCCTCGCACCAGATCGTGCGCAGCTGGCCGTCGGCCACGGCGAACTTGGTGCAGCAGGAGCGGGCTTCCGTCGCCGCCGCCACGATGCCGGCCCCGCCGGAGTCGCCCAGACCCACCGTCCACCAGGATTCGCGAGGGCCGCCCTGGGCCGACACGTACCCTGCCGGATCCCACGACTGGTAGCCGTTGTAGAGCATCCAGTCCGGGGCCGCGTCCCGCACCGACGGCCTCGCCGATACGGCCACCTGGACGACGTCGGCCTCGTCCACGACGCTCGCATCGACGCGCATGCTGACGCAGCCATCGGCTGTCGTCAGATTCAGCTCGATGCGCAGAGGTCCGCACGTGGTCACGTATCGCACGCCGGTGCCCGGTGCGGCCTCCCAGCCGCCGGACTCGTGGACGGCGCCATCGCCCAGCCTGCACTCAGCCGTCAGGACGGTGCAGGCGGCGAGGGCCGGCCATTCCAGATCGAGGCCGTCGCCCGTCAGGAGAACTCGCGCCTGGGCCGCGCCCATATGCTGTCGATTCTACGAACGGCGGGCCACGCGCCTCGTCCATCGCGCCGGCCTGCCAGGGCGCCGCCTGGACATGGACGGGGAGCCGATCGGCTCCGGCAGCGAGCAGGAACTCGCCGCGCCGCGCCGTCTCCAGGCCCACGCGCTGTGCGTCGCTGAGGTGGAAGGCCCGCTGCAGTTTGGCCGCCTCGCCGGGTCGTTGGGCTCCGAAGAAGTGGAGCGCCGGGTTGGTGGCGACCACCACACCGGCATCGCTGCCCAGCAGGTCGCCCGGATTCTGCGTGGCGAAGACGAGGCTGCCCTCGTACTTCCGGATGCGCCTCGCCAGCGAGACCACGAAGCTTCGCACCGTCGGGTCCTCGAACAGCAGGCCGAGCTCGTCGATGACCAGGACCCGGCGCCGGTCGCGATTCTTGATCCTCGCCCAGAGCGCCTCCGCCAGCAGGTAGTGCACCGGCGCCACCATCTCCGCACGGAGCTCGCGCATGCCGAAGACGACAAGAGGCGCCTCCATGTCGACGCTGGTCGGCCGGCTGAAGATCCGGCCGAGGCCGCCCTGCACCCAGCGGGCGAGGACTCTGCCGACCCGTGAGTCGCGGGCCAACCTGGCGGCGACGTCGCCGAGCACGGGAGCGCGCACGGACTCGAACGTCCGGCGCACGGCGTGCTCCAGAACGGCCCTCTCGGTGACGTCGAGGTCTCCGCACACGACCGCGCACAGGTCCACGGCGTCGGCCACCGCCGGACCCAGCGTGGACTCGTCGGATACGTCCCCACGAAGGTCGAGGACGTTGATCGCGTGGTCGGAGCCGAGGGCGAGGTGGACGTCGAGGCCGCCCAGGAGGCGCGCGAGGCCTCCGTATTCGTGCTCCGGGTCGATGACGAAGACCTGGGCGCCGAGGCCGAGCGCCCCCATCAGCAGCGTGGACATCAGGTACGTCTTGCCGGCTCCGGAGTGACCGAAGATGCCGATGTTGGCGTTCGCGTAGCGACGGTCGTCGAACGGATCGACCATCACCGGCTGCCCCGTCGCCCGACTGCGACCGATCACCAGGCCGCCTGGATCCTGGAGGTCCGCGTCGAACCAGGGGAACATCGTGGCCAGCGCGGACGTGTCGAGCACACGCCGGTGACCGAGCGTGTCACGACAGAGCGGCAGGGTCGAGAGCCGGCCGTCCAGCTGCCGCAGCGTCGCGGGGAGCAGGCTGCACAGCGCCGAGCGAGCCGCGGCCTCGACCCTCTCGGCGGCCGCGTCCAGTTCGGCGACGGAGGGCGCAGTCACCGTCAGGTAGAGGGCCACGTGGAAGGCGCTCTCCTGGCTCGTGGTCAGTCTGTGCTGGAGGCGCTCCGCGGTGGGTGCGGCGGCCTGGACCTTGGGATCGCCCACGCCGCCCGCATGATGCATCTGGGTCGCCCGCATGTGGACGAGCTGCCGCTGCAGGTATTCCACGACCCATGCCGTGGACAGGCGTTCCGCGTGCCAGCTGAGACTGATCCGCAGCCCGGCCGGCACGAGACGAAGCAGCCAGCCGGCCGCCAGGTCGATGCCGGGGAAACGCTCCATCCACCAGGTCCGATGCCATCCCATGGAGTCGTTGACGGCCGAGGGCCTCTCGACGCCGAAGAGCAGGCCCTCGGGAGGCCGCCACTCGACGCGGCGAACGCCCGGAACGCCGAGGTCACGCAGCGCTCGCTCCACGCGCTCCGCCGCGGAAGGCGGAACGCTGAGATAGACGTTCCGGCGCTGGGCCGATGCGGAGTCGCGCAGCGCGTCGGCGAATGCAAGGTCACGCCCGCGCCGCGCGACTCCCGTCGGCATCCCCGGCTGCGCCTGCGACGAGGGCTGGGCGCCGGTGCCGGGCACGAAGTCCATCAGCACCTGCAGCGGCGCGTCCAGGCCGTCGAGGAGCGCCCGAAAATTCAGATCCCAGCGCCTGCGGTCGTCCTCCGTGGCATCCAGGTAGCCGATGGCCCCGGTCGCCAGGAGCGCCGGCGGCTGGTCGAATGGGACGAGTTGGCCAGGCGGCCGGCGGCGAAGCGGCATGCCGGTCATGCCGCTGGAGGCAGGTCCGAGGTCTCGCCGCGGGCATCGACAGTCGGATCCGGAGCCTCCGCGAGTGCGTTGACCGCCGAGAGGGACACGACGACGGTCGGGACGGGACGTCGAGCGGCTGCACGATGACGGCGTCGAGCTCCCCGCGGGCGCTGGAGCCGATAGTTGCGTCCCCCGGCCGCGGCCAGCATGAGACACGCCACCAGGCGAAGGGCCGAAGGGAGCGCCTCCTGCCGCCACAGGCTCAGGGCGCCGAGGACCGCCAGGACCAGGTAGCCGAAGCGGACCGGACTGAGCCCGTAGATCAGCTTGTCCTCGAGGTCCACATCCTGGGGAACGCGAGCTGGCATGGGTGACAGGCTAGGCCGCGGCGACCGGGAGGAGAAGAGCACCCGTTAAGGCGTCCGCTGGATCCTCGACTTGCCTGGCCATGGACGTTCGGTGGAGGGTGGCGAGCGGCTCGGGGGGAGCCCATGTCTGCCCCCGCCGCACGAAGTAGAATCGATGTTTGGCTGGGCGGCCACCCGCCGGCCGGCTGCCCGCGTAGCTCAATTTGGCAGAGCAGGGGACTCTTAATCCCAAGGTTCACGGTTCGAGTCCGTGCGCGGGCACCACCGTTCTGCGTCAAACTTGCGCGCAGTCGTGCCTAACCTCCGTTGGCGCGGCGGACATCGACGGCGACCTGGCCGGGGAGGTGGTGCGCAGCGCGCTCGACCGGCTGTTCCTGTTCGTGGGCACGGGGCTCGCTGGGAGAGTCGTCGCAGACGCTGCTGCAACTCCGCGGCCTGCTCCGCGGCGAGCCGCCCGGGGCAGGGCCACGTGCTGACGATCGCCGGGACGCGGCACAACAGCCTCACCGACCGGAGCGCGATGTTCAACTTGTTCGGCCAGCACCTCGGCGTCCTCGGCCCGCTGGACGGCGCGCGGGCGCTCCGCATCACCTGCGCCTACGTGAGGGCGTTCTTCGACGCGGCGCTGCTGGACGGGGATGGGGTGCTGCTGGCCGCGCCGCCGCGGGCCTATCCGGAAGTCCCCTTCGAATCGATGTGACCTGGCGGCCAGATGCGGACCGGCCGGCGCCGTCATCCCCGTGTGCGTGCCGCCGCGTGGCCGCCGCCGACACCGCCGGACGACTACGCCGACGTTGAGCACCGGCGACGACCTGCGCACATTGGCCCGAGGTCTAGCTCGCCGGCCACTCCGAGTAAAGTGTTGAAGAATGAGCGCTGCGGCACGGGCCGGACCGGACGTCCTCGCGGCGCCGCCGCTGATCTACGCAGGACCACTGCTCGGCGGCCTGCTCCTCGACCGCTTGGTGCGGCTGCCGTCCCTTCCTCGCAGCCTCCGGGTCCCGGCCGGCCTGGCGGCGCTGATGGGTGGAGCGGCGCTGGCCGGGTGGTTTGTGGGCACGATGCGGGCCGCCCACACGCCGGTCGATGTTAGACGCGCACCCACAAGGCTAGTGATGGACGGACCCTTTAGGTTCACCCGCAATCCGGGCTACGTCGCGCTCGCCCTCGTTTACACCGGCGTCTCGCTACTCGCCGGCGGCCGGTGGCCGCTGGTGCTCCTGCCGGGCGTGCTCGCCACCGTTGACCGTGGGGTGATCCAGCGCGAGGAGCGCTACCTCCGGCGCAGGTTCGGCCGGGCGTACGATCGCTACAGACGTCGCGTCCGCCGCTGGGCCTAAAGATCGTCGCCGTGGCCGTGGAAGAGGCCGGGCCGGCCGGTCGTGATTTGGAGAGGGGTTGAAGCGCGACACGCGACCTCATCACCCATACCTCCGCCGGTGGCGCCGAGTGGATCAGCAACGTGGTCCAGGCCCATTGCAGTCCCTCGATCTTGACCATGCCTGTCACCCCGAAAGCCTCGGGGAATGGCGCCGAGCTGTTGCATCTGCGAGAAGACGTCGCGAAGGAGCACCGCCCACACTTGCTTGAGTGCCTGCGCCCCCGTCGCTTCAACCGGCAATGGCGTGCGGATCAGCACGCCGGGCTCGACGACCTCGTCGATCGTCTTCGAGATCAGCTCCGCATCGCCAGTGCGACACGGTTGCGCCCGCGCAGCGACCGCGCGAGCGCCGGAACCTTG
>WNFX01005205.1_pt1 | contig 13241 bp, 8 predicted proteins | sample 5400111 | NCBI WGS metagenome assembly WNFX01 (sample SAMN13153363, study PRJNA577476) | soil metagenome | isolation source: 40 cm soil or saprolite under grassland replicate 1 | place: USA:California | collected 2016-06-15
GCCACGCAACTCCGCCCGATCCTCCGCCGGCACCTCCCGCGCCACCACACTGTCCGGGTTGAGCTGCCGCCAATCCACCACGTACGCCACCCCACCGGTCATCCCCGCTCCCGCGTTCCATCCCACCGGCCCGAGCGCGACTGCGACCCCTCCGGTCATGTACTCGCAGAAGTGATCGCCCGCGCCCTCGACCACCGCAACCGCGCCCGAGTTACGCACGCAGAAGCGCTCGCCCACGCGTCCGGCAACGAAAAGCCTGCCGCCCGTCGCTCCGTAACAGATCGTGTTGCCGGCCAGCACCGGATCGGAAGAGCCATCGGTCGCGAAAGGCTTGATCGCGATCACGCCCCCGCCCATGCCCTTGCCGACGTAATCCTGCGCCTGTCCTTCGAGTACGAGCTCGACGTCCTCATCGAGGAACGCGCCGAAGCTCTGCCCGGCGCTGCCGCGATAAGAGCGCCGTTCGCCGCGCGCCAGGTTGGCGCCCACGGTGCGCCGCGAGTTGTCGATCGAGCCGGCGGCCGGCGCCGCATGAGCCCCGTCGCCGTTTCGCTCCCACATTCGCCGGCGGGGCAGGCCGGCGTCGGTGGAGCAGAGGACATAAGAAAGGTCGAGCTTCTCGCCGGCCTCCTGTTCGAGCAGGTCGACCCGCCCGACGATCTCTTCCAGCGTCCGCGCGCCCAGCCGGGCCAGGTGCTCGCGCACCTCCTCGGCGATAAGGAAGAGGTAGTTGACGACGTGCTCGGGCCGGCCCTCGAACTTCGCGCGCAGGTCCTCGCGCTGCGTGGCGATGCCCGTGGGGCACGTGTTGAGGTGGCACTGTCGAGCCATGTCGCGCGTCCGTTGCGCAGCCCCCCGTCGGTGCGCAGACTGACGCGCTCGCGCAGACGGTTGGAGACCAGGACCTGCTGCGCCTCCGCGAGGCCGAGCTCCCACGGAGCGCCGGCGTTCTTGATCGACGAGAGCGGCGACGCGCCGGTGCCCCCGTCGTGACCCGAGATGAGGATGTAGTCCGCGTGCGCTTTCGCCACGCCGGCCGCGATGGTGCCGACCCCCGCCTCGGATACGAGCTTCACTCCGATGCGTGCCCGCGGATTGACGGTCTTGAGGTCGTGAATCAGCTGCGCGAGGTCTTCGATCGAGTAGATGTCGTGGTGGGGCGGTGGCGAGATGAGCTGCATGCCGGGCTGCGCATGACGGAGTCGCGCGATCAGGCTCGTGACCTTCAGTCCCGGCAGCTGTCCGCCCTCGCCCGGCTTTGAACCCTGCGCGATCTTGATCTCGAGCTCGTCTGCGCGCTTCAAGTAGCGAGGGGTGACGCCGAATCGTGCGGACGCGACCTGCTTGACCCGATTGTCCCGCCGCACGCCGTCCGTGTCGTCGTAGGTGTCGGGGTCCTCGCCGCCTTCGCCTGAGTTGGAGCGCGCCCCGACCTGGTTCATGGCGATCGCGAGCGCCTGGTGCGCCTCGGGTGACAGCGCACCCAGTGACATCGCGGTGCTGACGAATCGCCTGACGATGCCGGCCGCGGGCTCCACATCCTCGATGCGGATCGGCTCCGCACATTCCTTGATGCGCATGAGCTCGCGCAGCGATTGCGGTTCGCCCATGCTCGACATGCGCCGCCACTCCCGATAAGCCTCGACGTCTCCGGTCTCGGCGGCTTTCTTGGCGGCGCGAACCGCGAGCGGGTTGTAGGCGTGGTGCTCTCCGGCCTTGCGGAAGCGCACGCGGCCGTGGTCCGGCATCGCCTGGGGTCGCTCGCGAGCGGCGTGCTCGATGTCGTCCAGGTCGGCGCCGCCGATCCGCGAGGGGACCGCGGGGAAGCACAGCTCCATCACCTCGGCACCGAGGCCGAGCGCCTCGATGACCTCGGCGCCGCGATAGCTCGAGACGCAAGAGATGCCCATCTTGGCCATGACCTTCAGCAGTCCCGCCTCGAGCGCCTTTCGGTAGCGCGGCGCGGCTTCATCGCCCACGGTCGCGAACGCCAGGTAGGGATGGACCGCCGACGCGCCGACGGTGATCAGGCAGGCGAGGTCGTGCACATCCACGCAGTCGCCGGCGATGGCCACGACGTCGGTTGCCATTCGCCGACCGGTCGCAAGCAGATGCGAGTGCACGGCGCCGACCGCGAGCGCCATCGGCACGGGCAGACGGTGCAGCGCCGACCGGCGGTCGCTCAGGGCGATGATCCCTTCAGCCGCTTCCGCCTCACGACACAGTCGTCGCAATGCGTCACGCAGGGATTCGCCCGGCGCGTACGTCGCATCGAGGACCACCGTGTCTTCCAGCACGCGGGCCAGCTCCGCAGCCCCGAGCACCGGCGATTCGAGCTCGAGCAATTTGCCGTCGATCGGGACCGCCGGGTGGTGGCGTCTCAACAGCTCCCGGTCCGCTCCGCCTTCCGGCTCGAGGCTGAGCCGCCGCGCTCCAACAAGGACGCGAAGCGACATGACAGCTTTCTCGCGCAGAGGATCGATCGCGGGGTTGGTGACCTGCGCGAAACGCTGGCGGAGGTATCCGTAGACGCGTCGTGGGCTGCGTCCGAGTGGAGCGATCGGGATGTCATCGCCCATCGAGTAGACCGGTTCGGCGCCGGATTGCGCCATCACGTCGACGACGAACTTCACATCCTCGAATCCCCAGCCATGGAGCGCGTGCTGCGCGGCGAGGTCATCGAGCGGTTCGAGGTCGACGTGGTGCCTTTCCACCGGGACGAGGACTCGGTCGGCGAGCAGCGCGTAGTCATGGCGCGCGGCCGCGCGCTCCTTCGCTTCCGAATCGCGCATTAGCGAGCCGTCGCGGGTGTCGACCAGCAGCATCTGGCCTGGCCCGAGCCTGCCGCGCTCGACAACGTCTTCGGGCGCCATGGTCACCACGCCGGCCTCCGAGGCGGCGGCGACGAGGCCTTGCCTTGTGCGCTGCCAGCGAAGTGGTCGCAACCCGTTGCGATCCAGCGCGGCGCCGACAACCACCCCGTCGCTGAACGCGAGCGCCGCGGGACCGTCCCAGGGCTCGAACCGAATCGACTGGTAACGATAGAAATCGCGCACGGGTGCAGCCAGGTCGCCGCGACCCTCCCACGCGTCGGGCACAAGGCTCATCAGCGCCTCGCTCACCTCCCAGCCGCGATGGACGAGCAGCTCGAGAGCGTTGTCCAGGGAAGCCGAGTCCGACCCGTGGGGCCAGATCGCCCCGCGAAGCTCCACATCGAGTTCCGCCTCGCGGGCTCGCATCCACGCGCGGTTGCCGGTGATCGTGTTGATCTCGCCGTTGTGCGCGAGCATCCGGAACGGTTGCGCGAGCCGCCAGTCGGGCATGGTGTTGGTGGAGTAGCGCTGGTGGAACACCGCCAGGCGGCTCTCACACGCGGGATCCTGGAGGTCGAGGTAGAAGTCGGCGAGACGGGTGCCCGCCATCAGGCCTTTGTAGACCAGCGTGCGGCTGGAGCACGACGGGATGTACATCCGCACGGCTTCAGCTCCGGCGTTCATCTCGATGCGGCGCCGCCCGAGGTACAGCTCGCGCTCCCATGATTCGCCGTCGAGTCCCGGATTCTCGATGATGCCGTGCCAGATCGCAGGCATCGTTTCCCGTGCGCGAGCGCCGAGCGAATCGACGTCAAGCGGCACGGCGCGCCACACGGCGACTCGCAGGTGACGCTCGACCAGCTCGCGAGCCCGCTCGTCCCAATCGAACACGACGCAGACCGCGTATCGGCCGCCCAGCAGCTTCTCCGGGACCTGGATCAGCAGGCCGGCGCCGTCGCCGCTCTTACCGTCCGCGTCGAGACCGCCTCGGTGGGCCAGCCTGGCGAGCGCCTGGACGCCGAGCGCGACGGCGTCGTGGCCGAGGTCGGGCGTGGCAACGAAGCCCATGCCGCAGGCAGCTCTTTCCGCCGGGAGGTCCCCCGGCCAGGCAAGGCGCGACGATTTCAAAGCGGGGGGCACGCGAACTTGAAGGCTACCGGGCGCGCCCGCGGGGTTCTAGTGCGCCGGTACCAAATACCGGGCCGAATTTGTTATGTGAACGCTACATTCCCAAAAGCGCCTGGACGCGCAGCGCGACCGCGAGGTTGAGGCGCGTCTCAGGATCTTCCAGGTCGAGACCCGTGATCTCGCGGATCCGGTCGAGCCGGTAGCGAAGCGTGTTGGGGTGGACGCGCAACCGCTGGGCCGCCTGCTGCTGCTCGCCGGTCTCCAGGTAGGCGCGGAGCGTTGCGACCAGGGCTCCCTTGCGCGCCGCGTCGTGCTCGAGGAGCGGGCCCAGATGGCGCCGGCTGTAGTCGACGAGCCGGTCGTCGCTCACCGCCGCGAGCAATCCGGTCAGCCCGAGCTCTGGCACGGCCACCACCTGGCCCCACCGCTTGAAGCGCGCGAGTGACTCCATCACCGACGTCACCTCCCGCAAAGCGCTCTCGACGCCGGTCGGCGCCTCGATCGGGGCGCTGAAGCCGACCGATACGGTGAATCCAGGCTTCCACTCGGTGATCGCATGCTGGACTTGCGTTCCGACCGCGTGGCTCCGGGCCTGGTGGTCGCCGGTCTCGGTGCCGAGCGGCAGCAGGGCGACCACCTGGTCGGAGCGGCCCTGGACGAGAGCGCGCTGGTAGCTCGTGCGCACCACTGCGGTCACCCGCCTCAGGAACTCACGCTTGAGCGCCTGGATCGCGTCCTCTGAGATCTGGCGCGCCCGGACGAAGCCGCGGAAGTCGTCGATGTCGACCAGCACGACTATGTGGCTGCCGTTCAGCGGGTAGCCGACGTGGCGCGCCCGCCGCTGCGCCGCGGCCTCGTCGCCGTAGGTGCCGTGGAGGAGGTCCTCGAGGAACTCGCCCCGGACTCGGCCTTCGACCTCGGAAAGCTCGCGCTCCTTGGCGATCGACAGCGCGAGCACGAGGGCCGCCTGCTCGATGGCCATGAAGGCGAGCTCCTCGTTGTGCGGCGGGTGATCGAGTACGGAGATGTATCCGAGGACCTGGTTGGCGGCGAAGATCGGGGCGATCAGGCGCTCACGCGACATGCCGAGGTGCGGAAACGCCGGCACCTTGACCGGGCCGCGCTTGGCCTCGACCTCGCGGAGCATGCGCTGGATCTGCGGGTCGAAAAGAACCCGGTGCGGCGTGCCCTGGCGGAGGATGGTCTCCTTGCGGTGCGGGTCGGCGCTGCCGCCTGCGTGCGCGAGCAGGTGGAAGCTCGCGTCCTCGACCACGACGGCGCTCTCGAGCAGGTCGGCGAGCGTGCGGCAGATCTCGTTGACGCCCTTGCCGTCGAGGACGAGCTCGGAAAAGCGTTTGTGGATCTCGATCGACCTCTTGAGCCGCCAGTGCTCGGCGTTGATGATCCGCTCGAGCAGGGGCGAGATCAGGTCGACGAACTGGACGTCGGAGGAGACGGTGAAGAGCGGCACCTTCAGCCGGTCGGCCTCCGAAACCATCTCGGGCGGCAGCTTGCGCAGGTACGGAAGGGGGCGGACGACAAGCCCCGCACCGCCGCCTTCGGCGATGCGCCCGACCAGGCGGATCTGCGCGTCGGGATCGTCCTTGATCGGGAAGCCGCTCGTGAACATGAGATCGCCGGCGCGCGGTTGGATCTCCGGGGTCTCCATCAGGCGGACCCACTCGACCTGGCGGTCGAGCCCGCCCGCGCCGGCCACGAGCTTGGCCGAAGCCAGCACCGAGCGCATCACCTCGCGCACGGTGGGACGAGGTTCCTCCGCCCCTGTTTCGACCTTCTTCGCAGCCAAGCGATCCAAGCTTAGAGTGTGGATGGAGGACAATCAACCCGGGCAAACGATTGTGCGGCGAACACTATGATGAGTTCGACGCAGCGCGTTAACTTCGCTGCATGACGATCCAGGACGCCCCGGCCTGCGACCGGCACGACACCGCGGTGCCGATGCAGCTGCGAACGATGCACTCTGACGTTTCACGGCCTGAGGTCCTGGTCGGATTGTTCGACTGCCCCGAGTGCGGGCACGAGCGCTGGCTGCCCATCAAGACCAGTTACGCGGAAAGCGAGGCGGCAGTCCCCGCGGCCTAGTTCTCAGATCGGGCGTTCAGGCCCGAGCGGAGTCGGACTCAACGCTTAGTGAAGCCGTGCGCCTGCGCCTCTGCGGCGGTGCAGTAGTACTCGGTCCCGCCCCAGATGTTGATCTCGACTCCGTAGCCCGGCGCTCCCGGTTCGACGTAGTAGCCCTCTTCCAGGATGTGCCTCGCGATCACAGGCTCACCGCCGCACCGCAGAGATGCGGCCTCGAAGGCGACATAGGGACCGTCAAAGATGAGCAGAGGTACTAAGAAGACTCCAAGCCAAACGACGAGCCCGAGCGATGTCAAGACCGTCCGCACCCATGAGCTTTGCCGCAGCGCGCTCCGGGCGATCACGACCGCGCCGGCCAGGCAGACCATCGTCACCACGAATGCCAAGAACCCCGTCACCTGCGCTAGTTTTGGGTGATCAGCTGCCTCAACACCAGCGGCAGGATGCCTCCGTGGTGCAGGTACCCAACCTCGGTTTCGTTGTCGACCCGAGCGCGCGCGGCAAAGCTGATGACCTTGCCGTCGTCAGCCACGGCCTCAACGTTGACCCGCTGACCGGGCTTGATGGTCTCGAGGCCGCGGATCGTGAAGCGCTCGCGGCCGCTCAAGCCGAGCAGCGCCGCGTTCTCACCGGGCACGTACTGCATCGGCAGAATGCCCATACCGACCAGGTTGGAGCGGTGGATGCGCTCGAAGCTCTCGGCGATCACGGCGCGTACGCCCAAAAGCAGCGGTCCCTTGGCGGCCCAGTCGCGCGACGAGCCGGTGCCGTACTCCTTGCCCGCGAGCACGATGAGCGGCACGCCCTCCGACCGGTATTGCTGAGCCGCGTCGAAGATCGTGACCTCGGCGCCATCGGGGAAGTGCCGCGTCCAGTAACCCTCGCGAGAGGCAAGCGCGTTGCGAAGGCGGATGTTGCCGAACGTCCCACGCTCCATCACCTCGTGGTTGCCCCGCCGCGCGCCGAAGCTGTTGAAGTCGAACCGGTCGACGCCGTGCTCGATGAGGTAGCGCCCGGCAGGGCTGTCCGCCGGGATCGCGCCAGCCGGTGAGATGTGGTCGGTGGTGACCGAGTCTCCGACCATGGCGAGCACGCGCGCGCCTTCCACGTCCGTCAGCGCCTTTGGATGCGGGGTGAATCCCTCGAAGTAAGGCGGCTCCTTGACGTAGGTCGAGCTCGGGTCCCAGTCGAAGATCGGTCCGGTAGGCGCGGACATCGACTTCCAGTGCTCATCGCCCTCGAAGATTCGTGAGTACTCGCGCTTGAACATCTCCTGCTTCACGCACCGCTGGATCACCGCGTTGACCTCTTCCTGCGTGGGCCAGAGCTCGGAGAGCATTACCGGCCGTCCGTCGGGCGTCTCGGCCACAGGCTCTGTCGCGAGGTCCTTGTGCACCGAGCCTGCAAGCGCGAACGCGACCACGAGAGGTGGCGAGGCGAGGTAGCTCGCCTTGACCAGCGGATGGATGCGGGCCTCGAAGTTGCGGTTGCCGGACAGCACGGCGACGACGGCGAGGTCTTCTTTGGTGACCGCCGCCTCGACCTCGGGACTCGCGAGCGGGCCGGAATTGCCGATGCAGGTCGTGCAGCCGTAGCCGACGAGGTAGAAGCCGAGCTTCTCCAGCGGTTCGAGCAGGTTTGCGGTCTGGAGGTAGTCGGTGACGACGCGCGAGCCGGGCGCGAGGCTTGTCTTCACGTACGGATTCACGGTCAGGCCGAGCTCGACCGCCTTCTTCGCGAGCAAGCCGGCGGCGACCATCACGGACGGGTTCGAGGTGTTGGTGCAGCTCGTGATCGCCGCGATCACGACGCAGCCGTTCTCGACCTGGGCCTCGTGCTTGGCGTGCACCGCGACTGTGGCGCGGCCGTCGACCGGCCCGCCTTCTTCGGTCAGCCGCGAGATGGCCTCAGGGTCCGGCTTCGGTCCCGGCGCGAAGACTGTCGAGAAGCTGTTCCACACGTTGGGCAGCGGGACGCGGTCCTGCGGTCGCTTGGGTCCGGCCACGCTCGACTCCACCCTGGTGAGGTCCAGCTCGAGCATCTCGCTGAACTTCGGCGCGGCCATCCCGTCGACGCGGAAGAGTCCCTGCTCCTTGGTGTAGCGCTCGACCAGTTCGATCTGCGCGCGGTCGCGGCCGGTCACCTCCATGTAACGCAGCGTCTGAGCGTCGACAGGAAACAGCGCCGACGTGGCGCCGTACTCGGGGCACATGTTGCTGAGCGTGGCGCGGTCGGGAACCGACAGGCTCGAAAGCCCATCGCCGCAGAACTCGACGAACTTGTCCACTACGCCGTGCTTGCGCAGCATCTCGGTGAGCGTCAGCACCAGGTCGGTCGCGGTCGAGCCGGCCGGCAGCGCCCCGATGAACCGCACACCGACGACGACCGGTAGAGGCAGGTACGCGGGCTGACCGAGGATGGCCGCCTCCGCCTCGATACCGCCGGTCCCCCAGCCCAGCACGCCGAGGCCGTTGACCATCGTGGTATGCGAGTCCGTGCCCATCAGCGTGTCGGGGATCGCGACCTTGTGGCCGCCCAGCTCGCGCACCTGAACGACCTTCGCCAGGTGCTCGAGGTTGACCTGGTGGCAGATGCCCATGCCGGGCGGCACCAGCGAGAAGTTGTGGAACGCCTGCTGCGCCCAGCGCAGGAGCGAGTAGCGCTCGCGGTTGCGCTCGATCTCCTTCTGGATGTTGCGGGTGTACGAATCGCGGAAACCGAAAGAGTCGACCTGCACCGAGTGGTCGATGATCAGGTCGACCGGCACCAGAGGATCGACCTTGCCCGCGTCCTTGCCAGCCCGCTTCATCGCCGAGCGCATCGCGGCCAGGTCGACGACGGCCGGTACGCCCGTGAAGTCTTGCATCAGCACCCGCGCGGGAAGGAAGGGCAGCTCCGCCTCGGCCGGCGGCGGCGCGGGCCATTGACTCAGCACGCCGACGTTCGACTCGTCGGTGACGCCGGCTTCGGCGAGCCGGATCAGGCCTTCGAGCAGGACCTTGATCGTCATCGGCAGACCGTCCGCGATGCCGTTCAGTGGATAGAAGTCGAGGTCGGTACCTCCGAGCCGCGACCTCTGAGTCACGGAGCCAAAGATACGCCGACCCGAAATCAGCTCAGAAACGCCGGCTGGGGTCGGCTGAGATTTCGTCCTTGACACGAATAGCCCCGCGGAATAGATTCGCGCAAACCGATTTACTCCCTCTCTTGACCACGTCCTATCGAGTTCTGGGAGTGCAGCTCGTTTGACGCAAGGAGGAAGGAGAAATTGTTGCCCTTGAACCGATGGGGTAGGTCGGTGGGGGTCGCGCTGCTCGCGATGACGACGATACTCATCGCGGCGTGTGGTGGCGGCGGCGGAGGCGAGTCGAACACCCTCAACCGCAGCGGCACGATCACCATCTGGCACAACTGGGAAGGCAGCTACCTCGACGCTAAGAAGGCAATCTTCGACGCGTACACCAAGCAGTACCCGAACGTGACGATCAACCTCGTTCACAAGCCGAATCTCAGCGACGCCGTGACCACCGCGGTGCCCGCGGGCCAGGGCCCGGACATCATCGCCTGGGTCGATGACGTCATCGGCAAGTTCGTCAAGCTCGAGATCATCAAGCCGCTTGATGGGCTCGGTGTCGATATGAGCTACATGAAGGCCAACTTCAGCCAGGCGGCGGTGGACGCCGACACCTTCGAGGGCAAGATCTACGGCATGCCCGAGACGGTCGAGGCGATCACGATGATCTACAACAAGGACCTCATCTCGGCCGACCAGGTGCCAAAGACGACCGACGACCTGCTCACCTTCGCCAAGTCGTACAAGACCGCCCACCCGAACCAGTGGGGCGTGGTCTGGAACACGAAGGACGCCTACTTCAACGCGCCGTGGGTCTACGGTTTCGGGGGCTACTACGTCAAGCCGGACGGTACCGTCGGTCTTACGACTGACGGAACAAAGACCGGCTTCAACTACGTCGCCAGCTTCCGCGGGCAGATCCCGGCCGGGGTCGACTACGGCGTCGCCGACACCCTCTTCAAAGAGAAGAAGGCGGCGATCATCATCAACGGGCCGTGGTCGGTCGCCGACTACAGCAAGGCGGGCGTCAACTACGGGCTGGCGACCCTTCCGTCGACCCGCGACGGCAAGCCGGTGTCGCCCTTCGTCGGGGTGAAGACGTTGATGGTCTCGGCCAACGCACAGAACCCGAGGCTTGCGGTTGACGTGATCAAGTGGTTCGACAACAAGGACAACGAGATCTCCCAGTCCGTCGCGAACAAGGAGATCCCGGCGAACAAGCTGGCCCTCGCCGACCCGTCGGTCCAGGCGATCGACCAGGTGAAAGGGTTCGGCGCCCAGGTCAACAACGGCGTGCCTCTCCCTAACACCCCGTTCATGTCGGCGCTGTGGGACCCGGTCGCGAAGGCCCTCGAGGCCGTGTGGACCGGCAAGCAGACAGTCAACGACGCGCTCAACGCAGCACAGACCGCGGCACAGGCAAACATCGCCCAGCTCAAGTGATCGTTTGAGGCAACCAGAGGACGGCGACCACGGGTCGCCGTCCTCTGTTCTTTGGGGTTAGGGATGTATCGAAGCGGCTGGCGGATGACCCTTACGTACTTGTCCCCGATGATCATCGGGGTTGGGCTCATCAGCTTTTTCCCGATCCTCTACAACGTCTACATCTCGTTCACGAACCAGAACCTCTATCACTTCCGTCACTACTCGATCGTCGGCTTCGTCAACTACGGCAGGCTCTTCCAGGGCCTCGACGCCGACTTCTTCATCGTCCTGGGCCGGACCTTCCTCTTCGTCGCCATCTGCATCCCGCTGTTCCTCGCGGTCGGCATGCTGTCGGCGCTCGCGCTCAACCATCCGTCTGTGCGCTTCAAGGCGCTGTGGCGAGTCGCGCTGATCGTGCCCTGGGCGGTGCCGAGCTACATCACGGCGCTGGTCTGGAAGTTCTTCTTCAACGGCGACTTCGGCACCTTCAACCAGATCTACCGCCTCTTCGCCGGGCCGCAGGCGGGCTTGCCCTGGCTGACCGACCCGACATGGGCCTTCGGTTCGATCATCCTCGCCAACATCTGGATGTCGTACCCCTTCTTCATGGTCGTCATCCTCGGCGCGCTGCAGTCGATACCGAGCGAGTTGTATGAGGCAGCGGCCGTGGACGGCGCCAACGGGTGGCGTCAGTTCTGGCGGATCACGGTTCCCCTGCTGCGCCCGGCGATCCTGCCAGCGACGATCCTCAGCGCGATCGTGACCTTCAACGTGCTGAACACCGCCTACCTGCTCACGAGAGGCGGGCCCTTCATCAGCGCCGCGAAACCAGGCGCGACCGACTTCGTGATGGTTTACGCATTCCGCGTCGCGTTCCAGCTGTTCAACTACAGCTACATCGCAGCGTTCGCCGTGGTGATCTTCTTCCTCCTCTTCATGGTCACGCTGGGCAGCCTTCGCTTCACCGGGCTGGTGAGGGAGGAAGGGCGATGAGAGCCAGTCTTTTCTCGCGTTTCGGCGTGCCAGTTCTCGTCCACGCCTTCTTGATCGCGATGGTGGTCTTCGCGCTGTTCCCCGTCTTCTTCGTGATCCAGGCAGCGTTTCGCCCCGGTCAATCGCTCTACTCGCTGACGCTGAGCCTATGGCCAGACCAGCCGACGTGGGACAACTTCGTCTACATCTGGACGAAGGTTCCGTTCCCTCTGTGGCTGCGCAACAGCCTAGGCATCGGCATCGGGACGATGATCTGCGGCCTCGTCGGCTCGGCCACGGGCGCTTATGCGCTGGCGCGGTTCCGCTTTGCCGGCAAGAGGGTCACGCTGATCACGTTGCTGGCGATCCAGGCTTTTCCGACCGTGCTGGCCCTGGTGCCGATCTACATCATCCTCAAGACCATCGGCCTGGTCGGCTCCCCCTTCGGCCTGATGCTCGCGTACGTCGCCGGAGCGTTGGTGTTCAGCACGTGGAACCTCAAGGGCTACTTCGACACGATCCCGCGCGAGCTGGACGAGGCGGCGCTCATCGACGGCTGCACCGTGACCCAGGCCTTCATCAGGATCGTGCTGCCGCTGTCACTGCCGGCGCTTGCGGTCACGGCGCTCCTCATGTTCCTCACCGCGTGGAACGAGTGGGTGATGGCGCAGACGCTGCTGCTGAGTGAGGACGCGTACACGGTGCCTGTCGGTCTATGGGGCTTGCAGGACAACTACCGGATCCCGTGGGGCTACTTCGCCGCGGGCTCGCTGCTCGTGTCGATCCCGGTGATGGTCCTGTTTCTCGGCCTGCAGCAGTACTTCCGCTCCGGGCTCACCGTGGGCGGCGTAAAGGGCTGAGAAAACCCCTCCACCGGGGACACCGACTCGTTGTTGTCGCCGGCACGGTCGTGGCGGCGCTGGCGATCGTCGCCATCCTCCTGTTCCGACCGGTCTCCGGTTGGACGGCCGACGCTGCCCCGGTCGCGAGCGTTGCGGCGGACCACTGGACCACGGGGAACAAGGACGCGATCGGGACGGCCTACAGCCGCCAGTCCAACGTCTGGTTCACCGCGGCGCACGGCACGCTTGCCGACGTCCTCTATCCCACCGTTGACGCCGACAACCTCAGGCAGCTCGGTTTTCTGGTCACCGACGGCTCGAGCTTCCTGTTCGATTCGGCCACCCAAGGAGTGGCCAGCTCGAAGGTGACCGACGTCCGCGCGCTGATCTACGAGCTGCGCGTGACTGATACCGTCCACAACTTCACGCTCGTCACCGAGATCGCGACGGATCCAGATCGTCCGGTGGTCCTCATCCGAAGCCACGTGCTCTCCAATGACGCGGACCGGTTATCGGTCTACGCGTACCTGGTGCCGCACCTCGGGGGCAGCGGCGCGGGCCAGACGGCATTCTTCGACGGCTCTCGCGGATATGTCAGCAAGCGCGGAATCTGGCTGGCGGTGGGCGGCGACATGGCCGATCCGCGCACCGCCGGCTACCTCGGGCATGGGGACGGCCTCGACCAGCTGCACCAGGACCGCCTGACCAACCTTTACCGGCAGGCAGGCCCGGGGCGCATCACGCTCACGTGGAGGCTGGCCGAGCACAGGCCGTCCTGGACCACCGCGCTCGCCTTCGGCAGCAGCCGGTCGGCCGCTGACACGGCACTCGACGCGACGCTGAAGCGCGGCGATGAGGCCGTGTTCGACGCCTACCGTCTCGGCT
>WNFX01004759.1_pt1 | contig 13240 bp, 13 predicted proteins | sample 5400111 | NCBI WGS metagenome assembly WNFX01 (sample SAMN13153363, study PRJNA577476) | soil metagenome | isolation source: 40 cm soil or saprolite under grassland replicate 1 | place: USA:California | collected 2016-06-15
CGGACACGCTGGTTGCGCTCGAAGAAGAACAGGTGCGCCGGATGTGCCGGGTCGAGGCTCTCGGCCACCGTGACCGTGAACAGGCGAACGAGATCGGGTTGGGTCTCGTTGCGCCTGCAGACCGCCATCAACCAGTCCGTCGTGGTGGGCTCGACGTTCTGGAACTGCGCATCGACGGCCTGCTCGTCGTCGATGTCCCGTTGCTGCAGCACGGCGAGGATCAAGGTCTCCTTGCTGTTGAAGTGGTGCAGCAGCCCGGGTTCGGAGACCCCGACCTTCGCGGCAACCTCAGCCAGGCTCGTGCCTCGGAAGCCCGCGATGGCGAACGCGTCCGCGGCGACGGCAAGGATCTGCTCCCGCCGCTCGGCCGCACGACGGCGAATCCGTCCGGTCCCGCTCTGCGTCATACGTGACTTCCTCTCGGCAACGCCGACCGTGCCGTGACGCGAAGAATTTCACCGCAACGCATCAACGCCGGTCGAGCACGAGTGCGCCACGGTTTGCTGCCGCGGCACCTCGTTGTCATATATTTAACTTACCGAGTGCTCGGTAAGTTAGGAAGGTCTTACCGACGGGTAAGTTTGCCGGCCGGCCCGTACCAGCTCGCCCGGGGATCTTGATAGCCGATCGGACCTGTAGCTCGTACGGATGACGGCGTACAACCGCGCGCCGTTTCCCCCTGGAGAGCAGGCGACACATGGACTGGCGTGAGAGGGCCGAGAACGATGAACAGTGCGGGTGGGGGTGTTCACAGGAGATGCGGATGTCGCGATGCCGAGGCCGGCCGGCTCCTGAACCCGAATCCCCGGATTTGATAACCGGCAGGAGGACGTTCCCGTCCACAGCGTGACGCCCGTTGACGGCAAGCTGCACTACGACGAGGGCATCCACATCGGCTACCGCGCGTGGCTCAAGAACCGTGTTGACCCGGCGTACCCGTTCGGCCACGGCCTCGGCTACACCCGCTGGAGCCTGCTCAACTTCAACGTTCGCCAGCACCGAGGTGTGGGCCACCCGCAGCCTCGGGAGGTAGCCGAGCTGGGCGGCCTGCGACGTCACCGAGTAGGCCCCGGTGATCACGCCTGGGAGGCGATGACCGTCGCCGCGGTCGCCAGCAGCACCATCGGCAGCCGCCCCACTCCGGCGTGAGTAGGAAGAACGGACTGCTCACCGCACGTTCGTCCCCGAGATCAGCGCGCCCTGCCCGAAGTAGCTCAGCACGCACGCCGGCAGGACCAGCAGCAACCAACCGCGGGTGATCGCCCGGCGGCCGAAATGGCCCATGTCGGCGTACAGCGCCTCAGCGCCGGTGACCGCGAGCACGACCGCGGCGAGCGCGTAGAAGACGATCCCGAAGTGCCCGACCAGGAAGCCCGCGGGCCTTCGTCACCGACGTAATCAACGAACGCGCCGCCCACGACGGGCAACCGGCGCTGTTTCGCGACATCTACACCGGACCCCTGCCGGTCGCGCATGCCGAACCCGTACGCGCGTCTACTTCACCCTGCCCACCACGGCCCACCCGGCACCGCCCCAACTCCAGTCACCTTCATCCGGTGCGCCGCTCAGGCGAACGCCGGGATTCCGGTGAGCTCGCGGCCGACGATGAGGGCCTGGATGCTGTCGGTTCCTTCGTACGTGTGGACGACCTCCATGTCGGTGAGGTGCCGGGCGACGTGGTGTTCGAGGAGCAACCCGTTGCCACCGAGGATGTCCCGGGCGTCGAGGCAGACCTGGCGGGCCTTCTGGGCGTGGTTCATCTTCGCCAGCGACGCCATCGGTCCGGTCCACCGGCCCTGCTCCTGGAGCTGGGCCATGCGGAAGCAGTACAGCTGCATGGAGGTGATCTCGGCGAGCATGGTGGCCAGCTTGTGTTGTACCAGCTGGAAGCTGGCGATGGATTTGCCGAACTGCCTGCGCTCCTGGGCGTACGCGAGGGCGATCTCGTACGCGGCGATCGCGTGCCCCAGGGACTCCCAGGCGGCCCCGCCGCGGGTGGCGGTGAGCACGCGGGTGGCGTCCCGGAACGATTCCGCGCCGGCCAGCTTGTTGTCCAGCGGCACCCGTACATCGCGCAGGGTAACGTCCGGTTGCCAGACCGCCCGCTTGCCGATCTTTCCGGTGATCAGCTCGGTGGAGTACCCGTCGGGGTAGCTGCCGTCGGGGTTCTTCTCGAGGAGGAACGCCTTGACCTTGGCGTCGGCCACGTCGCGGGCCCACACCACGATCACGTCGGCGAAGCTTGCGTTGCCGATCCAGCGCTTGGCCCCGTTGAGTACCCAGTGGCCGCCGTCCCGGCGCGCGGTCGTCTCCAGGTTGACGGAGTCCGAGCCGTGGTCGGGTTCGGTGAGGGCAAAGGCACCGATCTTCCGCAGTGCGGCCATGTCCGGCAGCCAGCGCTGTTTCTGCTCCTCGCTGCCGAGCAGGGCGATCGAGCCCATCGTGAGTCCGGACTGGACTCCGATGAACGTGTTGACGCTGCCGTCGCCCCGCGACATCTCGCAGGTGGCCATGCCGGCGGCCAGCCGGCTCAGGCCGGGACAACCGTAGCCGTGGATGGTGGTTCCGATGATCCCCAGCTCGGCGATCTTCGGGACGAGTTCGAACGGGAATTCGGCGCGGTCCCAGTAGCCGTTGATCACTGGGAGTACCTCATGGTCGACGAAGGCGCGGACCCGGTCGCGTACGGCACGCGCCTCGTCGGTGAGCAGGTCGTCGAGGAGGTAGAAGTCGGGGGTCATGTCTGGGTCCTGTCCGTTATCCGGGGGTGCTTGCCGCCTTGGTCGTCGTATGTGTAGAACCCGACGCCGGTCTTCCGGCCGAGCTCACCGCGCTGGACGAGCTCGGTGACGGTACGGCTGGGCAGGTCGCGTGGGTCGTTGCTGGTGGCGTGGCGGGCGAGTTTGGCGTGGTAGCCGATGTCGATACCGGTGAGGTCCATCAGTTCGAAGGGCCCCATCGGATACCCGAGTGCGGTGCGGCAGGCGGTATCGATCGCCTCGACCGACGCCACTCCCTCCTCGAGCAGGAAGATCGCCTCGTCGCGAACGGCATTGAGGATGCGGTTGGCGATGAATCCCGGAATCTCCTTGTCGAGCACCACCGGGTCCTTGCCGATCCGGCGGGCCAGGTCGACGACGACGTCCACCGTGGACGGTGTGGTCTGTGGGCCGCGTACGACCTCCACGCAGCGCATCGCCAGCGCCGGGTTGAAGAAGTGCAGGTTGCAGACCCGGTCCGGCCGGGCGGTGGCGTCGGCGAGCTGCGAGGAGACGATCGCCGAGGAGTTGGTGGCCAGAATCGCATGGGTGGGCAGGATCGGGTCCAGCCGGGCGAAGATCTGCCGCTTGACGTCGAGCCGCGCGGCGGCCTCGATGACGAGGTCCGCGGTACGGGCGGCGGTGTCGAGATCGGTGGTGAACCCGCAACCGCGCGAACGCGGCGTCCACGTCCGATCGGGTGCGCCGGCCCTTCGCCACGTCGCGGTCCAGCCGCGCCCGCAGCGCACCTTCGGCGGGGTCGAGGGCGGCGCTGTTGAGGTCGTACGCCGTCGTCCGGTAGCCGGCGAGCGCGCAGACCATCGCGATCTGAGAGCCCATCGCCCCGCAGCCGACGACGAGGATTTTCGCTGATCACCCTCGTCACCTCCCCTGGAAGGCGGGCGGGCGCTTGTCGAGGAACGCGGACGCGCCCTCCCGCTTGTCGTCCGTGGTGTAAAGCAGGGCCTGGGCCAGCCGCTCGATGACGAGACCGGTGCGCAGGTCGGCGTCCATGCCGGTACGGACGACCAGCTTGGCCAGGCGTACCGCGAGGGGCCCTTGGCGCAAGGTCATAAAGTTAGGGATCGTCCCGGTTTGTCAAGGTCGGCTGGCCTGCGATGATGTCGATGTTGAGGGTGGCCAGGTAGCTCTTGCGATCCACGCCAAGACTCTTGTAGGCGTACCGGGACAGCGGTCGTTTGACCGCGCGGGAATTAACCCGTAGCCGGCGGGCGGGCATGAGGTTGCCCAGCAGTTGGCGTCCGATGGACCCGACCAGGTCGATGGCGGTTTCCGCGATGACGTTCGCGGCTTGCACGATCAGGTCCCGGGCGGCCTGGACGACGACGGTGAAGCTGGCCCGGTCCGGATCGACCCCATCGGTGGCCTCCGCGGTGTCCGCGATCGCGATCCGCACCACCTGGTACACCGTCAACAAGGCGTAGATCTCCTGGGCGATGAGCGCGGGGTCCGCCGAACGCAACACCCGGCGACCCAGAAGCGTTGACTTGATCTCCAGGTAGGAGGACTCGACCTCCCACCTCTCGTGATACAACTTCACGCATTCCAATGCCGGAAACCGTTGGTACTCCAGCAGTGTGGTGCCAACCGGTAGGTCCCGGTGTGCCTGCCGGCGGTGGTGACGATGGTGATCTCACACTCGATGATCCGCACCCGCACACCGCCGATGAGCGACAGGTACGAGCCGTCGCGGTAACGGCGCAGCACCGGCGGCTTACGGTTGCCGGTCAACCGAACCAGGAACTGCGCGTCGGTAGCGGCCAGGGCGGCGAGGAACGCGTTGCTGTCAAAGCCCCGGTCCAGCAAGACGATCATCCCCGCGTGCAGACTGCGTAGCACCCGCCGAGCCTGCGTCGTCTCACCCTGACTCTTGGGACCGAACACCGCGTCGATGACCGCCCGGGTCCCACACGCGACCAAGGCCACCAAACGGATCTGGGGATACCCAGCCGTGCCGTGCTGACTTCGGTTGCGCCCCAGATACGCGGCGTTGCCCGGCGAGTCGGGCACGTCCAGCACGGTCCCGTCGATCGCGGCCACCAGCAGGCCGCGCCACCACACCCCGGCCGTGCGGATCCCGGCCGCCGAGCCGCGCAGCAGATCGAACAACACCCGCAACGGCGCCACCCCTACCCGGATCCGGGCCAGCCACACCGCGGTCCCCGACGGGCGGGCCAGTCCCAGCCCGTCCAGACCCGCGACCAGTTTGTCCCACACCCCGAGGTAGCCCACCTCGCCGAACAAGCCCGCGGCCAGCAACAGATACACCACCACCCGCGACGGCAGCACCCGCACCCCCTGTTGGGTGCGGCCGGTCTCGGCCAACACCTCATCGACCATCTCGAACGGCACGATCCGGGTCAGCTCCCCGAGATGGCCCGGTGCGAAGACACCCTTGGCGACCGTGATCACCGGGTGATGACAGAATGCTGCAACAGCGGGGCTCCCCGGTAGCTGGCTGGTCTTGGTCGACAAGCCGTTCTACCCGAGCCCCGCTGCCTCGTTTCCGGCGCCCGCCGTCATCCCGGAACCGCCCTCGACACCAGCCCAAACCCCTTAAATGAGTGCCTGGGACGAGTCCGTGACATCATCGGCGGCGAGCGCGTCACGGCTGGGCGTTGCCGAGGTCGTCATCGCCGGTCCTGTGTGCGTCGTCGCGTATCGGGTTGTCGGCGTGCCCGCCGGGTTTGGTCTCTGGCTTCTTTCTGTATCTGGGCCGCCATGGCGTGTTGCCAGCGGGCGGGCCACGGCCAGGGGTCGGTCTCGGTGCGCCGCTTGGCGGTGTTTTCAAGATCGCGGCGTAGGAATGAAAGCAGGCGGGGGTTGGCGTGTTCGTAGTGCGGAGCGGCGACGCGGCGACACAGTTCGGTGTGCAGGCGCTGGTAGTTGGTGGGTTTGCGGGCGTTGAGGACGCTGCGCCAGTACGGGCTGGCCAGTAGGGCGGTGAACGCGACGATTTCGGGGTAGTCGACGGCGTGTTCCAGCGCCGCTCGGGCGTGGCCGGTGGGGTCGAGGCCGGTGGTGTGGGCGTGGGCGAGGCGGGCGTCGCGGTGGTGGGTGTAGCCGGGTTCGCCGGTGACGTTGGGCCACCAGCCCTCGGCGGTGTCGAACGCTTCCCTGGTCTCGTCGCGGCCACGGTGTCGCAGCAGCCGGCGGTGACGGATCTGGGCGTGCACGATGTCCGGTAGGCCACGTAGCTCGATCTGCTGGTCGGGGTGCTCGACGCCGGCGCCGATCCACAACCGGTGGCGTAGGCACACGTTGCGGTCGTGGGTGGCCCACACCGACACCGTGCCCGGCGCTGCCCCGGCGACGGCGCCGCAGCGCCGGCAGGCGGGCCGGATGTCGTTGATGAACGCCTGTGGGGTGGGGCAGCCGTTGTCGGCCAGATCCATGGTGTTGATGTCCTGGTGGTGACGCAGCTCGGGTATCGCCCTCAGCAGCACGGACGCGGGCAGCGCGCTGAGCGCGGCGAGGCGGGTCAGGCAGTCGGGATCGGACTCGTCGTATCCGGCGAGCGCGTCGACCACGCCGAGGTCGAGGGTGTTCGCGGCGGCCAGCCGGGCCAGGTAGGAGCCGTAGGTTTCGTGCTGGATCGGGGTCACGGTGCGTGGCAACGCCCGGGGCAGCAGCGGCCAACGCACGCCGGCCGGGAGCGTGGTGGGCGGCGTGCCCATGGAGCGCGTCGTGCGGCCGGTGGTCTTGCGACGCCGGGTTCGTCGGGGTGTCGGCGTGGTGGTCACGAGGCGGCGCGCCTGCCGGTGGTGGCCGATTCGGCGGCGTAGTCGAGCGGGACGGTGTCCAGCACCGTCCGGTCGAGGTGTTCGCTGCCGTCGAGGATCGCGCTGATCGCCGCAGCGCGGATCAGGTGGGACAGGCTGCCGATCATGCCGCTGGTGCGCTGGTGTAGGTATCGGGCGAGTTTGGTCAGGGTGCCGTGGGCGTGGCGGTGCAGGCGCAGGGTGTCTTCCAGGGTGGCGATCAGCGCCTGCCACTCGTCGTGGCAGGGAAACGCCCCGGTGCGGATCAGGGTGCAGCGTCCGGCGAGCTGCTTGCCGCGCACCCCGGTGAACAGCCCGCACCGTTCCACGTTGATGCCGGCGTAGACGAACGTGGCCGGCAGGTGCTCATTATCTGGAGCCAGTACAGGCGTGTCCTTGACGTAGTCGACGGGGGTTGAGGTTCCCGAGGATGTCGTCGTGGATGGGATTACCTTCCGTTCTCCATCACGGAAACGGGAGGTGCGATGCGCGTGCAGCGCGTGATAATGCCGGAGTCCGGGCGCGAGTCCTGGACACTGCTGGGCGACGACCTGGCTCCGGTCGAGCCGGTCGAGCGGTTCCTGGCCTTTCTGGCGTCGGTCTCTGTTATCTGGACACGCCGGGATGGTCACCTGCCTGAGCTGACTGCTGCGGCCTGATGACATGGGCACCGGCGAGGGAGGTCGGTGTGCGGGTGGTCAAACAGCGAGAGAACGGCATCGTCCGGCGCGTCGTGCTGATCGATGACCACGGCGGCGAGGTGGTGCAGGTCAATCGGTTCCTATCGCACCTGGTCGACTCGGGGTACAGCCCGAACACGGTGTGCGCTTACTGCTACGACCTGCGGCACCTGGCTCAGTTCCTGACCGATCGAGCGATGGGCTGGAACGACTTCCGTCCGGCGACGGCGCTGGACTTCCTCGGATACCTGCGACGGGTGCCGTCGCGACGCCCGGCGCAGCGCCTCGGCCTGACGGTCGCTACCGAACAGGGCCGGCTGCTGTCGCCGGCGACGGTGCAACGTGTGCTGGCCGCGACGTCGAGCTTCTTCGACTGGGCGATCGCGGCCGAGCAGTACACCACCGGTGAGAACCCGATGCAGCGGCGGATCGATCACGCACTCGGGCGCGTGCCGGAGCGTCACCAGCCGTTCGCGGGCGCCCCGAGCCGTCAGCAGCCGATCCGCCGCACGGTGCGGGTCCGGCTGCCGCTGAGGCTGCCGCGGCCGATGAGCAGCGAGGACATCGACAAGCTTCTGGCCGGCCTGACGACGATGCGCGACCTGGCGATCTTCTTGCTGATGCTCGACGGCGGCCTGCGCCCTGGGGAGGTGCTGTGCCTGCAGCTGGACGACATCGCCTACGGCCGCCGGCGAGTGACGGTCCGCAAGCGCGATGACCATCCTCGTGGCGCCAGGGCGAAGGCACGCCACGAGCGGGTGGTGGACCTGCATGAGCCGCGCACGCTGGACGCGGTCAACCGTTACGTGCTGCACGAGCGCCCGCTGGATGCGGAGAATCCGTTCGTGTGCCTGGTCGGCGGCGCCGGCGAGCGTCGGTGCGAGCCGCTGAGCTACCAGGCCGTGGTGCGGGGCTTCGCCCGACGACTGGACCGACTGGGAATCCGGTCCCCGGACAAGACGCCGCACGCGCTGCGCCACACGCACGCGACCGCGATGTGGGAGGGCGGGATGCGGGAGCTGGCCTTGCAGAAGCGGCTCGGGCACGCCTCGCCGGAGTCGGTCCGCATCTACACCCGAGTATCGGACGAGCAGGTGCTCGCCGACTACGACCACGCGCTGCGGGACCGGTCGTGACCGAGGCCGGTCCCGCGCGGCACCTGACGGCGGCACCAGAACCGGTGGTGGCCCCGCGGGTGCACGCCGACCGGGCCACCTACCAGCAGTGGGTCGAGCAGCACTGCACCAGCTTCGCGTCGCGCTGGGACCGGATGAAGAACTACGACCGGTTCGTCGAACAGTGGCCGGTGCTGCAGGACTGGTTCGATGCGCCGCTGCGGCAACGCCTGCTGGACAAGGAGAACTGCGTGCGCGGGCAGCATCCGCACGGCGGCGCCAGCGTGATCATGCCCTACCTGACCTACCTGTCGCTGGTGCACCGCGTCGGGCTGGACTATCCGGTGCTGCTCGCCCGGACGTTCACCAGTCCGTTCAAGCTCCAAGCCCGCCACGGCGGCCTCGGTGTGGATGCCGGCCTGTTCGACCGGCACGTGGCCCGGCTCACCAAGCTCGGCTACGCCACGGCGCGCACGCAGCTGGTCTGGCCGCTGGGCCGGATGCTGCTGCACCGCGGCGACCCGGACCTGACCGCGCTTGGCGTGGAGGACCTCGACGAACTGCGCGACGCGATCGACGCCTTCACCGCCCGGCTGCGGCTGGACCCGGTGCGGGAGTTCTACTCCCGGGCGCCGGACGAGCGACCGCCGGCCGTGGTCGCTGAGGGGTATCTGCGTTCGGCGATCGCTCGCTTGCACGCGGTGCACGTGCTGCTGTTCGACCTCGGCCAAGTCGATCGGCCACCCACCGGACGCGTCACCGCAGGCAGCTGGATAGACCAGCTCGCCCCGCCCGACGCGCCGCCGAAGATCCGCGCCGTCATCGAGCGCTACCTGCGCCTGCACCTGGACGCCAACCTCGACCGGCCACAGACCGTGCGTCACGCCCGGGACGCACTGCGCCGCCTGGTGACCTGGATCGGCGAGACGCATCCGGAGATGGCCAGCCTGGCCGACCTGCACCGCGAGCACGCCGAGGAATTCTTGCGTTGGCTCGGCACGCAGACCAACCAACAGACCGGCGCTCCGTTGAGCATCAGTTACCGGCGAAGCGTGGTCACGCTGATCACCCGGTTCGTGACCGAGACCGCCGCCTGGGGCTGGGACGACGTCCCAGCACGGGTGCTGTTCAGCCACGCCGACATCCCGAAGATCCCGAAACCGCTGCCTCGGTTCATCCCCGACCACGAGCTCGTCAAGCTGATGACCGCGGTCGAGCAGTTGCCCAACCCCTATCAGCGGGCGGCGCTGATCGTGGCCCGATGGAGCGGTGCTCGCCGCGACGAGATCCGCCGCCTCGCCGTCGACTGCCTCGACACCTATCCCGACGGGCACCCGCGGCTGCGGATTCCCGTCGGCAAGGGATACGCCGAACGCAGCATCCCGCTGCACCCACAGGCCGCTGAGGCGCTGCAGCCGCTCATCGACCTGGCCCGCCGGCAGGGCAGTCGCCGACGCTACGACCCCAGCGCCGGCCGGGAGGTCCAGCACATCTTCGTGGTGCGCGGGAAGCTGCTATCCAAGTCTCTGCTGTTTGACATGGCCCTTGCCGAAGCCTGCACCGCCGCCGGGCTGCTCGACTCGGCCGGCAAAGCCACGATCACCGCGCACAGGTTCCGACATATTCTTTCTGCTTTGTGACCGTGTCGCGATTCCGTGCGCATGCGGACGTCCAGACCGCTACCGGCCACCCAGCTCTCTCCTCGTTGCTGCTTTTCAGACCACAGACGAACCTTGGCTCGCGCGCTCGGCCTCCATCTGGACCAAATGCGACACAAGTACGACCGCACACGCCGAGTGCGGACAGAAGCCACACCATCGGCACCCAGCTCGCCGAAGGCGGCGCTCGCATCCAGACGATCATTGTCGGTTCGCAGCCGAGAGTTCAGTGCATCCCCGACCTGGCCTGGACGCTGAAGGGTCGGGGTCGGTCAGCTGTGCGGGGTTGGCGCAGTCTTATCTTCAGTAGGCCAAACGCCCGGTGGTAGCCGTTGTGGAGCAGGTGTCCCGCCAGTTCAGGCGGCGTCAGGGTTAACGAGATCGTCTCTGGTAAGGATGAACGGGGTAGCTTTGCCGAGCTTGCTGGCGGTCGCCTGAGGCGGGAGGGCACGGACGGCTACCAGATAGACGCGGATGCCGGACATTTCGATATAGGGCGGCGGTGTGCCGGGCGTTCCGTCGGTCGGGAACTGGAGCGGCCGGCCGCTGATGTTGAAGATGACCAGGTAGGCGACGCTCTTCTGGTGGTCCTGCGCGTACTGGATGATCTGGTTGAAGCCCTTGGCCAGATAGCTCTTGCCGCGGCCGTCGCCATCGAAGATCTTCCCGTCGCAGACGAGCGGGTCGTCGGTGTCGAGCTCCCCGACGACGTCGGCTTCTCCGGAGGCGGATCTGGGCTTGGCGTAGGTGATGTAGTTGCCCTCGAGGAACAGGAAGCGCTGCAGGTCCAGGTTGTAGACCTCTTCACCGTTGCGCCGGTCCGCATCGAAGCGGGCGTGGAGCTCGTCGCGGTCGAACCATTCGAGTCGGCGGACGTAGCGCTCGAGCACGTAGAGCACGCTGCTCTCGGCGCCGATACGTTCGCCGAGGAAGTCGAACAACGGGGCGAACACGCGTTCGGCAAGTTCACGCACCTGGTCATTGAGATTGCCGTTGAACGCGAACAAGTACGGATCGGTCGCATCGTCGCCGTGCCCGGCACGTTCGTCGTCAGCGATGTGCTGCATCAGCTTCCAGGCCAGGACGGCGCGGCCCTCTTCGGACTGGCTCGTCCAGGAGAGCCGTTGGCCGCCGCGGAGCCCTTGCTCGAAGGCCTCGAAGCCGAGGTCTGGTTCGACCAACGCGGCCTCGGCCAGGACCGCGCGGAGGGCCGGCTGCCTGTTGATCCAGTCCACGATGAGCCGCACCTCGTGGCCGGCCTGCGTGTAGTCCTGCACCAACAGCCGCCGCAGCCGCTCGCGCAACTTGACCTGCAGGTCCTCCTGAAATCTCACTGAAACAGGCCCTTCAGCGCGTCGTTGATCTGGCGCTCGATGTCATCGCCGGCCATCTGCATACCACCTCGGTCGTCGATCAGCCCCACCCGGATGCGGCAGCACGGGCAGAGGACAGTCTGCTGAACGACGACCTCCGACCACCGGACCCAGATGGGGTACTCGCATGCCGGGCACGGCACCTCCAGATCGCCATGCAGGAACTGGGTCGCAAGCGAATCGGGCACCCGTTCATCATGCCCAACCCGCCCGCGTTCGCCACCGCCGCCGAACTGCGGGTCGATGACAAAGATCCGGCCGCTGGCACCCTCGCGGAAGATCTTGAGGGCCGCGCGGAAGCGAGCGCAAGCCGTTGGTTACTTCGAGGGCGCGATGACACGTCCTGGACCCTCCGCCCGTCCGCCTTGGCCACCACGCCGAGGGGGCGGGCCTCCTGTCCCGTTGGCAGCGATCAAGCGAGGCCGGCGGCAGGATCGGGTACCACGCGGCCGCGTTTGGCGCCCGGGACGCGCCGTTGAAGGCGGCGCTGGTATGCGGCCTCGGCGTGTTTGCTGATGACGATCGTGTCCATCAGCCGCTTGGTGATCGCCTCGTCGCCGTTCATGACCGCCTCGGTGGCGGCCTCGCGGACCAGGTCGGCGAGACCGCAGATGCTGCCGTCGGTGCGGTCGTGCAGGTAGCGGTAGTGCCGGGTGAGGGTGCCGGGCCTGTGGCGCAGCAGGACCAGGCACTCCTCCATTGTCTTGATCACCCCGGCCCACTCGCGTTTCTGCGCCTCGGTGTTGATCTGGAACCGTTCGAGGCGGTGTAGCGAGTTGCGCCCGGAGGTCTGGGTGGCCCGCTCGGCGCCGAGCCCTTCCAGGAACAGCCCGGACTTTTCCAGCTCGTGGCCGGTGTAGACGAACGTGGCGGCGCAGTGGTTTGCGAGGTATTTCAGGTGGTCGTTGACGAGCCGGCCCTCCTTCGCGGACAGGTCGAGGAAGTGGACGTCGTCGACGATGACCAGTTCGGTGCCGCAGAGCCGCAGCGCCTCCAGCACCCGGCGGGTGATCTCGTTCTTGGTGGCGCCGGCCCGGTAGGGGTGACCCAGGTAGTCGGCGATGATCGCCGAGAGATCTTTCGGGGTGGCCTGGGACGGGATGCTGAGGTAGACGACCGGGATGTAGTCGGCGATGCGGTCCTCCACGACGCGCCGGTCCTGGAAGCGTTCCGGGTAGGCCAGCCGCAGCTCGTGCTCGAAGTCGAACCCGAAGGTCTTCACCAGCGTCGATTTACCGATGGTGGGTGGCCCGTCGATGACGATGCCCCGCCGAGCGCCGGCGGCCTGCCGGCTGTTGACCGCCATCCTCCGGGCGATGATGTGGTGCAACTGCTTCATCCGCTCGGTGCGCACGATCACCAGCGCGCTGTGGTAAGCCTCGCGGCGCTTGTTGAACCTGATCCGGTCCCGGTCGGGCAGGGCCAGATACTCGTCGTAGGAGGGCGCGGCCGGCCGTTCGGGCGGGACGTCGTCGAGGTAGGCGCGCCACTCTTCCTTGGTCCGCGGCTCGGCCAGGCCGGGATGGGTGTGCACGCTCAGTTTTCCTGCCGCGTCCGGCGGGCGCGCGGGTCCCAGACCTCGGCCGCCTCGACCGTGCTCAGGTCCAGGTCGTCGTCGAGCTCGTCGTCGAGGTGGTCCGGGTCGGGGTCGGGAACGACGCGCAGCGCCGGGGACTGCGCGAACTCGGCGGCGTTGACTGGCGGGTCGGCCCGGTGCCGGTCGCGGGCGGCGGCGCGGGCCCGTTCGGCGTCGCGGGCCTGACGGCGCCGGTCGGTGCGGGTCCACGACTCGGGCGCGTCGGTGCGGTTCTGCAGGGCCAGCAGCGCCTCGGCGACTTCGTCCTGCTCGGTCTTGCCGCCGCGGCTCCGGCCG
>WNFX01011640.1_pt1 | contig 13239 bp, 9 predicted proteins | sample 5400111 | NCBI WGS metagenome assembly WNFX01 (sample SAMN13153363, study PRJNA577476) | soil metagenome | isolation source: 40 cm soil or saprolite under grassland replicate 1 | place: USA:California | collected 2016-06-15
TCTCCGTCCGGTCCGCACGGCCGCATCGTGGCGCGCGATGTCGAGGCCGCCGCGCGCGCGGCCCCGAAGGCGGCGCCGCGCCCAACCGTTGCCGCGGCGGCCGGCGTGACGCTCGCCGAGGGCCCGAGCGCCGAGGACATCAAGGCGATCTACCGCGACGTGCCGTTCCAAGAGGTGCCGCTCGACGGCATGCGCAGGATCATCGCTACGCGCCTGGTGCAGGCGAAGCAGACCATCCCGCATTTCTACCTCACCGCGGACGTCGAGATCGGGCGGCTCCTCACGCTGCGCCAAGAAGCGAATGCGGCTGCGCCCAAGGACAACGACGGCAAGCCCGCCTTCAAGCTCTCCCTCAACGACCTCATCATCAAGGCATGGGCGGCCGCGCTGCAGCGCGTGCCGGCCGCCAATGCGGTGTGGGCGCAGGATCGCATCTTGCGCTTTCAACATTCCGACATCGCCGTCGCGGTCGCGATCGACGGCGGCTTGATCACGCCGGTGATCCGCCGGACGGAGGTGAAAACGCTGTCGGCGATCTCGAACGAGATGAAGGAGCTGGCGACGCGCGCGCGCGCGAGAAGGCTCAAGCCGGACGAATACCAGGGCGGTTCCTCCACCATCTCCAATCTCGGCATGTACGGCGTGCGCGAATTTTCCGCCATCATCAATCCGCCGCAGGCGACGGTCCTGGCGGTCGGTGCCGCGCGGCGGCAGGCGGTCGAGACGCAAGACGGCGGCGTCGCCTTCGCGAGCGTGCTGTCGGTGACGCTCTCTTGCGATCATCGCGTGGTCGACGGCGCGCTCGGGGCCGAGTTGCTGGCGGCGTTCCAGCGATTTGTCGAGCAACCCGTGACGATGCTGGTATGAGACTGTGTCCCGGGCGCAGCGCAGCACCGTTCCGCGCTGAAGCGCTTCACGCTGCACCGCATCCGGGACACTGAACCAGGAGTGAATAATGGCCGCCGAAAAGACTGATGTTCTCCTGATCGGTCCTCCCAAGCCCGTCATCGTGAACGGGCTCTCCGGCGCGTTCAACCTCGTCCAATTCTCCGACGCCAAGGATCGCAACAAATTCTTCGCCGAGAGCGCGCCGCGCGTGCGCGGCATGGCGGTCGCAGCCACCGAGGAGCGGGTCGATGGCGCGTTCATGACGCGATTTCCCCGGCTCGAAATCGTCTCCTCCTTCGGCGTCGGTTACGACCACGTCGACGCCGCCTGGGCCGGCGCCCATGGCATCACCGTCACCAACACGCCGGACGTGCTCACCGAGGAAGTGGCCGACACGGCGCTCGGGCTGTTGCTGTGCACCGCTCGCGAATTCCCCCAGGCCGAGCGCTACCTGCGCGCCGGCAAATGGCTCAAGAAAAACTATCCGCTGAGCAGGGCGACGCTGCGCGACCACACCGTCGGCATGGTCGGCATGGGCCGTATCGGGCAGGCGATCGCGCGCCGGCTCGCGGCCATGCAGGTGCCCGTGGTCTATCATTCGCGGCGCCCGGCCGCGGGCGTGCCCTACCGGCACTATCCCAAGCTCATCGACATGGCGCGCGACGTCGACGTGCTCATGGTCATCACGCCCGGCGGCGCGGAGACCAAGAACCTGATCAATGCCGAGGTGCTCGCGGCGCTCGGTCGCGACGGCATCCTCATCAACATGTCGCGCGGCTCGGTGGTCGACGAGCCGGCGCTGATCAAGGCGCTGCAGCAGAAAACCATCCTGTCCGCGGGCCTCGATGTCTTTGCACGCGAGCCCGAGGTGCCGGCGGAACTCATCGCCATGGATCACGTCGTGCTGTTTCCCCACCTCGGCTCGGCGTCGGTCGCGACCCGCGACAAGATGGACCAGCTGGTGGTCGATAATCTCTTGGCCTGGGCGGGGGGTAAGCCGCCGCTGACCCCGGTCCCGGAAACGCCGTGGCCGCCGAAGAATCGGCCGTGAACAACTTCGGAATCGGAATACTAAGTTAGACTAGTCCGCGTTTTAGATGTCGTCCGTCGACCGGAGGGAAGCGGCGATCATCGCCGCTGATGCGCGCGCGTTCGCTCGGCGGTGATGGCAGGCAATTGGTTGAATTTTCAGTTAATCCGTCCCATCGAGTGCTCGATGCGATGGAACGGATCTCGCAAATCTTGTTTGACTTGATAATGGCCACCGCGACGACATCTTCGTTACCGGCGGGCCCGCAAGGCTAGGAAAGATACCACAAGAGTACACCACAGGGAGGATCCGCATGACGAGCCACGAGTCCGAAGCCGTGGAGGGTCAGTTTCTCCTACGGGCGGGCGCTTCAGGATCGGCGCTGGAGGCATAGCATGGGCGGGACGAGAACCTGGCGGTCGGCCAACGGGCTTTTTACCACCGAGCCTGCTTAAACGGGGCGGCGAGTGTCGGGAAGTACACGGACGAGATGGAGGCCGCATCGCCAAGCGGTGATGATCCACCGCACCGCCGTGACTGGCGCGACGACTGATACGCGCGACCATTCCAGCGTGTCGGCGCCATGCGCAACTCAATGGCACAGGATCAGAGGAGGCAATGATGGCAAATGCGCTGTCCGACAAGGAGCGAGCATTGATGGATGCGTACTGGCGGGCCGCCAACTACCTGTCGGTCGGCCAGATCTATCTCTACGACAACCCGCTGCTCAAGCAACCGCTCACAAAGGAACACATCAAGCCGCGGCTCCTCGGTCACTGGGGGACGACGCCAGGCTTGAACTTCATCTACGTTCACCTGAACCGGATGATCAAGAAGCACGACCTCGACATGATCTACATTACCGGCCCTGGGCATGGCGGGCCCGGCCTGGTCGCGAATGCCTACCTCGAGGGAACCTACAGTGAGGTTTATCCGAACATCTCTCGCGACGAAGAGGGCATGAAGCGCCTGTTCACCCAGTTCTCGTTCCCCGGCGGCATCCCAAGCCACGTCGCGCCTGAGACGCCGGGTTCGATACACGAGGGCGGCGAGCTCGGCTATGCCGTCTCTCACGCCTACGGAGCAGCCTTCGACAACCCCGATCTAATCGTTGCCTGCGTCGTCGGCGACGGCGAGGCGGAAACCGGACCGCTGGCGACGAGCTGGCATTCCAACAAGTTCCTCAACCCGGCGACCGATGGGGCGGTTTTGCCGATCCTTCACCTCAACGGCTACAAGATCGCCAATCCCTGCGTTCTCGCCCGGATCAGCCATGAAGAGCTGGATCATCTATTCCGTGGCTATGGCTACACGCCGTATTTCGTCGAGGGGCATGAGCCGGAAAAGATGCACGAACTGATGGCCGACACGCTCGACACCGTCATCGGTGAAATCCAGCGCATCAAAAGCGACGCACGTCGGGATGGTTTTACGGAACGCCCCCGCTGGCCGATGATCGTGCTCCGCACACCAAAGGGCTGGACGTGCCCGAAAGAAATCGATGGCAAGCGCACCGAGGATTACTGGCGCTCGCACCAGGTGCCGATGGGCGAGATGCACGAAAACCCGGCCCATGTGCGGATCCTCGAAGAGTGGATGAAGGGCTACCACCCCGAGCAGCTCTTCGATGGCAGCGGCCGCCTCCGGCCCGAGCTGGCCGACCTTGCTCCTCGAGGCACTCGCCGCATGAGCGCCAACCCGCACACCAATGGCGGCTTGCTCCTCAGGGAACTGCGGCTCCCGAATTTCCGTGATTACGCTGTCGAGGTGACCGCACCCGGCGCCGTTTCGGCCGAATCGACGCGAGTCATGGGCCGGTTCCTGCGCGATGTGATGAAGCTGAACATGGAGTCGCGAAATTTCCGGCTCTTCAGTCCGGACGAGAACAACTCGAACCGCTGGCAGGATGTGCTCGAGGTGACCAATCGTGCCTGGGTCGCAGAGACCCTTCCGTGGGACGACCATCTCGCCCCCGACGGGCGCGTCATGGAGATGCTTAGCGAGCACCAGTGCCAAGGTTGGCTGGAGGGCTATCTCCTAACCGGCCGCCACGGCTTCTTCTCCTGCTATGAGGCGTTCATTCATATCATCGATGCGATGTTCAACCAGCACGCCAAGTGGCTGAAGGTGTGCAATCACATTCCCTGGCGGCGGCCTATCGGCTCGCTGAACTACCTGTTGTCGAGCCACGTCTGGCGGCAGGACCACAACGGCTTCAGCCATCAGGATCCGGGGTTCATAGATCACGTTGTCAACAAAAAGGCCGAGGTCGTCCGCGTCTACCTGCCGCCCGACGCCAACTGCCTGCTGTCGGTCACCGATCACTGCCTGCGCAGCCGGAACTACGTCAACGTCGTCGTCGCCGGCAAGCAGCCGGCACCTCAGTGGCTGACGATGGACGAGGCGGTCAAGCACTGCCAAGCTGGCCTCGGCATCTGGGAGTGGGCCAGCAACGACCGGGGCGGCGAGCCCGATGTCGTGATGGCCTGCTGCGGTGACGTGCCGACCTTGGAGACCCTGGCCGCCGTCGACCTCCTGCGAAGGCACGCCCCCGATCTGAAGGTCCGAGTCATCAATGTCGTCAATCTGATGAAGCTGCAGCCGTCGAGCGAACACCCGCACGGCCTCTCGGACCACGATTTCGACGCGCTGTTCACCACCGACAAGCCGATCATCTTTGCCTTCCACGGTTACCCGTCACTTATTCACCGGCTGACCTACCGCCGAACGGGTCACCCGAACATCCACGTGCGCGGCTACAAGGAAGAGGGCACCACCACGACGCCGTTCGATATGTGCGTGCTGAACGATCTCGATCGCTTCCACCTCGTAAGCGACGTCATCGACCGCGTGCCGAAGCTTGGGGCGCGCGCCGCTTACGCCAAGCAGGCGATCCGCGACAAGCTCATCGACCACAAAGAGTTCATCGCCCGGTACGGCGACGATATGCCCGAGATCACCGGCTGGCGGTGGGGGCAGGAAGCGGCTTCCGCGGGGGTGCATTCCACAGAGGCCGACAACGTCTGACCCTGGCGGAGGCGAACGTGAATGTGTTCGCGATCAGGCACGGGGAGACGGCGTGGAGTCTTACCGGGCAGCACACAGGGACGACGGACATCCCGTTGACCGACAACGGCCGTCGGCTTGCAGAGCGGATGCGGCCGGTACTCGCCAGGAATGCGTTTGAGCTCGTTCTCTGCAGCCCGATGCAGCGGGCACGAGAGACCTGCGAGCTGGCCGGCCTCGACGATAAGGCCGTCATCGACTCCGACCTGGCCGAGTGGAACTACGGCAAGTACGAGGGGCTGACGCCCAAGCAGATCGACGAGGTCGCGCCGGGCTGGCTGATCTTCCGAGATGGATGCCCGGGCGGCGAGGCGCCGGAACAAGTGGGTGCACGAGTGGACCGGGTGATCGCCCGGTCGCGCGCGGTTGACGGCGACATCGCGCTATTCGCGCACGGACATGTGCTGCGCGTGCTCGCGGCGCGCTGGATCGGGCTGCCCGCGGGCGGCGGCCAGCATTTTCTACTGGATACGGGTACCTTGTGTGTGCTCGGCTACTACCGCGAGATACCCGCGCGGATCTGGAACGGGCCTCTCATCGACTAGAGCGCGGTGAGTGGGACTACGCGATGAGCGAATCAAAGGGAAGGGATGTCCTTTGGCAACAGGAGAGCGGTCGATGCGGCAGCCCAACAGCAGGCGCGTGCTCACCCGCGACAAGTACGACGCCGTCCTTCTTGACCTCGACGGTGTGATAACGGACACCGCCAGCCTCCACGCGGCCTGTTGGAAACAGATGTTCGACGAGTACCTTCAGAAGCGTGCGACGCAGAGAGGCGAAGCATTTCGCCCCTTCGATCTCACCACGGACTACCGGCTCTATGTGGATGGGAAGCCCCGCTTTGACGGCGTTCGCGACTTCCTCACATCACGCGGTATCCAACTGCCCGAGGGAGGCCCAGACGACCCCCCACAGGTCGAAACGGTCGGCGGGCTCGGGAACCGCAAGAACGACTTGATCAATAAGCTTATTGAAGACGTGGGGGTGAAGCCTTACGCGGAAAGCGTTCAATTCATTCATCACCTCCGCCGCCACGGATTCAAAATCGCCGTCGTCACCTCGAGTCAGAACTGCGCGGCCGTCTTGAAGGCCGTCAAGTTGGACGCCTGCTTCGACGTACAAGTCGATGGCAACATGATCCAGGCGCAACAACTGGCGGGGAAACCCGCCCCGGACACGTACTTGATAGCGGCGAAGCTACTGGGCGTTGAGCCGGCACGGGCGGTTGTCATCGAGGATGCCATCTCGGGAGTCCAGGCTGGATTTAGCGGAAACTTCGGACTTGTGATCGGCGTCGCGCGCAAGGGGAATGCCGAGGAGCTCAAGCAGCATGGCGCGCATCTGGTGGTAAGCGATCTCGGCGAACTGGTTGACTGACCAACGCCTCGCGCTGTCTTCGGAGAAACAGCCCGATGCTACATCATGAACGCCTCAGACCGCCATCCGATGATTACCCGGCCGACGAGTGGAACGTCATCGAAAAACGGTTTCACCCCGAGTTTCTAGCCCAGCTAGAAACGATGCTCGCGCTCGGCAACGGATACCTCGGCATGCGCGGGTGCCCGGAGGAAGGCGGCCCCAACGCTGAAAACTCCACCCTCATCAATGGATTCTATGAGACCCGGCCGATCGTATACGCAGAAGAAGCGTATGGCTTCGCGAAAACTGGCCAGACCATTTTCAGCGTGACCGACAGCAAAATCATCAAGCTCTTCGTCGACGACGAGCCCTTCTGGCTGCCCAATGCAAACCTCTTAAGTTACGACCGGCGGCTCAACATGAAGTCCGGGACGCTCGACCGCGAGATCCTTTGGGAGACGCCTGCAGGCAAACAGGTGTTGATCACATCCCGGCGTTTGATCTCTTTCGCCAATCGGCACGTGGCCGCCATCTCCTACCGCGTGACCCTCCTCAACGCGGCAGCCTCCCTAGTGATCTCTTCGGAGATGGCGGCGAATGACCCGAGCGCGCGCATCAACGGCGATGATCCGCGACAGTCGAAAGCCTTTTCAGGTCGGGTGCTCCATCAGCGAGCCAGCTATTCCAAAGACCGTCGCATCGTGCTGTGCCATGCGACTGAAAAGAGCCGCTTGACCCTGACATGTGCCACTGACAATGCGATAGAGAGCTCGTGTTCGCACGCCTACAAGGTTGTCCATACTGAGGACTTTGGCCAGGTTGCCTTCACAATCGAGGCCCGGCCCGGCTGTCCGATCCAGCTCACCAAATACATGGTCTATCATACCTCCCAGACGGCCTCGGCTGAAGAACTCTGCGGCCGCGCTGAGTGGACGCTGGATCGCGTAATGAACCAGGGTTTCCAGCAGCTGCTCGCCTCCCAAGAGCAGTACCTGGACGATTTCTGGCGCCGCAGCGATGTCCAAGTCAGGGATGTCCGGGAAGATCGCACAAAGCGCAGCACCGTGGAAATCCAGCAAGCGATTCGCTTCAATCTCTTTCACATCCTGCAGGCCTCCGCGCGCGCGGAAGGCACGGGTGTGCCGGCGAAAGGCCTCACCGGACAAGCGTATGAGGGGCATTACTTTTGGGACACTGAGATCTATCTGCTGCCGTTTCTGACGTATACCTCTCCCCGGATCGCCAGGAATCTGCTGACCTTCCGCTACAAGATGCTGCCGCAGGCACGAGCACGTGCCAGGCAATTGGGCCATCGCGGAGCCATGTTTCCGTGGCGCACCATCAGCGGAGAAGAAGCGTCGGCATACTACGCCGCCGGAACCGCACAGTACCACATCAACGCAGACATCATGTATGCGCTGCGCAAGTACGTGCAGGCGACCGGCGACGAGCTTTTCCTGCGGGACTGCGGTGCCGAGATGCTCGTAGAAACGGCACGCCTATGGCTGGACCTCGGTTTCTACTCGGACGCAAAAGGGGGAAAATTCTGCATCAACGGCGTCACCGGGCCCGATGAATACAACGCAGTCGTGAACAACAACGCATACACCAACTTGATGGCCCGAGAAAACCTGCGCTACGCGGCCCGGACTGTCGAATCCCTGCGGGTGACAGAGCCGGCTGCGTACAATGCGCTCGTGCGCAAAACGGCGCTCGAGCCCTCCGAGGTGGAGGCATGGAACCGCGCGGCGGAGAACATGTACGTGCCGTATGATGAGAAGCTGAAGATTATCCCGCAGGATGACAACTTTCTGGAGAAAGAGCCCTGGGACTTCCGGAACACACCGCGCGACCACTACCCGCTGCTGCTATTTTACCATCCGCTCAACATCTACCGGAAGCAAGTAATCAAACAGGCGGACGTGGTGCTGGCCATGTTCCTGTTGGGCAATGAGTTTTCCCTAGACGCGAAGAAACGCAACTTTGAATTCTACGACCCCTTGACCACGGGCGACTCATCGTTGTCGTCGTGCGTCGAGGCGATTATCGCTGGACAGATCGGCGATATCGAGAAAGCGATTCGGTACGGGATGGCGGCGCTACTGATGGACCTGGCCGACGTCGGCGGTAACGTGAGGGACGGCTGTCATATCGCCTCGATGGGCGGAACTTGGATGGCGCTCACCTACGGGTTTGGCGGCATGCGCGACGATGACGGCACGTTGTCGTTCTGGCCCCATCGCGCGCCAGAGGACAACGCCATACTTCGGTTTCCGTTAACGTACCGCGGTCAGATGCTGCAGGTCGAAATCGGTCTTGAGAAAGTGCAATACGCACTGCGTGAGGGCGAATGTCTGGTCGTCCGCCATGAAACGGAAGAAATTCAGCTGACTCGCGAACATCCGTTGGCGGTTCGGGCGGTCAGCCGGAGGTGAGGAGACATCCTCATCCATGCGGCTATCGCGAAGTCGAAGCAGAAGAACCGAGTGGCAGGCACGCGCGTCAGGTGCCCGGCTCGAGATGGGGAGCGACGCGGATGTATGAGGCACTGGAACCGACGCAAGACCCTGGCTGGCTCCTGAGCCATCAAGGCTACAACGTCTTGACCGAGAGCGCCATCGAATCCCGCCTCGCGTTCGGCAACGGATTCTTGGGCATGCGCGCCGCCCGCTCGGTCAGTCGAGGCCCGACCTGGGTAGCCTGGCTAGGATATAGCAGATGGGCATCTTGGCCGCGCTGCTACGTCGCCGGCCTATTCGACATGCCCAACACCGAGCCGCCAGTCCCGGCATTGGTGCCTGTCGCCGATTGGTCCCGCGTGCGCATTCTGCTGGACGGAGAGCCGCTGTTGGCGCGCGAAGGCGAAGTGCTCCTCGGCACCCGCCAACTCGACATGCGCCGCGGCCTGCTGCTGTCGGCGTGGACGCATCGTACCCCCGCAGGCATCACCGCCACGGGGCGCGAGCTGCGCCTCCTGTCGCTGGCGGACCGCGCGGCGGGGCTGCAATTTTTGCAACTCGCGCTGGATCGCGACGGCATCGACGTCAGGCTGGAGGCCAGTTTCGCGATGGCCGGCCTTGGCATGGAGCCGGTGCGGCTGGAGCAGGACCTCGGCGCCTGGCGCACCGAGGGCACGCGCAAGGGCGTGGCGATGACGGGCGCCGCGACGCTGCGGCTCGGTGACGACGTGCTGGCCCCCGACCGCCCGTTCTCGCTGCGCTGGGCTTGGCGGTGGGGCTCCGTCGCCGGGCAGGTAGCCGAATTTGACCGCCTTATCGCGGTGGCACGGGCCGACACGCCGGAGGATGATCCCGCTCCGCCCGCCAGCGCCGCGCTGGCGCGCAACCGTGCGCTGGGCTGGCGGGCGGTGCTGGCCGCGCACGAGGCCGCCTGGGATGCGCGCTGGGTCGCGAGCGACATACTCATCGAGGGCGACGATGAATCGCAGCAAGCGCTGCGCTTCGCCGTGTATCATCTGACCAGCGCCGCCAATCCCGAGGACGACCGCGTATCCATAGGCGCGCGCGCGCTCACCGGCGACGCCTATTTGGGCCACGTCTTCTGGGACACCGAGATCTACCTGCTGCCCTTCTACACCGCGGTCTGGCCACAGGCGGCGCGGGCGCTGCTGATGTACCGCTTCTACACGCTGCCCGCCGCACGCGCGAAGGCAGCGCATTTCGGCTTCAAGGGTGCGCTTTATGCCTGGGAATCGGCCGACACCGGCATGGAGACTACGCCCGAGCGCGTGGTCGTGCCCGATGGCACGGTGGTGGACATATTGACCGGCAAAATGGAGCACCACATCAGCGCCGATGTCGCCTATGCGGTGTGGCAGTACTGGCGCGCCACCGGCGATGACGAGTTCTTCCTTGGCGCCGGCGCGGAAATTCTGCTGGAGACGGCCCGGTTCTGGGCGTCCCGCGCCGTGGCGGAGGCGGATGGTAGGCGGCACATCCGCCACGTAATCGGACCGGACGAATACCACGAGGACGTGGACGACAACGCCTTCACCAACGTGATGGCGCGCTGGAATATCGCCCGCGCGCTCGAGGCCGTGGACCTGCTGCAGGCGCGCTGGCCCGATCAGGCCGCCGCGCTTCGACAGAAGCTGGCGCTTGGCGACGACGAGCTTGCGGACTGGCGCGACGCGGTCGCGCGCATCGTTATCGGCCTCGATCCTGCGACCGGCATCTATGAGCAGTTCGCCGGCTTTCACGCGCTGGAACCGCTCGACCTCGCCGCCTATGCCGACCGCACCGTGCCCATCGACGTGGTGATCGGCCGCGAACGAACCCAGCGCTCGCAGGTGGTGAAGCAAGCCGACGTGGTGGCGCTGATGGCGCTGCTGCCCGAGGAATTCCCCCGCGCCATTGCCGAGACGAATTTCCGCCATTACGAGCCGCGCTGCGCCCACGGCAGTTCGCTCAGCGCGGGGATGCACGCGCTGGTCGCGGCGCGCCTGGGCGATGCAGAAACGTCACTGCGGTACCTGCGCGAGACCGCAGCCACCGGTCTCGATCTCGACCCTAACAGCGCCGGTGGCGTGCGCATCGCCGGGCTGGGCGCGCTCTGGCAGGCAGCGATCCTCGGCTTCGCCGGCCTCGATCTGAGGGGTGACACGCTTGGAATTGACCCGAGGCTTCCGCCCCAGTGGCGCAGCCTGTCATTCCGCGTGTGCTGGCGAGGCCGGTCCGTGGCGATCCGCATTGCTGGCAGGACCGTGCAAGCGACGCTGGTGGAGGGCGAGGCGATGGAGATACGGATCGCAGCTACCACGCGGAAACTGACGGCGGGCGCGACGGTGCAGGTGTAGGCTAGTCTGCCGTCGCGCCCGCGCAGCTTCACAAGGCCCATGTGTGTGCAGCCTTCGCGGCATGATGCGAGCAGCGACGCCGGCGCGTCGCACGTGCCAAAGCCGTGAGCTTTTCGATGGTGCGCGCCGTCAGCGTGCTCCCGCTTTTCGCCGACACTGGGCCTCAAACGTATTGATCCTTGCGCGGAGTTTGCGAAACAGGTCGTCGAGGCTCGGCTTGGCAGGGTCCGGCTCCTCGACCCGGAAGTAGATCGCCCATATCAGGTCGCGGATGGCAAAGAAGTTCTCGCTCCACCACTCCGATTTGCGCTTTCGTCCTTTGCCCTTTGGTCCCATGTGTCTGCCTCCAGTCTCCGATCCCACCGTCAGTCACATTGCGAAGGAGAGAACGGTGGCAAGCTGGACGTGGACGAACTTGATCGTCGCATTGGCGCGGATCTTGATGTGCACCCCGAACTGCTCGAATTCCTCGGCTGCGAGCCGCCGTGATTGAGCGAGATCGATCGCGCATGTCCGCTTGCGAGGCATGGAAGGCGACCCTCTCGGCGCTGCTACCTGCTCTTCACATAGATAGCACCGCAAATGAAATGATACGAGCGACCGTGATACGCGGTCCGCATTGACGCAAGAAGAATCAACGCGTTATGAACCGTCGGCAATCAACTTCCATCTCTGGGAAACGTCACCCCGAGAACTATGGGAGAGGGAGCAAACCGAGTTTGCCGCTCGCGCTATTTTCCTGTCGACGGCCGCGAGCGCGCGTAAATTCCGCGTATGCAGGTGATGCAACGCGGTCCGCCGGCGCGTGGGCGAGGCATGACGAGGGCCGCCCGACGTGATAGCGTGCGCGCAACCGCCATCGTATTCGGATTTCCCCATGCCGGCTCGCGCTTGTGTTGCTGTGGTCGCGCTTGCGCTCTCCGCCGTCGGCGCCGGCGCGCAGACGGCGGCACCGAGCGACGCCGCCAAGGAGATGGTCGGCGCCTGGGAGATTTCCAACGCCGCGCGCGACAAGACCTGCCCGCTCACCTTCAAGCTCGATCCTGCCGCCGGCGGCTTCAAGCTCGAGCTCGATGAAGCTTGCGGCACCGCGTTCCCGTCGCTCAAGGAGGTCGTGGTCTGGACCATGGGACCGAACGATGAGGTGCGGCTGTTGAATTCCAAGGGGGTCGTCGTTCTCGATTTCATGGAAGTCGAGTCCCACATGTACGAAGCCGAGCGCAAAGGGGAGGGACTCTTCTTCATGCGCACCCAGGCTGCCATCAAGGCGGCCACGGTGAGCCCCGAGCAGGTGTTCGGCGAATGGACCTTGTTCAAGGAATTCGAGAAGCCGCTCTGCAGCCTCACGCTGTCCAGTGCCTCGGCCGGAGGCGAAAACTACAAGATCACGGTCAAGCCCGGCTGCGACGCGTCGGTCGCCGACATCGGGCTTTCGACTTGGCGGCTCGACGGCGACGGGTTGCTGCTCAGCGGTCGCGGCGGCAGCTGGCGCTTTTCCGAGAGCGATGCCACGACCTGGGAGCGCATTCCCGCAACCTCCGATCCGCTGGTGCTGATGCGGCAGTAGGCGTCCGCCGCCCAAGCTCAGGCCGAATGCGGCGCCGTCGTCTTGCGAAACGGGGGCCATGCATTGCTGCTCATCAAACATCGGTAGGAAGCCATGCAAAGGACGAGGCATCTCGAGAGTCCCGCGATGCGAACGCTTGCGGCTTTTATCGCGGCAGCGGTTATGGCGGTGCTCGCGCTGCCCGTCGGGGCGCAATCGCCGTCCGGCATCGCGGGCGTGGTGGCGCCGGGCGTCGAGCCGCAGCTGGTGCAGGAAGGGTTCGTGTTCACGGAAGGGCCGGTCGGCACGCCGGACGGCGGCCTTTATTTCTCCGATATTCGTCCCAATCGGATCTACCGCCTCGATTCGAACGGGGAGATCGGTCTTTTTCGCGAGCAGACCAACGGCGCCAACGGCCTCGCGGTGACGCGCGAGGGAGATTTGCTGGCGGCGGAAGGCGAGGGCAAACGGATCAGCAAACGCAGCCGCGACGGCACGGTCACGACCGTCACCGAGGGCATCGAGGGCAAGCCG
>WNFX01006405.1_pt1 | contig 13238 bp, 11 predicted proteins | sample 5400111 | NCBI WGS metagenome assembly WNFX01 (sample SAMN13153363, study PRJNA577476) | soil metagenome | isolation source: 40 cm soil or saprolite under grassland replicate 1 | place: USA:California | collected 2016-06-15
CTCCTCTCCAGCAGGCACAGGGATACGACGGGACGCTAGCGGCCCTGAACGTTAAGCCGGGGAACTTGTCACGAAGCCCGGCCTGAACAGGGCAAGCCGGGGTTCCTCGGCTTAACGCCAGCCTCGGCATAATCGCTGTTAAACCGAATTCGGTTTAACTCCGACCAGGGCAGCGAGTACACCGCGCGCCTGTTCCGGCAGGCCTGCGATCGGCTGGGCGTGCAGCAGTCGATGGGCCGGCCCGGCTCGGCGCTGGACAACGCGGTCATCGAGTCCTGGCACTCGACGCTGGAATGGTCGCTGCGGAAGTTCGCTGCCAGGCGGAGGCGCGGGCCGCGATCGCCGCGTGGATCGAGGACTACAACCACGAGCGCAGGCACTCGGCCCTGGGAATGCGCAGCCCGGTGGATTACGAGCGGTCCCTGGCGGGAAAGGACGCCGCGTGAGCGCGGCGTGCCCGCTGCGCGGGCCGTTCAAAGGAGGCGGCTGCGCCGCCGCTGGCCTTCTCGCGCCCGCTAAGGGTACGGGGCCGCCCCTCCGGCCCCAAGGGTGCTCCGCATCGCGCTGGCGCGCGACGGCCCTGCGGGCCGCCCTTGACCCCGGAGACCACTGCGGCCCCTGGGACCAGGAAAAGCCGGGCAGGCCAGGCCTGCCCCCGCCCCGGCACGGGCGCAAGAAGGCCAGCCATGCTAGCCATGATCACCACAACCAAAGTCTCCACGGTTTGAGGGGAACCCCGGCCCTGCGCTTTAGCTTGTTGTGTGTGGGCGAACCGGTGGTTGAGCTTGCTGTGCTTTTCCAGCGCAAGGTCAGGGTGCCTGATGAGGACCTGACCCGCCTGACCAGTGCTGCCCGGGCAGCTGGCCATAGCTGGGAGGCCATGGCTGCGGCTTGCGGAATCCGGGGCTATGAGGACACCGCCGGGATCGTGGCACAGCCGTCAGGGATCCTTCCCGGCGCTGGCGCGGATCTGCTGTACCGGGCCGTCCAGTACGCGATGCAGAAGATCACCGGCAGCCGCCGCTACCCGCCGCTTACCTGGCCGTGCCACGGCTGCGGACAGCAGGTCACCGACCGCGCCGCAACGGGGCGGCCCATCCATACCGAGCACGGCCACGCGCCCGGCTGCACCCGGTTAGCCCGTGACCAGGAGGCCGACGCCACTGCCCGCCGGGCGCGGCTGCCTGGCCTGGTCGAGGCCTCCGAACCAGCCCGCGGGCCGCTGCAGCGCCACCTGCTCACCGAGCCCATCACTGATGACTGCCCCCGCTGCGGATGGCACGGGAACTTTCACGACTCTCTGGCCACTATCGGCGGCGACTGGAGCACCGCGGTCTGCGACAACTGCTACGCCGACCTGCACCCCGCCATCACCGTCACCGTGGCCTTTTTGTCCGTCCGCACTCCCGGGGACCAGGAACCCTTCACCGTGATCCGCCAGCGCACCCGCAGCGACAGCCCCTACCCCGACGCCGGCCAGGTGATGACCTGGGAGCTGCGCTGGGAACACACGCCCCTGCTGGTTGATGATGCCCGGGGCAACGCCACCGAGGACATCATCCCGATCACCCGCGACCGCGCCGAACAGATCACCGCCCGCATCGCCGGCCAGTACTGGCCCCCAGACGCCGCGCAGCTCCCCTGGGTCACAGCCGCGTACCCCAGCTAACGCCGATTTCCACGCAGGCGATTCGGCGCAACTGACGGGAGGGGGCTGCGGGCATGTGATGCCGCCTTGCCGCTGCTGATCTGTGACGATGCCGCTTCTGCTGGCGGGCGGTCACGGCCGGTCTTGTCCCGAGCGGCCTGGCGGATCACGCTAGCGTGATTCGTTATCGGCCTGTGACTATGCCGGGTATCCGCCGTGGAATCCAGTTCAGGCCGCGACGGCAAGGGGCGAACAGGCCGGTGCGGGCAGGTTCCGGGCGGCACCGGTTCCATTGCACATCTGGTATAAGTCACATGTGACAGGAAGATCGCAGCAACGGGAGGGCGCGGGGGCGTTCACCGTGCCGGCGCAGGTGAACCAGCGCCGGTACGAGGCGCTGCGCGCTTACTTCGTCGGCGGCCTGTCCTATGCCGAGGCCGGGGAGCGGCTCGGCTATACCCGCTGGGCGGTGATCAACCTGGTCCGTGACTACCGGGCCGGGAAGCTGGAGCTGTTCGCCCCGCCCCGGCGGCCTGGTCCGGCCCCGGGCACGGCCCCGGCCAAGGACCGCGCCCGGGGCCGGGTGATCGCGCTGCGCCGCCAGGGGCTGTCCACCTACGAGATCTCCGCCCGGCTGGCCGCCGAGGGAACCCCGCTCAACCGCACGTCCGTCAGCGAGATCCTCGCCGAGGAAGGCTTCGGCCGCCTGCTGCGCCATCCCGAGCCCGAGGCCAGCGCCTCGCCGGCGACGGCCGGCCGTGACACCACCCTGCCCCGGGCCTCGGTGATCGATTTCGCTGACTGGCCCGCCCGGGCGGACACCGGCATGGCCGGGCTGCTGCTGGTCATCCCCGACCTGATCGCCCTGGACCTGCCCGCCCTGGTCGCCGCCGCGGGCTACCCGGACACGCGGGTCATCCCCGCCATCTCCTGGGTGCTGTCGCTGCTGGCACTCAAGCTGACCGCCACCCGCCGGGTCTCCCACGTCGATGACTTGCTGATCGTGGACCCGGCCGCGGCGCTGCTGGCCGGCCTGGCGATCCTGCCGAAGAAATCCGCGCTCACCGGCTACTCCTACCGGCTCTCCCACGGCCACCAGCGGGCGTTCCTCGCCGCCCTGGACGCCAAGATGATCGGCGCCGGGCTCGCCGCCGGCGAGGAAGCCATCTTCGACCTGGACTTCCACGCGGTCATGCACTGGGGCCGTGACCCGGTGCTGGAAAAGCACTACGTGCCCACCCGGTCCCAGCGCGCCCGCTCGGTGCTGACCTTCTTCGCCCAGGACTCCGGCACCCACAACCTGGTCTACGGCAACGCCGACATCTCCAAGGCCACCCAGGCCCGCGAGGTCATCGCCTTCTGCGACCACTGGAAGCAAGTCAGCGGCGCCGACCCGAAGATGCTGGTCATGGACCAGAAGGTCACCACCCAGTCCGTCCTCGGCGAGCTCGACGAGCGCGGGGTGAAGTTCCTCACCCTGCGCATGCGCTCACCCGCCCTGGTTAAATACATCAGCAGCCTGACCAGCGAGGACTTCACGAAGATCACCCTGGACCGGCCCGGCCCCTTCAACCGGCCCCGCGTCCACGAGAACCCCGCGGCCAGGCTGACCAGCTACCCCGGCACCGTGCGCCAGCTGGTCGTCACCAGTCTGGGCCGCGAGGCGCCAACCGTGATCATCAGCAACGACCACGACACCAGGACCAGGGCACTCGTCGAGCAGTACGCCCGGCGGATGACCATCGAGCAGCGGCTCGCCGAGATCATCCGCGCATTCTGCGCCGACGCCCTCTCCAGCACGGTCAACCTGAACGTCGACCTCGACATCATGCTCGCCGTCCTTGCCCACGCGCTCCTGGCCGCACTGCGCACCCGCCTGCCCGGCTACGCCGCCGCCACACCCGACACCCTCCAGCGCCGCTTCCCCGACACCCGCGGCGAGATCATCACCACCGGCGACGTGATCACCGTCCGGCTCAGCCGCCGCACCTACTCACCCGTCCTGCGCCAGGCCGACCTGCCACCCGCCACCAAGGTCCCCTGGTGGGGCAACCGCACCCTGCGCTACGAACTCGCCTGAAGTTGCGCCGAACCAGTTGCGTGGAAATCCGCGCTAACCGCTGCCTGCTAAAGATAAGAGGCGGCGGCGTGTGTCAAGGACCTCCAGATAGGCACCGCCTCGAAACGCCAGTAAGCCGCAGCGAGCACATCGCTGCCGTCTGCAGACCCTGCCCCTCCGCAGCCACCGGCGCACAGTCCAGCCAGCGGAAACGGCCCGCGAAACTCCAAGAGGGCAGGCCGCAGGCTATTTTCGCAAAGGAAAGCGGAGGGTGTGGGATTCGAACCCACGAGAACTGTCACCAGTTCTAACGGTTTTCAAGACCCGTCAGTCAACGTGCCTGACCTGCGCCAACACTGTGGCACCCGATAGTTTGGGCACGTATTAGGCATGATCAAGCTTCATGCGGCCTGAGCATCGCTGTGTGCATCGCTGCACACAACGGTCAGCCTCGAGTCTGGGTGCGTTCCGGCTATGTCATCGGGGTAAGCCTGCGCGTTCATCCCTTTCTCGCGGCGCGGTCACTTCGGCGCGATAGTGCGCAGGGGGCCGCCTCGCGGACGATGTCTATGCGCAAATGGACGTCGAGCTTCTTCAGGATGTGGGAGACATGGGTTCCGACGGTCCGCCGGGGTAGCAGCGGAACCTGGCGCGCAGCCGGGCGACGTCCGTGGCAGCACCAAGCGAGGCATAGATGTCCACGGCTCGGGTGAATGCGGCCCGTGCCTGGCCGCGGTCGCCGCCGTCGACGAAGGTCCCGGCGGCCGCCTCCAGCGCCTTCGCACTGAGCAATGGCCGGCTGGCATCGCCATAGCGCTCCGCGGCCGCCAGCAGCCGCGGAGCATCATGATCCAGAAGACCGCGGCAATACAGCGCGTTCGCCTGCCGGTGCGGGATCTCCGATTCAGCGGCGAGGGCCACGGCGTGGCCTGCGAGAGCCTTCGCGGTGCCGAGGTCGCCAATCTTCGTGGCGAGCCGGACGGCGTCGGCAAGCAGGTCCTCGATCTCATCGAGTTCCTCTGTATTGCCGGCGAACCCGGCGGTCAGCACGGCAAGCGCCTCGGGCAGCGCGTCGGCATGCTCAGAGTCCAGGCTGTGGGCGAGCGCCAGCGGGCCGACGACCCGGTTTCCGATCCGCCTGGCATGCGGGACGGCGGCAGCGAGGTGGCCGCGGGCCGCGGTGATCTCGCCGCGATGGAAGCAGATCACGGCGGCGATGCCATGATCGCAGCACGCCGCGGCGGGCTCCTTCAGGTCTTCCTGCAGGACCTCCACCTCAGCCAGCGCATCGTCCCACCGCCCCGTGTCGAAGAGCAGCTGGCCCAGGGCGCTATGCGCCTGAACCAGCCGGATCACCGTGCCGGCCTGGTCCGCGAGGTGCCGAGCCCGGCGGGCCGCGGCGAAGGCCTCCTCGTACCGGTCGAGGCCGCTCAGCGCGATGGCCTTGTTGATCTGCAGCAGTAGCTGCAGGTCGGTCAATGCCGGATCGGCCTGGGTCACGGTCAGCGCCCGGTCGAAGAGCGGCAGCGCGTCGGTCATCTGCCCCTGCACCGCGGTCACGAGGCTTAGCACGTGCAGTGCCCAGCCGATCGCCCAGTTGTCGCCCGCCTCCGACGCCGCCGCGAGCGCGGTGGCGGCGACCCGGCCGGCCTTCTCGACCTCGCCGAGGTTGCTGTGCGTCCGCGCGGCAAGCACGAGCAGCTCCGCAGTGCGAGCCAGCCAGCCCAGTATCCACTCATCCATCGGGTTGTGTGTGACCTTCACGTGGGGCAGCAGTGCGGCAATGATGGGCCAGCTTCCCGAGAACGTGGTGTCTGCGGGCAGGGCGGCGCGGGTCAGGGACCGGGCAGCCTGCCGCCACTCCCCGGCCTGATCTGCGGCCAGCTGGTCGAGCGTGACTGCTTGCACCAGCCGGTGCACTGATACTGAACCCTCAACCGGAGGACTGATCAGCGAGTACCGTCGCAGCGCGGCAACCGCATCATCAGCCGCCAAGGGATCTTCCAGCAGTGGTAGCAGCAGCGGCGCAACCCCAGGGCCGAGCGATTCTGCGAGTTCGGGCCTGGGCTGGAGCAGGAGATGGAGCGGGATCTGCTCGGGAGCGCAGCACGCGAGCAGCCGCAGCAACCCGATCGCCTCGGGCGAGGTGCGCTGGAGCTGGTCGAACGCCAGCGCCCAGGTGGTGGTGACCTGCTTGCCGTATCCGGGGATCTGCCCGCGGGCGAGCAGGTCGGCGCGCCGCTGCCGGAACAGGGCCAGGTACCCGGCGATGCTGCGACCGGCCGCCTGCATGTAAGCGCAGGCCTGTTCCAGCGCCAGCGGCAGGCCGCCCAGCTCGGCTGCGAGCTGGTCGGCTGCGGGCTGGTCGGCGGAACCCGTGCGGGTCAGCAAGAACGCCGCCGCGACGTCTCGGTCAAGCACCGGCACGTCCACGGCCTGGCCCGGCCAGTGCGGGTCCTGGCTGGTGATCAGCACCTGCCCATTTCCCGTCGGCGGCAGCACCCCTTGCAGCGCTGCCGGGCCAGGCGCGTTGTCGAAGATCAGCAGCCAGCTCCCCGGGCGTGTGGCCAGCACCGCATGGACCTGCGCGACCGGGTCCCCGGCATCGAGCAGGTCACGGACGCCAAGGCAGGCCGCCAGGTCACCGAACCCGGCCGCCAGCGCGGTCGGCTCCCCGGCCGGGAACTGCCAGACCACCCCCAGCCGGCCATGTGACGGTGCGCGTACTCGACCGCCACGCTGGTCTTTCCCGCCCCGCCCATGCCACATAGCGCAACGATCCGCGGTCCCTCGGCATCGCCGCTCGTCAGCCGAGCACGCAGGTCCGCCAGCAGCTCCCGGCGACCAACCAGGAATGCTGGCCGCGGCGCTAGCCGCACCGGCTTGCTCGCCACCGCCGGGCCACTGCCAGCCCTAGCTGGCACGTCCCGGATCTCGCCGGCCAGCCGCGCGAGCATGCCCTCGAGCCGCTGGCCCTGCAGATGGGTTACGTCATGGTTCAGCTGGTCGGCCAACGGCGCCAGCGGCCCGCCACGAGACCCCCGAAGCATGATCTCCCGCACCAGGTAACTGGCCAGCTGCTCCGCCAGCACGGTGGCCGGCACTCCCAGCAGCTCAGCGGAGGACTGCCCCGTGCCCGTCAGGCTGGCATCATCAAGAGGCGCCAGCATCCGTGCTATCCCTGCCTGCAGTCCGCCCAGCAACGTCGACTGCCCGGTCAGCGGCGCATCGGACATCGGCTCGCCGAAGACCTCGCTGATCACCATCGCCACCTGCCCGGCCTGCTCACCGCCGGCACGGTCCAGCTCCCCGGCAGTGAGCTGGACCGCAGCCGTGGCCGCCTGCCGCAGCGCACGTTCTTGATCGCTGCCCAGCACTAACGTGGTCAGCTTCTTACGGCCTGCATTGGCGAGCAGCCCGACCAGCCAAGCCCCAAGGTCGTCAGCGACAAACACCACGCCAGCAGTCTCCCAGCCCCTGCGCACCCTTCCGGCATTTTCGCCGGTTGCGCCCTGCGAGAAAGGCGAAGCGAGGGTTGCTGGATGGCGAGAGCTGAGCCAACCACCACACGGCCAGCCACAACCTGGCGGTTCTCATCCCTGAAGGGGCGGCCACCCAACACGCCTGACCCGCGCGGACTACCTTCGCAACGAAGACCCGGGCACGTATCCGGCACTTCTACACCGGGAATTCTGATGACTGCCCACCTGTTGACGGAAGCTAGCGCCTGAACCAGAGGGCTAAGCGCACCGTATGGCCGGGCTAGTCGCGCGGCCAGACCCTCGGTCTGTCGAGGTCATCGCCCCAGGCTTGTTGGAAGTGCACGATCTCGACTCCGTCCCCGCCGTCCGGGAAGTGCCGCCAGACCAGGCACATGAGCCCGTCAGGGCCGAGGAACGGCATCGCCAGGTAGCGGGCCTGGGGATCGCCGAGCCCGATCGAGTAGTCGCGCTCGGCCCTCTCCGAGTCTGCCTCGATGAGGGTTATCGCGTCCCGGATAGCCTCTGCCTCGGCCGGACGGCGTCGCCTGATCTCCAGGTACTCTTCGAAGCGGTCGCGACCGCGCTCGTTGAAGAACCGGACCTCCGTCACAAGCGGTGAGATTACAGCGCGACAGCGTCAGAGATCGGCCAGATCCACGTGTCGCGTCGCAGGCCAGTACCCGAGCGAGTCCGGAACCATCATCGCTGGCTCGCTGCGCCACAGCTGGAGGAGAGTCTGGGAGATACCCCTTGTGGACCTGACGATGGCCTTCCCGTCCACGATCACCGCCAGGTACGGCTCGCCGGGTCCGAGGCGGGCGACCTGCTCGCTCAGACTGCGCACCTCGTCCTCCTCTAGGAGGACGGTCGTGACCTCGCTCATATAGAAACTGTACCTAGCGTGCTTGACAGCTGACAACCAACCTTGCGGCCAGCTGGCAGCGAGAACGCGTAATTTCGTACTCTGTGACGGACGCCGAGGAGCCGGGAGAGACCGATATGTGCCTCCTGGCCTAGAGCAATTCAGCCGAGGACATCGTGCCGTTGTGCATGAGGACCGGCGGTCGCCGCGGCATTAAGGACGGACTTCCGGCTGGACCGCGCAGCTAGCCTCGCTCATCTGAGTTCTGATGCTCTTGCTCCGTCCCCGGGCTCGCCTGGGCCAGCTGCTAGCGCAGCCACCCGTCATTGGGTCCTGCGGCCATCTCGGCGCTCCGCCGTCGTTAGGCCACCGTCCAGGCGAATACCTACGTCCCGCCCCGGCCTGCCTGATCCACTCCGCACCTGCCTTTTCGGTCCGGTCAAAGACTTTCGCGACCTGGTGACGGAGATTGGCCGCTGCACGGTGCCTGCCCGGTGATCTTCATCGACGCCCTGATGGTGAAGATCTGCGACCGGCGGGTCGCCAACCGCCCGGTATGCCGCGATCGGGCGACGCAGAGGGCGGCAAGGATGCTTGCCAAGGCCGCTGGACGGCTGGACCACCGGCGCCCGGCCGAAGTGGACGAACTATGTGAACATATTCTTGATAACCTTGGGACGCAGCCCAAATGAGTTCGCAGGTCACGTCGGCATCCGATCTGCCGTAATTGATCTACGACAATGAAGCGGGGTCTTGTAAAAAGCAGTGGCCAGTATAAAAGGTGCCGACCGTAAGCTGCTCTGGGGACGTTCGGGCAATGAGTGCGCGTTCCCTACGTGTACGCAGACACTAACAATGATTCCTGCTGACACACCCGGCGCAGCTGGCGAAATGAAGTCCTCTACGCCAATCGTGGTCGGGCACGAAGCACACATCGTGGCTGAGGAAGATGGCGGCCCGCGCGGCGACCCAAGCATGCCCGTCAGCGAACGAAATGCTTACCCGAATCGGGTACTTATGTGCCCGACCCATCACACCTTGATCGACAAAGACAACGGAATTCATTTTTCGGTCGAAGAACTTCACAAGATGAAGAGAGACCATGAGGAGAGTGTTGAGAGAAGACGTATCAGTGTTGGCGATAGTCAGCAGAAGTCTTCCCAGGTAAGACGCGAACTGCTTCTAGAGGCTGCCTCTGCGAGCAGAGGTCGGATGATATCGCGATGGGTCGCAGCAGGCGTAAGCGCAGAACTTGCACAAGCCTTGGCCGACGATGACAACGTTGGTGCGCCAACCCGGCTCGGCCGAGAGTTGCCACGAGCCGGCCTGACTATCCTCGAAGGCGACTTTGGCTCGGGCAAATCAGTAACCATCGAACGAATACACGCAGCCGATATAGCGGCCTCGCTCGACGACGACAATGCACCGTTGCCGGTTTACCTCGATGCCCAGTCAGTCGCCACTCCCCTGGCAGACGCCCTCCGTACGGCAGCCGACAAGCTCGGGAACCCTCAACGACTGGGCCTGCGATTGGTACTTGACGGCCTCGACGAGGCTGGATCTGCTCGCGCTTCGCAGCTTCTCGACGAAGCCCGCGCCATCGTGTTTGCGTGGCCGAACTGCCAGATTGTCGCAACCACCCGGCTGGGCATGAACCTGAGCTACGAGGAAAGACTTGCATATCCGCCGCTGACCGATGACGAGGCAACGACGCTCGTTGAACGTCTTGGCGGCCGCCCCGCCGTTCTGTGGTCCAAACCGGCCGTGATCCGTGAGATGCTGCACCTGCCTCTGTTCGCCATCATTGCCACGCTCCGGCAGCAGGCCGGTGCAGAAGTTCCAAGCTCTCAGGGCACGTTCTTGGAGGCTCTTGCGGACGGTGCGTTGAGGCGAACACGCCACCCGCCCATCCAGGCGCGCGATGCGCTGAAGCGTCTCGCTCGTCTTGCCCTTGAATCAGGCGGTGCCGTGCTGGCCGCGGAGTTGGGTGACGAGGACGTTGCCAGATCGGCCCTAGAGACGCGGCTCATCGTAAGGCAGGGGCGTGCGCTCAGGTTCGCGCTGCCGGTTGTGGAGCAGTATTTCGCAGCGCAGACGGTGCTTGACTCTGGTGTCGAAGGGCTTGACCTGCATGACCTGAGGTTGCTAGACCGATGGCGCTATTCATTGATGCTCGCCGTCACGGTTGGTTCGTGGCAGCAGGTCATCGCGCTGCTCGACCCCCTGGCGGCAGTACATCCGGGCTTGGCAGCGTGGCTCATCGCCAACGCCGTTCCTGAGATGGCTCCGGCGGCAAATTCCGCATTGCCTGCTGATTTGGAGTGCGCGCGCAGGCTGCGTCACGCTCTGGGGTCATGGGTTAATGCGCTCGGCCCGCTCGGTCAGAGGCTCGGGCTTACGGATTCCAGTGGAAGGCTGAGGACGGTTGGCGTTTCCGTGCAGCACAACCGAGTCTTTGCTGCACTGAAGACGGGTGCCGCTGCAGGGGTAGCTGTCACCCAGCTCCCGTATGACCTGGATCCGTTCAGCCTACAAGCTTCCGACGGTTCGGAGTGGTCACCGAGCCTATGGGGCACCGCTCCGGCGGACTTTCCGGCATGGCCTTGGCAGTGGGCGCTTCAGTGGGTCTCCAGCGGCATCGAGCTAGTACTTCGCACGAAGTCTCTATCCCTACCCGAGTCGGAGCCGTTCCAGGCCGAGCGTCGATGGGCGGTCGCAAAGTCAATCATGCGGAAAGGCTCTCTTGCTCATCAGCCCATAAGTGTAGATCAGCTCCGGCCGGCAGCAACGCGATTGCTATCTGACATGGCAGATCGAGGGACATCCTTCTATCAACCAAGCCCCAGCAGAAGGCTATTCATTAGCAGAGATGAGATCGCACATTTTATTCAGGAATTGAATTCAGGCGATATTGAGGGTTATTCAAGGGACCGGATAATAGCATGTAACAGGCTACGCCCCGTCGGCGCGCCTACGTGAATAGAGGCTCGTTTCTCGAAAGGATTTGGGTGTCGAAACCAGCCTACGAGAAGCGAGCCTTCCGTGTATGATACCACAGGACTTTCCAGAGACGAGATCGTGGAACTCTGCGCCCTGATCCACTCGGCCGGGACGGGGCCGGAAGATAAGAAATGGCCGCCGTCGGTTACACGGCTCATCAGGAAAGTGCTCGCGCCGTATGTTCCGACCGCCGAGGACCTGGACGAGCGATGCCAGTACCTCGTCGACGGGACCCTGCTCCCGTGCTGGTCGTGGGCTGCTCACCCGGAGCTTTACTCCGGCAAGCACAAGACCACTGGCATGAACGTCCAAGTCGCCTGCACCCTTGCCGAGAAACTCGCCTGGATTTCAGACCCCATTGAGGGCAGCCGGCACGACAGCCATTGCCTGAACGAATCCGGAGTTCTCCTGACTTTGGACCCCGCTGACTGGATCGGCGATAAAGGATACGTCGGCAACGGCATGATCACTCCGATCAAGAAACCGGAAGGCCGCGGTCTTCTCGACTGGGAGAAAGAGTTCAACAAGCAGGTCAATAAGATCCGGGCCATGATCGAGCGCGTCATCGCCAATTTCAAAACCTGGCGCATCATGCACACCGACTACCGTCGCCCCATTGATACGTTCGCAACAACCATCTCAGCCGTTATTGCCCTGCACTTTTGCGACGTCTACTCCGCCGAGACGTTGAGGAGCCTCATTGAGCAAGTGTACTCTGGAGCTCTCGTGATATATAGGGATCTCGTAAGTTCATGGTTTCCCGCGTTTGTTTCAATGCTGGGACTGGCATGCATGATGCCTGTCGCAATCCATGGCCAGCTAGCGCCAAGAGAGGGCATGTGGGACCCTACCTTCGTCTTCCATATGGACCCTCTCCCACCTGACGCACCTCAGAGCGCAGAGATATCCTTGGTCACCACTCGCGAAGAGCTACTAGACAAGTGGTGGGATACCGTCTTCGAACAAAGTAGTAGAACTCGCCAGCTGATAACCGCCCTACACCCAGGTGCGGAAGGCTGGGCGCATCCTCGTTCCGCCAGCACGTTGTCGGTGTATGGGGATATGCCAGCGACAGCGCACGCGTATCGATGGCTCTGGGAGGACCTGAAGGAAATTCGCGTCGTTAAGCAACAGCCGCCGGTGGGCGAGAACTGAACGCCTGACGGAACGCTGACGTCCGTCGCTCCGTATGTCCATGGGTCGGCAAAGTCATTCGTTAGCACTTCAGAGTGAGCTGGGCGACAACTTAGGCGGCGCGGCGGTCGACCTCGGAGACCGGGTCGGCATAGTGGCACAATGTGGCTGCACCGCCGCCGCCGTGACCGAGACGAGCCGTGCAGCACCAGTAAGACACGGGGCCACGACGACCGGGACGACTAGCAGGCGGGCCGCTGCGAACTTGGATACGTATTTTCCACAGACAGCAGCACACAGCCGCCGCAAGCCAGGCACGGTCACATATCGCGAGAGTGAAACAGAGCAATCGCTGGCCTGCATGTCCGCAGGTCAGGAGCTGTTTTTGCTGGCCTTTGCGGAGGGCGTGGGATTTGAACCCACGAGAACTGTCACCAGTTCTAGCGGGTTTCAAGACCCGCCAGTCAACGTACTTGACCTGCGACAACGCCCTCGATTAGGGAAGTTTGGGCACTATTCGGCAGGGACGGCCCTTCAGGCGCTATGAGCCGCAGGTCTGGCCGCCGGGGCGGATGCGGTGCGCGGGCTGGCAGTGATCGCGAAGAGCGTGTTCTGTTGGTGGCAGTCGGAATCCGTTGCAGCCCTGCTTTCTGGTCGGCGTAGACTCGCTTCCGGATCAGCCTGGCCCCCCACTGCACGCTCCGGCCCTGATCCGGCCCGGCATCACCTCCGTCGGCCACCCCGCCGTTGGGAATGTCAATGCTGCAGTGCGGTCTTGTCCGAATCCGGTGGCGTCCGGCTGACAGCGGTGCTTTGCGGGTGTTCGTGGTTGAGTGGTGGTTGAGCAAGCCATATGGAGGAACTGGCACGCCTGTCATCGCAGGTCGGAGGCATTTGCGATGTTGAGCGGGTGTTCCCTGATGCGATGAAGGAGCGGGCCTCCGCTTCTGGCGGATGCTGGAAGGTGCAAGCATCCGTCTCCACCAGGTTGGGAGGCCCTTATGTCCGAAGCCTACGACGGCCGTGAGATCGTCGGAATGGACCTGCACCGGC
>WNFX01004981.1_pt1 | contig 13237 bp, 10 predicted proteins | sample 5400111 | NCBI WGS metagenome assembly WNFX01 (sample SAMN13153363, study PRJNA577476) | soil metagenome | isolation source: 40 cm soil or saprolite under grassland replicate 1 | place: USA:California | collected 2016-06-15
TATGCTTAGTACTACAGTCCCACTTGTGGCGAAAAGATGGTAGAATAGGTAGGGGTGAATATGCATGAGCACAGGAGAGCATCTGGATCGAACAGGCGACCGAGAGGAAAGGGCCCTGAGCATCATCAGCCAAGGTGCGCAAGCCCTGGCAGAGCTGTCTGTGCGGATTGGTTCGCGCTTTGAGCGTGCCGAGGTGAGAAGGCGCGTGGGGCGCTACCTGCACGGGCTGCTGGCCTCAGTAGAACGCAAGAACGGCTGGCAGATGGCCGAAGAACTGGGGGAGCGGAGTGCACACGGCGTGCAACGGCTGCTAGCAGAGGCGGACTGGGATGAGGAGGCCGTGCGTGATGACCTGCGCGCCTATGTGACCGAGCATCTGGGGGAGACAGGCGGGATTCTGGTGGTGGATGAAACCGGCTTTCTCAAAAAAGGTAAGAAGTCGGCAGGAGTGGCGCGGCAGTACAGCGGGACAGCAGGGCGACGGGAGAACAGCCAGGTCGGGGTCTTTCTCGTGTATGCCAGCTCAAAAGGACATGCCTTCATCGACCGAGCGCTGTACCTCCCCGAGGAATGGACCCAGGATCGCGTACGCTGCCGGGAGGCAGGTATTCCCGATGAGGTGGAGTTTGCCACCAAGGGCGAACTGGCCCAGCAGATGTTGACGCGGGCGTATGCCTCAGGCGTATCGGCCGACTGGGTCGTGGGCGACACCGTTTATGGGTACGACGAACTGCGGCTGTTTCTCGATGAGCAGCGGAAGAATTATGTCGTGGCAGTACCCGAGACCCACGTGGTCTGGGTACAGGGAAGGCAACAGCCGGTCGGGCTGCTCGCCGCGCTGTTGCCGCCGCAAGCCTGGATGGTGCTCTCAGCAGGGGAGGGCAGCAAAGGACCGCGGCTGTACGAATGGGCGTGGCTGCAGTTGCCGGAGCAGACGGAGGGCTCGAACGAGCGGGCCCGTTGGGTCCTGATCCGCCGCAGCCTGTCGGATCCGAGCAAGCGGGCGTACTACCGGGCTGCCGGTCCAGCCCAGATGACGCTTCTCGACCTGGTGCAGGTGGCAGGCAGCCGATGGAAGGTCGAAGAGGGGTATGAACAAGCCAAAGGCGAAGTGGGACTCGATCAGTATGAAGTGCGCACGTGGCGAGCCTGGTACCGCTATGTGACACTGGCCCTCCTGGCACACGCCGCCTTGGTGGTGATGCAAGGGCAGATCAACGCACAGGGAAAAAAAGCGGAGATGCAGACGACCGCTGGCTCGAGCTGAGCGTGCCGGAGGTGCGTCGCTTACTGCAGGCGGTAGGCAAGTCGCAGGAAGAACAAGCCAGGCGACTGCACTGGTCGCGCTTGCGCCGCCAGCACCAGGCGACAGCCAAGCGCTTCCATCAGGTGCGCCGCGCGCGTCAGGCTCCGCCCGTGTCCTGCCAGGTGCCCGCTCCCACGCAGTTGCTGGGGCTGCCCGCGCTCACCGACGAGCACTGGGAGCAACTGCGCCCGCTCCTGCCACCACAGAAGCCGCAAACGGGCCGTCCGGCGGCCGATCATCGCCTGGTGGTGGAAGGTATGTTGTGGGTCGTCCGTAGCGGCTCGTCCTGGCGCGAACTGCCTGAGCGCTTCGGGCCGTGGTCCACTGTGTCCAGCCGCTAGCAGCGGTGGTGCAAAGAGGGCCTCTGGGCTCGCATCTTGCAGGTCTTGTTACCAGCCGAGGTGGTGTTCTTTTCTTCGGCTTGATCCTTGTAATACCAATCCGCGTTCAAAGTGACAAGTTTGAATGGCCAGTTACGCATAAAAGGCAGCGCAATGTAATCAGTTAGAACGCATATTGATATAAGTGGGACTGTAGTATTAGAACGCAAGTTGGTATCAAGTGGGCGCCATGCCGATCCCGTATCGACTCGCCTGAGGCAGTACAAACAATGCTGGCTGAATGAGCCAAATCAAGGAGGATGGTGTGAAACTGGGACTTCACATCAAAGATATTAGCCGGCCGGGAGGGGCGAGTCAGCTCGGCCCGACGCCGGTCAAGATCGCGCAGGCTGCCGATGCAGGGGGATTTGATCGCATCAGTGTGGGAGACCATGTATGGCAAAGCCACTATCTGGGCGGGCCGGAGCGCGAGGTGCTCGCCTGCTATCCGACGCTGGCGTACCTGGCAGCCCACACCAGTCGCATCAAACCGCTCGCTCTGGCGACAGCAGCGCCCTACTGGCAGCCGGTCTTGCTAGCTAAGGCGGTGACCACGCTGGATGTGCTGTCCGGTGGTCGCGCCTGGCTCGGCATTGGAGCGGGTGACTACGAAGAGGAGGCAGTCGGCTCGGGACTGCCCTTCCCTCCCCTGCACGAGCGCTACGAGCGGATGGAGGAGCTGCTGCAGATCTGCTTGCGCATGTGGCAGGGAGAGCTTGGAGACCAGCGTCCCTACGAAGGGAGGCACTACCGTGTCGAGCGCCCGCTCAATCTCCCGCAGAGCCTCAGCCGGCCACACCCGCCGATTCTGATCGCTGGGAGCGGTGAGCACAAGACGTTGCGCCTGGTCGCCCGCTACGCCGACGCCTGCAACCTGCGCCCGGGACCGCAGATCCCCAAAAAGCTAGAGGTGTACTGACTACTTAGGCTATCCGTTCTAACATCCGGAAAGAAACAGTCATCGAGGAACCCTTTTTATCACCTCGAAGTGAAAGGGGATTTCATGACTTCACCTTACTCGCATGAGAGGTATCAAAGTAGGAGGTTACTGAAGGGATTACATCGACCAATTTTTCGGCAGATGCCTCAAGTAGCCATTACAGGACGAGAAGCAAACCAGTAGATATTTCCCATCCCCTCTACCTTTCCCATCTTGCTCAAAAGAGCATCGACTGATATGTACTATCAGTGATATCGCCTTGAGCCTTTCGCCAAATCCACCAGGACTTCTGGTTAAAGGTGCTTACTGATCTGTCATGAAGCGCAATGTGGAAACAAGGAGAATGGGAGAGAAGAGCCTCGCCTACTCAGCACAGTGGACACGCAGGGTGTCGGTGAGGCGGATGTCCCGCGAGGAGGCTCCCACGTATACCTGATAGTCGCCGCTCGCCGTCTCCCAGCCCTGCGTATTGACGTTCCAATAGGAGAGTGGACGCGACGTGGCATTCGGGTCCAGGGTCACAGTGATCTCCTCGGTCTCGCCAGGCTCCAGCTCGACCTTTGCCCAGCCCACCAATCGCTTAGGCGGCTCGCTCGTGCTGGCAGGCAATCCGAGGTACACCTGCGCAATCTCGGCACCCACACATCCACCGGTATTGGTGACCGTGAAGCTCACCTGTACGTTCCTGGTGCCATCGGTCGTCTCGGGTTCCACCTGGAGTTGGGCATAGGCGAAGCTGGTGTAGGAGAGTCCGTAGCCGAACGGGAAGAGCGGCTCGATCCCGAATTGGTCGTAGCCCCGGTAACCAACACCGAGGCCCTCGCTGTAGTGGGCGACGAAGCCGTCTCGGCCAGCATACTGCGAAGGCTCGGAAACCGGGGTGTCGTGATCGCTACGCGGAAAAGTAACCGGCAGCTTACCAGACGGGGTGACGTCGCCGAAAAGGATGTCGGCCAGGGCGTTGCCCTGCTCTTGACCGCCGTACCAGCTTTCCAACACGGCAGGGACCTGGTCGAGCCACGGCATCAAGGCAGGGCCACCAGTAGCCAGCACCACAATCGTGCGCGGATTGGCGGCTGCGATGACCTGGATGAGCAAGTCCTGCTCGTTGGAGAACGTGAGGCTCGGCAGGTCGGCGTGTTCGTTCCGGTAGTCTCGTACGACGACGACCGCCACGTCTGACAGTCTGGCGAGCACAGCGGCCTCTTGCATCGCAGACGGTATCGCGTCCGCCGGGTGCTGCCAGCCCAGGCGTACTTTGGCGCCAATCATACCAGGAGTAGAATCCTCTCTGGGAAGCGGGGTGTGCTGCTCCGGTCGATCGGCTGCATACTCGATCCACAGCGCGTGCGACTGATCGGCGACCAGATGCATCGTCACCGACCGGGTTTCCAGCGTGATGCCTGGATCCTCGATGAGGAACTGATCATCCAGATACAGACGGGCCGTCCCCAGATGGGTCAGCGACAGCGTGTAGTTTCCGGTCGTTGGCACGGTGATGCTCCCTGTCCAGCGTACGGAGATGGCATTGTTGAGTTCCGGCGGCGTTGTCAGCGAAGATGCATTAAAGCTGCTGTAGTCGAAGAAGCCGAGGTTGAGATCCACCTGCCGGTCGATCCGTACCAGCGTGGGTTCGCCCTCGAAGCGTGTGTTCGTCCAGTACTCGGCATGTAGGCCATGGACTTCCGAGCCGGAGTCAGTTAGCGCCAGGACCGAAGAGGGTACCGGTGGCGGTCCTGGCAGCAAGGCGGCTGCGGACGCCGGGTCTGTGCCCTCCGCGTACTCTACCCGAACGCCCTCGCCCGCACGTCGCCGGATGCCCTCCAGGATGCTCACGAAGTACGTCGGCTGGACGACGGAACTCCCGCCTCCAGCGATGTTGTTGTCAGCGTCGGCTCCGATGACGGCCACTGAACGCACCTCATGGCTCGCCAGTGGGAGCAGCCCATCCGCATTCTTCAGCAGGACAATCCCTTTACCTGCGATCTCGCGCGCAAGCTCCCCATGCTCCTGTACAGGAAACGGAGTGATCTGTACAGGATGATCGAAGAGGCCAAGTGCGAACATGGTGCGCAGGATCCGATGCACCTTGTCGTCAAGTGTGGTGACGCTCACCTGCCCCATCTGGATCGCCTCGATTAGCCGATCGCTAAAGAATATGCCGTTCGGCATCTCCTGGTCTAACCCGGCGTTAGCGGCCTCCACGGTGCTGTGTACCGCCTCGTAGTCACTCATCACCCATCCCTGAAAGCCTAACTGTTGCTTGAGGATGTTGGTGAGCAGGTGACGGTTCTCGCAGGAGTAAATACCATTCACCTTGTGAAACGCGCCCATTACCGAACCAACCTGGCCATCCTTCACTGCAGCCTCGAACGCTGGTGTGTAGATCTCCTGCAACGTGCGCTCGTCGAGCTGCGCGTCAACCTCGAACCGGTTCTCCTCCTGGGTGTTCATCTGGTAGTGCTTGGCGGTCGCCACGACGGGATGGCCCTGGATGCCCTGGATGTAGCGAGCGGCTATCTGCCCTGAAAGCGACGGATCCTCCCCTAAGGCCTCGAACAGCCGACCGAACACCGGTACCCGAGCGATATCCAGTTCTGGACCCAGGACGACGTTGTGACCGGTTGCCCATGCCTCGTGACCAAGCAGATCGCCGTACTGCTTCGCCGCTGTAAGATCCCATGTTGCAGCCAGTCCTATGGGAGCGGGCGTGGCAGTGGCCTTACCCTCGTTGACATCCTTCCTGGCGACGCGGATACCAGCAGGGCCGTCTGCCATGGTCAGCGCTGGGATGCCAAGCCGAGGGACCGGCGCGTTGTAGAATCCATATGGGGCGGGAAGCTCTCCGTGAACCGTCTCGATCTTCTCTTCCAGCGTCATCTGTGCCAGCAGGAGATTGGCCCGCTCATGCGCGGACAGAGAGGTGTTCATCCAGGGCGGGTTTTGTGCAGAGGCTGATGAGCCTGTACTCGGGTTGTTCATCCATTTACTCCTTTGGGTACGTACGTTGGCATCTGCACGCTTCTGTACGCTTTTCATGACATGAAGTGGGAAGAGGACCCCGTCAGGTACCGCACATTCTCTGCTTCTGTCTCCGCTCCACGCATTCGTCTGCGCCATTAGCCTTTGACACTGCCAGCCCCCAGACCACCGCGCCAGAAGCGCTGCAAGAGAATACAGCCAATCAGCAGCGGGATCGAGGAGACCAGGGCCCCGGTCACGATCAGGTTGTAGATCGTCTGAGAATTGGCGCCGGCGTTGGAGCCGGTCACATTCCAGCTTTGTAAGCCCACCGTCAGCGGAAAGAGATTCGGGTCACTGAACATGACCAGCGGTAGAAAGAAATTGGTCCAGATCCCTACGAACCCGAAGAGTAAGATCGTGACCAGAGCAGGCGTCAGCAGGCGCAGGGCGATAGTGGTGAAGACGCGGAACTCCCCGGCTCCGTCCATGCGCGCCGCCTCGAGCAGTTCATCGGGTACCGAGGATGCTGCGTAGATGCGGGCCAGATAGACGCCGAACGGATTGACCAGGCTGGGCAAGAGCACTGCCCAGATGGTGTTGGTCAGCCCCACCGCACTCATCATCAGGTACAGCGGCAGCGCCAGCGTCGTCGCAGGCACCAGGATCGACCCTAAGATAATCGAGAAGACCAGGTTGCGCCCGCGGAAGACATATTTGGCCAGCGCATAGCCGGCCATGGCCGAGAGAAACGTTCCGGCCACGCTGCCCACCCCGGCGTAGAGCAGCGTATTGAGCAGCCAGCGCCCAAAGATGCTATTGTTGTAAGTAAAGAGATCCTGCAGATTGGTGAACAGATTAAAGTTGGGCGCGAGCCAGAGGCCGAAGGTGCCGAACAAATCGGCCTGACTCTTGGTCGCCGAGACCAACAACCAGAAAAAGGGGATCAGAAAGTAAAGTGTGAAGATGAGCAGGAAGGTCATCGCCCCAATACTCGACAGGTTAAAGCGGCGTGAACGCTCCTGCCTGGGGATGGCCAGTTCCCTGGCGGTCAGCATGGGGACGGAAGTGGTTTGTTGACTCATCGTGATTACACTCCTGCTTGTCTCTGGGTAATACGTAGTACGCTGAACGAGAAGATACAGGTGATCACGGCCAGCACCACCGAGAGGGCGGCGGCATAGAAGTAGTTGTTGTTGCTAAAGGCTGTGGTGTAGGCATAGAAGACGGGCGTGTACGAAGTGGAGATGTTGTTGGAGATCGCCGAGAGCACCTGGGGCTCGGCGAAGAGCTGCAGGGACCCCACGATGGAGAAGATGCAGGTCAAGATCAGGGCTGGAGCCACCAGCGGGATTTTGATGCTCCAGGCGACACGCCAGCCCGTACAGCCGTCAGCGCGGGCTGCCTCGTAGATCTCGGTCGGGATGGCTTGCAGGGCGGCGAAGATGATCAACATGTTGTAGCCGGCGTAGGTCCAGGTCGCGATGTTGGCGATCGACCAGAGTACGGTGCCCGGCCCCAGGAAATCGGGCCCCGGTAAGCCGAGGGCCAGGAAGCCTTTGTCAATGGGACTGAAGACGGGTTGGTAGAAAAAGGCCCACAACAATGCGGCGATGATGCCCGGGATGGCAAAGGGCACAAAGAAAGCCACCCGGAAGAAGGCTTTCAAGCGCACCACCGCCGAGTCCAGGAGCAAGGCCAGGATGAGGGCTAAGATTAGCATGACCGGGATTTGCACGATGGCGTAGAGCACGACCCGGCCCAGACTGGTAAAGTAGTTGGGGTCATGCACGACATCCAGGTAGTTGCCCAGCCCGTTGAAGCTGATCGTGGCCGCTCCCAGTCCCAAACCACTGCGTTGGGAGCGGAACAAACTTTGATAGAGGGCGTAGATGATGGGGACGATAAAAAATAGGGTGAACAACACCGCAAATGGCAAGATAAACAGATAGGGTGCCGCGGCCTGAGGCCGCAGAGCGCGTGAGGTTCGCCGTGTACGGGCGGGCACGTGATCGAGCGAAGTGACCTTCACATCCATCTGCACGTTCTCCTCTCTCTAACTAGCACATACTTCCGTGTATTTGCCGCTCTTTCACCTTCCCGCAAGGGGCTGTCAGAGCAGGCGAGACGTTGGACTGATCCTGGACGACGACCTGACGGCCTGGCGAGCACCTCCAGTGTTCCACGCAGATGGAGGTGCTCGCCTCTCGGCTGCTCACCAGACGTGCAGCGAACAGCGGTGGCAGGCGATCACGGCGTACCTGGCCTGCTAGCTTGTGACAACACTAAAGCCTTGCTTTTGCAGGTAGGTGATGGTACTCTGCTGCACGGCATTGAGCCCATCGCTCAGGGTGCCATGGCCATTGACCGCGTTGGCGAAATTGTCACTCATGTCGTTGTAGACCTGTTCCATCGACGGCCCCCACTGGAAGTTGACATTCACCTGCTGGGCCGATTCGCTGAAGACCTGGTTGATCACCTGATTGCCAAAGAACGGCTGGGGACTGTTCACCGTGGACGAGCTTAAGGCGGAGAGCAAGGCCGGATACGCCCCAGTACTAAACTCCAGTTCGGCACTCTGCTCGTTGGCACTGATCCACTGGGCGAACACACTGGCCTCCTGCGGATGCTTCGTACTCTTGAAGACCACGGTCGTGGATCCGCCCCAGTTGCTACTCACTTTTTGACCCGCCTGCCACTGCGGGAGGGGAGCAACGCGCCAGTCCCCCGAGCTCTTTGGGGCATTTTGCTTGAGGATACCATTCCCCCATGCGGCGGAAATCCAGGTGGCAAGCACTCCGGACTGCAGGTCGCTGTACCAGGAGTTAGAGAAGTCCGGATCGGTCTTGACGAGCTTCTTGTTAATCAAATCTTGCCAGTAGGCAGCAACTTGGAGGGCTTGAGGACTATTGATGGATACCTTCCAGGACTGCCCACTGATGCTGAACAAGCTCGCCCCATTCTGCCACAGCAGTCCGACGAACTGTCCTGGTTGCCGGGGTGGAAAGTCGGTGATGTACGCTTTCGGGTTTGCGGCATGCAGTTTGGCTGCGTCGTCGGCGTACTGCGCCCAGGTGGTAGGTACCGGGAGATGATACTTCTTGAAAATATCATTCCGGTAGTACATGGCCATGGGGCCGCCATCCTGCGGAATGGCATAAACCGCATTGCCCAGGGTAACCTGGCTCCACATCCAAGCCGGAAACTGATTCTTTACCGAGTTCGCTCCGTACTGGGAAATGTCAATGAGGGAACTGGTCGTCTCGAATTGCGGCAAGATCTGGAACTCGATCTGACTCAGGTCTGGCTCATTATTGGCCTTGATGGCTGTAAACAACTTGCTGTATTCAACCGGACCTGCACCCACATTGCTCAATGTGATATGAATTTTGGGATGAGTCTGGTTGAAGAGCGCAACCTGCTTGTCCATGCCTGGAATCCAGGACCAGTAGGTCAAGGTCACCGGACCAGTGGAGGTACTGCTGCTCGAACTGGAGCCACCACCACAAGCGGCGAGGGGAACCATGAGTATGAGCGCAACGGCGACGAAGGCAAACCCGGATGCAAAGCGTCGCAGCGATGGGAAAGCGGGGAAAAACTGCATCGTCTGAAACCTCCTTTGGATCTGTAAATAAGAACACGACAATTCTTCTCTCTATTTGATCTAGAGAGGTCTACCCACAATGTAGGCATGTTAGAATGCTACATCTCAAAGGACAAACAGAAAAGGAGACAACGTAAGCGAGTGAGTTGAAATATGCATCTGGTGTTCACAAGCCGAGCAGGAATCGCGAAGATCTGTACTCTACTCCTTTCGTCATGAAGCACTCTCTTGATGTGCATAGCCCTGTATATGCTCATTGGTGACACGTGCCACATCACTTGACAAAAGTATATACGCTGGGTCATAATCCTGTCAAGAACCGAAGATCTCTTCTCAAGCTTTGCCTGATCCTGTCAAGAGCCGAAGATCTCTTCTTAAGCTTTGCCTGTCGAGCGAAGCAACTCCCAGTTTTACATGAGAAAGTCTATGACAGAGAAGAATGAACGTTTTCCCCCACGAAAATCCCTCACCAGCCTTGATGTCGCCCGAAGAGCAGGTGTATCACGAACCGCGATTTCCTATGTGCTCAACGAAGATGGAGTACGAAGCACACATGTGAGCGAAGAGACCCGTGCGAAAGTATTGCAGGCTGTGCAGGAACTGGGTTATAGCACACACAGCTCAGCACGGGCTTTGCGTAAAGGGCAGAGCGACGAGATTTGCATTATTGTCGATCTTCCTCTCTCGATCCATCGCACTGAACTGTTTGTCTCTGTGCAGCAGCACGCCTTTCTTCATGGATATTCTCCTGTGGTGTACTTTAGCTACGACTTCTCTGCTGAAAAGGTGCATTCCCATCTTCTGAAGATCTTTGCCCGCCGCCCGATTGGCATTTTTGCGACCGCAAGCAGTATGACCGCCGAGCATATCACTCTGGCAAAGCGCATGGGAGTCGACAACATTGTGCTCTACTCCGTAGAACCGCTCGAGTATGCTGGTACCATCCTCTTACCGACCATGCCTCTGGGATATCTGGCTGCCCAGCATCTACTGGAACGTGGCCACCGCCACCTGGGCCTGGTGCAGCCTGCCGATCCGCTGCACGACTATGGGTTTCAGCAACGACTGGAAGGTATGCACTCAGCCATTGCTGGGATATCAGGAGTGACACTTGACATCCTGTCACTTGAGTTCACTTTGTCCGATGCTTATTCATTGGTCGATACCTATCTCACAGGAGCGGATCACCCGACAGGTATCTATGCTTTCAACGATGAGTATGCCCTGCTCTTACTTGGGGCGCTAGCTGATCGAGGGAGACAGGTGCCACGCGATGTTGCTGTCGTGGGCACGGACGATATCTCCTTTAGTACGTTCATGCGACCTACCCTGACCACCATTCGTTTTGATACCATCTCTCTGGCACAGCGTGCCGTGGGGATGCTGGCGAACTGGCACAGCGGTCAACCACTTCCTGAAGAACTCACCTGCCCCCTTGTTCCACAACTGATTCCACGCGAATCAACCTGATTGGAAAGAAGAATCTACTATGCCTCCATCTGCTCGTTTCCGTTTCACTTTGCGGGTGCTTCTCGGCATCGGCATCATAATAGGCGTTCTGCTTACTGTTGTATTTGTCTCACGATCAATGTCCAGGGCAGGCGGAACCACTGTCAATGTCTGGCTCACCACGAGCGATGGCAGTAACCAGCTAACTGCGCAACCAGGCCTCACGTTCATCTCTGACAGTCAGAATGCGGATTCCTCGACTATCGATGTCAATGAACACCAACAATTTCAGCAAATGGATGGCTTTGGGGCGGCTGTCACCGATTCCTCTGCATGGCTCATGTATACTCGGATGAGCACAAGCCAGCGGAATGACCTGATGAAACGTTTATTCGATCCGGCCAATGGGATCGGTATCAGCTTCGTGCGTATCCCGATGGGCGCTTCGGATTTCTCGGTCAATGGTCCATATTCGTATGACGATCTTCCCCCCGGTCAGACCGATCCCACGTTGTCGAAATTTTCCATCAACCATGATACGGCTTATATCCTTCCTATACTCAAACAGGCGCTTGCGCTCAATCCCTCACTGAAGTTCATGGCGAATCCGTGGAGTCCACCAGCATGGATGAAAACTAACGGGTCGATGTATGGTACCTCCAATGGGCATATTGGCACGCTCATCCCCTCGGACTACGGTCCCCTGGCACAGTATTTTGTCAAGTTTATTCAGGCGTACCAGGCACAGGGCATTCCCATCTACGCCATCACCCCGCAGAATGAACCCGGTTACGCACCCGACAACTATCCAGCTATGTTCTTTTCCGCCAGTGACGAGTCAAATTTCATTAAAAACTATCTGAGTCCCGCCCTGAACCAGGCCAACCTGCACCCCAGGCTCATCCCTTATGACCATAACTGGGATAATCCGAATTACGCGAAAACGCTGTTGGGCGATCCCGCCACCAATCGTGATATTGCTGGAATTTCCTGGCACTGCTATGCAGGCAGTTCTACAGTCATGAGTGCGATTCACGCCCTCTATCCAACGAAAGATGTTTACGAAACAGAATGCGCAACGGGAGCGAGTGTTACTCCCATCAGCACCAATGATCTATTGATGCAGTCGGTGCAAAACTGGGCCAAAACGGTGGAACTCTGGAACATTGCGCTTGAAGCCAATCATGGCCCACACAATGGAGGCTGCCCTGACTGCTTGGGCGTTGTGACCGTTGATCCAAATACGGGTAACGTGATCTACTCGAACGATTACAACTTGATTGGGCATTTCAGTAAGTTCGTTGTTCCAGGAGCATATCATATCGGGGCTGACACCCTCGGCAGCCTCACTGATGTCACCTTCAAAAATCCAGATGGCTCCAAAGTAGTAGTGGCTTATAACGATCGTTTCCGCAGCACAACCTTCAAAGTGCGCTGGAACGGCTCGCAATCCTTCATCTATACACTTCCTGCTGGTGCAACGGTGACATTCAAATGGTCGTGACGACTCCCCACGGCTACAAGCCGGATTGCATGAAAGGAAAAAGTGGTATGAGACTTGCCTATTCTACGCTCGCTTGCCCTCGATGGACCGTGGAGGAAGCCGTCGCAGCGGCAGTGCGTTATGGCTACGAAGCCATCGAGTGGCGACTGGCTGATGGAGCAATCATTGAACCGGATACACCGGTGTCGGTGCGCCGCCGATTGCGCGAAGTACCGGCAGCCAATGGGATTGCTATCGCTTGTCTCGATACTTCCTGCCAGGTAGTGCAGGCATCGCCGGAGGAGCGCACGGCTGTGACAGAAGCGGCACAGCGCATGATTGATATGGCTGCCGAGCTGGGCGCGCCTTTGCTGCGCGTCTTCGGTGGGCCGCTGCCAGGTGGAACAACGCATTCCATGCTGCTCGCGCCCACAGCAGAGGTGCTGCACTTCATCTGCACATATGCAGCCAGGCGCAATATCACCGTCGCCCGCGAAACGCACGATGCCTGGCCCACAAGTGTGGACGTGCTGAAGCTGATTCAAGCCGCGGCCTCACCAGCTGCCAGGGTCTTGTGGGATACACACCACACTTTCCGCGCGGGTGAGGCTCCCGCTCAGAGCGTTGCTCTGCTAGGGTCAGCTATTGCTCACGTCCACGTCAAAGATGGTCGCCCCAGTGGCAGCTCGTCGGGAACATGGGAACTCTGCCTACTCAATGAAGGCACGGTGCCGCTGCGTGAGGCGTGTTCCGGGCTCAGGCACAGTGGCTACGACGGGTATCTTTCCCTCTTTCTACTTTGCGCTTTGTAGCAGCTCGTATAATAGGAACATCGGTTCCAAGATGATGGCGAGGACGAGGTGACAGCAGCGGCATGACCGCGAATGTAAGATGGCCCCCCATCATCTCGGGCTTGCCCTAGTTTGAACCGTATCGTGTGGCCTAGACCACGTATCACGAGCTTAGACAGGCCTTGCCTTCAGTCCGAGACACCCTGAGATTTCTGCTCTCAATCAACTGAAAGGAGTCGCTATGACACCTTCTCCAACCCCTGTGCTGGCTACGTGTGCCGTGGCACGCACGAAGTGAATGATTCTCCGGCTCTTATGCAAGC
>WNFX01004760.1_pt1 | contig 13236 bp, 10 predicted proteins | sample 5400111 | NCBI WGS metagenome assembly WNFX01 (sample SAMN13153363, study PRJNA577476) | soil metagenome | isolation source: 40 cm soil or saprolite under grassland replicate 1 | place: USA:California | collected 2016-06-15
ACCGTTTTGTAGTCCACGTCGCCGGGCGTCGGCCGGGTGCGCGCCTTGTACGGTCCCCAACTTGGTCCGTAGCAGTTGTTGTACTCTTGGAGCGCGCCCTTGCCTTTTACGTTGTCGCCGGCGGCGAACACCGTGCCGGCGATGCCCTCGAGCAGGCGCGCGGTGGCCTCGTCGCTGGTGCCGTCGCAGCGCGCGATGTTGCCCGCGCCGACCAGCACCTCGCTGGGGACGGGCCCGACCGTCGCCGCCGGGACCTCCGGGCGCCCCGTCCGAAGAGCGGTGGCCTGGTGCTCGCCGGTACAGGTGCCGATGACGACCAGGATGCCGGCGGCGAGCGCGCTGCGGAGTGCGACGGACAGGGCTTTGGTCACAGAACGAACGCAGATCCTTTACGGGCTGGGGCCACCGGCGGGTGGGCGTCGAGCAGCTGTCGGGCGGCCGCCAGCTCGGGCGGCTCGGGAAAGGTGCGGCGGCCGGCGAGGCGGCCGGCGAGAACCCCGACGGTGCGGGCGATGAGCGCCAAGTCGTACGCCGGGGACGCCCGGCGCACGTAGACGACGTCGAGCGCCAGTTTGAGCGGCAGCAGCCGCTCGACGTAGTCGCGCTCCGCCTGGTCGGACCGGAGCCGGCTTTCTCCGTGCGTGGTGCTGTACAGGCTGCCGGGGCTCGCGAGCCCGGGCCGGACGGCGAGCGTCTCGTAGTGCAGCGGCGCGTAGTGCGTGGCGACGAACTGCGGATCCTCGGGGCGCGGCCCGATGACGGACATCTCACCGCGGAGCACGTTGACGAGCTGCGGCAGCTCGTCGACCTTGGTGCGGCGCAGCCAGGCTCCGAAGGGGAAGACCCGCGGATCGGCCAAGCCCGTGATCACGCTGCGGTGAGCGCCGTGATCGACGTGCATGGTGCGGAGCTTGTACATGAGGAAGGGCGTGCCGCCGCGGCCGGCCCGGCGAGCGCGGTACAGCACGGGTCCGGGACTCGACAGGCGGATGCCGAGCGCCGCCGCCGCGAGCAGCGGCGCGGCGGCGAGCAAGCCGACGGCGGCGAGGGTCACGTCAACCAGGCGTTTGACCACAGCGCACCGTCCGGCGGACGGTCATGAAGACCTCGGCCGCGTCCATGCAGTGTTGGTTGCCCCACGCCTGCGCCCGGTGGCGCAGCCCGTCCAGCGACCGCGGGTGCGGGTACGGCCGGACCTCGCTCTCGTAGCACGCCATCGCGGCGATCTTCTGATCGAGCGTCTGGGAGATGTCCACCCAGGTGTCGGGCGCGAACGAGCGGGGGAACGCCCACTCCGTGCTGCTCGCGGTGTCGAATGCATACACCGCCTGGATCGCAGGCTCGGTGGGCCGCGTGGCGACGAGCAGCGCCTTGAACAGGATCTCGTGATCCCGGTTCACGTCGCCGCCGTACTGGCAGTAGACCACCTGGGGCTGCACGTCGCGCACCACCTGTTCGAGCGGGCCGATGATGTCGGTGAGCGTGACGGTGTCGAGCCGCTGGTCGGCGAACCCGAGCCGGCGGACGTCCGTCACCCCCAGCGCCGCCGCCGCCCGCTGGGTGTGCTCCGTCTGCCCCACGCCGTCCGGACCATAGCGCAGCGACTCGCCCTCGCACGCGATCACGGCCGTGACGGCGTCGCCCGCCTTCACATGCAGGGCGACGGTGCCTCCGCAGCCCAACAACTCGTCGTCGGGGTGCGCCGCGACCACCAGGACGCGCTTAGGCACCGGTCCACACCCTGCCCGCCCACGGCTGCTCCGCCAGACGGCGCCCGGCGACGACGTCGCCGCCGTCGGCTTCCAGCTCGAGCAGCTGGACCACGCCGCGGCCGCAGGCCACCGCCAGTCCGCACGCCGCGTCGAGGGGACTCACGACCGGTCCCAGGATTTCCCCGGGGCGGCCCACTGGCGGGGCCCCGTTGGTCGGCAGCAGCGCGGCGCTCCACACCGTCCAGCGCTTCCCGTCCAGCCAGCTGAACGCGCCGGGATACGGCTTGGTGAGGGCGCGCACGAAGTCGTAGACCGCGGCGCTGCCCGAGTCCCACGGGATGAGGCCGTCGCCGGGCCGGCGGCGCGGGAGCAACGGCTCGCCGCTCGTCGGCTGGCGGCGGGCCGGCCGCTCCCCCGCCGCGAGCCGGGGCAGCAGCCGGAGAATCATGTCGCGGTTCGACTCGGCGACGCGCCCGTACAGCGTAGCGCAGGTGTCGTACGGGGAGATGGGAAACGGCGTCTGGTCGATCATCGCGCCGGCGTCCACGTCTTCGGCCAGCCAGATCAGGGTGTTGCCGGTGGCGCGCTCTCCGCGGATCAGCGCCCAGTTGACGGGGGCGCTGCCGCGGTTGTGCGGCAGCAGGGACGCGTGCGCCCCCACGACGCCGATGCGCGCGGTGCGCAGCGCGGGCGCGCGCAGAATCTGGGACCACCCGATGACGAACAGGACGTCCGGCGCGAGGCGCTCGAGCAGCTGTACCGCGTCGGATTCGTTGATGTTCGCGACGGCGTGCAGCGGAACGCTGTAGCGGCGGCACAGGGGGGCGTAGTCGGCGGCCCCGCTGCGGTGGGCCGCGACCCCGGGCGCGAGCGTGATCACGCCGACGACGTTCGCCTCGCTGGCGAGCACCGCCTCCAGCGCGGCGAGCCCCTCGACGTGAACGCCGATCCACCCGATGCGCAGGCTCACCGCCGGTGCGCCCGCGCCACGTCCAGCACCGCCTCGATCACGTCGCTCACGTCCGCGTCGCTGAGCCGGGGATGCAGCGGCAGGCTGAGCAGGCGGTCGAAGCTCGCCAGCGCGTGCGGGAAGGCGCCCGGGAGGTAGCCGTACTTGTCCCGGTAGTAGGGGTGGAGGTGAATCGGGATGAAGTGCACCGAGGTGCCGATGTTGCGGCGCGTCAGCTCCTCGATGAACTGGTCGCGGCCGATGCGGAGCGCCTCGGGGCGCAGCCGCAGCACGTAGAGATGCCACGCGTGGGTGACGTCGGGCCGCTCGACGGGCAGCTCGAGCGCGGGCTCGTTGGCGAAGGCGTGGTGGTAGTGATGCACCACCTCGCGGCGGCGCCGCTGGAAGTGCTCCAGTTTGCGGAGCTGCCACAGGCCGAGCGACGCCTGAATATCCGTCATGTTGTATTTGAAGCCGGGGAGCAGCACGTCGTAGCGCCAGCTGCCGCCCTGGTCGTAGCGCTTCCAGGCGTCGCGGCTCATGCCGTGCAGGCTCACGATCCGCGCACGGTTCAGGAACGCCGGATCGGCGGTGAGCATGCCGCCTTCGGCCGTCGTCAGGTTCTTCGTGGCGTAGAAGCTGAACGCGACGGGATTGCCGCCCGCGCCAATGCGCCGGCCCTTGTAGGCGGCGGGGAGGGCGTGGGCGGCGTCCTCCACGATCGTCACGCCATGGGTTTGAAGCGCGTCGAGGTCCGCCGGGTGCCCGGCGAAGTGCACGGGGAGGATGGCCTTAGTGCGCGGCGTGATCGCCGCCTCGACCGCGCGGGGGTCGATGTTGAGCGTGTCGGGTTCGACGTCGACGAGCATCGGCCGGGCGCCGACGTGCTCGATCACGTTCACCGACGCCGCGAACGTCATCGGGGTGGTGATGACCTCGTCGCCCGGGCCGATCCCCAGCGCGACCAGCGCCGTGTGGAGGCCGGCGGTGCAGGAGTTGAGAGCGAGCGCGCCGGGCGCGCCCAGATAGGCCGCGAACTCTCCCTCGAAGCGCTTGGTCTTGGGGCCGGTGGTGATCCACTGCGAGCGCAGCGTGTCCACCACCTCGTCGATCTCCTCCTCGCCGATGGCGGGCGGGGCGAACGGGAGGAACTGGGCCCGCAGCCGCGGCAGACTGCGGGCGACGGTCATCGGATGGAGTCCTCGCGCGCGTACGCGCCGTAGTAGCTGCCGTAGTACTGGCGGTAGCCGTACCGCCGCGTGATGTTGGCCGGGTCGTTGAGGACCGCGCCCACCAGGCGGGCCCCCACCGCGGAGATCTGGCGCGCGGCATGCTGGACGGCGTCGCGGTCCGTGTGGCCGGCGCGCACCACCAGCATGACGCCGTCCACGCTGGTCGCGAGCACGGCCGTCTCGGCGGCCGCGAGCACCGGGGGGGTGTCGATCACGACCACGTCGAACTGCTCCCGGAGCCGGGCCAGCAGGGGCGGTACGCGCGCGCGGGTGACGACGTCGGACGGAGCGCCGGCGCTCTTGCCGTTGGGCATGAACGACAGCCGGGCGATGTCGGTGCTGCGGATCGCCTGGGGGATCGGATCGTCCTGCAGCAGGGATTCCGCGAATCCCGGGCTCTTGCGCGTGCGGAACAGGCGGTGCAGGCGGCCGCGCCACAGGTCGCCGTCCACGAGCAGCACGCGCCGCCCTTCCCACGCGAGCGAGGCGGCGAGGTTGGCGGCGGTCGTCGTCTTCCCCTCGCCCGGCACGGCGCTCGTCACGACGACGGTGCGCGCGCGGTCGGCCTCGGGGGCGAGGAGGAAGTTGGTGCGGAGCACGCGGTAGGCCTCGGTCCCCTCGATCCGCGCCCGATCCACCTTGGGGATCACGGCCAAGGAGTGGATCTGCAGGCCGTCCTCGATCTCGTCGGGGCGGTGGATGGACGGGTCCAGCTTCTCCAGCGTCACCGCCGCGCCGCCACCCAGGCCGAGCCCCAGCAGCAGGGCCAGGGCGAGCTTGAGCGCGCCGTAACCCGGCACGGGCTGATAGGGCAGGCTGGCGACGTCCACGATCTCCACCTGGCCCACCTCGACGGCCTCCGCCATATGCGCCCGCTGGCGCTCCTCCCCCAGCTGGTCTCCCAGCCGGCGGGCGGTTTCCACCTCCTGAACCAGGCGCACCTCCTGGGCCTCGACCGCGGGGAGGGCCCGGATCGCCGACGCGCTGCGCGAGGCCTGGGTCCGCACCGCGCCGATTTGTGCGTCGAGCGAGGCCAGCTGACTCTGCATGGCGCGCGTGATCTGATCCTCGGTGGAGCTGATCAGGTCTCGCAGGCGCCGAACGTCCGGGTTCGTAGCGGCGCTGCCCCAGGTGCCGCTCGTCAGCGAGTCGAGACTGGTCTGGTACTTGAGGAGCTGCGTTTGCAGCTGGGTCAGCAGGGGATTCGCGGCGATCCCCGGGGTGGACACGAGCGCGCGCAGCGCCCGCTCGTGCTCCGCCGCGGCCCGGCTCTGCAGCTTGTCGAGCAGCGCTTGGTAGGCGTCTCGCTGCGCCTCGAGTTCCCCGCGCCGGGCCGCCAGCCCGGCGATCGCGGACTGCTGCGTAGCGAGCTTGTCCCGCGAGCTGTACACCTCCTGGCGGCTCCGGAAGGCGCTCAACGACAGCTGGGCCTGCGCCAGAATCGAGTCGGTGCGCCGCAGCTGCTCGTCGAGGAACAGCCGGCGCCGCCGGGATTGGTCCTGCGCGCTGCGCGCGTCCATCACTTGGAACGTCCGCCCGATCAGATTCACGACTTCCTCGGCGAGCGCGGGGCGATAGGCCGTGTAGGTCACGTCCACTACGTTCGTCTGGGTGCGAGGCGCGACGCGGAGATGCGTGAGCACGTGATCGATCGCCTCGTCGCGTGGCCGCACGATCCACGTCGATTTCGTCGCCTTGGGCCGCGCCTTCACGCGGAACCGGACGCTTCCCCCTTGCAGCGCGAGCGTCCCGCCGTACGCCGCGGCGGCGGAATCCGCCCTGCCGCGCACCGTCACGCCGGTGGCCGAGAATCCGAGCGACAGCGTATCGGCCGCGGCGTCGGGCGCGACGAACACGGAATCGATCAGCGCCGCGGGGACGTCACCGTAGTCGGGGGCGAGCCGCATCCCCAGCGAGTCGACGACGCTGCCGAGCAAGGCGCGACTCTTGAGCATCTGGGTCTGCGACAACAACGGGTCCATGAGGCGCGTTGGCTCGACCGGCGCCTCGAGGCCGGAGGTCATGGCGCGCCGGGCGTCGCCGAGGCGAAGCACGGCGGTCGCGCGGTAGATGGGCGTCTCCCGGAGCACCATGATCGCCGTGCCGACCAGCAGGACCGCCGGGACGCCCAACACCAGCCACAGCCGGCGGCGTGCGGCCACGAGGACATCCTGCCAGGCGAGCCCGTCGGAGCGAGGGGACGACGCGGCGGCGCCCGCCGGCCCCGCGTTTGGGAGCCGGCTGGAGACCGCCATCGGTGTCCGGTCGCCTGCGGAGTAGCGCATGCGAGGTTGCCTAGTATCGGCCGGCGCGGAGGATGACGTTCAGGATCGCCGCGGTGGCTCCCGCCACGGTGATGATCGGGCCGATCGTCTCGCGGAACAGGGCGTGCTTGCGGTCCACGAGGATCTGGTCGCCGGAGCGAATCGGCGTCGCGGCGACGCCGGCCTGGGGCCTGGTGAGGTCGAGCGCGATCTCGCGGCCGTCGCGCAGCAGGCGGACGCGGTCGCGGCGGCCGCGCTCCGTGGGCCCGCCGGCCAGCGCCACGGCGTCGGAGACCGACGTTTCGGGGCGGAGCGTGTAGAGATTCGGGCGCACCACCTCGCCGCCGATGGCGACGTGCAGCAGCGGCTCCATCACGAACTCGGGACTCGTCTCGAACTGCTGCAGGAACGCGCGCAGCCGCCCCTCGGCGGTGACGAGCGGCATCCCCGTGACGCGCAGCGCCCGATAGAGCGGGTGCGTGATCGACCCATCGCCCGCCACGGCGAACTCCCCACTCAGCTCGGGCTTGCGCCACACGGTGATGCGCACTGCATCGCCGGGGCGCAGCACCAGCGAGTCCGGGGTCGCGGCGGCGGGGGGCGCGCCGCTCCCTCCCTGCGCCGACGCGGGGGGCGCGAGGGCCGCGAGCGCGGCGGCGAGCAGGGGCCACACCGGCAGGCGCCTCATGCGCCTGTGACGTCTCCGAGCAGGGACGGGTGCGCCCGCAGCGATCCGCTCGGCGATCTGCTTGGTGACCCCCATCATGCTCGTCGGGTTGACCGCTTTGTCCGTCGAGATCAACACGAACTTCTGGACCCGGTGCTGGACCGCGCGAACGCGCCCCAGTACGCCAGGGGGATCAGGACGAGGTGCACGCCGATGATCAGCACTCGCCGATACGAGAGCAGGCGGGCGCGTACGGTCCAGTGGAGTATCACGCCCAGTCGAGAAGCAGGACCCATGCTCTCGGCGCTGGACGCCCCTACTGATTATCTGACAAGGAGTTACGAGACGTACCGCCCGTCCCCGGACGGAGCGGCTGCCGCGGCTGACGTACAACTCCGCACGTCACGTGCGACAGCGGCAGGTGGGTTTGTGTTACGGAACGAGCGCGGGGGATCTTCTTAAGCGGGCCAGCAGCGCACGCGGACGTCCTTGGCACTCGGAGCGCCTTCGAGTACCGCGAGCGCGGCGCACCCCATCAACTCGGTGGCGGCGGGGGCGCCGGACGCATCTTCGAACGCGGCGAAGTGGCAGAAGCACTTAGCTCCAAGCGCCGGCGTGCGCGCGTGCCCTGCTGCCACGTCGACGTTACAGATGTGCGTGAGGGTTGCGACGATCAGGAGACGGGCCGTACCCCCGACGCAAGGCCATGTACGTATCTGCCCGTGGCGGCACGCGTTGCGTCGCTAGCGGCTTGGGGCCCCCGCGGTACCCCGCTTGCAAGCGTTGGGACGGCTGAAGGCGCGTCCCACTTCGGAGCGCCACCGTACCCTCAAGAGCCGGATCCAACTACATGGCGAGGTGCCTTTGCCGGCCTGGTCATTGGGAAGTTCCTCAAGCCTGTCTACCAGGCGCAGGCCACGATCTGGATCCAGGCGGCGGACCAAGATCGCGACCGGGGTCGTGGTGATCAGGGGCCGATCCAAAGCGCCCGGCTCCTTGGCACCTCGGGCGGTTGGCTCGATCTGATCAGATCCCATGTCGTGCTGAACGACGTGCGCCCCGGGGCGGCGTACAGCTACTACGCGTATTCGCTCAAGGGATACTCGGTACGTCAGGAGGACCCCGACGGGCGGGCCGGGACTCTGCTGCCGGGGCGCTCCTGACGGTGCGGGCGATCCAGAACGGTGCCTCCGTCGCGTGTGTCCTCGGCGACTCCGACCTGCTGCGTGCCCTGAGTCTCGCGGACATCCCCTGCGCCGTCGTGGCGGCCCCGGGCGAGCCGGCGCGCTATTCGCGCTTCGCCCGAGCAGTGCTCGACTGGGCGGATGCTTGGGAGCGGCCGGAGCAGCTGCTGGAGCTGCTCGAGCGCTTCGCCGCCGCGCAAGCCGCGCTCCCCGTGCTGTTCTACGAAGAGGACCCGGAACTCCTTCTCATCTCTCGCTACCGGGAGCGCCTGAGGCGACACTTCCGCTTCGTGGTGCCCGACCGCGGGTTAGTGGAGGATTTGGTCGACAAGGGCCGCTTTCAAGCGCTGGCACGGCGACTCGACCTCCCCGTTCCCGCGGCGCGCGTGCTGGACCCGTCCATGGATCCGGTGCCTCTCGACCTCGAATTTCCGGTGGCGCTCAAGCCCATCGTGCGACGGGGCGACCGGTGGACGCCGATCGGCGGAGCGGCCAAGGCGCTGCGTCTCGACACCCCGCTCGCGCTGGCGTCCTACTGGCCGCGCCTAGTCGTGGCGGGCATTCCGGTCTTGCTGCAGGAGCTGATTCCGGGTCCGGAGACGTGTATCGAGAGCTATCACGTGTACGTCGATGAGCACGGCGAAACGGTCGGCGAGTTCACGGGGCGAAAAATCCGCACCTGGCCTCCCGCCTATGGCGATAGCACGGCGCTCGTAATCACCGACTCCCCGGAGGTCACGACCCTGGGACGCGACCTGGTTCGTCGGCTCGGCCTGCGAGGCGTCGCCAAGTTCGATTTCAAGCGCGCGCCCAACGGCCGGTTGTACTTGCTCGAGGTCAATCCGCGCTTCACGCTGTGGCATCATCTGGGCGCGCGCGCCGGCGTGAACATCCCGGCGCTGGTGTACGCCGACCTTGCGGGGCTCCCGCGCGCCGGCATACGTCAAGCCCGTGCGGGCGCTCGCTGGTGCAAACCGTGGGACGACGTTTCGGCCGCGCGGGCCGCCGGCATCTCGTTCGTGCGTTGGCTCCCCTGGGCGTTGGGGTGCGAGGCGATGCGGGTCGTCGCCTGGGACGACCCGATGCCATTCGTCCGAGGCGTGCTGTGGCGGGTCATGTCCCGCGTGTTTCGATCCCGGCGCGGTAATCCGCTGCCCAGACAAGAAATGAGGCCTGCATCATGACCCTCACTCGCGTGACCATCGCTGCCCTTGTCGCGCTGCTGGCCGCGCCCCGTCCTGCGGCGGGACAAGAGCGGGACGGCTCGAACGCTGGGACGGGCACACCGGAGAGCGGATCGCGGCCGTGTTGTGCGACGGCGCGCGGTTCGACTGACACTGAGCCTTGAGGTTCCTGACGCGGTATTGGCCCCTGCGCAGCTGGTGGGTCTATTGGCTTGGTCTGGCCAACGAGTCACTGCTCCGGCAACCGACCGAGGTGGAAAAGGGGCTGTGGGTGGGTGGCGTCCCGCTGCCGCGCCGCTGGCGCGAGCTCCAGGTGGCCGGAGTCGGCCGCGTCGTCACGTTGCTCGGTGAAGCGGCGCCGGCGCTCTGGCTCGCTTCGGCGGAATCCCTCCTGTGGCTGCCGGTGCGTGACAACCACCCTCCGACCATGGACCAGCTCCGCGTCGGGTGCGCCTTCCTCGACGCTGGCCGGAACGGCGGCGGCGCCGCCACGCTGATCTCGTGTGGCGCGGGGATCGGCCGGGCGACCACGCTGTACCTGGCGTGGCGGATCGCGACGACCGGCGAGCCGCTCCAGGAGGCGCTGGCCGCGCTGCGACGCCAGCGGCCGATCGCCGATCCCACGCGACGCCAGCTGGAGAGGCTGCGCCGGTGGGAAGACGAGCGTCAGGGCTAGGGCACCTCTCCGAGCAGGGACGGCCGCACGCGCAGCGGCCCGCGGCGCGCCGGTACCACGACAGGGGCGTGGGGTGTGGGAGGATGGACCAGCGTTGGCTGCCGCACGACCGCGGCCAACGATCGGCGCGCAGGGCGCGCCGGTGACGCCACGTATTCGGGCGCCAGCGCTGCGACAGCGCGCATCAGATCCGCCGTGCGTCCGGCCGTCAAGGACTCGATGAGGTGCTGCAGGGCGACGGCCACATTGGCCGCGCTGCCCCCGTTTCGTTCGACGAGACGAATCTTCTCGGCGCTCGTCGGGACAGTCTCTTCTCCGGCGGTGACGAGCTCCTCGTTCAGCTTTTCGCCCGGCCGGAGGCCAGTGAACACGATCTGCACGTCCTTGTACGGCTCGAAGCCCGAGAGCCGAATGAGCTGTTCCGCGAGATCGACGATCCGGACCGGGCTCCCCATCTCGAGAATCGAAATGCGGCCTGCCGCCGCCGGCAGCGCGGCGGCCGTGAGCACGAGCTCGACCGCCTCGGGAATGGTCATGAAATAGCGCTGCACGTCGGGATGCGTCACGGTGATGGGTCCGCCCGCGGCCAGCTGGCGCTTGAACAGCGGGACGACGCTGCCGTCCGAGCCCAGGACGTTGCCGAATCGCACGACGCGGAAGTCGGTCCGGACGCGCAGCGACGGCAGCTCCAGCACGATCCGCTCGGCGATCCGCTTGGTGACCCCCATTATGCTCGTCGGGTTGACCGCTTTGTCCGTCGAGATCAACACGAACTTCTCGACCCGGTGCTGGACCGCGCGCTGCGCCACCCGCAGCGTGCCCACGACGTTGTTCCACACGGCCTCGGACGCGCTTTCTTCCATCAGCGGCACGTGCTTGTAGGCCGCGGCGTGGAACACGTATTCCGGCCGATAGGTGCCGAACACCTCATCGAGCCGCTCGGCATTCGTGATGTTCGCGATCACCGGCACGACCTCGATGTCGGGAGACGACTGCGACACCTCGAGGTGCACGAAGTACAGGGGACTCTCGGCTCGCTCGAGCAGCACGAGGCGGGCGGGGCGGAATCGGGCGATCTGCCGGGCCAGCTCCGATCCAATCGAGCCGCCGGCCCCCGTGATGAGGACGGTCTTCCCCTCCAGGTCGCCGCGGACCTGTTCCAGGTCGAGGTGCACCGGCTCCCGCCCCAGGAGATCCTCGATCTCGACCTCCCGCAACTGGCCGATCCCGGCGCGCCCGTCGAGCAGGTCCTGGAGCGACGGAATGATCCTGAACTCGGTGCCGGTCGCCGTGCAGCGCTCCACGATGCGGCGCATCTGGTCGGCCGTGGCCGAGCGGATCGCGATCACGAGGAGCTGGATGCGGTGCTCGTGGACCAGTCGTTCCAGGTGGGCGGTCCCGCCCAGGACCGGCACGCCATGCAGCGACCGGCCGTGCGTCTCGGGATTGTCGTCGATCAGGCCCACCACGCTGATCGCGAGGCGGCTGTCGTGCCGCGCCTGGCGCAGCAGCATCTCCGCCGCCTCGCCTGCGCCGATCAGGAAGGTGCGCCGGCCCCGCGACGACTGCATGGGCAGCTGGCCCTCGATGAACGCCCGCGCCGCGAACCGCAGGCCGCCGGACAGGAACACGATGCCCAGCGCGTCGAGCAGGAAGACCGAGCGGGGGAGGGCAGGCGGCCAGCCGGTCGCGAACAGTGCCGCGGCGAACAGCGCGGTACTGAGGGTCGTCGCGACGCCCAGGTCCACAAGGTCCCGCAGCCCAACGTGGCGCCAGTAGCCCCGGAACAGGCCGTACCACGCGAAGATGAGCAGGCGGATCACCAACACGTAGGGCAGCGTTTTGGCGAACGTGCGCAGCTCGGCCGGCGGAATATGGAAGTCGAAGCGAGCGCCGAACGCGCCCAAGTACGCCAGGGGGATCAGGACGAGGTGCACGCCGATGATCAGCACTCGCCGATAGGAGAGCAGGCGGGGGCTTACGGTGGAGGGGAGCGTCACGCCCAACCGAGAAGCAGGACCCATGCTCTCGGCGCTGCACGCCCCTATTGATTATCTGACAATGAGTTACGAGACGTACCGACCGTGCCCGGACGAAGCGGCTGCCGCGGCTGACGTACAACTCCGCACGTCACGTGCGACAGCGGCAGGTGGGTTTGTGTTGCGGAACGAGCGGTATGCTAAGCGGGCCAGCAGCGCACGCGGACGTCCTTGGCACTCGGAGCGCCTTCGAGTACCGCGAGCGCGGCGCACCCCATCAACTCGGTGGCGGCGGGGGCGCCGGACGCATCTTCGTACGCGACGAAGCCGACCCGCAACCACGAACAAGGCTTACCGAATGTTAAGTCGATGCCCTTGAGCAGACGCTCCCCGAGCCGGGCGCACCCCGTCCGGCCGGTCCTCGGTGCCACCACCCCGAAGCGTGCGGTGTCGATTCGCCCCACCGCGTCCGAAAGACGGGCCCAGCGGCGCAACCCCTCGGCCACGCGATCCCCGACAACCCAGTCGTTCCTCAGCCCATCACCATCGATGTCCACGACCGCAATGCTGATCGGGGAGCGGTCGCGGATCGTCGCCGCCAGGAGTTCCTCGGCTCGACGGAGCAGGCCGCGGTCGTTCCACAACCGGCTGCGATCGTCCAAGAGTCCCTCCTCGCGCGCCCGATCCGCGTCCGCCTTCGAACGGAGCTGGGCCGCGAGGCGGAGGCGAAACTCCTCCGGATCCATCGGCTGACCCCACAGCTCGTCGGCACCGGCGCGCAACGCTTCGATGCGCTGGGGCCGCGTAGCTGCGCTTGGCTGGGTGAGGAAGATCGGCGCGCTGGGAGACAGGCCACGCTCCCGCCGCAGCGCCCGACACAGCGCCAGACCCCCACCCTCGTCCGCCAGTTCCATGGCAATAATCGCGGCGTCGGGACGCGCCCGGCCCTGCTCGAGCGCGTTAAGCGCCGTCGGCGCCCAGAGCACGGCATATCCAGCCGACGACAGGATGGACTCTAGAGAGCGAGCAAAGATCTCGTCAGGATTGGCGAGCAGGATGCGCGGTACGGCCGTACTGATGGGCATTTGCTTCGCCCTTGTGAGCGGGATTCGTGCGCAGCCGGTGCGAAAGGTATTCCTTTGTGACACCGCACCTTACGCCGCCCACCGTCGCGCCGGACGCCGTTCCCCCGTGGCAGTCGCTTAACACACGTGTAGCGAATTTGCGGCGCTTTTCGGAACGATCACGAGTCGTCGCGTTGCAGCCCGTGCCGGTCCATGAGGCGGTAAAACGTGGTGCGATCGATGCCGGCGCGCCGCGCGGCCTTCGACAAGTTGCCGCCGGCATACGCGATCGCGCGCGTCAAGAACTGCCGATCGAACTTCTCTA
>WNFX01004761.1_pt1 | contig 13232 bp, 14 predicted proteins | sample 5400111 | NCBI WGS metagenome assembly WNFX01 (sample SAMN13153363, study PRJNA577476) | soil metagenome | isolation source: 40 cm soil or saprolite under grassland replicate 1 | place: USA:California | collected 2016-06-15
CCCCGGTCCGTGATATACACAACAATGGTTCCAAGCGTTGGCATGGCTTACACCTCCGCGGGCATCACACGCGGCTCACCCAGCACCCAGAACGCCGTATGCTTTGCGCCTGTGGTTGTGCCTGTGATGGTGAGCGCAACCCGTAGAAACCGCTGACCACCCAGATAACCAACCCGTTGATTGAGCGCAGTCGCTGCGCTGATAATGGCTGCTGGCTGTGAGCCTGCCGCCGATTCGGTAATCGGAAAGCCGCCCGCTGCATTCGCTGTTTCCAGTCTGGACAGGTCGGTTGCCGCAACAGCTGTAAAAGCCCCAGGATTGCCCGTCCCATCATCTGGCGCTTCATTGATCGTATAGGTATGCACACCATCGGTCCAGGTGCCAGCTAGAATATAGAGCGTGGCCGCGTTGTACCGCTGCAAGTCAATGGTTTGGCCTGTGTAGGCATTGGCAGCCAGCATGGCCGGTAAGTTGGCCTGTGGTCCGGCAAAGATGGCCCGCCCAAGCTTGGATTTATTGTCTCTCAAATTCGTATTCTCCTTGCAGGGGGTATGGGCCCCCTGCTTACTACTCTTGACTCGTTACGCCCGCACTATGTCGTGGACACCTTGATGAATCTGAAGGCCTCCGGGATCAGCACGTCGCCGCCATGCCTGTTACGTGCGATGCAGCCAACCAAGCCCTGAAGCGCGAACAGTTCATCGAGCTGGCGAACCGAGAAGTTGACGCCCACGCGGTCAGAGATGAGGTAATTGCTGAAATCCCCAAGAGCAATTGGCAGGGTGTTGGCTGCAATCTCATCCATGTCTGGCATCTCAATATACTGAATGTCATAGATGGTCGGAGGTAAGCCAGCACCCGCAAAGGGCTGCCATAACGGGCGGTTCTGCGAGTCTTTCATCAGGCGGATCCTTCCAACTGTCTGCCGGGTCATGCACCAGCTGCATTTAGGCGACTTGGCATAGACGCTTTTCAGGTCCTGCATCGCTTGAATAAAACAGTCGCCCTGGGTCGCCGCTGTATTGAAATCAGCCGCTGCACCAGTTGGCACATACGGAATGTAGGTGAGCCCCGTCTGCTTGCCGGTCGGGGTTGCTGTCGCATTCCATGCCTGCGCTGTCGTTGTCGGGCTATACACCATGAGCCCACGCGGCTGGCCGTTGCCATTGCCCCTAATAAATGCCGTCCCTTCCCGCTGGGCAAACTTCAGCGCTAAACGCTCCTTCAAGAAGTTCTCCAGGGGGAACATAGAGTCTTCCATGTTTTGCTGGGAAAGCTGGATAAATCCGCGCATCTCATGCACGGGAATATTCAGCATGCCAAGCGTCGGATCGCCCGACTGTACAAACGTCGCTTGCTCTGTCGCGTAGTAGGCTGATGTGTCATTGAGCAGATTGGGAAATTCCACTTTTTCGCCCGAGGTGGGGATGACCTGGGCAACCTGACGCATAGGGCTGATCAGGATCTGATAGGCTTTCAAATCGTTCTGGAAGTCCACACTGGCGAAAAATCCACCGGTGACCGCATCTCCAGCGTACAAAGCCTTGCGCTCTTCAGGCATATGCTTGTAGCTGATGTGTTTGAAATCTTCAGGGTCCAGGTGATCCCAACGAAGCGCCCCACCATTATCAGTGCGTTGCCCTCGTAGCATCTTCAGGAAAGCTTTGGTGCCCTCGCTCTGTTTCTTGACTTCAGGGGAATCGTAGCCGAAGATGGCCTGCCGCTTCGTCTCGATCTGCGCTTCCTTGATCTTGTCAAGCAGCTCGTCTATCCGCTTATTTTGCGCGTCGAACATAGCTTGAAATTCAGCAGGCACTTTCGCGCCGGTCGACACAAGCTGCTCGTTGATACGCTTTTGTTCTTTATCGAGGTCATCAACCTTGCTTCTCAGTTGAGAATAGGTCGTCTGAACCTCCGTCATGATATCTTTCAGTTCAATCGGCATAATTGGCCTTTCCTTTTCAAAAGTGAATTAAGGTTTCAATGTTCGAATGGCGACCAATTGCGACATTGCCGTTTCCAAATCAGTATCAGCAGAAGATGGCTGATTCTTCCCCAGGTGTTGATCAGACGGCCTGGATTTTTCCGGTGTCCCGTGGTCAGTGGTATATGCAGGCTCGCTACCTTGCAATACGGTCGCAAGGTCATCGGCTGCTGAGTGCAATGCTTTCTTGTGATCGTTCGCTAACGTGCGAAGATTATCTATGTGAGATTGAATGATGTCTGAATTAGCCTGACTAATGGCCCTGCCAGACTTCCTTGCAAGGGTGTTGTGGCGGCTCATAATGCCGTAATAATCCCGCCCTGACTCTTGCTGTAGGGCGTCGAGATAGTTTGAATAGTCCAGGTCTATCCCACGCTGAACGTGTTCTTGCAGTGCTTGAAGGAAGCCGGGGCTATCGTCTGAGCCGTTGATAGCGGACATGGCATCTTCCATTGGAGAGTCCCCAACATCGAATGCATCCATGACCGCCGAACGTAGCGCATACATCAGATTCCAGAAATCATCTTGCCAGGAGGAAATCTGACGCTGCCGGTACTCATCATTGAAATCTTTCTTGTCCATAGTTTTCTTGTTTCCTGCTTTCACGCCCGTCACCAGAGCCTCTTCATTCATGGCAAAGGTGACAGTGCTTTGCTCCCATAGGCGCAATTCTTCCAGGTTTCTCACGCCTTTGTCGTCGTAGGACTTGCGGATCACGTCATAGCCTATTGAAAGCTGATTGAGGTAGCCTTTTTTATAGCCTGAATATGCTTCCTTGCCCCGCTGGGTATCCAGGTCAAATTGCGCTTTGGTGAACAGGCCATAATCATCCTCCCGCGCATCAGTCACCCCACCTATGGGCTGATTCGGGTCATGCTGCCATAACATCGGGAAAATATAGGCGATGTTATTCTTCTGAGCGCTGGACTTGTGCAGCTTCAACGTTTGCTTGAATGCACCCTTCATCACCCGGTCGTTACCCAAATCCACATTGTTAAATACTGATAAATAGCCTTCTATCATGCCTTCTTCATCATTCGATGCTTTCAGCTGAAATTGAAAGGTTTTATATTCCCGGCTCATCGCGTACCTCCAATATCTCTATAGAGAATGGGCCTCTCACGCCTGCATTATGATGTTCTGAGCCACGCAAAGCCAGTTGAACGCGCTTCTTTGCCTGAACATCGGGTGTAGCGTAGAGAATACCAAGAGCAACGTCTGATCCGCATCCGGTTGCATCATAGCCATCGACAGACTCACCTATCTGATAATCACTTTCGATATGGAAAAGTCGTCCAGCATAGCCAACAAGGAAATGCCCGCCAGCCTCTTGCTCTTTGTCCTTTGTCGCGAAACCACCATCCTTGAAGCACTGGCGTACTGCATCAACAAAGGTAGTTGCCATGAAACGCTCAATGTCCTTGTCTCGCTCAGAGTCATATATTGGCGGTGTAAAAGCGTATTTAAGCAACTGAATCATCCGAAATGAAGATGTCCCGCCAATCAGAAAATCACCATTGCGGCAGAGCTTGCTATCCTTGCGAATAGTAAGCGACCAACCAGCAGTACCCGCACTATCAGCGCCAATGTATACCTTGCCTTCGTCTGCCAGTCCTACAATACAGGTCATGCATACCTCCGTGTAAATGCTCTAAAAGCGTCCCTGGGGCGCATTTTCTCTAAATCAATAGGCTCCTCTGTTGGCTTGCTCCCAGCTTTTACACGCTCAAATATAACTGTGCAGCGACAATTGCAAACTTCAGAAGCCGGAGCGCCTAACGCGCCTGGGTAGTCCATCTCGTATCCCCCAACATTGAACGGCTCATCCATTGCAACCTTTTGCCCATCAGCTTCTGCATGGTCAGGCCGTGTCCTACTGTCATGTGCTGCCAGCCATTCTTTATTGAGCGTTAAGCCACTTTGATCAGCCGCTTCCATTGATGCCCAATTACTAGCGCCTATAACTTCAGTTCTGGCTATGACTTCTGACCTGTTTGGAATAATTTCATCAAGGTAGAACGCATCTATCCGCTTAGCCAGCTTTGGTATCGATTCCCCCAGATTTACACCTTCAGCAAGTGCGTCTCTGAGCATATCTAAAATGGTTGAAGTGATGTATTTGACTTTCTCGCCTGCCAGATCTAGCAGGTACTGAACCGCCTTGTCAGAAATTGAAAGCTTCTTCCGTGCAAGAGGATAGTAGGATTTGGCATCCTCAAACGCTTTAGCGACCTCACCCCCAATATCAGCCCCAACATCCTGATATAGTGTCTTGATCAAATCCTGCAAGTGGGGTTGTTGCTGCTCCAGGGCTGTTTCTATGCGATTTTCGGCAATGCTGGGAATTGCTGATTGATCAATAACAGCAGAAAGCGCTATTCGTTCGTTGTCAAAAAAGGCTTCTAAGCGCTTTTGCGCTTCTGCTTGCCAGCGCTCACGGCCAGTCTCCATCGATTCAAGATATGCGGCTTTTTGCTCAGCGGTGGACAAGTCAAGCGCTTTATGCTCATAGGTTTGCTTTGTCCGCTTGCCTGTCTGTCCTTTTTTGCCTGGTTGTGGCTTGCCGTCATTGAGATTATTCCCTCCTGAATTATCAAAAGGTTGGGGAGTTGGCTTCGTCATATTGGCTTCAGCGTATTCAGTCAGCTTCTCAGCCGGGACCAATGTATCTTTTATGCGATAGACATTCCCCTGTGGGTCCGGTTCCTGGCCCGTTTCTTCCTGATATCTGGAAAGTGTGCAACCGCCCGCTAACCATATCTTCGTCCAGCGTTCAGCTTTCGCAGACTCTTGCGCCTGCATGATTTTCTGGATAGTTTCAACTGAGGTTTTGTCGTAGCCCAAATACGCTTTTTTGAGGTCTGGATACATGGGCATAAGCCAGCGGCGCCATGTGCCTGTTACCTTATCCAGCAAAGGGAATATAGCCTCAGTGTACGAGCCATAGACAGCTTGCTCAAAATTATCATAGGTGCTGGACGAGGTGTCCCCAACAACCTGGGGAGCAAGATTATAAATATTGGCAATGCTCACTGAGTTATACCCCTGGCCTTCCAGAAAAGCCATTTGGGCAGGGGGAACGGCATAGCTTTCAAACTTCAATCCCCCATCCAGCACTGGAGCCTTGCCCGCGTTCTTGAAGCCCTGGTATTTCTGATTGACTTGATGCTCTAAGGCTTCACGCTCTTTCTTGCCCAGTAGCGCGGGCGTTGTCCATGCGCCCGGGGGTTGCGCGTAGTTCTGCGTCAGCGCCAGGTTCCACTTCCTGTAAGCAAGATTGATGTCAACCATGATCCCAATCACTTCAATTGGTGATAAGCCATATAAATCTTCAGATGGGGAGCCGGCGCTTGGATTCCAGAATTTTGTATGCCCTATTAATTCAGGCTCAAATGCCACTGGCGAAGATTTAATTCTGTAGTCATAGCGCAAAATGCCAAGAGGATAGGGAACAATATCAATTAGCGCTGGGGAAAGCGACCAGAGCTCTTCAGGAGGTCCGTTTTTAGCAACCCGGAGCGCATATTGATACGAATTGCCTGTCAGCAAAGTATACGCAGAGACTGACTCGACAAAATCATTGCCACTCATATCCTTGTTGGGAGTATTCAGCAGGTCCAGCAGAGGATGAGATTCTATCTCTCTTTTTTTTGTGGCATCAGTATAGAGCGCTAAACGTACTCCCGCCGCATTGCGTGCAATATAAGAAACACACTTGTGGACAGTATCATTGCGCCTATAGCCTTCTTTCATGAACGCTTTGGGATTGGCTTGCATCTGGATTGGCTGGGGAAGCTGAGCATAATCAGCGAATTGCATAAACGCCGGGTTATTTTTCTTCTCGTAGCCCAGACGGGCAAGCGTGGCGCTAATTATCCCCATCGTCGCGCCCCCAAACGTTTATTTTGTCTGCATAGGCGAACGGATTCTTTTGCTCGTCAAGCCAGGCTTGCAGCTTCTCTGCATTTTGCTTTTGCGCTTCAAGCAGCCTGGCCACTGGCGATGGTTGCTCTTCTTCTGGCTCAAACTCTTTAGCTTCTTCATACAGATAAATCGTGTCATCATAGCCTTCGTCATCTGAGAGCGGCCCATGAGCACGAATAATATCAGCCGCCATTGATAAAGGATCAACCTGGTCATCATGCGGCGCTTTAGGGAAGCCGTAAATCTCAGCTTGAAAGGCTGGCAGCCAGTGAGCGCCCTTACGCCAATATGCTTTACCATTCGCATGCCATACACCAGCACCCGAAGCCCTAGAAACCTTATCTTTCGTGGGTCTATATTCCCTGCAAGGGATGCCTTCTATGAGCAAATCTTGAATAATTGCTAATTGGTACGCCACGCTTTCAATCGAAAAATAATCAGGATCGTATTGAAGGTAGACCAACCGCACTTGCTTTTGTTGCTCAGCATGCGACCAATGGCCTCGCCGGAGGTCTAATAAAAGCAAATCCCTTGCAGGAGTAACGGCCCACGTCTCGATCACACTATAGTCAGCAGTTTGCTTTGAACTGATAGCCGGGTCCATCGTGCTGAATGTCCAGCAATCGGCTTTAAGCACTGGCTTTATACCGGCTGGGGTTTCCAGCAAATAGCTATCTTCATCCTCAGTAAAAAATCGCTCGTTCTCTTGCTTGAAGATGTAGCCGCCAGCCGGTACCGGAAGCTGCTGGTACTGTGCTGCATAATCCAGCGGCCCAAGGTCAAACTTCAGCTTGTCGAGCGTCTCTCTGCTGAATTTCTCAGGCCATAAAAGTTCACCTTCTGTTGTACGCGGATCTGCCCAGCCAATAGAAGTCACACAACGTTTTGTCGGTTCAAACTCTTCCGGCAAGTTCAGATGCTGCCAACCGCCTAGCTCTAAGATATGCCCTATCAGGTCCTGCTCGTGTAGTCGCTGGCCAACAATGACCATTGGCCCGCGCTTTTGATCGTTGAGCCTGGATACCCACGTCTTGCCAAACCACTCTATAGCGGCTTTCCGATTGGCTTCCCCTTCCATCGCATTATGCGGATCGTCAATCAAGAGATGTGTTCCGCGCTTGCCGGTAACTGAACTGCGTACTGCTCCAGCGATCTGATAGCCTTTGTGATTGTTCTCAAAAAATGATTTGACGTTCTGATCACCAGCCATTTGAAAAACATGTCCATAGCGTGCTTGAAACCATTCGGATTCAATCAAGCGGCGACGGTTGCGATTGTCGCGTATGGACAAGTCTAGCGAGTGAGAAGCACACAACCATCTATCGCGTGGTTCATTTATCCAACACCAAACAGGGAAAGCGACAGAGACAATAGTGGATTTGGTATGACCTGGAGCTATGGAAATAACGCAGCGGGTAATCTCTCTGAAGAAGACAGCTTGAAGGTGGATGCACATAGCATCCATGTGCCAGTTCCACACAAGCGGTGTGCCTGGCTCTATCTCTGGCCAGGCTTCCTTTACAAACAGCGTAAACGAGCGCCGGGCCTTCTCTGCCTGAATCTGTTCAGACAGACTTAATGAGTGCGAGGGCTGGACAGCAAGCAAAGTAGTTCCGATCAGACAGCTACATCAACTCTGTCTGCTGGAAGTATAGCACGAAACCTGTAGAGATGTACAGGTATCTAGTCATCTGAACCTGTCAATTCAGACAGGACATCAACACCACTCTCGTTGTGAAACAGCTTAGTTGCTATGCTGCCTCAAAAAGAGGCATGCATGTACCGCTTGAAAGTAAAGGGAATTGCTCTTGAAAAGCACCTGAGTCAGAGGAAATTGTGCAGGAAAGCAGATATTGATTTGAGAACGTTGAAGAAGATTTATAAGGACCCTACAGGAGCCGTGATCACCATTGAAACATTAGACAAGCTAGCTATGGCACTGGAGGTGGATATAAGGGAATTGGTTGAAAGCAGAAAAGAGAATGCAGAGCCGGGTTAGCTCTGCATTTCAATCATTTGGGCAGCACGACGCCTGAAAAACCTTTTCCAGAAAGGATGCACATCCTTCCAGGAGACAATAATTTTAGCAGGATCACAGCCATGGGCAATAGCATCCTGCATCCACTCCCATGATAATTTGTGAGCTAGCTTCTCAATCTGCTGGCTTTTTCTCTTCTTCATACATCTTCCTTCCTTTTCAATGCGGAAAGTGGCTAATATGATACCAGCCTTTACAGCGCGCACACCAGTAATACAAATCTTCCTTAAAACGTTGAAACAACCATTTCATGTCTCTCACTTCCTTGCAAGGGGTTAGGCCAGTGTTTCAGGTGAAACGTCCTGTTTCACCTGCTGTTTCACTTTTACAAATTGCCGGTACACCGTCGTATGTGGACGGGCTAAAAGCTCTGCGATTTTGCGAGATGAAAGATCAGAATTTTGAGCAAGTAAGGCAGCTATCAAAGCTCCCAGGCTAGGATCTTCCTGAAATGCTTCAGGTGTTTCATCTGGCGTTTCAACTGTTTCAGGTAGCTGTTTCACTGGCATCTGTTCGGATATCACCACCCGAGGCATCTCCCCTGTGACATACTTTTCCAAGTCATCCAGTTTCGCCAGTTTCGCCAGAATGACCTGCATAGTTTCCTCACTGATTGATGACGCTGAAACAGGTGAAACATCAGATGAAACACTCACCTCGCCACTGAAACGCATATGTTTGGTGCAGGACAAAGCAACCATGCCCGAGGCAACAATGACCCGCAAGACGAACAAGGTATAAAGCAGGTCATGATTAATGTTCGCTTCAGAGATCCCGCCCGCATTGCTCACTAACTGAAGTAAGAGCATTGCCCCACCTACGATAAAGAGCAACGCAGCCAGAACCGCATACAATACACCCTTTACTTTGTCGCCTGCTCTGAACGCCTGGAGCGCAAATACTAACACCGGGCCCGTCGAGGCTTCAATGGCTAACGCTTGAGTCCATGCCCAGGCACTGGCCAACGTTGGATTATGACTCATCAACTGGCCTTTTTGCAAAAAATCGGCTGCTGAAACAATGACTCCAACCGCTAGCAGTGGCTCACTCGTCTTGGCCACAAAACGAAACAAGAATGAGATAAGACCGTCGTACCAATTAAGCGATACAAACGATTTGAACCTGGGATGTTTAATAGGTTCCTGCATACTATCCCCCTACTGGATGTGATGTATGGATGTAGGCAAATCCGTAAGTCAGTCATACGACTTGCCCAATTTTGAGCACGATAAACACTCATTAGTCAGTCACTAATCAACCATGTTATGTTGCGCTTTATAGCGCCGAACAAGCCTACTGACATAGGTTTGATTCGAATTGCAAGCTTTCGCTACATCAGCTTGTGACTTGCCTTGACTCACCAGAGCCAGTATTTCAAGGTCATTTGGTGAATAGCTATTCTGATCTGACTCAGTTAGCTCAAGTCTCGGGGCTGGCAGTAGCTTAGCCGCTTCATGCTCAGCCGATAAATGTGAATACGTCCCATCAGTCCTTGCCAACACAACCACGTCGCCTGAGACAATAACCCGACTATTCAAGACCTTACGGCGCTTATGAGCTCTCAGAATACCAATGAGATGCCAGGTGCTAGCCAAAGCCAGCAAAGATAAGCATCCTAAAACGACTATCAGAAAACCTGTTACCGCTTTGCCGATGATTGACATGTACGGCAAAGTCGAGATGATCAGATAAAGCGCCAGAGCTAAGATCGGCAGCCCCACGCAAAAAGCAAGCAACACATCGCGCCGTTGCATAGCAATATCCTGTTCACTAGGTATTGCTGAATCGTTATGGAGAATAGATCAGCAATACGGGTCCAATCCGTTTTGTTGGTTTAGCTTGCAGTGTTGATTTGAGCTTCACTGCAAGCGCCCAGCCTACAAATTCTCCAAACTACAAATTATCGAGTACGCTTGCCCTTCATTCGATCTACCACGCTGCTAGCAGACTTCCTTGCTTGCATCTCAGTCAGAGCACGAGTATAAATCTTTGTGGCTTCCAGGCTCGTATGACCTAACAGTTGCATGAGCACCATAGCAGACGTTCCATTCAGCAGGTGATGAATAGCAAAAGTATGACGGAACCTGTGTGCATGAGTATCCTTCACTTGAGCCAGCTCGCCTAGATGTCTCAGAAGCTGCTGGAGCATACGAACTGAAAGCGGCTCGCTGCTACGATTGAGAAACACAAAAGCATTATCCGATGCACGGCCACGTTCTCTATTCAGATAACGCCGTAGTGCGATCTGCGTTGCTTCGCCCAGGCCAACTGTTCTGACCTTCCGCCCTTTGCCCATAATCCGAACAAAACTATCCCCTGCATGGCCCAGGATCACATTTTCCATCCTCAAGCCGGTTTCCTCTTCTGGCCTATCGCCATCATAGCAAAGCTCGGAGGCTCTAATGCCAGTATCCAGCAGGACATGTAAAATAGCACGATTTCGATGGGGATGATTTGTTTTGTCGCAGGCTCTGAAAAGCGCGGAGATGTCTTCATTGCTGAAAATGGACACGTCAGAACGGACCAGCCGGGGCATCTGGATACGCGCAACCATCTTTTCTCGAACGCCCAAATCTTCTGGGTCAGCAGCACACCAGGACAAAAACCCTTTCACAATTTGGGCTCTTGCTCGTCTCGTATGGCTGTTATGCGTTCTGGCAGCCGCTACAAACTGCTGCACGTGGGTAGGAGTAATTGCCGAAAGCTCTTGCAGATGCTGAGCCTCACACCAGGCTGAGAAAGCTTGAAGATAGATATGATACCACTCGTAGGTATCGTGAGTGATGCTGTTCTGTTTTGAGGCAAGATAATCGTCAATAGCGCTACTGATATCCATACATACCCCCACAAGGCAATTTCGTGGGAAGTAGTGCTGTAAGTCAGCTTGTAGAGCGGTTAGAACAGGTGTCCTTGTTTTTGAGACAAGCGCGTATACCGTTCCGCCACACCGGCCTTTTTATCACTAACTCTGCTCAGCACTTCCCAGAAAACCCTATAGAACAAGTGTAATCTGAACCGAACAAGACGAAGTATAGCATCAAAAAACAAGTCCCGCAAGGGTTGAGGGTTCGAATCTCTCCACCAGCAAGAAGAAAAAATGAACTGTCGAAACTGTCGAAAGCGCCCAACACATATTTTTTATAGATACATCAGCCATGCAGGGGATGTTAGAGGTGCAACTGTCGAACTGTCGAACTGTCGAACTGTCGAACAGAGCATATTCCTTCGACAGTTAAAGAAACCGATCAGTCTTTTTTATAAAAGTAGAACAAATTTTCCTTGCAAGGGGTACCCATGTGCTATAAGAAAATGTCGATGTATACCAATTAATTAACTGATTAATTAATTATTTATCTTATTTATTACGACAGTTCGACTGCTGACAGTTGTACTATAGGAAACGAACTGTCGAAACTTTGAAAACTTTTCGACAGTTCGACAGTTGGTATATGGGATAGCTTCAGCAGTGATTTTATTTAACTGTCGAACGTGTTTCGACAGTTCGACAGTTGGAACAATAAAAAAGGAGGTTGGCACTCAACCAACCCCCTGCAAGGAAAACAATTCATTTTATGAACAGGGCACCAGATTATATTTCCAGATGCACAGCGCTTTAGACACCACTCTACGGGCTGCTGTGCAGAGCTTCCATTCTTCGATAGACACTTCACCTGCCTCATCCTCCAGGATGGTAGCGGTATGGTCTTCTTCGCTTACCTGTACGGAACTGGGAACCGCCTGGACGCTTTCCAGGTCAGATAGAATTTGTTGACTAATCATGTGGGCATATTCCCTTCTAAATCAAATCAAACACAGAAAAACAAAACCGGCTGCAAACATCAGAAAGCCTGAGCAGCCGAGGAGAGCGACAACAGTAGTACTGAAATCGTGAGCAACAAAGACGCTCAGCCCAATGAGCACCAAGAATGCAATAAAGCTCAGGATGGAAAATGTTTTCATCATGCTATTCTTTGGCTTGGGCTGTGGTTCCATTTGTTGATAAGGTTGCCCTGGTGGATATTGATTCATATATTACCTCACATTGTTTCAAATGTCACAAAATGTTGTCATTTATGGGGCAAGGTGAGAGCGGGGTAACAAGGCAAAATAAAAATCTGCACGCCACATATTGTATTTCCCCACACTTCAATACAAAACTGTGTATTTGGATGCATTTTATAAAACGGACGTCTGAGTACAGAGTAACATCAGGTGGACGATTTTAATGAGAGCGATTCTAATGCGTCTTTATTGCAGACAACGTTTTTGGAGTGCTATACTGTAGGCAGAAGCATTAACGACAGTTTGATTGCGCATAGCACAAAGACACCGCCAATTTCAGCCTTGAGAGCTGGAGGCGGTGTCTTTGCGTCTTGGACGCAGGGTAGAAAGCGCCTGGTGGGACTTGAACCCACATTCAGAGCAGGTCGGCTGGTTACGCCTTAACCCTGGCTCTTCCATTGAGTTACAGGTGCTGACTCTGCTCAGCATTGAAATACTGGCTTCACGTGGACTTAGCCTGAGCCGAGGCTAGCTTGCCCATCCCTTGCTGCGTGAGGCAAAGAGAGCCACGCCGTGCCTGCTAGCACCGACAATCGACTACAGTCGATTGTCCTAACCTTCACGCGTGAGGTAGCGCCAGCATTGCTATCAGAGTAGCACATCATTGGGCGCGGCGCAAGGTTTTTTGTTGTTGCTTGAGGTAGTACGCTGTTCGAATTTGTAGCAGATCAACGATTGAGCTTTCTTCAAGCATATTTTTCACCTCTTCACGAGCTAATGATGCAGTGAACAAGGGTCTATCGTCCATGTAAACCACAATGCGTATTTCGGTTGAGAATGCTGTCAGTATATCAGTGTAGATGTGGGCCTGGGGGTAATCAGGTAGCTGTAGGGCACGTATCTGATCATGCAACTCATCGCCAGTGCTGCGATCTACTTGCATCGCCCAGGGCGTTTCTAAGCCTTCCCAGGCTTTTGGCTTTTCTTGCTTCATCATCCTGTTTTCCTCATCGGTGTAACCTTCTCACCTAGCCGCTGCTCAGCCTCGCTCAGTATCTTCTGCACCATGTCTTGCTCCTGCGGGGTCATCACAGATATAAGCTCAGGGGCAATGTAGGAGCTTTGGGAAGATGGTTGTGGGGGAGCTGCTGCGATGACTTTGTTATATTGGCTGAGCGCATCACTGAGCAGCTTGTGATCTTTTAGATCAAGATCGCCCTGGGCCAGTTCAATCAATTTGTGCAGAGCAAATCGGGAAAGAGAGAAAGCGTCATCAGTAGGGAT